>MWVV01000861.1_pt1 | contig 10977 bp, 11 predicted proteins | sample 1047281 | NCBI WGS metagenome assembly MWVV01 (sample SAMN06349986, study PRJNA376086) | soil metagenome | isolation source: PT-2 sample Antarctic (ecotone) soil | place: Antarctica | collected 2015-01-13 | reverse complement strand
CGTGGCTGCAAAATTTCCGTCGGATTGTGGTTCGTTACGAATATCATTCTGATAATTATTTAGGCTTCGTTCATCTGGCTTGTATCGTTATTTTATTGAGAAACTATTTTTGAGATAGCTTCTAATAGATAAATATAAATTAAGCGAGAGGAGAGTAGACGCACGCTCAAAACCTTTGCTTAAATTTGTTAACGAATTCTGACGCGGCTGATAAGTCTGGTTACGACTCTACCATTCGGCATATATCTTGTTTGATAAGTTTCACGGTAAAGTTGTCTGCCAACGCGAACATTGCGCGTTCGGGTTACGACTCTAACAATGCGGTTATAGCGACGATTGTTACGTCTGTTTTGTCCAAGTCGAACTCGGATTTGCGGTGCCGCAACATTGTTTGCGGTAGTCGTTTTTGCTTCGGTTGAAAATGCCGTAAAAGCTATCGAAGCCAAAAGCATTGATAAGGTTAATAATTTTTTCATTTTTTTTCTCCTCAGTAAAATTTATAGGCGGCTAAACTCGCTCAAATTTTAATCAGCGAGTGTTGCCGCCTGTATTTTATAGACACCACAAATTTTCATTTGGTTACTTTTTCCCAAGTAATTTAATTCGGTCGAAAAAATAAGCCGCAAGACGAATAAAATCTACTATCAAACATCAAATAAAACGTATCGAAACGCCAAATTTATTTATCCGGTAAATTCTGTGCTAATCTGTTATTTCATTTTTTATGCGCGCAATCTCTATTTTAGGTTCCACAGGATCAATCGGCTGCAACACGCTGAAGGTTGTCGAACATCTTCGAGACGAATTTCGCGTTGTCGCGCTCGGCGCGGGAAAAAACGTCGAAAAATTAGCCGAACAAGTTTTACAATTTGAGCCTCGACTTGTTGCCGTCGAAAACGAAAATTGCGCCGAAGATTTGCTTTGCAAAATTTCAAATTTCAAATTTCAAATTCCAAAAATTGTTGTCGGTGAGCAAGGTCTAATCGAAGTTGCTACAATTGAAGAAGCGGAAACGGTTGTTTCGGCGACAGTCGGCGCGGTTGGTTTCGTGCCGACGTTGCGGGCTTTGGAAGCGGGAAAAAGAGTTGCGCTCGCCAATAAAGAAACGCTCGTAATGGCGGGCGAGTTAATGACAAAAGCGGCGCGGGAAAATCAAGCCGAGATTTTGCCCGTTGATTCGGAACACAACGCCATTCATCAATGCTTGCGCGGCGAATCAAAAAAAGAGGTTAAACGCTTGATTTTAACCGCTTCCGGCGGACCTTTTCGCACAAAATCAAAAAAGGAAATTGAAAACGCTACGCGCGAAGAAGCCTTAAATCATCCGACGTGGAATATGGGCGACAAAATTACGATTGACTGCGCGACCTTGATGAACAAAGGCTTGGAAGTTATCGAAGCGCATTGGCTTTTCGGTTTTCGCGCTGATGAAGTTTCCGTTGTCGTACATCCGCAATCGGTTATTCATTCGATGATTGAGCTTATTGACGGTTCCATAATCGCGCAGCTCGGCGTAACTGATATGCGCCACGCTATTCAATACGCTTTAACGTATCCGAAACGGCAACCGAATTGCCAGCCGACGCTTGATTTTGCTCAAGTGTCGCAGTTAACTTTTGAAAATCCTGATTTAGAAAAATTTCCGTGTTTGGCTCTGGCTTACAAAGCATTAAAAATCGGCGGAACAATGCCAGCCGTTTTAAATGCCGCGAATGAAATCGCCGTTCAGGCGTTTTTAGACGACAAAATTTGCCTTTCAGACATTCCGAAAATTATCGAAACAGTGATGAACAAACACGAAACAAAATCTGTAACAAGTCTCGAAAATGTTTTAGAATGTGATAGAGAAGCGCGAAACGAAGCCTTGCGTTTGGTGACGGCGCAGAGCGTTGCGGTTTAGCAAAACTTTGGAGAAAATTTATGACGGGCGTATTGGAATTGCCGAAAACAGGACCTGCAATCAAATCGAAAAACAATGGCGAGCCGAAAACTTTTCGCTGGACGCGAAAGGAATACTACCAACTTGCCGAATTGGGATTTTTCGAGGGAAAGCGAGTCGAATTGATTGAAGGAGAAATTGTCGAAATGTCGCCGATGAAACAAGCACACGCTACGGCTGTGAGATTAATAATTGATGTTTTGCGAAAAATCTTTATCAAAGGTTATGTAATTGACAGCCAACTCCCGTTGAGTTTTAACGGCATTAACGAACCCGAACCCGATGTTGCGGTGGTTAAAGGGGAAGTAAGAGATTTCAGTCAGTCGCATCCGAAAACCGCCGAATTAATAATTGAGGTTTCCGACACCACTCTGCAAAATGACCGCACGAAAAAAGCCAGTCTTTACGCAAAAAATAAAATTCAGGATTACTGGATTTTGAACCTGCAAAATCGTTGTTTGGAAGTTTATCGCCGCCCGATTCGTGATAAAAAACTCGGCTTTGTTTATACCGAAATTCAGATTTTAATCGAAATTGAAACCGTTTCTCCTCTGGTAAAACCCGAAAGCAAAATTAAGATTACCGATTTGTTACCGTAAAATGAGCGTTTGACGCAAGAGCAAGGTGAGTTTTACACTTTAGTTTGCAACTTGGCTGGCGAAATTTGTTTCTAAACCGCCAAGTAATCTTTCATAAGGAATTTATATAATGCCCGATTTTATTTTAGTTATTTTAGCAGTAATTTTTGTTCTTGGTATCGCTATCAACATTCACGAGTTTGGACATTTCGCGGTTGCCAAACTTCTCGGAATGCGCGTTGACGCGTATTCGTTTTTCGGATTGGGTCCGCGCATTTGGGGTTTCAAACGTGGACATACAGATTATCGCATCAGCGCGATTCCTTTAGGCGCGTATGTCAAACTTTACGGCGACGAATCGAATTCAGGTCTCGAAGGCAAAGATGACCAAGGCGAAATTGTTCCCGAATCGGAACTTTACGAATTGCGCCCGCGCTGGCAGAAATTTTTGGTGATGATCGGCGGACCGTTTATGAATATTATGCTCGCGCTGGCAATTCCGTTTGTCGGTGCAATGATTTACGGCGTTCCTTCGATGCCCGCGCCGATTATCGGAATGGTTAAATCAGGCGGCGCGGCAGAGCAATCGGGAATTAAGGTCGGCGATAGAATAATCGGGTTCGACGGAATTGAAAATCCGACGTGGGATCGTATTCGCAACGATTCACTGGTTGCTCCTGAAAAGGAAATTCCAGTTGTTGTCGAACGCGGCGGGCAAAAAGTTCCGCTAACGATTAAACCGAGTAAAATTGAACAAGACGGAAACGTCATCGGCTCGCTCGATTTAGAACCTGAAATGGAAGCCGAGCCGGTCGTCGTTGGGGAAATTCAGCCCAGTATGCCTGCTGCCGAATCAGGTTTGCAAAAAGGCGATTGGATTGTTTCGGTCAACGGAAAGCCCGTTCGCAACCGAATGGAGATGAAAAATTTTATTTCCGAATCCAAAGACCAACCGCTAAATCTTTCCGTTAATCGCAACGGTGAGCGCAAGGAAATTTCTACCCGCGCCAAACAAAGCGAAGGTGGCGATTGGCTGATTGGCATTAAGTTCGGAAACACAATTGAAAGCGCGAGAGAACCGGTTGGAATTGCGCGAGCCGCTAGTTTTGCCGTTAATTCAAACCTGGAAGTTATTCGTTTGACAGGAAAAGTTTTTGGACAGCTTTTCTCAGGTCAGCGTTCGGTGAAAGACGCAGGCGTCGCCGGACCAATCGGTATTGTGCAGATTATCTCGCAAATTGTTCGTGAAGCAGGCTTTGTCGGATTGATTTCAATTCTCGCGGTGATAAGTTTGAACTTGGGCGTTTTTAATCTTTTGCCGATTCCGATGCTCGACGGTGGTCAGATTGCAGTTTTGGGAATCGAAGGCTTTTTAGGTTTGTTCGGTTTGACGCTTTCGATGGCAGTCAAAGAGAAAATTCAGCTTGCCGGTTTAGCGATAATTTTGCTGCTGATGGTCTTTACTTTGTTCTTGGATGTTTCGCGGCTGATCGGAAAATAAAACAAATTCACTACAGAGGCGCAGAGAATACAGAAGGAAGATTTTAATAAAGTAGATAGAATTTACAAGATAAAAATTCAATTCGTGTTATTTGTGTAAGCGCGTAGCTAAAATTTCTCTGTATTCTCTGTGCCTCCGTGGTGAAAAATTAGATTTGAAATGAAAAGAAACTCAAAAGCCGTAATGATTCGCAACGTCCAAATCGGCGGTGGTGCGCCCGTTGTTGTGCAATCAATGACAAAAACCGACACGACCGACGTTGACGGAACGATAAAACAAATTGAAGAGATGGTAACTGCTGGTTGCGAAATCGTTCGCATCGCCGTTCCCGACAAAGATGCTGCTATAGCCTTGAAGGAAATTCGCAAACGCACAAATGTTCCGATTGTCGCCGACATTCATTTTCACTACAAATTAGCTTTAATGGCTTTAGAAGCCGGAATTGATAAACTGCGGCTTAATCCCGGAAACATCGGCTCGATTGATAGAGTCCGAGAAGTTGTCCGCGCGACTGAAGCGCAAGGAGTTCCGATTAGGATTGGTGTCAACGGCGGCTCGCTCGAAAAAGATTTATTAAAAAAATACGGTACGGCGACGCCCGAAGCAATGGTCGAATCAGGCTTACGGCACGTGCGAATTTTAGAAGATTTAGGATTTTCCGATATTGTGATTTCTTTGAAAGCATCCGACGTTCAGCGCACTGTTGCAGCGTATCGCTTGATGGCGGAAAAGGTTGATTACCCGTTGCATCTCGGCGTAACTGAGGCAGGAACACCGTTCGGCGGAACGATAAAATCTTCAATCGGTTTGGGAATTTTATTGCACGAAGGCATCGGCGACACGATTCGCGTTTCTTTGGCGGCTGAACCGCACGAAGAAGTTCGCGTCGGTTGGGAAATTCTGAAATCTCTCGGCTTGCGTCAACGCGGCGTAACGGTTGTCGCGTGTCCGACGTGCGGGCGTTTGGATATTGATAATTTTGTTGAAATTGTTACGGAAGTTGAACGGCGCCTCGCGCACGTCGAAGAACCTTTGCATTTATCAATTATGGGCTGCGCCGTCAACGGTCCGGGCGAAGCGCACGATTCGCAACTCGGCGTTACATTCGGGCGCAACGTCGGAATGATTTTCAAAAACGGCGTTCCGATGCGACGAGTGTCGGGTGCTGATATTGTTGAAGAATTTGTGAAAGAAGTTGAAATTTTGCGAAAAGAAGGCGCGAATGCAAAGTCTTTGAGCGCGAACAAATCACTTGTACAGATTTTGACAAAGTAATTTGGAAAGTTTGAAAGAAAAAATTACTCTGTTCAGATTTTATAAGGAGTATTTTGAAGATAATCGGTTTGGGATATTGACCTTTGAATTTCATATCGCCAGCAAATTGAACGGGTAAAAAGGCAAATTCCGCACGATTGTGAAAATTATCGAAACAATAAAAAATCCCCACAACGCAAAGGGAGAAAACACTTTAAACGAAAGCCCGCACCCGCGCACGGCAACCAAAAACATTGATAGAAACATGTAACCGAAGATAAAAGCGTAAACCGGCAGCAGCGCGTTAAAGTGAAGCGCGGTTAAAACATCGCCGTGAAAAAGCGCATGTAATCCGCGCGTCAAACCGCAGCCCGGACAAGCAATGCCAGTCATCGCGTTAAGCGGGCAAACGGGAAAAAATCCCGCTGTTGTCGGATTAAAATAACCGACGACAAACGCGCCCGTTATTGCCGCTAAAATTCCCGCAATCGCTGAAACGCGCCTGGTGTATGAAGAATTCTCCGACATTATTTGCTTCTAAAAATAGCTGACAATGACCTGCCAATTTCGTTGTGGGTATCCATTGTGGGCTTTCCTTTTTCAAAAATCGCAATCAATTTTTGTAGTTCATTCAAAATTTCCGCAGGAGCGTCTTGCGGCGCGTCTTGGGAAAACTGTCTTAAAATTTGCGCGGCATTCGAGCGTTCATTCGGATTGCGGTAAATTTCAAGAGCCTTGCTTAAATTCACGCCCAGATTAAACTGCCACAAACTTAGCTCGTCGTTTCCGAGCCGACTTTGGAGGGAAGAAATAAGATTTTGCGAAACGGAAATTCGTTCCGGCGTCGGCGGATTCGGAATCGGCAAACGCATTTCACCTCGCATTGAAGAAACTATGCCTCCGTCAGGCTTTCTTTCGATACTTCGCCTAAAAACCGGCTGATTATCTTCCGGCGCATTTGCTTGCCTTTCAATTTCGGCGCGTTTCATTTCCGCTATTTTTTCGAGCAGTTCCAGTTCGTTTGCCCATTCGGGCTGAAACGCTTTGGAAATGGTCGGAACGGAAAAACTTCTGAGCGTCGGAGTTTTTTCGAGAATTGCCAAATCATAACCGATTTTAGACCAACTCGCTTTTTCAATCGCAAATTTATAAACCAAAACACCGGTCGCTTGTACGGCTTGACCATCGGGGCGGCGCGAAATTCTAAACTTTGTTTTGCGGGCGGCTTCTTCCGATGCAATCTTGAGCAAAGGATGACCAGAAACGGCGTTAGCCGAAATGACGTTGCCGTCTTCATCAATCGTAATCTCGACGCGAACCGCGCCTTCCGCACCGCCTTCTCTCGCTTCAATTGGATAAACGGGTTTTGCCAGATAAATGGCTTTGGCGTTGACTATGCCTCTCACCTCGCCAACCGTAAAAAGTTCCGGCGCAGTCGGTCTTGTTCCGTCTTTCATCTCGGGCGGTTGTGAAAAAGTCTCGGTCGAGAAAAACAATAAAACAAAAATTGAGAAAATTAAAACAGTTTGTTGTTTCATAATTTTTTCTCCTTGTCGTAAATTCAGGGAATTATCCCGACCGCACGCTTGAAAGTCCTGTTGCCAAACATTCGCCGATTAACAATTTGATATTCGAAGATTATTGACCTTTGAACAGTTTCGACATAATTTGACCGATTTGCTGCCGGTCTTCCGTCGTTGGATTCGGCTTTTCCAAAATTGCCAAGATTTTTTGTATTTCGGCGACGTATTCAGCCGAAATTTTATCTGGCGCAGATTGAATTTGTTGGCGAAGCGAATCCAATACTCTTTGCCGTTCGTTTGTGTATCGGAGTTTTGATACAGCCCAACTAAGACTCAAACCCGTATTAAACTGCCACAAATTTGTTTCATCGCTTCCTAGACGACTTTGCAGCGCGGCAATCAAAGACTGTGAAATCGCAGTTCGCTCCGGCTCGTCTTGATTGTCGGATTTAATGGCTTGCTCCGTAATTACCTTTTTGACAGTTGTTCCGTCCGATCTTTTTTCCGTACTTTCACTGATTTTTCTTTCGCTTGTTACAATTGGTTGAGAAACGTTTGTAGTTTCGACTTGTTTTATTTCCGCCAATTTTTGAAGCTGTTCTTTTTCCGTTGTCCAATCCGTCTGAAAAACTTTGCCGATTGAATTCGTATTCAGAAATATCAGCGACGGAGCGTGCTGCACGCTTGCCAAGTCATAACCGACCTTAAACCAACTCGGCATTGCATCCGCTACAAAATTATAGACCAAAACGCCTGTTACCTTTACGGCTTGACCACTTAAAAGAGTCGGTTTGAACTTTGATTGCAGTGCGGCTTCACGCGCGGCTTCGCGCAAAAGCGGATGACCTGAAACGGCGTTTGCCGAAACAACATTTCCTTCTTCGTCAATTTCAATCTGCACATTGACCGCGCCTTCTGCATTAACCGCACGAGCGGCTGCCGGATAAGCTGGTTTGCCCAAAGACAAGGCTTTGCCGTTTACGACGCCTCCTGAAATTGTCTTTACTGGTGCTGGCAGCGTTTGTGCCGACGCAATTGAAACACCGAATAAAATAATCGAAATGACCGAAAGAATTTGCTTTTTCATAATTTGCTCCGTTTTGTAAAAGTCGAGATACGCAATTTTAGAATTTATTTTCGTAAAGGTAAAGAATTTTTACTCTCGCAAAGTTAAATCCAAAATCAAAAATTAAAATCCGCTTCCCATCTGCATAAAAAGCGCGTCGGTAGCGATTTTGCGATTGATATTAACCGCGAAATTTTCGCGCATCTTTTCGATTTCCGAAAGCCACGAAGCTAGACGTTTGCTTTCGACATTTTGCGCCAGATTTTTTATTTGCGGTGAAATATCAAAATTAACGACAGATGTTTCGTTTCCGAGGTTTACAACCCAAACATCGTGAATCAAAGTTTCCAAAATCTCCAGCGATATGTCGTAATTGTCTTTGTTTTTCGCATCGTTCATTTCTTCGGCGGTTCTTAAAAGCACAGCGCGGTCTTCTTTGAGCAAAAGACTCTCTAAAACTTTCATCATTGCCTCGCGTCCTTCCCGAAACTTACTCAAATCAAATTCCAGAGCGCGCCCGATGCTTCCATTTGAAAGCCTTGCCAAAAGTTCAGCGTCGGCGGGCGAAAATTTTTTCGTGCCGAGCAAAAATTTTTCAATTTCTTTTGTATCAATCGGCGCAAAACGGATTGTCTGACAGCGCGAGCGAATTGTCGGCAGAAGCGTATCGGGACGCGACGAAATAAGAAAAATGTACGAAGTCGGCGGAGGTTCTTCTAAGGTTTTGAGCAGCGCGTTGGCAGCATTGTCTTTAGCAATATTAAGTTTTTCCGCATCGTCAATCAGGAAAAATCGAGCTTTGGCTTCATACGGGCGAAAATTCGCTTCGGTTACAAGCTCACGAATCGCATCAACCAGAATACTATTTTTGTATGGAATTACCGTTCCGATGTCAGAATGTTCGCTAAAGATAACCTTCTCAAAACCGTCTTTTTTATCCGGTTTCGGAAACTCAAACTTTTCGGCGCGTCGGCACGCCGCGCAAACATCGCAGGCTTGAAAGTTTTTCGGATTTTGACAAACAAACGCTTTGGCAATTTCGAGCGCGAATCGCTTTTTCCCGACGCCTTCCGCGCCCGTTAAGAGAAGCGAATGCGGAACTCTTTCGGAGGAAAGCATTCTGCGCAAAACTTCTTTAACGTGACTGTTACCGATCAGTTTTTCAAACATATTCTCGCCGACAAAACCCAGAGTTTGACAAACAAGAAATCAAACATTGGCTTTTAATTTTTATCTTTAAATTCTTTGTATCTCGGCTTTTCGGTGGTTTATTATTTATGTCCTAAAAAATCCGAAACGATTTTCAAAACGTTTTTGTGAACTTTCTCAACCGAATCATTTGCATCAACCACTCGAAAACGCTGCGGTTCATTTTTCGCAATTTTCAAATAAGCGGCACGCACACGCGAATAAAAATCGGATGTTTCCGAATCCATCCGATTTTTTCGTTCGCCCTTCCGGTTACGCGAATTTGTCCGCGCAAGCGCTTTTTCAATCGGCAAATCGAAGAAAAGCGTCAAATCTGTTTTGAGTCCTTCCGTAGCAAGATTGATAACTTGGCTAACTGTTTCTTCCGAGAAGCCGCGACCGGCGCCTTGATAAGCAAAAGTGGCATCGGCGTAGCGGTCTGAAACGACTATTTTCCCCGCTTTTAACGCGGGTTTAACAAGAAAATTAACGTGTTGAGCGCGGTCAGCGGCAAACAAGAGAAATTCGGCAAGAGGTGAAACATTTTCTTCGGTTTCAAGAAATGCTTCGCGCAATCGTCTGCCCAAAGGAGTTCCGCCCGGCTCGCAGGTAGTTAAAACATCAAATTTTTGCAGTCGAAGCGCGCCGGCAAGCATACGCAACTGCGTAGATTTACCGCTTCCGTCAATTCCTTCAAAAGTTATAAATTTTCCGCGCAAAACGTTTTATTCCGGAACTGTCGTCTTTTTTCGCTCTTGTGAAATGGTCGAGATGGCGTGTTTAAAAATCAAAAAATCCGGCTCTCCCACATCGAGCAAAATTGAAAATTTATCAAAACTTTTGATTCTCCCTGAAAGCGTCGAGCCGGACAAAAGATGAATAATCACGCTTTGTTTCTCCCGCCGCGCCGTGTTTAGAAACGCATCCTGTATGTTTTGGGCAGTAAATTTTTCCATAACATTTTCTCTTTATCTATTCGTTTGTGGGATTGCAAATATAAGTATAAAACAGATTTATAGATACAACAAGAAACATTTCACAAGTTTTTATAATTTAATCAGCTTCCAAAATTCCTGTTGTGTTTCCGCATTATCGCCGAAGCCTTCAAGCCAAGTAACGTCCGCTTCGCGCCGAAACCAAGTAAGCTGGCGTTTGGCGTAATTGCGCACGTCTTGCTTAGTTTGCTCAATCGCGCTTTCCAAAGTCCTCTCGCCGCGCAAATACTCACAAACTCGCCGGTAACCGTGTGCGCCGAGCGCGTTCGTGTCATCTTTTACGCCCTGTTCGCGCAAATGTTTCACTTCTTCAACCAAGCCGTTTTCAAAATGTTGTTCGGCGCGCCGGTTTATTCTTTCATATAAAATCTCACGTGGCGGATTAAGCGCGAAGATTTTGATTCGATTAGCGAATTCGGGCGGCGTCGTGTGATTTGGTTGTAACTCGGATAAGCGATTTCCAGTTTGAAAATAAACTTCAAGCGCACGCGCCACGCGCACGTAATCGCGCGGAAAAAGTATTTCGGCAGATTTTCGGTCAACTCTTTTTAATATTTTATGAAGATATTTCGCGCCTTTTATCTCTTTAATATTTTTTAACTTTTCTCGTAATTGCGTGTCAGTTTTCGGACTTTCAAAAAAAGGCTGGCGCAATGCTCGCAGATAAAAACCCGTTCCGCCGACAAGAATCGGGATATTTCCTCTTGCTTCAATTTCCCTAATCTTTTCCGCCGCGTCTCGCGCCCAATCCGCCGCCGTATAATTTACATTCGGCGAAACATAATCTAATAAATGATGTGGAACGCCGCGCATTTCTTCGACGCTCGGTTTAGCGGTGGCGATTTTGATTTCTTTATAAATCTGCACCGAATCGCAGTTGATAATCTCGCCGCCGATTCTTAAAGCGAGTTCGACACCGATTTCAGTTTTGCC
>MWVV01000860.1_pt1 | contig 10978 bp, 8 predicted proteins | sample 1047281 | NCBI WGS metagenome assembly MWVV01 (sample SAMN06349986, study PRJNA376086) | soil metagenome | isolation source: PT-2 sample Antarctic (ecotone) soil | place: Antarctica | collected 2015-01-13 | reverse complement strand
GAGCGAACAGATTGCGAATTTCGGGCAAGATGCCGCGCCCGCGCAGGTAATTGTGCGTTCCGTATAAAATCCCCGCAAAAAGTCCGATAAAAATTAAAAATACTGCTGTTCGCGTGAAAAAAGATTTTTTTTTGGGTTGTTTTGCCGGTTCGAAAACTTTCTCAACGACGATTGGTTTATTTTCGATTTTATTCGGTAGGATCGAATTCCGTCTGACATTTCCCGCATCGAGCCTGACAACCAATGGAGCTTTATCTGTTTGTGAAAGATTGTTTTTCAAATTCATCTCGCGCGAAGTGTCAAAGTGCGGACGCAGCGGCGTTAATGACGTGTAACCTTTAGAAACGTGAGGCTGCGGAACAACGGGCGTGCGGGACAAATTTTCTGTCACAACTTCGCCGTGTTCCTCGGCTTGCGTTAAAGTTTTTATAATCGATAAATCTTTCCAAAGATCAAGAACATTTTGATAACGCGCTCGCGCGTCCGTCTGCGTCGCTTTTTGCAAAACTCGCAGCAAGTGGTCCGCCCAGGGTTTTTGGCGAATTGAAAAGGGAAGCTCGGTGATCGGCTGATTGGCAAAAGCTCTGGGCGATTCGCAGGTGATTAAAACATAAGCCGATTTCGCCAGCGAATAAATATCGGCGGCGGGCGTCAGTTTTGTAAAGGCAAGCGTCCCTGTGCCGCCCGCATACATCGGATTATGTTCGGGCGGCGCGAACATATTTGTCCCGACCCGCGTCACGGGCGAATCAACTTGTGAAAATTTGGCAACACCGAAATCAGCGATTTTGACGGTTTTACGGTCTTCCGTCAAAAGCAGATTCTGCGGTTTGATGTCGCGGTGAATAACCCCGTTTTGGTGAGCGTATCCGAGTCCGGCGCAAATTTGTTCCAGATAAAAAAGAGCCTTATCCACCGTCAAATCTTTTTCTCGGCACGCTTTCGCCAGATCGCCGCCCGGCAGATATTCCAGCACGATGTAGTGAAAAATTGTATTACGTAAATCTCGCGCCGTTCCGTGTCCGAGCCGGCTAATAATATTCGGATGGCGCACGCGGTCGAGCGCAATCGCTTCGTTTTGGAAATTTTCAACTAAAGTATGTTCGAGATCAGAATCCAGATCATTTTGCAGAAAAACGTTGAGCGCTTTAATGACGACAAGGCGATGCGGCGAATTACATGCAGCCTGTGTGTCACGGGCGACAAAGATTTCGGCGTAGCTGCCTTGCCCGAGCGTGGTTTGAATGTCGTATCTTCCGTCAAGCCTTGAATTATTTAGTGAAAGTTCCTTCATCTTATAAAAACCGTTTAAAACGCCGCATCAAATAATAAAACATTTCCAGTTCAAATACGACATTATAAAATCAAAGTTCAGTCTATTGACGGGAAAAAACCCACGTCGTTTGACACATATATTTAAGGATATTTGAGCCAACATCTAAAAAAGCGCGAAACTAAATTCGGTTTAATCTTTATTTACATTTATTATTCGTATAAAATGAAAAACCAAATTGCTTCAGATTCATAAATATATTGCCTGATGCCTGAAAATAAATTAGAGCCAGCCAAAAAAAGTTTTTCGCCCGATTGGTTTGTCGGCGGAATTTTAAGCCGTTTCGGTGAAATGTTTGACCGCTGGACGGGCAGAAACTGGAAGCCTTCGAGCAGTCTCGCGGCGAGCGAAATAATTGAAAGATTAAAGAATTTGCTTGACTCAGAAGCGAAGGATTTGGGCGCGCAAGGGAAATTCGTTCCGCACAACCTAAAGCTCAAGATGCAGTGGGATAAATTTTCAACCGACCAGCAAGTTGAACTCGGAAAGCTGAAAAGCGAATTGCTAATTGCCGCAATTGACCATATCAATGACCGGCGTTATCACACATTTGCGCCGTTCGATTTGGAGATTAAGCCGGATTATTTTACGGACGGAATAAAATTAACGTCAAGTTTTGGAGCGTTTGCCGACGAACAGGAATCCGAAGGCGCGTTAAATGTCACGATGCCTAACCTAAAAAATGTTTTAATAGCGCCAATAGAGGACATTCCCGCCGCGCCTGCCAAAGAAGTTTATGTGGCTCAATTTGCGGTTAACGGCAAAACCAGGCGAGTTGAACTTTCATTCATCGAAAAGCAGCGCCGCTCGGTCGGAAGAACGAAACAGAATGATTTATGGATCGATGACCCGAGCGTTTCAAAGCTTCACGCGGCATTTGTCTTAAACTCCGAAAGGCAACTGGTGCTTGCCGATACCGGTTCAACTAACGGAACTTTCATTAACGGGCAGCGTATTGCTTACGGAAAGGGCAACTTAATAATTGACGGTGACAAATTTAAGTTCGGCGAAGTTGAAGTAAATTTAACTCGTATCAAAGAAGGAATTATTCCGGAAGATTTATTGGATGACGAAGATGACACTGAAGTCAGGTTATCAAAAAATGAAGAAATCGTTCACAGAAACTTTTCACCCGAAAAGGATATTAGGGCGGACGATAATTTGCTAAAAGAAAAACATTTGACAGTTGATGAATTCAAGACCCAAAACGATGTTCTTCGAACGCGCGGGGAAATTGATTTAGAAAGTGTTGAACGATTGGAAGAAAACAAATAAATGAAAATTCTTTTTTTCTTTTTACAAACAGGATGGGAAAAACTTCGCCCCGAAAATCTCTTTGGCGGGCAGATTCTGGAACGAACGCCGGCAGGTTTAAGTATTATCTATCTGATCGGCATCGCCGTTTTGATCGTTTTTCTGACACTTGCATTTTTCAGTAATTTTCGTCGCCCGAGATTTGCCTTTGAAAACGATCTGCCGGCGGAAGTCAAACGTCGTCTGACATCGACTGTGACGAATCGAAGCCTGCGCATCTGGCAAATTATTTTTATCCTTCTGGCGTTTTTTGTTTATGGTTTTCACGTTTACTGGACTTACTACGCCGTTGAAAATGACGAACAATATCAGGCTTTAGCTTACAAGGATTTGCGAAATCGCCGCACGACAGCTGCACGCCTGCGCGGCTGGATGCTTGACCGTTCAGGAAATTTGGGAAGCGCTCTGGCTTATTACAAAGTCAATCAGAACGGCGATATTTCGCGCACGTTCGCTTTGCCAAAGGAAATGGCTCATCTGCTTGGAACCGAGCGCGGAACGCCCGGACTCGAACGTTCAATTTACAAAAAAGTCGAAGATAAATCGCCTGAATCGTGGGAAGTTTTAACGCGCATTAAACGCAAAGAAGATGAACAGCGCGACGTCCGCACAACCATCGACCGTGATTTACAGGCGTTCATCGCCGAACAACTAAAAGACAAAAAAGGCGCGATCATCGTTCTCAATCCGCAGACCGGTGACCTTCTGGCGATGTATTCGAATCCTTCGTTTAATTTGAGCGAAGCGCAGAGCCTCGACGACTGGCTGAAGCTCGAAGGCGATAAAAGAAACAAGCCGCTGCTGAATCGAGCGACGCGCGAATTTTATGTTCCCGGTTCAACCTTTAAAACTTTTACGATGATTTCCGCCTTTCGCGCCGGAATGCAGAACTCGCTTTTTACAAGTTCGCCCGGCGGTTTTGTCCCCTATCGCAATTCGCGCCCGATTACCGATGCCAACGGCGGCTGCGAACCGCCTTATGGTTGCTCGACACTGAATATTATGCAGGCGTACGAAGCTTCGAGTAATCAATATTTTGCGCAGATGGCTGTCGGTTTAGGGCGCGAAAGAATTCGTGAAACCGCGGGAAGCTTGGGTATTTCAGCGGTTGAAACGGCTGAGGACGCCGTGCAGTCGAATTTTTTTCCGGGCATCTGGAACGCCAGTAATTCACAGATTTCAAGCGCGCTCGCCCCGCAGCAGTCAACGATTGTAACGGGCAAAGATATTTCCCCTTACGACATCGGGCTCGAAGGAATGGGGCAGGGTTACGCCGGGCAAATGACGCCTTTTCAGATGGCGCTCGTTGCCTCGGCTCCGGCGAATCTGGAAGGGAAGTTGATGAAATTGAGGGTTGAAGCCGATCTTCCGCCGCAGATGTTCGCGCAGGTTTTAACCGCGCAGCAGGCGGCGCAAGTTAGAGAAATTATGGCGCAGGTGACTGAAGGCGGCGGCGGCACGGCGCGGAGAGTTTTCGCGAATGTTTTAGCCAGCGGCATCAGAACCGGCGGAAAAACCGGAACAGCCGAAAAACAGGCGCTCCTTTATGACGAAAAAACCGGAAAATTAAAAACCGTCAAAAGAAAACGCAAAGACGACACGGGAAAACTTGTGGACTACGACGCGCCGGTTTTATATGAACGTACCGACAGCTGGTATATTTCGATTGCTCCGCTTGAGAAACCGCAATTATCGATTGCCGTCGTTGTCGAAGGCGGTGGTTACGGAGCCGCTGTTTCAGCCCCGATTGCCGCCAATATTATTATGAAAGCGCGCGACCTTGGTCTTTTGGGCGAACAATATAAACCTAAAACGCAAATTCCACAGCCGCAGCCGCCGAAAAAGAAAAAGAAATAAAATTTGGAAACCGTCCCGCTTCGCGTTTTACAGATGAACATAGACGAAAGAATATTCAGGAATGCTCAAATAGCAGAAATTGATTTGGCTTAAATAAAAGTTAAAAATAGATGAAAAACCGCACATCAATCCACGTTTTAATTTTGCTTCTGATAGTTTTTCTGACCGTCGTTTCGCATTATTCTATTAATTATGGCGCGTTGATCCGCGGTTACGAGACTTCCTCTTTGACGGCGGGAAGAAACGTTCTGCTTCTTCTAATTCTTGCTCTGCTTCCAATTTTCCTGAAGCGATTTACCCGATTCCAGGGGAATTGGACGCTTTATACGACAGCGATTTTACTGTTTTCAATTGGTTTGACCGTCCAGTATCGTCTGTTTAGCGACCCGGAATACATTTCGCGCAAAGATAAAGCCGAGGCGCGGCAGGCGAAAATAAAAACTTTGCAGATGCACTATATTCAGGAGAATTATTCTGCTGAGAAAAAACAAATGATGGGACTGCCTGCTACCCCGCCCACGCCAATTGATTTATCTGCAGAAACCCCGCGCCCTGCCGAAGATACTTTGACGAGCGTGGCGTTTTCGGGCAGAACTCTGATTCCGCTTTTGGCGATTTTCTGTTGTATCGGCACGTTGGTGTTGTTTCAGCGCGACGACATTTTAAATATTCTGCAAAGGAACGGATTTCTGATTGTTTTATTAACGCTTGTTCCACTGCTGCTTGCCGCCATCACTTCCAGAGCCGGGAAATCTATCGGCAATATGACTCCCTGGGAACCGGCAAAAATTCCGTTTCTGATTGGCTTCGCTGCTATTCTGGCGATTCTTTATAAAAACTTAGCCCGCACTTACTGGGGAATCCCTCGTGCGAAGGACGTAATTCCGCTGGTGTTTATGGCGATGCTGCCGTTTGTGCCTTTTTTCGTCCTCAAAGATTTCGGACAGATGATGGTTTTCAGCTCGGTGTATGTGACGCTTTACGTTATTGCCGTTCGCCGTCTGCCGCAAAGATTTACGTTAATCGGAAGCGTAATTCTGCTCGTCAGCATTTTAGTGGTTGGCGCTCTGCCCGAGAAAACGCAGGAGAAAATCCCGCTTTTACCGACGCTTGCCAGCCCCGTCAAAGCTGTTCTCCCTGACCGAATTCAACAAAGGTTTCATTTATGGCTCGACGGTTTCAATCCGCCGACGCCGGAGACAAGCTGGTGGAAAGATGATTACGACGATTATTACAAAGATTTGGTCAAGGCGAATCCAAATTTGCCGGAACTTCTTGAAGAGGATCCAACTCTGCAAAAATCGATTAATGTCGATGCGTGGTTTGACGTTTTAGCGTTTCAGCCTGCACAGGCGACATTTGGCATCGCTTCGGGCGGAACGACGGGGCGCGGTTTGGGATTGGGTTTTGTCGAACTAATTCCGGTTGCCGATTCCGATTATATCTATGCCGCGCTCGCCGAAGAACTCGGTCTTGTAGGCGGTCTGCTGGTCATTTTCGCTCTGATCGTGTTTGTCAGCGCGGGGGTCCGGACGGCAATGGACGCGCGGGATATGTTCAGCAAACTCTGCGCCGCCGGGCTGACGGCGTTTATCGGTTTTCAAGCTCTGGTCAATATGGGCGGCATCACAAGAGCTTTGCCGATGACCGGAATCACCCTGCCTTTTATCAGTCACGGTGGGTTTAGTTTGATAACCAGCTTTGTAATGCTCGGAATGCTTCTGGCATTTTCGCATCGTAATACGGTTGATGTAAATCAAGTCTCAAGTTCTAAGGCTTAAGTTTCAAATTTAGTAGTGTCTAATTTGAGACTAATTTCGGAGAAATAATGACGGAAAACAATTTTCAGGTTGATTCGGCAGCCATATCTGACCGCGGCTTGAGCAAAAAACGCCCCGAGAATCAGGATTCGTTTTTGGAATCGAACGAGCGCGGGTTATTTATCGTCGCCGACGGCGTCGGCGGAGCGCAAGCCGGCGATGTCGCCTCAAAAATGGCGGTTGAAATTCTTTCGGAAGCCTTTGTCAATCTGCCGAAAAATATCGACGCTGAAGATACGATGCGAACCGCGATTGAACGCGCCAACGAATCGATTTTTCAGATGGCGCGCGATTCGCCGCAGCTTTCCACAATGGCGACAACAATTGTTGCTTTACAGATTCAGGGAAATATCGCAACTATCGGTCACGTCGGCGATTCGAGGCTTTATCGGCTTGACGCTAATGGAAATTTGCACCGCGAAACGCAGGATCATTCGATGGTCGAAGAAGAAGTGCGGGCAGGCAGAATGACTGCCAAGCAAGCCGCCACACACCCGAACAAAAATATCATCAGCCGCGCGCTCGGCGCTGATTATGCTGTGGAAGTTGATTTGAAAACAATTATGTTTGAGCCGGGAACAACTTTTCTGGTTTGTTCGGACGGCATTACCCGGCATCTGTCTGATTCCGAAATTCGAGACCTTTTATTTTCCGAAAAATCTCCCGCAAACGTTTGTCAAAAAATGAAGGAGATTTGTTACGAGCGCGGCGCTGAAGACAATTTAACTGCGGTTATTGCTATAATTAGCGGCAGTGGTTCGGAAAATTTACAAAATTCAAATCCACATACGCCGAATGATTTTGAAGAATCGACAATCGCCTCGGCGCGTCCCATAGAAATTGGTAAGTCATCAGTCGCCAAAAACTTAGAAACCGTTGATTTGTCAGCAATTAACATCGCCCGCCAAACTCTGAACACAGAGGAAATTGACACTAAAGAATTTACGGATACTCCTGATACACAAAAAAATCGAAGCAATAAAGTAATCGTTCATCCATCCGCTGTTAATAGTACCGGAAACTTTACGCGAAACAGCGGACTAAACAAAGGCGGTTTTTTAGGGAAATTTCTGTCCGCCTTACTTTTTCTTATTGTCGGCGCTGCTTTAGGCGCGGGCGGTTTCTATTTTTGGCTGCAGAAAAATAAACTAATTGAAGTGCCGCCGATAATTGAAACACAACCTCAAAATACAACATACGCCGCATTTGAAAAAGATCGCCGGAGCGTTGATAGAAACCCCGAACAATATATTTTTAACGCCGCCGGAAAAGCTGAAAGTACCGAAAGTTTTTATCTATTAGGGCGAGCTTATCTTTTGACGGGGAAAAATCTCGAAGCGTTAAAAGCGTTCGGAGAAGCTAAAAATCGCCTCGTGCAGGTTAGCGAAATTGATAGCGCGATGTTGGCTAACGATATAGCGATGAGTCTGGCGATTATCAATAATTCGGCGGCGCAGAGGGAATTTGACTTGAATAAATCTAATATCAACCGGCAGACGATCAACAATTCAAACAAGATCGGCAATTCAACCATCAATAATTTGCCGACGAACAATCAACAATTTTAACCAAATAAATTTTGCCGAAAAAGTTTATGATTCTTCCCTCTGTCTTTTTGCTTCAAACAAAATGATGCCGCAGGCGACGGCTAAATTCAGGCTTTCAACTTCATTGCTCATCGGAATTATCAAACTTTCATCAGCCTGGATTTTTTCTTCTGCAATTAAACCGTGCGCTTCCGAGCCGAAAATCATCAGGCGCGGCGCTTTCCAGTCAATATGCGTATAACTTTTTTCGGCACCTACATCGGCGCAGGTGGAAACAATTTTTTTTTCTTTCGCCCAATCTAAAACCTCCGAAAAGTCCGCGTTTTCCCAAATTGAAAGGCGCAGACTCGCTCCCATCGCGCCTCTCAGAGCTTTCGGTGAAAACAAATCGGCGGAATTTTTTGTGGTAATAATGCCCAACGCGTCCACGGCTTCCGCGGTTCGTAAAACCGCTCCGAGATTTGCAGGATTATTTATCTGATGAAGCAAAATCAGCAAAGGTGTCTGGATATTTTTTTGTAAATTCGCTTCGACGACTTTCTTACCAGTTTCGGGTTTTTCGCCAATTAAAATGATGCCCTGTGAAGTTTTTGTGCCGGAGATTGAATCGAAAATTTTATCGGAAACTTCTGCGCGAGGATAGTTTTCAGTTTTTTGTAAAAACGCCTTGTGACGTTCGTTTTGGGCAAAACTCCGTGAATAAAAAAAGTCGGATACCTTGAGGTTAGACCGCAATATTTCTTCGGCAAGCCGCAAACCTTCGACAAAAATATTATCTTTAACCGAACCGTCGCGCACCTTCCGCGCAAATTTTATTCGGAAATTGTCGCGGCTGGTGATGATTTCTGACATTCACAAAAAAAGGAAATACTCGCGGCAGGAGTTGAACCTGCGACCTCTCCCTTCGGAGGGGGGCATTCTATCCACTGAACTACGCGAGCATAAAGGCTTTAAGATTTTCATCTCAAAAATTGGTTGCTGTATCGTTGGCAAATACCTGCAATTAACTCTTTGGCTGAATAGTAATGTTTTTGATTACCACTTTATCAATCGGACTTTCGCCGTTTTTCGGAACACCGGAGATTGTGCTGGCATTATTTAATCCTTCGATTACTTTTCCAAACACCGTATAGTTTTTGTCCCACGAAGGATATCGCTGCAACGTAATGTAAAATTGACAGTTAGCCGTGTTGAAATCATTCATTCGCGCCGCACCAACCATTCCGCGCTCAAATGGCACATCGGAGAGTTCGGCGGGAACGTTTGGCAAATTAGATCCGCCTCTGCCATCGTTTGATGTATCTTCATCCTTTGAATTCGGGTCGCCGCCCTGAATTACCAGCCCGCTCACCCGGTGAAAAGTTGTGCCATTGTAAAATCCTTCTTTAGCAAGCGTCTTAAATCGCTCAACCATTTTCGGGGCGATATTGGAATAAAGTTCGATTTTCATCGTGCCGAAAGCCGGCTCCGCCATTTCAATAACGGCAATTTCATTGTCGGCAATTGGAGCGACGCCGGTTTTGACTTCTGGCTTAGCGACGTTGGCGGCATTTTTTATATTGCTGCTTGTGTTTCCGCTGCTGTTACAAGCGGTGAAAACACCCGACGAAAAAATTATAAGCAAAGTAAGAATTTGTTTAGTCATATTTTTTTTCTAAAAAATTAAAATCTAATTTTTCAGAATAATTTACCACTGTCAAGCAAAATTGTGACCGGTCCGTCGTTAATAAGTTCAACATTCATCATTGCCTGAAAGCATCCGGTTTGAACCATTTCGATTTGTTTTCGCGCTTCACCGATAAAAAATTCATAAAGCGCATTAGCTTTGTCAGGAGGCGCGGCTTCGATAAATGAAGGACGACGACCCTTGCGCGTGTCGCCGTAGAGCGTAAATTGAGAAACGATTAGAAGTTCGCCTTTAATATCGAGCAGGGAAAGATTCATCTTTTCCGCCGCGTCCTCAAAAATCCGAATATTTAAGGTTTTTTCCAAAAGATAAAGCGCGTCTTTTTCCGTATCAGCGCCTGCGACTCCCAAAAAAACTAAAACGCCTCTGCCGATTTCTCCGACAGTTTCGCCGTCAACCGAAACCTTCGCACGGGAAACTCTCTGCAAAACAGCGCGCATAAAAAGTGGAAAAGCTAAAGGGCGAAAAAGTGAAAATCATCGAATTTATATCGATTACTTTTCACCTTTCCGCCTTTTCATTTTTTAACTTTGCGCTTCAATCGTAACTTTTTCCATCACAACACGCTCAATCGGTTTGTCGCTGGCGTTGACTTTAACTTCGGCGATTGCGTCAACTACATCCTGCCCCTCAATTACCTGCCCAAATTTTGTATAGCTCGGCGGCAGAGGATAATCGTTGTGCATAATAAAAAATTGCGAGCCGTTCGTGTTTGGTCCGGAATTTGCCATCGCTATCGTGCCTTTGGCATAGGGACCCTGATAAAGCTGTGAGGTGCGGTTTATTTCATCGTTAAATTTTCCGCCCCACGCCGATTCGCCGCCATAACCTTCGCCGAGCGGGTCGCCGCCCTGCACCATAAAGTTCTTAATCACGCGGTGAAAAATCACGCCGTCGTAATAACCTTTTTCCGCCAGCAGACGAAAGTTTTCCGTCGTCTTCGGCGCATCTTCTTCCAAAAGTTCAAATTTAATTGTTCCCTTGTTTGTTTGTATAATTACAGTTCTGTTTGCCACTAATTTTCTCCTTGAATTTTTATTCTTTAATTTATACAACCCGTTGATTATGGTGCGTGGGATTTCAAATCAATTCATATAATCTCACGCTTCCAAAATAAACTTTTCAATTGCTAATGCTACACCGTTTTCGTCATTACTTAAAGTTGTAGAAAATTCCGGGCGTTCAAGTAATTCGGGCGAAGCGTTTCCCATGACAACCGCTGTTCCGGCGTATTCGAGCATTTCCAAATCATTAAAATTATCACCGATTGCCATAACATTTTCGGGAGCGAATTTGTTTATCAAAGCGAGCTTTTCCACGCCGATTCCTTTTGAAGCGTCGGGCGGGAGAATATCAATTAGAGTAAAATTGAGACGCGGATATACGGTGGTCAATACTGTTGCCGAAGCCTGAAGTTCTT
>MWVV01000859.1_pt1 | contig 10995 bp, 11 predicted proteins | sample 1047281 | NCBI WGS metagenome assembly MWVV01 (sample SAMN06349986, study PRJNA376086) | soil metagenome | isolation source: PT-2 sample Antarctic (ecotone) soil | place: Antarctica | collected 2015-01-13 | reverse complement strand
TTGCATTCGTGGTAATAATGGTAACCGTTCCCTGGCCTTTTAGAGATGTAGCAAGGCCATTGCTGCCGGTGTTAGGACATTAGTCATTGAGTCAATAGGTCATTGGGTCAATAAGTCATTGGGTCAATAAGTCATTGGGTCATTAAGTCATTGGGTCATAAGTATTGAGTCAATGGGTATTGCTTATTGAAAATTGAACAATTAATATTAAAGTTAAGTAAAATGCGAATTATAGTTTTCGCGATATAATTCAACCACTAGCCTCATTAACCGCACTATACCTTAAATATTAATTCATCATCAAAATATTCACGCTTCGTTGTAAAATATTGAAAGCAATTTCTGCCATTAAATTTTCTTTATCGAGCGTAGGGTTAACTTCAGAAATTTCGAAGCAACAAATCTTACGGTTCTGCATAAACTTACTTATCAGGTCTTCGGCTTCCCTTTCGCGCAAGCCATTACTTACCGGCGTTCCGGTTCCTTTTGAGATGGATGAATCCAGGCAATCAACATCAAAGCTCACATATATATCTGTGCAGTCGCCGAGGTGTCTTATAACAGTACGGGCAATACTTTCAGGGCCTTTCCTTCTAACTTCGTTTGATGTAATAACTTTTATCCGATGCTTTTCTATCAAAGCCTGTTCTTCTTTCTCATAATCTCGAAGCGAAATTAAAACAACATCTTCAGGCAGTATTTTCGGATGCAGATTTCCGATGTTCTTTAAATACTCCCAATGTTTCCTTGTTTCTTCATCTAACTCATGTACTGCGTTCTCTGCATTGTCTTCAGCAATGGCTGCCGCTAAAGGCATACCATGCATATTACCTGTTGGAGTTGTGTATGGCGTATGAAGATCGGCATGTGCATCTAACCAAATTACACCAAGTTTGGCATTAGGCTTTGCCATTTTTATACCTGCAATAGTAGCTCCTGAATTGCTATGATCTCCGCTTATAACAACAGGGAAAAAGTTGCTTTTAATTGCCTCCTTAACAGCTTTACTTACTTTATCGTACATAGCAGCAACGCCATTTATTCTTTTCGCATATGGCGAAGCAATAGGTTCGAACAGCAAATTGTTTTCAGTAGCAATTTTTTCTGAAGGGAAATGAACAAAAAAGTTACTCATAAAATCTAACGCAGCAATCTTTATCGCATCAATGCCGAGGCTTGCACCCCGTGTACCTGCTCCAATCTCTGATGGAACTTCAATCAACTTAATATTCTTCATATAGGTTTTACTTGTACAGCCGTCCTGAACAATCGTACTTTATAATAAACAAGAGTAGGTATTAGCCGGGAATGTGGAAATTAACAGGAAGCAGAAACACGGCAAAAGGAACTGTATTTGTATAATGATAAAATTTGGGCATAGCTGCAATCGGCAAATTTACATTTTTAGTTTTAATGTGTATTGATACGTATAGTAACGGTGCATTTCAAATTTTCGCTTCTATCATTAAAAGTGATCGTCATTGGCAGCCTTGCGTAGCTTGGCGAAGCAATCCGCTGACAACTCGTCAACCTGAGTATGCTGGAGATTGCTTCGTTCCTTACAATGACGGCACTTTCTGCAAAGGGGTAAACGAACAGATTAAAGATCGCTGGCTACTATATACATTGCATAGCATATTAAGATAGCAATAATTATTGCGGCAATCACTTTATATCTATGCCAGTAACTTTTTATTCGTACGTCTTTCGAAAACTTATATATTCTTTGATACAGCATATTATCCGATCCCGCTAATGCAGTTAACTGAAAACAGATTTTTTCTACCTGCACAAACGGCAGATAGCGCGAACAGAATAATACTTCTTCAATAACTCGTTTATTAACTTTGGGGTCGTTGTTTTCCTGCAGAATGTGAATGTTGAAATTAGACAACACCTTTTGAATTTGCTGGTATAAAGCAACTTTGTTCATACGGTCCGGATCAACTCCTGAAACCTTTTTCCTAAGGTCGATCGTTTGGTTAAGTATGCTTTGAGGCGTGGCCGGAGTATAAGTTCTTTTCCTGCTGTAAGAATGAGAATGATCATTACGCTGGTAGTTATAATCCTGTCGCTTCTTTACGTCGGATAAAATATGGTAGGCTTCAAGAATTTCTTTAAACTTAGCTTCGTACAACTCGTTGCCGAAATTCTTATCAGGATGATACTTAAGAGCAAGTCTCCGATACGCTTTCTTGATCTCTGCCTGTGAAGCCGCAGGAGTTACCTCTAATGCTTTGTAGTAATCTTTATACACCATTAGCTCTTACTTACCATAAATTATTGAACCCTATTATAGGCATTAAAAATAAACAACAGGTTTTATATAGGACTATAAAAATTAGTTGACCCAAAAATATTGAGGGTAACATTGGATTATGTAAACGCCTTTTGTAATGCTTTAATTAGAAGTATTCGAAACTAACTACCTGTGCTCATTATAATAATTAACCTTTACAGATTGGTGTAAAGTTTCCATTTCATCTTGTGTAAGTGGGGGAGAACTTTCTGTTTTTACAGCATCTTCTAATTGTTCCAAAGTTCGGATGCCTGCAACTGCTGAAGTAACGGCAGGATTTTGCAGGGCGAATTGCAATGCAGTTTCTGCAGCACTTCTTACGTCAAAAGATAGTGAGGCTACCGCTTTTGCAGCTTGCTTTACTTCTTCTTCACGGTAATTTAGATACGCCTTTTCAAGTTTGTTAATTAATAAGCCTTGTGCAATTGTGCCCCTCGCAAGCACCCCGACATTGTTTTCCTTTAATAATGGAAAGCAGGTTTCTTCAGGTCGCCTGTCGAGCAGGCTGTATTGCATCATCACACTTACAATGTTAGAGCGGCGAACATATTCTCGTATAACATTAGGCCTGATCGATGATATGCCATAATACCTGATCTTCCCTTGTTGTTTAAGAGTTTCAAATGCCTCAATGGTTTCATCTATCGGGTCTTCTATTGTTCCGCCATGAAGTTGGTATAGATCGATATAATCTGTTTGCAAACGCTTCAGGCTTCCTTCAACTGCGGATAGGATATAAACTTTTGTAGGGTTCCAATCCCATCCGCTGCCGTCTGCTTTCCATTCGTTACCCACTTTTGTAGCCAGGATTACTCTGTCGCGTTTATTTTTTAATGCTTTGCCTATGCTTGTCTCATTCATTCCTTTGTCGTACAAGTCAGCAGTGTCAAAGTAATTGATACCAAGCTCTGTTGCCTTGTCAATTATTCTTTCATTTTCTTGCTGGCTGCCTTTTAAAGACATACATCCAAAACCAATTTCGCTTACCTGTAAGGCTGATTTTCCTAATTGTTTATAGTTCATATTATCTTTTTTTGGAAACACATAGGTTCAAGGCACATTAGAAATACATAGTGACTCATAGCTAAAAAAGTTCTTCTATGTTCCTATGTGTCTTATAAAATAAAACTTAATACTCCATCTTTCTTAATGTAGGTGCTTTAAACCACGTAACAGCTACTACAAGCAATGTCATTATCCCCCCAAAAATAACTGACGGAACTACACCCATAAGTCTTGCTGCCAGGCCACTTTCAAACTGCCCTAACTCATTGCTGCTATTAATAAACATAGAATTTACACTCATCACCCGGCCCCGCATTTGATCGGGTGTTTTCATTTGAACAATCGTTCCCCTTATCACTACACTAATTGCATCGAGAAGGCCGCTTAGTAATAAAGCAGCAAACGAAATCCAGAACACTTTCGATATTCCAAACATTATGATTGAAAGCCCAAATAACGCTACAACAATCAATAACGTTTGTCCCTGTTTTCCTTTTAAAGGAAATATGGTGAGCGTAACTACCATAATAATACTTCCTAAATCGGCGGCGGCATTCAGCCATCCAAATCCTATGGGGCCAACATGTAAAATATCCCTTGCGTATACCGGAACCAATGCAACAGCTCCGCCAAAAAGAACAGCAAAAAGATCTAATGACAATGCTCCTAAAATTTCTTTTGTTCTAAATACAAAATGTAATCCTTCGCGTACGCTTTCCCAGGTACGTTTATTAATGTTTGTATTTGCCGCAGGCTTAGCATGTATTTTAGCCAGCATAAAAAAGCCCAGAGAAATCAATATAATAATCACCACTAAAGTGCCTGTGTTTTTAATTATAGCTATACAAAAGCCGGCTGAAGCATGGCCTACAACAGATGCGGAGAGCCATGTACCCTGGTTCCAGGTAATGGCATTTGGTAAGATATTCTTTGGCATCATCTGCCCAATAATTGCATTGAATGAAGGACCTGTAAAAGCCCGTATAACGCCTGTGAAAAAGATGACTGTATAAATACCTGCAATTACAAAACTTTTCCCTGTATGATATTTGAAATAATTAGTTGAAATAATAAAAAGAATAATGCCGCAAAGCAGGTATGCAGCTACACCCTTAAGTAACAATTTCCTCTTCTCACTAATATCTATAACATGACCTGCATATAGGGCAAGCGTAAGTGCAGGAATAACCTCTGCTAATCCAATTAAGCCAATAGCCAGCGGATCGTTAGTTAGTTCATACATCCACCAGCCCATTAAAGTTCCTAACATACGTAAAGCCATGATAAAGCAAAAGCGTCCGGTCATCAGGTTGCGGTATTCCGGAATTTTTACAGCAGCCAAAGGATCAATACGTAACGTTGTTGCTTCGCTCAAAACCAGGTCATATTAAGGTAAAGTAAAATAATGTATACCTTCAGAATGATGTTCCTCCAGTGCCTTCATAATAATATTAACATGTTCTTCGTTTCCCAAAAAATCTGCATTACCTGCATCTATAACAATAGTTCGAATGTTATGTTCTCTTATATAACTAAGATAAGTTTCCTGTATCTTAAGCAGGTATTCATCGGTAATGGATTGTTCGTAACGTCGCTGCCGCTTCTTAATATTTTGCTGCAGTTTATTTACAGGTGCATGAAGGTATATGAGAATATCGGGATGCAACAGTTGCTGATGGATGATATCGAATAGCTTTTGGTATAGCCTGAACTCTTCTACCGGCAAGTTAACTTTTGCAAACAAAAGGCATTTTGTAAAAAGGTAATCGCTAACAGTTATACTTTGAAAAAGATCAGTGGTATGTAATAATTCTTTTAGTTGTTTATAACGTTCAGCCATAAAAAACAATTCTAAGGGAAAAGCATATTGATCGGGACTTTCGTAAAATTTTGATAAGAAAGGATTATCGGCGAACTCTTCAAGTATAAGCCTTGCGTTTAGTTTTTTCGCAAGCAAATGAGCAAGGGTCGTTTTTCCGGCTCCAATATTTCCTTCGATGGTAATGAAATGATACTTCATCTTGTTATGGTTACAACAGTTAAGTTGTATATTTACACTGCGGCAAAGTCTTAGGGTATATCCACTGAAGGTGCCACACATCATTTCCGCTCCGTTTATTTTCGGGGCGGTTTTATTTTGTACATTGTATTCATCACAATTTCCTTTTTCCCGGTTCTTATTTCAATATAGCAATACACATTCTCCTTTTTATAACGATACAAAATACAATCCCTTCCTAACTTATTTTTACCAATGTAAACCGAATTTTCAACCTTGGCAATTTCAATAATCAAAGCAAAATCAGCAACTGTTATTGCAACCTGTCCTCTCTTTTCTTCTTTAGCAGCATTTCCATGATTTTTATAAGTATGGATAATACTGAAGTTGTCTATTTTTCTTACGTACCCTTCTATTTGAATACCAAATCTGTCTTTAAGTAAAGCCGCTTCCTCTACCGTAATCGTATTTATTATAACCTCAATTTTTACATTAGACGGCCTTGCAATAGAATTTTTAGCAAGAGAAATAATTCTATTTTCAAGGGTCATTTATTTAAAATTGTAAAGATTTCTTTTTGCTGCAATCTCTTCTACTATTATAGGTTAATTGTTTAAAACATTAAAGCGGCCAAACGTACAGTAAAATAATAAATGGATGGTCAAAATTATTAAGCGTATTATAAAAGGTAGAATCGATAAGTTGATAAAAACTTGTTTGAAAACGGTTTATTTTATTATCAGAACTATTCCTGCTCCAACATTTTCACTTCAAGCGGATCGGGACAATCTTTTAATAAATCAGCAATACTTCTTTTTAAAACAGGATGTATATAGTCAGGAGCAATTTCGTGTAGCGGTTCGAGTACAAACCTGCGATTGGTAATTTCAGGATGAGGAACTTTTAATTCAGGCAAATCAATTACCTCATCATTATAAAAAAGAATATCTATATCAATTATTCTTGGTCCCAATTTCTCAAGCCGTTCACGGCCCATTTGCTTTTCTATTAACAGGATGGTTTGCAGCAGTTGTACGGCTGTTAACTGTGTTGTACAAAACAACACCTGGTTTAAAAATGAAGGTTGGTTGGTAATACCCCACGCGGCCGTTTCGTATATGGAAGATTTTTTAATTACACTGCCTGCCATTTCATCAATTAACATAAAGGCTTTCTGCAAGTTTACTAGCCGGTCGCCAAGGTTGCCACCCGTCAATAAATATACATTGTTCATATTATTAGGTAGATTGCATAGTTCAAATATCTTTAAATTGCGCGCTTAATTATTAATTAAAACATGAGAAATTTTTTTAAAATATTTTTTGCTTCACTGCTTGCGCTTATTATATTTTCCCTGGTTGGTTTTTTAATTTTAGTAGGCATCATTTCGAGCGCTGCCACTTCAGGCAAACCTGATATTAATAGTGACGCAGTTTTAGTAGTAGACCTTACAAAACAGTATAAAGAACAAAAAGATGAAAGCATTTTAAGCTCATTCACCAGTAATTCGGATAACGACATTCCAGGATTATACGATGTGGTAAGGATGATTGACTACGCAAAAACTGATAACTCCGTTAAAGGTATTTACATAAAATGCGATGATAATGCTAATGGTTATGCAGCAAGCGAAGAGCTTCGAAACGCATTAATTGATTATAAAAAAAGTAAAAAGTTTGTAATTGCCTATGGAGATGTGATAAGTCAGAAGGCTTATTATGTTGCAACGGCAGCAGACAAAGTGTATTGTAATCCTAAAGGATTGCTTGACTGGCGGGGTATGGCGAGTACTTTATTTTTTGTAAAAGGAGCGTTAGAGCGGCTCGAAATACAACCGCAGATATTTTACGCAGGCAAATTTAAAAGCGCTACTGAGCCTTTACGCGAATACCAGATGACGGAAGCAAACCGTTTACAAACCTCTGTCTATCTAAACGATATGTATAGTCGCCTATTAACGGCTGTTGCAGAAAAAACTGGAGTTGATACAGCTACGTTGCATAACCTTGCTAACCGGGGCGCTATAAAAACAGCGTACGATGCACTCAACTACAAACTGATCGATGCAGTAAAGTATGATGATGAAGTTAAAAGTGAGATCATTGGGAAACTAGGTATCAAAGACACCGCTAAGATCAATTATGTATCGTTAGGGAAATATGCAAAGGCTGTAAATTTTAAGAAAACCGGTGAAGGAAGAATTGCTCTTATTTACGCCGAAGGCGAAATTAAAGATGGCAGAGGTGAAGATGGCGAAATAGGCAGTGATGACTATAGAAACCTGATAAGGAAAGTTAGGTTGGATAAAAATATTAAGGCAATTGTTTTCAGGGTAAATTCTCCGGGCGGCAGTGCTTTAGCCAGCGAAGAAATCTGGCGCGAAATAACGTTGGCAAAAAAAGCAAAGCCGGTAGTGGTAAGCTTTGGTGATGTTGCTGCTTCAGGCGGTTATTATATTTCATGTAATGCAGATAGCATATTTGCTCAACCCAATACAATAACAGGTTCTATTGGCGTGTTTGGTATTATTCCGAACATGAAAAACTTCTTCAATAAAAAGCTTGGCGTCACTTTCGATGCAGTTAAAACCGGTCCCTTTGCCGATATGCTTAGTGTAAACAGACCATTGAATGAGCCTGAAAAAATGTTTATTCAAAATACAATTGATACTATTTATACTGCATTTAAAGGCCGGGTGTCCGAAGGAAGAAAGTTATCACTAACAGTTGTTGACAGCATTGCGCAGGGCCGTGTATGGACCGGGCAAAGAGCTTTGCAAATTCGCCTGGTTGACCGAATAGGTAATATAAATGATGCAATAAATTGTGCATCGCGAATGGCAAAACTTAAGGATTATACATTGAGAGAATATCCTGAAAAGAAAAACTTTTTTGAAAAGATCCTGAACGATTATAAAAATGACGTAAAAGTGAAAACGATAAAAGAAGAAATAGGAGAGGAGCAATATGCCATTTTTAAACAATTGAAAAACATTCGTAAAATGGTGGCAATACCACAAGCGCGTATGCCATTTGAGGTGAACATACAGTAGGGGATTTGGCAATGAGTAACAATGAATCATAGAATAATGAATAGTGAATAATGAATAGTGGGTCCGACCTTACCCTACGCCTTACACCCTTCGCCTTCGACCCTACGCCTTACACTTAAACCCCACACCTTCAACCTTAATGAGCGTAAAATATAATCAAGTAAGAGCCATGTTTGCAATTACGCGTGCAAGCTTAAAAGGGATTTTACGAAGTCCATCGGCAGTTGTGTTTAGCCTGGCTTTTCCATTGATCTTTATTTTGGTTTTTGGTTTTATTGGGGGAAGCGGAAAGGTGTCTTTCAAAATGTCGATAGATAAACAGTCAGATACCCTTAACCCTATTTTTACAGCAATTAAAAGTGTACCGGGAATTACTATTGTAAACAAGCCTGAAAATGAGATAAAAGAGGATCTTGAAAAAGGAAGGTTAACCGCGGTATTAAATATTCTAAAAAATGCGGCAGCAACTCCGCCTTACATTATTAACCTTAAAACTTCAGAAGCTGTAAATCCGCAAAACCTGCAGGTTTTAAAATCTATTTTAAATTCAATTGTTGCTAACATCAACAAAGGAACCTATCCCCAGGCTCCAACTTTCGCTGCTATCATCGAAGATGTTCAAAAAATTCCGGGGCGTACTTATCGCACTATCGATTTTATTCTACCCGGCCAACTCGGTTTCTCTTTATTAAGTGCAGGTGTTTTTGGTGTAGCTTTTCTTTTTTATAACCTCCGCCAGCAACTTGTTTTAAAAAGATTTTATGCAACGCCTATTCAACGTCCGTATATCATTTTAGGCGAGGCAATTAGCAGGGTTATTTTTCAGCTTACAACAGCAATCATTATTATTGGGATTGGTTATTTTGCCTTTCATTACACACTGGTTCATGGCTTTGTTACTTTTTTAGAAATTATGGTGCTTAGCTTTCTTGCCCTGATTGTATTTATGGGTTTTGGCTTTGTTGTAAGCGGGCTTGCAAAAAACGAAACTATGATTCCCCCCGTTGCCAATATTGTTACGCTTCCCCAGTTTTTACTTGCCGGAACTTTTTTTTCGATAGACGTATTCCCTTCATGGTTACAACCTATTTGCCGTGTACTTCCACTAACGCATTTTAACGATGCTATGCGTAAGATAGCTTTTGAAGGCGCTCATCTAAATGATTGCCTTTTTCAAATTGGGGTGCTTGGATTATGGGGCATAGTGGTGTATGCAGTAGCTGTAAAAGTTTTTAAGTGGGAATAAAATGAGGTTTGTAAAACTGGGTTTAATAAGCGGTGTTTTTCTTTTCATGCTGATGTTGGCATTTTCATTGTTAATACCATCGTCGGTTGCAGTATCAAGAGTAGTAGATATTAATGCTTCGGCAGATAGTGTTTACAAGATGGTAAACGACCTGTCTAAATGGAAGTTGTGGCTGGATAATTATGATTCCTCAAATGCATCACTAACTGGAATTACCGTAGGTAAGGATGCACAATTAAAACTAAATAACTCGACTGTTACCATAGTTGAAGCTTCCCGACAAAGTATAAAAACAGTTTGGCAGGTTAGCAGGTCAGAGCCATTGTCCGCTTATTTTAATATCATTTCTAATCAAAACCCTCCTCTAACCACTTTGCAATGGCAGTTTAATCAACAACTAAAATGGTATCCGTGGGAGAAGTTCGCAGCCATTTTTTCTGAAAAAGCGCTCGCTCCTTCCATGGAAAAAAGCCTTGATAATCTGAAGAAATATTTAGAGCAGGCTAAGTAATCGAAGATAAACTTCCCACATAAGCACATAGGAACATAGAAGAAGCTTACTATGTCTTCTATTGTGCCTATGTGCCTATGTGTTTAAACTGATTTACAAGTTTAAAAAATTATTTTATTGCAAATGCAACGGTGGCTAATTAACTTATGTCAACCTGCTGAAGTAAGAAAATGACGCACCACCAGCAACTGATAAAAAATTGTTTGAAGGGAGTACCTGCTGCGCAAAAACAGTTGTACGAGGAGTTTGCGCCAATGATGCTTGGTGTTTGTTACCGGTATACAAAAAGTTTGCAGGATGCCGAAGATGTTTTACAGGAAGGATTTGTGAGGGTTTTTAAGTTTTTGAATCAATATAATAAAGAGGGAGAGCTGGGCGCATGGATAAGAAGAATTATGGTGAACACCGCTTTAAACTACCTGAAGCGAAACCAAAGATACCAGCATGATCTATTGTTTGATAACAAGGAACTGCATGTGGTTTCGCAGGATAACCCCGAAATACATTTAAATACAAAAGAACTAGCCGAGTTAATCCGGCAACTTCCAACAGGTTTCCAAACCATTTTTAATTTATATGCAGTTGAGGGATTTACTCACCCGGAAATAGGACAAATGCTCGGCATCAGCGAAAACACTTCAAGGTCGCAATATATGAGGGCAAGACAATTACTCATTACCTGGATAACCAACACAGGTGGAAATAAAAATAAGGTGTATGCAAGAAAATGAATTTGAAAAACGGGTTCAAAACCGCCTCGCTGGGTTATCACTTGTTCCAAACGAAGAGGTTTGGAAACAAGTGGAAGCAAGGATCCGTAAAGAAAAAAGAAGAAGGCTGATCTTCTACTGGTTGCTTGCCGGCCTTTTTCTAACAGGCGGAA
>MWVV01000858.1_pt1 | contig 10998 bp, 12 predicted proteins | sample 1047281 | NCBI WGS metagenome assembly MWVV01 (sample SAMN06349986, study PRJNA376086) | soil metagenome | isolation source: PT-2 sample Antarctic (ecotone) soil | place: Antarctica | collected 2015-01-13 | reverse complement strand
ATCGCCCAATCGAAAAGCCCGATTGTGCTTAGCTGCTCGGATTTATCGGCGCGTTCGAGTTCATTTTCAGCGGCGGTTTCGGGCGCGACGGTTACGACCTTTAAATTTGCAACCGCTTTCGACACTAGTGAATTTACCGGAAACGTTTGATTCGTCTGACACTTTCCCTGCGCACGCAAATTTGCAATGCGCTGCATCGCCAAATAGCCGTACCAATTCGCGCCGTAGCGATACAAAACACCATCGTAGAGCGCGCAGGCTTCCGCGATTTTTCCGGCTCGTTCCGAATCACGCGCTGCCCAATATCCGGCTTTGCCGCGATTTGTAGAATCCCGGTCAACATATCGCGCGAGATGTTCGGTCAACATTTGCGACGATGCTTGAAGATTGTTGTTATCGTGTTCGAGCCAGGCGAGTTCAAACTGCGCCTGCGCCACGGCAATCGCATTCGGATAAGCGGCGACGGCAGTTTTCAAAAAATATGATTCGTCTGTTTTATTTTTCTGGTCACGCGCCAGCATTCCGACATCAATCAATGTTTTCGCCGTCAAATCGCCGGAAGGGAATTTCTGCCGCATTTCTTCGACTGTCGAACGCGCCTGTTCCCAAAGTCTAGCGGTTGCAAACCCGCGCGCGAGTTGGTAATAACCTTCTGCTTTTTGCGGCGCGGACGACGGAATCGAATTAAACGCGCTTTGCGCTTCGGGCATCCGGCGCGAATTTACCAAAGCGGTTAAGCGTCTAAGGTTTATTTGTGGTGTAGATGCGGTCGGAAAATTCAAAACGGCGTTTGAATAAGCGTCTGCCGCATCTTTGAAACTTTTCGCGACAAAAAGTTTGTCGGCGCGCGCCAGAATTTCCTCCGCCGTCTGCGGCGCGAGATTTTGTCCGAGAGAAGTTAATTTCGTTTCGGCTTCTTTTCCGGTGTCTGAGCCTGCGCCGTAAAAATAAACTTTACGATAAAAACTTACTGCTTCTTGTTGATTCGTTTGTTGCTCGTAAGATTTGGCAGCTAAAAGAAGCGCGTCGGCGCTCTTTTCATCAATCAAATCCTTTAAAAAATTCGGAACTTGCGCGGCTTGTCCCGTTTGCAATGCGCTATTTGCCCAGAGCAATTTTGCTTCGCGCGCGCGCAGCGAGGTCGGGAAATTTCTGACCAGTTCGGCAAAAACGTTCATCGCTTCCGTGTGTCTTCCGGCTTGCTGAAAAGCGCGTCCTCGCAGCCACAAAGCGTAATCGGCAACATTCGTTTTCCGACTAAAAACATCTGAATTCAAAATGTCAGCCGCACCGTTAAAGTCATTGTTTTCAAACCGAATCCGCGCGCGCAAAAGTTTTGCCAATGCGCCAGTGCGGGTTTTCACATAGCGATTTTCGATGTCCAAAACAACCGCTTCAGCGGGAAGTTTTCCGTCTTTCGTCAATGAGCGCAAAATCTGCGCGGCTTGTTCTTCCGACATTTGCGTTACAAACGCTGAGCAGCTGGTCGTAAACGGAACGAGAAGAAATCCGGCGGCGAATAGAAAAATCGTCGAAATCGAAAACGAATAAAGGCGAGAATTTTTATAAAATAACATCTTTGTATTTACTCCCAATTTTTGATGCGAAAAAGCGCGGATGATTTGTCCCGTCTGCCCTGATATGAAATGTCTTTTCAGGGAGAGGTTTTCGTTATATGATAGCAGAGAAGTTTTATTTTTTTGGAGCAGTTCAATGAAAATTTTCTCTCTCACTTTATTTAGCATTTTGTGTTTTGGTTTTACGGCTTTTGCTCAAAAACCGACGCCGACTCGAATGCCCGAAACGGACGAAGATGTCGTCAAAATCTCGACCACGCTTGTTCAAGTTGATGTTACCGTTACGGACAAAAGCGGAAAAGTCGTTACTGACTTAAAGCCTGAGGAAATCGAAATTTACGAAAACGGCGAAAAACAAAACATCACGAATTTCTCGTTTATTTCAAACATTCGGGCGCGAACAGAAACGTCCGTCGCCAGAACAACTGATAAAATCGCCGTTCCGGTGCCTCCGACGCAATTGCGTCCCGAACAAGTCCGGCGCACGATTGCGCTCGTCGTCGACGATTTAACGCTGTCTTTTGAAAGCGTTCATTACGTGCGCCGCGCTTTGAAAAAATTCGTTGACGAGCAAATGCAGGACGGCGACCTGGTGGCGATTATTCGCACGGGCAGCGGCGTCGGCGCGCTTCAGCAGTTTACATCCGACCGGCGACAGCTTTACGCGGCGATTGAAAAGGTGCGCTGGAATTTAACGGGAAACGGAAAAATCGGAGCATTTTCACCGATTGAAGCCAGCCTGCTCCAGCAAGCAAAAGCAAGCGGTGCGGACATAAGCGACGAACAACTCGAAGCGGAACGAAACAGAGACCAAAGTTTCAGCGATTTTCAGGGAAGCGTTTTTGCCACCGGAACGCTCGGCGCGTTGGATTTTATCATTCGCGGAATGCAGGAACTGCCCGGACGCAAAAGCGTGATGCTGCTCTCGGACGGCTTCAAACTTTTTACAAAAAACGAAAGCGGATTTACCGAAAGTTCGAGGATTTTACAATCTCTACGGCGTTTAACGGATTTGGCAAACCGCGCTTCGGTCGTCGTTTATACAATGGATCCGCGAGGCTTGCAAACGCTCGGATTGACGGCGGAAGACAACACGAACGGGCTTTCCGGCGACCAAACCGAGCAAAAACTTTCCGACCGCCGAAACGAACTTTTCGATACGCAGGAAGGTCTTGTTTATCTGGCGCGGCAAACGGGTGGTTTTCCGATTATAAATAATAACGATTTGAGTGGCGGAATCCGCAAAATTCTCGACGACCAGAGCTATTATCTGGTCGGTTATCAGCCCGATGCCGATACGTTCGACCCAAAAACGCGGCGCTTTAATAAACTGCAAATCAAAGTTAATCGAAAGGACGTAAGAGTGCGTTACCGGAGCGGATTTTTCGGCGTCAGCGACGAGCAAATCAAAAAACCGAGTAATCAAACACCGCGCCAGCAAATTTTGAATGCTTTGACTTCGCCGTTTGCCGTCAACGGAATCGCTCTGCGTCTGAATACGCTGTTCGGAAACGACACAAAGGATGGTTCTTTTGTACGTTTTCTTTTGCACGTCGACGCCAAAGATTTGAAATTTACGGACGAAACAGACGGTAATAAAAAAGCCGTATTTGATGTTATTGCCGTCATTTACGGCGATAACGGAACGGTTACCGACCAAATCAGCCAGTCTTACACGCTGACGGCAAAAGCCGAAAGATACCAAAAAATCTTAAACGAAGGTTTTGTTTATCACTTTCCGTTTCCAATAAAAAAACCGGGCGCGTATCAACTTCGCGTGGCAATTCGAGACGCGCAGGCGGAAAAGGTCGGCTCGGCAAACCAATTTATCGAAGTTCCGAATTTGAAAAAAGCTCGGCTGACCGTTTCCGGCATTGTGCTGGAAAATTTGACGCTCCGGCAATGGGATAAATTGATGAAAAATGCGCCGGTTTCAAACAGTACAACGGAAAAGGCGGATGCCGACCAGACCAATCCGATGACTGACACTTCTCTGCGCCGCTTCAAACACGGAACCGTTCTGCGATACGGTTCGGAGATTTATAACGCCAGAGTTGAAGGCGCGCAAAAATCCAGGCTGACGACGCAAGTCAGAATTTTCCGCGACAGCAAAATCATTTTCAACGGTAAACCAATCGCGCTCGACCCGGTTGGACAAACCGATTTGCAAAGAATAAAATTTGTCGGCGCGATAAATTTGGGGACGGAAATGCAAGCGGGCGATTACGTTTTGCAGATTGTGGTGACTGACAATCTGGCGAAAGAAAGGCAAAAAATCTCCACGCAATTCGTGCAGTTTGAGATTGTCGAATAAAGAATCAAAAGCGTATGACACCGGTTGCGCAAAATTTTGTGGATAATTACCTTAAACAGTCAGTGCCTTAACCTTGTCGTCTCAATTAAAAAGTCGTTTGACAAAATGTCAAACGACTTTTTTGTAAATTTTATTTCAACATTTACATCAAAAGAAAATTATTTTTGTTGAAATGTGTTTTCTAGATTAAGCGGCAACTACTTCGATTTCCGAATCAATCTCGTCTTTTATCATGTTTTCAATTGCCATCAGCGTTCCGGTCAGGGAACTCGGACAACTTCCGCACGCGCCTTGATAACGAATTTTTAAGATTTTGTCTTCCAAACTCAGAATTTCCAGCCAGCCGCCGTCGCTCGCCAAAAACGGACGAATTCTTTCGTCGAGAAGTTCTTCGATTTGAGCAATTACCGGATTGTTGTCGCCGTTAACAGCAGAAGCGATTGCTCCGCCGACGGCATTCGCTACCGCTTTTCCATTGGCGGAACTTGCGGTAAACGCTTCCGCCGCACGAATCGGAACAGCCAGCGTAGGCAAAATCTCGTCCCAATCGGCTTCGTCCGCCTTTTCAACCGTAATCATTTTATCCATATAAAAAATGGAAATGACATCGCCAACCTCGAAAAGAGAAGCGGCGAGTTTGTCATCTTTCGCTTTGTCGCGCGAGTCGAATGAGTGCGAAGTGCCAAAGCTAACCGGCTCTTTTAAGATAAACTTTACGGCGTTTGGATTCGGTGTTTCTTGAATATCTGCAATTTTCGGCATCTGTTTTCAAACCTTTTCTGTTAAATCAAAAATATAAAGTTCTATAATCTTTACATTTTTGTCAACATTATATCGTATCTGCGAAATTTTTACATTTCCGGCAAATGGTTTAGATGCACGAAACCTTAAAAAAGAGCTTTGCAAATGAAAACTGAACGTGAAATGGAAATTTGCGGCAATACCAAATCAAGCTCGATTTGCTTATAGAAAGAAGTTTTGAAATCGTTCGGAGTTGGAAAAAGAAACTGAAGTTTGTAAAAAATTAATTCAATACTGAAACGCAAATTAATTAAATCTGCGCGTTGCGTTTTACGGAAAGAAGATAATTTCCGGCAAGCAGTAATATGAAGTTCAATTTCAGATTTTTTGAAAAAGATTTTATCGCCTGCCGAAAATTTGAGCGGAAAATTCTTATTCGGTAACGTGAATATCTTCGTGCTGATTAACTCTGCCGAACATAAACAGTCCGCCTAAAACTATCGCTGCCAGAGCGAAAAGAATCCCGATAAGAAGAGAAGTCTGATCGTCATAGTGTTGAAATTTGTATAAAAAGTATGCTGCCAGCCCGGCAGAAACTAATCCTAAAAGCGCATACAGAATATCTCTCATAATAGATAACCTCCATCTGTGGTTAAAAGAGTAAAACCTTTTGTGCTTCCGTGTGCTTTTGCCTCGAATATCAAGTAGAATCGGAAAATCTGAAAAGTACCCGGAAACTTTCAAACTGCCAATTTTGAAATGCAGCTAATAGTAACTCCATTTCCAACAAAAAGGCAAGGGTTTTTTTGCAGCTTGCGATTGCTTGAAATTGATATTATACCGCTGATTTATGCGGCGGTTTCAAAAAGAGCCAAAATTTGTTTGCCTTCGCCCGATCGTGGGTCAATCGTGCGGAGATGCTTTCGTCCCTGCATTTCCCAAATTGCGGTTACGTTCCCGTCTTTTTCAACTGCGTGGTATGAAACGTCTTCTGTATTTGCAGTGTTTTCATCTGCGGCAGAATCGTTATTTTTCGCCTCGGCGTTTAAAGAATTATTTTCTCCTTCATTTGTGGCATCGGCGGTTAGGGAATTATTTTCCTCTTCGGTTGCCGTTACAGTTCCATTCTCTGACATTCGTTTAAAAAATCTCCTTTAGCTAAATTGTTTTGTTGAATAATTATTTTACGATAACTGAATTTTGCCACACCGCGACGGCGCAGGCAAGTAAAAACAGGAAGAACAATCTGCTGTGAAGAAAATATCCGAAACCCTTATCGAAGGCAAAACCTTTTTAAATCAACCAGCGTATAAAGTTTACTTTCCTTTTTTTCAGCTCCAAAGAAACTTTATGAAAAATATATTTAAGTTTTTGATGCGGCAGCTTGTTGCTTTAATTTTCCTGTCAATCTCCGCATTTAATTTTGTTTCCGCACAAACCACAAAAGAAAGTAGTCCGCAAATTCGGCAAAAAACCTTTGAGAAAGTTTGGCAGACGGTCAACGACAAATACTTTGACGCTAACTTCGGTGGAGTTGATTGGAAAGCCGTTCATGAACGCTATGCGCCGAGATTTGCTTGCCGGACAAGACGCGCAACTCGAAGCGGCGATTGAATATATCAAAAAAGACAACCGATAAATCTAAGAGAACTTGAATTCGGCGATGGCAAAAGTTTAAAGTACTTGCATGGAAAATAAAAATTTAGAAACGGCAACTTTAGGTGCAGGTTGTTTTTGGTGCGTAGAAGCGGTTTTCGACGATTTGCAAGGCGTCGAATTGGTCGAATCGGGTTATTCAGGCGGGCATACGGAAAATCCAACCTACAAAGAAGTTTGTTCGGAGACAACCGGACACGCTGAGGTCGTGCAGGTGAAATTCAATCCCGAAGAGATTTCATTCAAAGAAATTTTGCAGGTTTTCTTTACAGTCCACGACCCGACACAGTTGAACCGGCAGGGCAATGATATCGGCACTTCTTATCGATCCGCGATTTTTTATCACTCGGACGAGCAAAAGCGCGTTGCCGAAGAAACAATTCGGGAAATTGAAGCCGAAGGCATTTATGACGACAAAATCGTAACGGAAATTACGCCGTTCGATAAATTTTATATCGCCGAAAATTACCACCAGGAATACTTTGCCAATAATCCGAATCAGCCTTACTGTGCGGCAATAGTCGCGCCGAAAGTCGCCAAGTTTCGGCAAAAATATGTTTCAAGATTAAAAAGATAATTTTTGAAAGGGTAAAAATAAAAAACACGGCGAATCGAATTAGGTTCGCCGTGTTTTTTTATTGAGCGGACAATTACAAAACTAGTCAACGCCGATTTCCACGCCGTGTTTTTTCGCCGCCTGCTTGATACGATTTTTAATCGTCTCGACTTCGCTATCGTCATATTTTGCGGGGTTATCTTTGTGATTGATATAATTCCAGGCGGCGCGAACATGTTCGGGCGTGTCAATCGGGTATTTATTGTTGGTCGTGTCGGCAAATTTTACGTCGCCGTATTTACGCTCGCCTTCTTCAGCATTAACGTCATCTCGCTTGTCTATTTTTGCGGATTGATTGCTCACAATTACCTCACTATTTTCTCAATTCTGTTTGTCCATATTTTCCGCCGTTTCGCGCTCTTTGCCCCAAATGTGGTCGGCAACTCCGGTAACGCCCGCTTGTTTTGCGCAGTTTGCGCAGCAGAAAAAGTTTTCCTTGGCTTCGACGCCGTGACCGATAACTTTGCAGCCGCAATGAGCGCAGACGGGCGCTAATTTGTGTATCGCGCACTCAAAGCAATCGAAAATGTGACGGTTGCCCGCCGTTACGACTTCAAACGCCAGATAATAATCATTGCCGCAAACTTCACACTTTGCCATTTTTCGCTCCTATTTCATCATTCTGTCTTTTATCCCTTTAATCATGCCGAGATGCGATTGCAGCGTCGGCAAAGTTTTTTCTGCAAATGCCTTCACATCCGGGTCGGTTCCGCTTTGCGCCTGCGCTGTAAATTCCTTGACGTCTTTTTCGTGGTCGTCAACCATCGCCTCTACATATCGCTTATCAAAATCCGCACCGGAAAGTTTTGACAGCTTTTCGACCGTTGATTTCTGCTGATCATTAATATCGGTCGGAAGCGCAACGCTTTTTTTCGCCGCCACATTCTTCAAATCGTTGTTTGCCTTGGTGTGGTCGATTACCATTTGTTGAGCGAACTCTTTGACATCAGCGCTCTGGGCTTTTGCCAAAGCCAGATTACCGAGCTGTACTTCAGCCATCCCGCCCTGCGCCGCTTTGGTCGTAAAGCTGCTCGAATCGGTTGCTTCCTTGTTACACCCGAATAAACTAGACACGGCAAATACCGCTAACATACCGAGAATAAATGTTTTTCTCATAAATTTTACCTCCTTAGAAACGATAAATAGATCGGTGAGGTAATTTATCGCCTTTGCTTTTCAAATTGTAATATCAAAAAAGACGAGAGTGCGTTCTTTACATATCGTCTTTCGACTTACCGTCCATTTTGTGATTCATCATTTTGTCGCCCATCATCTTGCCGTTCATACTCTGTGCCATCGTTAAATGCGACTGTAGAATCGGCAAAGTTTTTGCCGCAAATGCTTTTGCATCCGAATCTTTTCCGCCGCTGGCTTCTTTTTGAAACATTTTGACGGCTTTTTCGTGGTCTTTGACCATCATTTTCACATATTCTTTATCAAACGCTGCACCCGACATAGCTGATAATTTAGTCATTGCCGCTTTATGTTTGGCGTCCGCATCGGTCGGAACCGTAACATTTTTGCTCATTGCCAACATTTTCAGCTCTTCGCTCGCTTTCGTATGGTCGTCAACCATCATTTGCGCCAACCTTTTAACGTCCTCGCTTGATGATTTCTCCAGAGCCATATTGCTGAGTCCAATCTCGTTCATATCACTCGTCGCCGCCATCATCATAAACTTAGCGTCCGAACTCATCTTGCCGCTCATTTTCATATTGCTGTTCGAATCCATCCCTGTCTGCTGTGCGAATGCATTCGATACGAAAACCGCTAGCGCTAACATCACTCCTACAGAAAATATCCGTTTCATATCTAACTCTCCCTTGTCTAAATTAATTCAAAATTTAAAAAACAATAAGATTTTTGCTAATTTCACAATTCTTCTAAAAAAGGAGATTGTGAAGGCATGTAAAAATTCCATACAAAAACCTTTGTTTTGAGCGGGCTATTGCAAGACTGGTGCCACGAAAGCGTGTTCTTAATGTCAAAAGGGTTGTAAAACTTGGGTTAATATAAACGCGTTAATTTTGAAGAATCGCAAAATTGAAACTACCGGAATGACGACACAGTTATTCGCTGCGATTGCCGCCGCAAATTCTTTGGCTCTTAACCGAGCGAATAATTTCCCAACCTCAACGAGCGTCGCATTATAAATCATACAATCAAAACAACAAAAGTCGTTACGGTTAGGGACCGTAACGACTTAAAAAGATAAATAATAATTATCAACGCGCCTTTCGCGTCGCGCATTTTTCTGCGGAAATCTTATTTCATTTTTCCGTTTAATTTGCGAGCCATTTCAAGGTGCATCTTCAAAGCAGGCAAAGTCTTGGCGGCAAACGCTTTGGCATCGGCATCCGTTCCGCCGTCAGCCTGTCCTTGAAACAAAGCGACGGTTTTTTCGTGGTCTGTTACCTGCCCGTTCATATATTCTCTGTCGAATTCATCGCCGGACAACTTGGACATATTTTCCGCCATTGCTTTGTGCGCCGCGTCTAAATCGGTCGGAAGAGCAGCGCTTTTCTTGGCGGCAAGTTGTTTCAGTTCATTATTGGCTCTTGTATGCTCGGCAATCATTTGCTGGGCAAATTGTTTGACCTCAGCATTTTTCGTTTTTGAGACTGCCATTTTGCCCGCTTCGACTTCCGCCATTCCGCTATACGCCGCTCCGGTCATAAAACCGTTTGGCGTAATCGCGTCGCCCATCGTATTCGCCATATTGCCCATCGAATTGGTCATATTGGCATTTGATGAATTGGTGACCGCCGTGTTTGAGTTAAATATACCGGCATTATTTGAAACACCCGTGTTGGTTCTCAAATTACCATTGTTGTTTGCATTGCCTGGACAACCCGTCAAACCCAAAACCGCTGCACCCAATAAAATCGTCAAAGAAAAAATTTTCATAATCTTCCTCCTGGAGTTTGATAAAATTTGAATAGCCGCACGAAATTTTTGTTTGATTCGGTTCTTCTGCGTTTTTCAGTAAGCTGCCTTCTTCATCAGCAAACAGACTTTATCGAAACAAAATAATTTACAAAAATTTTTCGTGTGAACTGAGTATAAGTAGATTCGGTTCACATTTCAATCGTTTTTTAGAAATCTCAAGACTTAATTTTTGTTTTGTATAAGGAAATACTTTTTAACCGAAACGATTCGCTCGCGTTATATTTGATTTTGCCCGCCGAAAACTTCTTCAATCACAACGCGCATTCTTTTTGTGTGCGAGCCTTCCCAATAAACTTTGCCGCATTTAGGACAGCAATAAAACGTTTGCACATTTTCCCGAACCTTCTGCGGCGTATTTGCCCGAACTTCTTCCGCATTCGCTCGCCTCAAAACCGCATTGCAAATCAGACAGCGCGTGAAAAGTTCTTTCGGCTTTTTAATTTCAAAGCGTCTGACAACTTCACGAAACTGCTCAAACGGCTTTTCGCTTTCGAGAAGCAAAACATTATCCGCGCTCCATTCTCTCGTCAATTTTTTATCAAGCGTCAAATTGTTCCGATGCGAAACATTAACCCTAAAAACTTGATGCGGATAATACTGACGGGCATTAGATTATTTGCTAATCCTTTTTTGTTTTGGGTAAGAGAATGGCGCGGCGAATCGCTTTATCGCGTTCGGCTAGAGAAAAAGCAATCCGCATCTTTTCGCCGAAAGGTAAATCGCGTTGATGTCGGCGAAACGCTTCTTTTTTCGATTTAATTGAATCGTTGATTTGTTCGACGCCGGTTGACGATTCTTTTTTCATATTTGAAATTTGTTGATGTTTTCCCGCCATTTTTCCGCTAAACCGTGTTCGTTTAAGATGCGTTGTAATTCTTTCGGGTTGATAACTTCGTGCTGCAGGAAAAAGCCGATTCGCAAGAAATCTTTGACCCGTCCGGTGTCGAGCATAATCGCCGTGAGATACTCCGGACTCATTACTCTGACAATCGTGCCGCCGCTTAATTCAAATTCATTTGCTTCGGCAGCCGCTTCGTTAATCAATTCTTTTGAGATTGGCAGAAATTGAACCGGAAAATTTTCGATAAAAGCGTGTTCGCCTTTTATTTCGTAACCATGTTGCGATAAATAATCGAATATCGGTT
>MWVV01000857.1_pt1 | contig 11007 bp, 9 predicted proteins | sample 1047281 | NCBI WGS metagenome assembly MWVV01 (sample SAMN06349986, study PRJNA376086) | soil metagenome | isolation source: PT-2 sample Antarctic (ecotone) soil | place: Antarctica | collected 2015-01-13 | reverse complement strand
ATCTAGAACAGTTTACGAGTGGCAAGAAATTGGAGAACCAGCCTTAATGCCTGAAGACTGGTTCTACTCTAATTCGGAAGAAAACGAGCAATCTTCAGAGAAAAAACCTTCAATCAAAAAGGATGGGACAGCAGGGAGACAGCTCAAGGATATTATATTACCTGCTCAACCGACCTCAGACTATTTAATCAGAGAAGGTGTGAGAGAACTAACGCTGTTCAAGTGGGCTTGCTTAGAGAGAGGTAAAGGCGCAAATGCCGAGCAAATTTACGATATTCTAATAACGATTAGGGATACATATTGCGAAGCTGGAGATGAGCCAGTTATCGATGAGGAAGTTAGAGACATAGCGACTGCGGCATCCCGCTATCGAACAGAGGCAGAGAAAAAGTTAGTTGGGTGAGCCTGTTTTAGCCTATGGGAGAGGCATGTCTTCCCTTGAAACTCTTGTCTATGAGACTGCTAAAAACCTGCTAATCCTGTGGCATCAGCTTATACTGGACTAGCATAGGGGAATAGTCAGGTCTTTCATATACTATATCGTGTATAGCGACCAAAATTTCTTAGCATTATGCCCGTATTTACTAGGGTTTAGGTCTGACATCATCCCAAATCTCAGCCTAAAATCTAAGGTAAAGTAACCCTAGCCAGAGATTAATGGGTGTATCCCCTAATGCCTTTAAGACAATACCTTCCTAATCTGCTGGAGCAGTTTTGAAAAATTGAAACTTTTGCCACTAAAAAAGCCGCGAGTTTTGACGCTCACGGCTTCTGCTTTTTTAGTTATTTGCTGATTTAAGCTATTGAGCAGTAAAGTTCAGTCCGCTCAAATCTTCCGTCAAAGACACAACCTGCGGGTTGAACTGATAACGCTTTGAATAGACGTTTATGATATAAGTCTCTCCGACTGCTATATCCTTAAAGGTGTAATATCCAAACGAGTTTGTTCTGGTAGTTTGTATCTCGCCATTCTGTTTGGTTAAATGCACAACTGCACCGGAGACGCCTCTTCTCCCATAAGACAAAACTCTGCCCGAAACTGAAACAGTTGCCGCTGTCGGGCGAAGAAGAAATTCAAACGCGCCGATGTCAACGATTGGAGTGCCGTCTCCGTTCCCATCACGAATGCGCGGAAAGTTTACTCCGCGCTGGTCGGTGGTTAATCCGGCGGCGGTTGCCAGTGAGTTGAGTCCAGCGTCAATTGCTGGGCTGCCGACCAATAAAGCATGCGTTTGAGTTGCGCCGCCGTTGTTAGCGAGCGGTGCGAGCAAAGGGTTGATCGGATTGGCTGGTGTGCCGACTTGATTGCCATTTGTGCCGTTGGTAATGCCGGTCGTGCCTTGACCATTGCCGATAATATTATAGGAACTTGTCGCTGAAACTGCGCCGCCAAAGTCTGGTGGAGCGGAAGCATTAGCGGCGGTGTTTCCGGCGACAATCGTGTTGTTCAGATTAGCTGTGCCGGGGTTATCGTTACCGTTGCCGGAGTTACTGATGCCTCCGGCGCAAGTTGTGCAAGTGCCGGTTGATCTGTTGTTGGTGACAGTGACGCTGGTTAGATTTAGTGTGCCGAGGTTGAAAATGCCGCCGTCACCCGTCGTATTGCCACTGACCGTTGAGTTCGTCAGCGTCATTGTGCCGCAGCCGTTGCAGTTGAGAATGCGACCGTCGTTGTAAATGCCGCCGCCGAGATTCGCCGTATTGCCACTGACCGTTGAGTTCGTCAAAGTCACTGTGCCGCTAGTGTTGATAATGCCGTCGCCGAAGTTGTGAATGCCGCCGCCGAGATTCGCCGTATTGCCACTCACCATTGAGTTCGTCAGCGTCATTGTGCCGCCTCGGTTGAAAATGCCACCGCCGCCGAAATTCGCCGTGTTGCCACTGACCGTTGAGTTCGTCAGCGTCATTGTGCCCAAGCTGTTGTGAATGCCACCGCCGTTATCCGCACGACCGTTCGTAATCGTCACTCCGTTAATCGTTAGATTCGCGCCAAAATTTAGATAAAACACGCGGCTTGTATTGTTGCCGGAAATCAACAGATTACTCGCGGCTGTTTCGATTATTTCTAATGTGCCGCTGTTGATTATTGAAATCTCTCCACCGTTAGCAATCGTCAATGTAATAGTCGAATTAGCAGGAAGGTTAAACAAAACTCGGTCGTTGCTGCCGAGGTTGTTTGCTTGCTCCACCGCCGCCCTTAATGAGCATTGCTCGCCTGCGGTTGCCAAATCAATATCGCATATACCGTCAGATGTGTTAGCGTCGTGCTGGTCAGTGGTCAGATTAACCGTAAAATCTACGGCAAAGGTTTGAGTCGAAAAAGTGAATAGAAATGCCAACAGGCACACGCTCAGAATTGATAGTTTCATAGTAATTTATATTTTTGGGAATATGGGAATTTGAAAGACTGTCTAACCGGAACTACAAGGAGAGTTGTTCAGGATAGTATAGCTATGTTTTACTCTAACGGGTAATAGATTGTCAAGATAAATTTAATTTGTTCAATCATTTATAGCATCAGGCTTGTTATTTATTTGCCTCGATTTACCGTTTGATAGCCAAATAGCGAGCTACCATATTTTGTGTTTGATAAATTTTAAGGAAAATCACAATATATTGCGGTATTAGACCAGTACAGAGTTTTGCCAAATCTATACTAAAAATACCAGATGTTGTGGTTTGTAGCTCTAAGTCCTTTATTTTCAGTCACATAATGCATCTTATCCGACCCAGTAATCGGTTGGCATCAATACTTTACTTTCCCTTTCTCGCATTTAGAATGAATTTTTCTAAGTGCTTGAGATATTCGCCTTTGCTATCAATCGCGCCAGCTTCCTCCGCTATATCCTCGATTACTGGAACACAGTAAGCAAAAGAATTTATCTTAGTTTTTGCTCTTGAGATTGCAGTTAAAATTCCAATTTTACAGACATCATCGGAAAACCTTCTGACTTCTTCCCGCGCTGCTCGGTCTTTGGGTCTGATATTGTTTCCAGTCCATTTTCGATAAAAGATGATGATTTCATCATTCTCTTTATCTTCATCAAAGTCATCAATCAATATGTGGGCGTCTGGACGTCCAATAAAATAGTCCATCGATTTCTCTACAGCGTCTTGAAAATCAATTTTATTCATAAAACACCATAGCTCATATTTTTCTACTTTCTGGAATGGGAGTCGTATTGTCTTGCGTTTTCTATACTTACGGCTAGAATATGATTTTTCACTGGGCGTCTGGACGTCTAACTGTTTCGGCGTCTGGACGTCTAACTGTTCCGGCGTCTGGACGTCCACACTGGACGTCTGGGCGTCTAGGTTTTGGACGTCTGGGCGTCCAGCACTAATAGCCATTTCAGGCTGTTTTTCGACAGGGGAGAGTTGCTCGGTCTTTGGAACAACTTCGAGTTTCGGTTTTTCCGATTCTGCCTTCTTCTTTGCTTCGTCAGCCTTGAGGAGAGAGATTAAAGTTGAACTCATATCGCAACCTCGTTTGCTGTCTCGTCTACCAACTCTGGCGTAAAGATTAAGACTCCGAGTCGGTGTAATTCGTAAAGCTCATAACATAGCTTTAGCACTGACCTCGGAATGCCTTGCGCGTGATAATAAATTCGGTCTAAAACAGCTTCGGGAAAGGGGTTTTCAGTCTCTGCAAACTTGCACCGGAAGCTAATCATCTCCTTTGTTTCCTCTAAAGTTAGAGGGTTAAGGTTTGAATAGCTCATTATGCGAGACTTAAAAGGACGGTTTGCTTGTCGGTTAATTTTGAGTTTTAGTTCCATTTGACCCGCCACGACAATTTGGACAAGTTTTTCTGTATTAGTTTCAAAGTTCAGTATTTCCCGCAGTAGCTCCAGTTGCTGATTCGATAACATCTGCGCTTCGTCAATAAAAATAACGACGTTCTTATTCGTCTGAAACTGCTCGACAAGATATGTCTCAAACAATCTTTTTTGCGCTTCACGCGAACGCATTGCTTCGAGTCCGAAGTCCTGGCAAATACTTTTGAGCATCGCAAAGGGAGACGGAAACGAAGGTGTGGATATAAATGCGGTCTTACACTCATCCTCCCGCGCAGCATACTCTGCCCAAAGAAACCGCAAGATTGTAGACTTACCCAAGCCAACATCTCCTAAAATGCAGGTCAATCCTTGTCGATAGTCAATAGCAGACCTTGCTCTGTGCACAACAGCCTTCAGCGAATCAGTCAAATACAGTGATAGGGGGTTTGGTGAGATTGAGAACGGTGTCATCTGTTGCATCACATAATAAATGTAACATACAAAAACACAAAAATAAAGGTTAAATTTTTCAGAACTCTAAAAATTAGGTGCAATTTGTAGAGTTTACACATCTCAAGTAAAGCCCTTGACCTGTAAGTCCCTATCACATTAAAAATCAGCTTGGACAGTCTCTTCTTACGAGACCTTCCTCATATCCATTTTAGGTATCAAAACCGTTCTAGAGGCATTTATGAGCCAATACGAGGATAGTCAGAGGGTGTGTTTCACTAGGGACTTGACAATTGCGATAAGTTGTGCTAGACTGTTAATTAATGAATAAAGGGATGCGTTTTAAGGACGTTTTATAGTTTGACCCTACCCTACCTACCTATTTTGAATTCAAAAGCCTTGTAGGGGCATCTGAGGCTCAAGAAAGTGATAGTGGTGGTATTAGTTGGTTATATATATGATTATATAAATTCCCTTAGTATAAGGATGATGGATTCCAACGGGGGAGTCAAGCCTAGAAATCAAGTTATGGATAAAAATATGGAAAATTTGTTTAGTGAACAAGATACGGATATTCATGAAAGGCAGGTAAAAAAGCAGGGACGGAGTATAAATTAGCTTGAGAGATATGAAAAAAGTGAAGACAAAAAAGAATACGAGCGAGTTCGTTAAATTATATGTTCCGGAGCTGATGCAGATAGTTGAATCCGGCGATGAAAAGATGTGTCTGATGATGGCTCAACTAGAATACTGGTTTGGTCTGAAACCTGACGGTTTCTACAAATTTATGACTCCAGCCAAAACTGATAACCCTGCTTATCGGGAAGGCGATAGCTGGACAGAGGAGATGGGAATGAGTGATACGAAAATTGCTAATGCTCTAAAACCAATCTGCACTCATTATCCATCCCTCACTGCCTACAGGCAGGTAGAGGGTGATAAATTCGCTGGTAAATTCTATTGTAGTTATTACCATAAACCATCCCATCAAACTCATTACGTGAGAAATCACGCTTTTGTAAACCAAGCATTAGAAAGTTTGTCTCTCGAAAAGAAATCAGGAATCTTTCGGGAAAAGCATTCTTCTACAGTTGGGAATGATGAATATAGTTTCTCTGGAGATACAGAAACTGAATATCCCGAAGTAATAGAAGGCGATGTCATATATACAGAGAATACTCAAGAGAATAACTCATATATGACGCAAGAGAGAGAAGACGACTCTCACTTGTCAGACATAAGAAAAGAAAAAGAAGACGTTATAAAAGAAAGAGAAGAAACCAGCGAATCCTCTTTTAGCGAATCTGACTCTTACGACAATCCTATCGAGGGTGAAGTTTATCTGGATGATCCGGATCGGTGGCAGTCGGCGAAAAAAGTAGAAGTTCCATTTCCCGCCGATTTTTTATTAACTGAAGATATGATCGGCTGGGCTGAAGAGAGAAATCCAGAAGTAGATGTCTATAAAGCTACTGAAAAGTTCGAGATTTATCACGCTGATAGCTCCAGCAAGGATTGGCTAAAAAAATGGCGGATGTGGATTATGAGTGAAAAATCGTCAAACGGGACTAACCAGAGAACAGAAGAATCTCAGATGGAGATTTGGAATCGCATTTATGACAGTTTTGGCGATGACTAGGTCTCGCTATAAACTCTTGCCTATGGAGCTGCTATAACGATAAACCTGTTTATCCTAGACCAGACCAGGCTAACCCTAGAGAAAAATTGACTACTCAACATAGAGTAGCTAGGTATATAAATTGACTCAGATTTTCTATTGACCCCATTTTTGCTAGGGTCTACGATCTGGCAGCTCCTAAAAAGTCTCATTCTGAATGCTAGAACAGAGGTCTAAATATCCTACCAGAATGCTGCTGGTAAGGTTCTCGCCTAATAGTTCTACAGCATAGATTTTAGTGGTGGGCAGGGGTCTCAGGAATGATTTTTAGGGCTTACAGAGCATTTTTGAAAATTTAAGCTTTTTGCCTATAGAGTATTTATCTGTGATAAAGACCGCTGTAGGAACTGCTTAATTTGAGATTTCGATTGGTTTTAGAGATGTGTTTCAAGAGTGTCAAAAACGAGCAATTACAAGACATTAAAGAGAAAAATCAATTTCGGGGTTTTCCTAGTTTAACATTGCTCGCAGTGTTGGTATGAAATTGGGTGATACTTGAAACTCCACTCCGCTAAAACGTCCTTCTATTGTTTGGGCATTGGCTAATCTCTTATACGTTTCGTAAGAAATACTCGTGTATACAACAGCGTCCGTGAGTGTAAGCAGACTGCCGATTTCACTTGTGCTACTATGGTCATCTGTTAACTGCCCAAAATCAATTGGTGTGTTATCAACTAAAAGTATTAAGCCTGTATCTCCTACTTGGGAGTCAGCAGCTATTAAGTAACTTAATACGAGAATTATGCCAATTTCTTCTGTATTTTGAGGGTCTGTCGCTCCTTTGAAGCTAAGTGTTACTCCGAGGCTAATTTTCATACCCGCATTTATTAAATTTTTCTTTGATGTAGCAGTTATAAAACTTATGGCGGTTTGATCTGTGAATTTGTCGTAGTTTCTTTGGAACTTAGCAGGAACAGAATTTTTAGCTGTTTTAGCATCTATTTTTACTTGTTTTTCTTGCTGCTTTTTTTGTTCTTTCTCATTCTGTTTTTGCTCCTTATTCCATTGTTTAGCTTGTTCTTTCGACATTCCGGGCGGAGGAGGTGGAGAACCTTGAGCAAAAGCAATAGCTGTAAAGAAAAGAACAGATAAAACACACCAACTAACTCTGATAGAGATTTTCATATTTTTTCTTTTCCTTTTTGATTGCGACATCTCACAATTTATTAAGAAGCGCATAACAAGCTATTATACCGCTAAGTTGCGGGGCTGTTCACGGCTTACTATTGCTTCTGCTAACTGAGCCACGAATAGACGCGCATCACGGGTCTTCGTAGCTGTTAGTGCTGTGTCAGGCGACTCAAGTATCGTCTTTACATTTTCGACAGCTTCACGGGTGTATTCTGCTTGTTTGCCTGTCTTTCCCCGAACGTACTTGACTTCACCAAGTCTACCCTCTGATGAGTATTTCTCGACTATTCTTGTTGATACGCCGAGAAATTCAGCAGCTTCCTTTTTGTTCATTTTTTGACTTTAACTTCTTATCTTTCGGTTTTCGCTAATCCTAATCAAATAGCAAAGCCTGCAATGATAAATGCAACTCCAGATTTAAAAGGCTGACGCAGCGTTATTTTGGTCAAGAGTAACATGCATTGAGGGATTTTTTAACTCAACTGTAGCATCCCAAACCACAATGTTTTTAAAGACTTGCCCCACTCCAAACATGAAGTATGACCCTAAAGGAACAGGTTCAAATTGTCCACGACCATTAAAGTCTGTAGTTGTTTGCGCTTTAATATGCGGTTTTATTGCTTCTAGAGCTTTTGCATAATATTGCGCTCGTACTTCTCCAGCTCTTCCATAATAAGCCATACCTAAAGTATCTATTAGATTAAGACCACTGTCAGCTTGCATACCAGCATCCCTCATTATTTCAATTACACCCTTGTCCAACAAATAAAATGTAGTTCGCGCAATTGGTTTAACATCACCAGATTTAAGAACTAGACCTGTCTCAAAGGAAAGCCTACTCGTTGACACAACAGGTTGGACTGGTCTAACAGGTTCAGCTGGTCTAACAGATTGTTTTATTTCATAGGTCATATTGTCGTATAAAAGTATTTCTGTCCCATCCTCGTCTAGAGATATCGTGTCAACGAGTTTTCTAGGTGCTGCTGAGTTCCGTGCAGGGTTTTTCCTCGTCGGTTGCTTCCGTGTTTGTGCAGTTATCGAGGATGTGAGCAATGAAATCATTAAAAACAAAATTATTTTCTTCATATTTTCTCCAAGTAATAAACAAAATAGGTCTCAAAATGATAGTATAGTTAGATACGCTTTAAAAACACACTTATCATAATCCATTCTTAGCTTTTTGCACCTGCTAAATTTCTTTGGCTAAAAACTAAGTTAAAAGCCAGCCAGAATTGGTGGAATTTTCGAGGCGGGTTGAATCATATTTTCTTCCCGTTCCTTACACTCAGAATAAATTTTTCCAAATGTTTCAAGTATTCATCCTTACTCTCAATTGCACTAGAATCTTCCGCAATGTCTTCAATAACCGGAACACAGTAAGCAAAAGAGTTTATTTTATTTTTGGCTCTGGCGATTGCTGTTAAGATTCCAATTTGGCAGATGGCATCCGAAAATCTTTTGACTTCTTCTCGCGCTGCTCGGTCTTTTGGCTTGATTTTGTTTCCCGTCCATTTTTGATAAAAGATGATGATTTCATCAGTCTCTTTATTATCATCAGTAGCATCAATCAATATGTGGACGTCTGGACGTCCAATAAAATAATCCATCGCTCTCTCTACGGCGTCCTGAAAATCAATTTTATTCATAAAACACCATAATTCGTATTTTTCGACTTTTTGAGATGGTAGACGTATAGTCTTACGTTTCTTATGTTTGCGACTAGGATAGAATTTCTCACTGGGCGTCTGGACGTCTAACTGTTTCGGCGTCTGGACGTCTAACTGTTCCGGCGTCTGGACGCCCACACTGGACGTCTGGGCGTCTAGGTTTTGGACGTCTGGGCGTCCAGCACTAATATCCCTTTCAGGCTGTTTTTCGACAGGGGAAAGTTGCTCGGTCTTTGGAACAACTTCGAGTTTCGGTTTTTCCGATTCTGCCTTCTTCTTTGCTTCGTCAGCCTTGAGGAGAGAGATTAAAGTTGAACTCATATCGCAACCTCTTTTGCTGTCTCGTCTACCAACTCTGGCGTAAAGATTAAGACTCCGAGTCGGTGTAATTCGTAAAGCTCATAACATAGCTTTAGCACTGACCTCGGAATGCCTTGCGCGTGATAATAAATTCGGTCTAAAACAGCTTCGGGAAAGGGGTTTTCAGTCTCTGCAAACTTGCACCGGAAGCTAATCATCTCCTTTGTTTCCTCTAAAGTTAGAGGGTTAAGGTTTGAATAGCTCATTATGCGAGACTTAAAAGGACGGTTTGCTTGTCGGTTAATTTTGAGTTTTAGTTCCATTTGACCCGCCACGACAATTTGGACAAGTTTTTCTGTATTAGTTTCAAAGTTCAGTATTTCCCGCAGTAGCTCCAGTTGCTGATTCGATAACATCTGCGCTTCGTCAATAAAAATAACGACGTTCTTATTCGTCTGAAACTGCTCGACAAGATATGTCTCAAACAATCTTTTTTGCGCTTCACGCGAACGCATTGCTTCGAGTCCGAAGTCCTGGCAAATACTTTTGAGCATCGCAAAGGGAGACGGAAACGAAGGTGTGGATATAAATGCGGTCTTACACTCATCCTCCCGCGCAGCATACTCTGCCCAAAGAAACCGCAAGATTGTAGACTTACCCAAGCCAACATCTCCTAAAATGCAGGTCAATCCTTGTCGATAGTCAATAGCAGACCTTGCTCTGTGCACAACAGCCTTCAGCGAATCAGTCAAATACAGTGATAGGGGGTTTGGTGAGATTGAGAACGGTGTCATCTGTTGCATCACATAATAAATGTAACATACAAAAACACAAAAATAAAGGTTAAATTTTTCAGAACTCTAAAAATTAGGTGCAATTTGTAGAGTTTACACATCTCAAGTAAAGCCCTTGACCTGTAAGTCCCTATCACATTAAAAATCAGCTTGGACAGTCTCTTCTTACGAGACCTTCCTCATATCCATTTTAGGTATCAAAACCGTTCTAGAGGCATTTATGAGCCAATACGAGGATAGTCAGAGGGTGTGTTTCACTAGGGACTTGACAATTGCGATAAGTTGTGCTAGACTGTTAATTAATGAATAAAGGGATGCGTTTTAAGGACGTTTTATAGTTTGACCCTACCCTACCTACCTATTTTGAATTCAAAAGCCTTGTAGGGGCATCTGAGGCTCAAGAAAGTGATAGTGGTGGTATTAGTTGGTTATATATATGATTATATAAATTCCCTTAGTATAAGGATGATGGATTCCAACGGGGGAGTCAAGCCTAGAAATCAAGTTATGGATAAAAATATGGAAAATTTGTTTAGTGAACAAGATACGGATATTCATGAAAGGCAGGTAAAAAAGCAGGGACGGAGTATAAATTAGCTTGAGAGATATGAAAAAAGTGAAGACAAAAAAGAATACGAGCGAGTTCGTTAAATTATATGTTCCGGAGCTGATGCAGATAGTTGAATCCGGCGATGAAAAGATGTGTCTGATGATGGCTCAACTAGAATACTGGTTTGGTCTGAAACCTGACGGTTTCTACAAATTTATGACTCCAGCCAAAACTGATAACCCTGCTTATCGGGAAGGCGATAGCTGGACAGAGGAGATGGGAATGAGTGATACGAAAATTGCTAATGCTCTAAAACCAATCTGCACTCATTATCCATCCCTCACTGCCTACAGGCAGGTAGAGGGTGATAAATTCGCTGGTAAATTCTATTGTAGTTATTACCATAAACCATCCCATCAAACTCATTACGTGAGAAATCACGCTTTTGTAAACCAAGCATTAGAAAGTTTGTCTCTCGAAAAGAAATCAGGAATCTTTCGGGAAAAGCATTCTTCTACAGTTGGGAATGATGAATATAGTTTCTCTGGAGATACAGAAACTGAATATCCCGAAGTAATAGAAGGCGATGTCATATATACAGAGAATACTCAAGAGAATAACTCATATATGACGCAAGAGAGAGAAGACGACTCTCACT
>MWVV01000856.1_pt1 | contig 11009 bp, 10 predicted proteins | sample 1047281 | NCBI WGS metagenome assembly MWVV01 (sample SAMN06349986, study PRJNA376086) | soil metagenome | isolation source: PT-2 sample Antarctic (ecotone) soil | place: Antarctica | collected 2015-01-13 | reverse complement strand
CGCGGCAAAAACAGCTGAATATGAATTGGTCAGCGAGGCCGATACCGGGCACGCTGAAGTGGTCAAAATCACTTTCGACCCGGCGCAGATTTCATACGAGCAACTGCTCAAAGTCTTCTTTTCGGTGGCGCACGACCCGACCCAATTAAATCGGCAGGAACCCGACACCGGCACGCAGTATCGCTCGGCAATTTTTTATTCGGGCAGCGAGCAAAAACTTATTGCCGAAAACTACGTTGCGGAGTTAACCAAATCGAAAACTTTCGCGCGTCCGATTGTGACGCAAATTTCGGCTCTCGACGCTTTTTACCCAGCAGAAGAATATCATCAGGACTATCTGGTTCGTCACCCGAATCAGCCGTATATTGTCGTTAACGATCAACCTAAGGTCGAAAATCTGAAAAAACAATTTCCCGATTTATATGTTTCGAAATAATTGCCGTAAAAAAAACATAAAAATTATGTCATTTAAAATTTTGTTTTTATCGCTGATAATTTGCGCGTTAGGTTTTAACGCACATTCTCAGGAAACTGTGGCGAGTCGCGTGAAAATGTCTGGCAGTATCACCAAAACTGTCGTTGCCAAAAAGGCAGTTTCCGCTGAGGATGCGGCGAAAACCGCCTTGAACGTCGGCGCGAAGATGCCTTCTTTCTCATTAAAAGACGCGAACGGCAAAACAGTCGGAAGCCGTGATCTATTAAAACAGGGCAGCCTTGTCGTCGTTTTTTATCGAGGCTCGTGGTGTCCGTTTTGTAATCTTTATTTGCGAAATCTGCAAAAGAATTTAGCTCAAATAAAGGCTGCAGGCGGAAACCTGATTGCTGTTTCAGTGGAAAATCCCGATAATTCATTGAGCGTCGCAAAGAAAAACTCGCTCGATTTTACCGTTTTGAGCGATCCGAATTTAACAGTTGCGCGATCCTTCGGCATCGTCTATCAAATGCCGAAGGAAACCGACGAGCTTTATAAATCGCACGGCTTGGATGTCGCTAAACATAACGCGATGGAAAAAGCGGAACTGCCGCTTTCGGCAACCTATGTCGTCAATCGGAAAGGCGAAATCGCTTATGCTTTTCTTGAACCCGATTACAAAAAACGCGCCGAACCGCAGACGATAATTGAAACGCTCCAAAAAATAAAATCGCCCACTATTAAAAAGTGATAAATTTCAGCAAAGACCAAATTATTGTTTTGTCGGCTTTAACGATTTTGTAGGCAATTTCTGACTCAGCCACCGTATTTCCGTTAAAAATGAGCGCCGCAAGCCTCCAAAGATCAGCCGGAAAGGTTTGTTTTCGCTGAACGCGGCGGCAATGGCGTAAATTGTTCTCAGCGAAAGCCTCGATTCATTAGAAATAGCAAAAACAGCTTCCCACCTTTTCGGCTGAAGCTTTGCTTTTTAAACTAAACGAAATAATCTTTTACAAGTACATACCCATTGATATTCTTATTTGTATAACTGCTTATTCAAAATGCGTTTGTCCGCGGGCGCGAGAAGTAGGGCGGTTAATTTTTCCTTTCTTCGCATTTTTGCGCTAAGATTTCGGGCAAGGAGAAATTATGCGACCACAATTAAAAAATTTTATTAAATCAATCGGCAGAGACGCGATTGCGATTATCCCGGCGGCGCACGAAGTAACGCGCAGTTATGACACAGAATTTAAGTTTCACCAGGACCCGGATTTCTTTTATCTGACCGGCTTTCCAGAACCCGACGCGATTGCTGTGATTGATCCGTCGAACAAAAAAAATCCGTATACGCTTTTCGTCCGCCCGCGCGATCCGAAAATGGAAACGTGGTATGGCAGACGCGAAGGAACCGAAGGCGCGACGAAGAATTATGGCGCGGATAAAGCCTTGCCGATTGAGCGGTTTGAACAGGAGCTGGCAAAACTCGTCAACGGACACGAAAAGCTTTTTTATCGTTTCGGCGTCGACAATAAACTCGATCAGCAGATTTTAACTTATCTTTCGGCGCAGAGATTTCGGCGCCTGAAAACCGCGTATCCGCCGCACACAATCGTTGATCCGATACTTCTGATTCACGAAATGCGTCTGCACAAAACCTCTGAAGAAGTTGAAGTGATGCAGAAAAGCGCCGACCTCGCTGTTGAAGCGCACATTCTGGCGATGCAAAAAACCACGCCGGGAATGAACGAATCGCAAATTGAAGCGATTATCGAACACTATTTTCGGATGAACGGCGCGGGCGGCGTGTCTTATAATTCAATCGTCGGCGGCGGAGAAAACGCGACGATTCTCCACTATGTTGAAAACAACCGCGAACTTAAAGACGGCGATTTGGTTCTGGTTGATGCGGGCGCGCATTTTCAGGGCTACGCTTCCGACATCACGCGCACATTTCCCGTCGGCGGCAAGTTTACCAAAGCGCAGCGTGAAGTTTACGACATTGTTTTAGAAGTTGAAATCGCCTGTCTCGAAGCCACCAAAAAAGGCAATACCATCAAACAGCGCCACGAACTTTCCATCGAGATGCTCACCGAAGGAATGAAACAGCTCGGACTTTTAAAGGGGAAAACAAAGAATTTAATTAAGAATAAAAAGTACGAAAAATATTATATGCACGGCGTCGGGCATTTCCTTGGAATGGACGTTCACGACGCGGGACGCTATTTTATCGACGCAAAAGCGAAAAGCTCGCGCCCGTTTGAAGCCGGAATGGTTTTGACGGTCGAACCCGGACTCTACATTCCGCCGGACGACAAAAACGCGCCTTCAAAATATCGAGGCATCGGCATCCGCATCGAAGACGACGTTTTAGTCACCAAAGACGGAAACGTAAATTTAACGGTAAAGTGTCCGAAGCAGGCGGAAGAAATTGAAGAATTGATGGCGAATAGCACGAATTAATAAAAATGCGCGATGGAGATTTTGCAAATTCGTCGCGCATTTTATCAATTTCAATATTTTTGAAAAGCATTTTATCGTCTGCCTCTGAATTGTTTAACTGCCGTCAACTTAGCCGGGAAAGTTGCGAAGATTTCGATTATTTTGGATTGACTTTTTTGCTGACCATAAAAGTTGCCGTGTAAGCGTTGCTGTTGGCTGATCCCGCATCAAGCGCGATTAATTTTATTTGATAACCGGCAAAAGTGGCGGTTTGCCCAGCTGAATTTGTGCTTAATTCAAAAGTCTGCGCTGCGCCTCCTTGTTTGCTGACTTTAACGCTTATTCGAGCTTGCCCGGCGGCGATGCAGTTGGCACCGGCAGGACAGCGCGATTCTTCAAGGAGCGAGTCGAATTTAATTGTTAGTTTAGCAGCGGGAATTGCTTTTTGCCTGTTGATGAGAACTTTTATTTGTTGCTTCTTTTGAGCGTTCACAAAGTTAAATGCTCCGAAGACGAGCGTTAAGATTAAAGTCGAAATTGCTGTTTTCATAATAAAATTTTCTCCAAAACTCGAATCGAAAGCGCGTCCGATTGGCTTGTTTTGAGTCTGAATCAGCTTTCTGAGTTGTAAGAATTACTAAAAGCTATCTTAATAATTTGCGCGGGCAAGTTCAGAGTTCAAACTTTAGCTTGCTTCCGCCGCGCTTTCTGTGGCAGAAAGTAGCGGCTTTTGCGCGGACTCTAAACATTTAGAAAATTGTTTTTGAGATGGCTTTCCCTATGCTAGACGATTTATTGAGCTATTTGAATGTTTTCGAATTTATTTCAAGGCGTCAGCCATTTGGTTTCGAGTTCATCGGCGGCGTTCCATATAAATAATGAGCGCCGGTTTCCTTTTACGTCCAGTTCCAGACAATCAATCGAATCAATAGTTGAACCGACAACGACAAAATTCGCTTTGCCGTTTTCCGATTCTTCTCTGCTCGGTTTGCGATCGATTATTTCGGCGGGCAAACCTGAAGTCGGCTTCGAGCTGGATTGGCTTGGACTTTCCCCGGCATAACAGCGGCGTGAGAAAAATCCGGTCGCCCGCCATTGTTCTTCGTGAAGCTCGCCGGAGGTGTGAATCGTCGCTCTGCCTTTGATGCGGAGCTGCAGTTTTTCCGGCGGGTGATAAAAAATAAAAGAGACATTGGCGTTCGCTTCAATTTCCTTTATTTTCGGCGCGCCGAGATGCGTGTGAAAAGCCAGCCCACGCGAATTTCTGCGCCAGAACCGGCGCAGAACGACAATCCGCAGACTTGGCGTACAACCGCCGCCAACGGTTCCCAAAACCGGCGTGTGAAACGGATGCTCTCGCTGGAGCATTCCCAAATCGAGATGTTTCCAAATTTTTTTTAAGATTTCGCCGTGCGACTGCGGTTTGTCCCAAATACTTATCACGGAAGATTTTTTACTAACATTTGACATTCTACCCGTTCAATTTATTGATAATGGCGTTGGCAAATTCTGCGGTTTTCGCCGTGCCGCCCAAATCTTTCGTAATCGTTGTTCCGTCGGCAAAAACTTCGAGCATCGCTTTCTCGGCGCGTTCCGCCGCATCGCGCTCGCCGATGTGTTTGAGCATTAAAATCGCCGACATCAAAATCGCCGTCGGATTCGCTAGTCCCTGTCCGGCAATGTCGGGCGCGGACCCATGGACGGCTTCGAAAACCGCGCCGATTTCGCCGATGTTCGCGCCCGGCGCTAAACCCAAGCCGCCGATTAAACCGGCGCACAAATCCGAAACAATATCGCCGTATAGATTTTCCATCACCATCACGTCAAACTGTTGCGGATTCATCACAAGCTGCATACAACAATTGTCAATAATTTTGTCGTCAGCGGTAATTTCGGGAAAATCCTTTGCCGCGTTGTAAAAACATTCGAGAAAAAGCCCGTCGGACAATTTCATAATATTGGCTTTGTGAACGGCTGTAACTTTTTTTCGCCCTTCGCGCCGGGCAAACTCAAAAGCATAGCGCGAGATGCGCGTTGAGGCTTTTTCCGTAATGATTTTGATGCTTTCAACCACGCCAGGCACAACCGTGTGTTCAAGTCCGGCGTATAAATCTTCGGTATTTTCGCGGACAATCACCAAATCGAGATTCGGATATTTGCAGGGAATATTCGGAAGCGCGCGAATCGGGCGAACGTTCGCGTATAAATCGAGCGTTTTGCGCAACCCGACATTAACCGACGTAAAACCCTTGCCAATCGGCGTCGTCAGCGGTCCTTTGAGCGCGACTTTGTTGTGTTTGATAGACTCGGTTGCCGTCTCCGGCAAGGTTGTGCCGAATTTTTCCAGCGCCTGCGCGCCGATAATATGCGTTTCCCAATTTATGTCAACGCCCGTCGCTTCAATAATTCGAACGGTGGCGGCAATAATCTCCGGTCCGATGCCGTCGCCCGGAATCAAGGTGATTGTGTGTGTTTTCATTTTGCTTTTTTCCTTTTTATCGGATAGTTTGACAGACTTTTATGCAGTATTTTAACACTTTGTTTTTAATTCTCAACAACGCTTTTGCCGAAAATTAATCGACTACTTATTTCTTATCAATCTAATTTTTATCGAAAGATTTGTTTGGGCGCATCTGCAAAAAAATATTCGTTTCGGTTACAAAAACCGAAACGAATATTTTGGTAAATACTTAATCGCGCTTTGCCGCCCGCCGTCAACGCGTTGACGGCGGGAAACCGCAAATATTTATTGACAACAGTTGAAAAATAAAAAGGGCGAGCGCGTACGGCTTGCCTTTTAATTATAAACCCAGCGTTTTTAGTTCAGATTTATGATTGATAGCAAATATCATCAGCTGCACGCGATTCTTGACCTCTAATTTATTGTAGATTGCCGTCAGATTATTCTTAAGCGTGTGTTTACTCATACTTAGATGTCCGGCAATTTCATTACTGGTTGAGTTTTCACACTTGAGCAGAGCCTTAACAACTTCCCGCTCGCGCGGAGTTAAGCTGTTAATTCGGCGCATTTCCGCTTTATTCGGCACGGCTTTCTGTGCCAAATTTTGAACCATCACACGGCTCAGAATATTGCTGTCTATCCAGACACCGCCGGCATAAACTCTTTCAATGGCGCTGACAATTTCCTTCGCCGCTTCGCCTTTCATAATCACGCCGCGCGCGCCTTTCATAATGGTCGCGTCGTGAATTTTCGAGTCGCAAACGGCGGTTACAATTAAGATTTTTGCGGTGGTTTTCTCAAGTAAAACCGGCAGAATATCCAGCCCGGAAGCGTCGCCCAAAACCAGATCGAGAAGAATCACGTCGGGCTTAAGCTCCTCCGCCATCTCAATCGCTTCGTCGGGCGTGGCAGCGGTGCCGACAATTTCCATCCGCGGTTTTTGCGTATCAATAACCATCTGCAGACCATCCATAAATGATTGATGATCGTCAACGAGCATAATTTTTATCGGATCATCGCCGAGGGCTTCCTTAAAAGCCGTAGAAGCAGTCCCTTTACTAAACGAGTGAGTATAATTACCCAAAGGCGCTAACTCAGCAGAAGCGTTGCTGATGTGAAGCGGGGCGGAACAGCAGGGACAAAGAGCTTCATCCGGTTCAACTCGGGTTTCAATATTGTTTTCATTCATACTAAATAATTCTAATAATGCGGGAAATAGCGGACAATTCACCGGTTATTGTTACACTTAAGAATAGATTATAATACTTAAAAAAGAGCGCAACGGAGAAAAGTCCCTTTTTGCGGGACTTATTTCCCTTTTTAAAGGAGCGAGGATTAAATTTTTTAATAAGAGAATTGCCGGCGCGGTGATTTTCTTGATTACGCATTAATTCTTGACGATAAATTTTAATCAAAGAAGAGTGTTTATGGAGAGCGTGATAATATATTTTGTTTTGTTGGGCGTTTGCTTTTATGACAATAAATTTTATCAAACCTTTAGAAGACAAGGAGAAAAGATTAAAATAAACGGAATTACTCAAGATGAATAGCCGAACAAATCAGGACATTTTAATCGTCGGCGGCGGCGTAATCGGACTGAGTCTTGCCCGACGCTTGCGTCAGAAAGGCGCGGGCAAAATCACGATCATCGACCGCGGAAAACTCGGACGCGAATCTTCTTTCGCCGCCGCCGGAATGCTCGCGGCGCAGGCAGAGACTGATAAACCTGATAATTTCTTTCACTTTTGCATCGAATCAAGCAAGCTTTATACGCGGTTTGCCGATGAATTAATTGATGAAACGGGTATTGACATTGAACTCGATAAAAACGGAACGCTTTTTTTGGCACTGACGGAAGAAGACGAGAGGGAAATTCGTCACCGGTTTGAGTGGCAGAAAAAAGCGGGTTTGCGAATCGAATATCTGAGCGCGGCGGAAGTTCGCACAGTCGAGCCTTTTATTTCACCGGACGCGCGCGCGGCTCTTTTTTTCCCCGATGACCGGCAGGTTGAAAACCGCAAACTGCTCAATGCTTTGCAGAAATACGCCGCGCTCAATAAAATAGATTTCGTTGAAGACGCGGAAGTAAAAAGTTTATTGATTGGAAATGGAAAAGTGACGGGAGCGCTGGCGTCTGACGTTAAATTCTTCGCCGCGAAAACGGTTTTAGCAACGGGCGCGTGGACTTCGCACATCAAAATCAGCGAAGAGGGCGTGCCGCCGCTTTTGCGAAATATCAAACCGATTCGCGGGCAGATGATCGGTTTTCACACCGCCAAGCGTTTATTTTCAAAAGTCTTATACAGTCCCAGAGGTTACATCGTGCCGCGTCAGAGCGGTCGAATTTTAGCGGGCGCGACAGTCGAAGACGCTGGTTTTGATAAAAGCGTGACGGCGGGCGGAATTGATTTTGTCCGAGAAAATGCTCTGGAAATCGCGCCGAGTCTGGTAAATTTAGAAATGAGCGAAAAATGGTCGGGCTTGCGCCCATACGCTTCCGACGCTCTGCCGATTTTAGGTGGATTTCCACAGGTGGAAAACCTTTTTGTTGCTACCGCGCACTACCGGAACGGAATTCTGCTCGCGCCGCTGACAGCGAAAATTCTGGCGTCTAAAATTCTGGATAATGAAGATTCAGAATATCTGAGAATATTTAGCCCAAGCCGTTTCCAAATATAAAAAGTCATTTTAGATTTTTCAGTTTTTTAGATTATTAAAATTTTGGAATTATGCGAAAAGTTTACTCAGTTTTTTTGTCGCTACTTTTATTAATTAATGTTCCGGCGCAGTCACGGCGCGTCAACCCGAAAGCGCCCGCGCCGATGAATCCGGAAGCCGCCGCGCTCACTGCGTTGAGCGTCGAACAGATGTTTAACGAAGCAAACGCTTATGCGAAAACCAAGTTTGCCGAGTATGAACTAAAAAAAATCCCTTACACCGATAATCTCTATCGACAAATCGTTTTAGAACAAAAACAGCTGGCGGCGAAATACGCGGCAACTGTTTCCGCCCGCGCAAATCTTGCGGGAGCGGATTTTTATTATCTGGGAATGCTTAACTGGCTGGCTGAAAACGGCGAAAACGCCTCTGCCGCGTTTCGTAAATTTCTGTTGAAGAATGATTCCCCCGAAAAATCGCAGACGGCGCGTTCAATCGTCGTTGTTGTCGCCGCCAGGCAAAAAAACTTTGAAGAAGCCGAAAAGCTTCTAAACGAATACGCGAAAACCGAGCCTGTAAAATTGAGCGAGCGGGCGAAGATGGAAGCGGAGCTGGCGAAAAATTATGTTGAGGAAGAAGAATTTGAACTCGCGCTGCCGCACGCCGCTGAATCTTTTCGCCACGCCAAAACGCTTTTCAAAGATGCGGCATCGCGCCTTCGCGCTCTGAGCGAGTTGCTCGACGCGGGAACGACGGTTTTTGAAATTTATAAAATTGGCGGAAAGCAGAAACAGGCTGACGCGGCGCTCGAAGATTTACGCAATACAGCCGTGCTTCTGCAATCACACGAAATTTATTACACCGCTGTTAATGAAACGATTAAATATTTGATCGAAACCGGGCGCAAACCGCTCGGCTTGCAGATGTTCACCGACGCGCTCGCTCAGGCAAACCGAGATTTCACCGCCAAACCCGCGCAGGAGGACATTGTTCGCCGCCTCAAAAAACGCGAAAAGCAATATAAACTACTCGGCGAAGCCGCGCCGGAACTGGCGGGTGTCGAACGATTTCTCGAAGGTCCGCCAAAAACTTTGGCGAGTCTGCGCGGCAAAGTCGTTTACTTAGATTTCTGGGCGACGTGGTGCGCTCCGTGCCTCGAAGCTTTTCCGTCGTTGTCCGAATGGCATCAGGATTATCAAAAACACGGTTTGGAAATTTTGGGCGTGACCAAGTATTACGGCACCGCCGAAGGCTTCAAAGTTGATAACGCTGCCGAACTGGATTTTCTGACCCGCTTCAAAAAAACGTATCGTCTGCCCTATGATTTTGTCGTTGCCAAAGATAACGCGAGCCAGCAGACGTATGGAGCGACCGCGATTCCGACCACTGTTTTAATCGACCGCAGAGGCGTTGTCCGCTACATCGAAACCGGTTCAAGCGCAAGCCGCCTGACGGAAATTCACGAAATGATAAAAAAACTTCTCGCTGAAAAATAAAAGTCGGAACACGAACTTCAGTCCACACTGATTCAACCTAAATTTCTAACAAATGTCACAAGAATCCGCAATTACCGCGAGTCACACACAAAGTTTTTACGTCCGCATTGCTCGGCTTTTTGCAGAATGTGTTTTCTTTTGCGGATGACGGTCAAAATTTTTGGCGAAAATAAAGCGGCGGTGCGGGCTTCGGGAAGGAATTTACGCGCTTCGACCAGAGCGTCAAGATTAAAACTTTTGAGTACGATTTGGTTAAGCAAATTTGTCTGCTTGAGATTTTCGCAAACTGTTTTAACGAGTTGGGCGGTTTCCGCTTTTTCGCATTTTATTTCGACATAAACTAAGCCTTCATAACGCTCCAGAAATTTTAGTAATTGAGCAAAAGTCGGAACAGTTTCGCGTGAAAATTCGGCATTGGCTTTTTTCGGAAATCGCGCGTTAAACCACGAGCCGACATCAAAAGTTTGCAATTCTTCAGAAGTAAACGAAGAAACTTTTCCTTTTTTACCGGCTAGAGGCTGTAAATCCGCGTCATGAATGACAACGGGAACGCCGTCCTTCGCCATTCGGATATCAAATTCGATGCCTTCCGCGCCGTCCTCAATTGCCCTTGCAAACGCCGCCAGAGTATTTTCCGGCGCCAGCGCGCTTGCTCCGCGATGGGCGATTATTAAAGGCTTTGGAGCGGCAAATTTCATTCAAAAAGTTTAAAAGTGAAAAAGTGGAGAAGGTTAAAAATTAAGGATATGGAAAGTTAATAAATGGAAATTTGAACATTCAATATTGCCACGTCGAATTGAAAAACCTTTTTCACATTTTCATTTTCTTTCCAGCAGGAAAATCATTTTTGACCAGCCAATTGGCTCTGTGATCGGAAATTTATACTTGTCGATGATCTCGAAATGCTTTTGCGCAATTTGTTTTGTCTGCTCGATAGAGTGCGTTTTGAAATCGTATAAAATTTCCAGAACCGAACCGACAAACGAAGGTCTGACCGGAATTAAAACAAGTTTCGCGCCTTTTTTCAGAACCCTTGCGAATTCTTCCAAGCCCGCTTCGAGCGAGACGTATTCGAGAACGCCGCACGAAACGATCAAGTCAAAAGCCGCGTCGGGGAAGGGAAGCTGCAAAACGTTGCCCTGCACGACGCAGATATTTTCGGCATCTGTGGCTTTGTCATTCGCAAATTGCTCGCGGGCGATTTTGAGTGAGTTGATTGAAAGGTCGAGCGCGAAGGTTTTCCTCGGGCGAAACCCCGCCGCGTGAAAGCCGAGCGTGACAATGCCCGTGCCGCTTCCCGCGTCTAAAACAAACGATTCGGAATCTAGATTTATTTCGAGCGATTTCAAATATTTTGCCACCGAATCCCGGTAACCGTTGATTTTCATCGCCAGATTATGAACGTCGGCAATGCGGTCGTAAAAACTTTGTGTGTGACTCGCGGTAATTGCGGATTCTTGTGACATTTGTTAGAAATTTAGGTTGAATCAGTGTGGACTGAAGTTCGTGTTCCGACTTTTATTTTTCAGCGAGAAGTTTTTTT
>MWVV01000855.1_pt1 | contig 11016 bp, 12 predicted proteins | sample 1047281 | NCBI WGS metagenome assembly MWVV01 (sample SAMN06349986, study PRJNA376086) | soil metagenome | isolation source: PT-2 sample Antarctic (ecotone) soil | place: Antarctica | collected 2015-01-13 | reverse complement strand
CAGCCGGTCGGCCATCCTCCGGGCGGCGCTCGATGGGGTGCAGGTGCTCCAGGCCGCGCCGAGCGCCGAGCAGCGGGAGCAGTACCGGCAGCTGGTGAAGCTGGCCACCAACCTCAACCAGCTGGTGATGTTGGCCCGCGTGGGCCAGGACGTGCAGGACCGGGCGCGGGTCGCGCTCGACCAGGTGCAGCAACTGCTGGCCACGCTTAACCAGGGCGCGGTATGATTGGCAAGGTGAAAATTGGCAAGCGCTTCGGGGGCATCTGCCGCTACGTGCTGCAAGAGGACAAGCAGGCCCAGGTGCTCGACGCGGAGGGCGTGCGCACCGACAGCGCGGCCCACATGGCCCAGGACTTCCGGTACCAGCAGGCGCAGCGCCCAGGGCTGGGGAATGCGGTGCTGCACGTCGCGCTGGCCCTGCCGGCCGAGGACGCGGCCGGCCGCAGCGCCGAGCAGCTGAGCGAATTGCTACGCGAGGCCGGGCGGGCTTACGTGCGGGAGATGAAGCTAGAGAACACGCAATGGGCGCTGGTGCAGCACTTCGACAAGGCCCACCCGCACGCGCACCTGGTGGTAAACCGGGTAGACAACGACGGGCAGACGATTGCTGACCACTTCATCGGCCAGGAGAGCCGGCGCGTGTGCCAGCGCCTAGAGCAGCAGCTGGGCTTGACGGTGGCCGAGCAGCGGGGCCGCGAGCAGGCCCGCGAAGTCGAGCCGACCCACCGCCAGGCCACGGCCCAGACCCCGAAGGCCCAGCGGGATGCCGATTGGCAGCGGACGCGCCACGAGGTGGCCAACGCCCTAGGTCAAACCGCGCCCTATTCGGCCAGCTTCGCGCAGCTGCAAACGCGGCTAGCGCCCTATGGTATCGAGGTGAAAACGAGTGTGCACCAAAAAAAGGCCGGGCCGGAAGTGTTTGGGGTAGTATTCGAGAAGGACGGGTACCAAATGAAGGGCAGCGAGGTAGGCAAGGCGTTTAGTACCGGCAACCTGCAAAAGACTTTTGACCAGCACCAGGTGCAGGCCCCAGAACTGGCCCAGGTGGTGAGCCAAGCTGCACAGAACTACTCTGGGGAGGCGCTGAACCGCTTGTTCGCCCAGCAGGCCCAGGAAGCGGCCCGCAACGCGCAGGAAATAGCCCGTCAGACGACTCAAACCCCCACTAGGCAGCAAACCCCTGACCGAGAGCAGAGCGGGGGCATATCCCTGTAGTTCCTATTTTTTCCCTTTTGTCATGCAGCCGATTCAACCCAGCGACCTATTTGTGACCGTGGCCCAGATGCGCGATGGTATTGATACCCTCATCAAGCGCGGCAAGCCGGCCACGGCCGCCGAGTTAGCGCAGTTGCTCGCGCAGGTCAAGGCCCAGGGTGAGCAGCTGCTAAGCCAGGCCCAGCAAGGCTACCGCATTACTCTCAACGGCGAGGCAGCGGCCAAGCTGATTGTGCCCTACATGCCCACCAACACGGAAACGGCGCGCATTATGACCGAGGCCACGGCCACCATGCGGGACACGTTGGCCCAGGGGGCGAAGGAAACAGCCGCCCAGGTGCAGCAGCTGCAAGCAATTCGGGCCAGTATCCCACAAAATGTATCGATTGCGACCCCATTTTTCGGGTTTGTCAATTGGCAATCAGCCCTGATAGCGTTTAGCGTAGTTGGGCTTTTTATGGCTTTAGCCGCCTGGCAAGGCAGTAAAAAAGCGGCTGCCGAGGCGAAGGCAGAAATGTATAATCGCAACTACGATGTGCTGTACAAGGAGAATCAGACCCGTAAACAGGCTGAGGACCAGATATGGAAGTACTACCCTAAAGTGGCCGAGAAGTATTTGCCAGTACAGTAAGGCGTCCGCTATGCCCTTTTACATGTTGGAAACGACCATTCAACCTACGTGCGCGCTGTCTCCAGATTGAGTTTGCCGGTTAGCTCAGCCACGGCCGCCGAAGTTTCCAGGCGCTTTTCGTACTCGATAATAAGGTGACCCCCAGTTAGTATCGTTAAGCTTTGGTTGAGTTGAGCCAGTTCAGCATAGACTTCCGGTCGCTTAGGGGAAGGCTGGCCACGCTGAAGGCCTCGACTAAATGCCCGCCGACCCGCCAGCCACATCCAGGGGTAGTAGAAGGGCAGTAGTAGCAGGGAGGTATAGTTCACCCGGCTAGGGTGAACCTCGACAATGCGCAGGCCCGAGAGAGCCGCTAACGCTCGTTGCTTGGTTACGTTAGCGAAGAAGATATGCCCCAGGTAAACGTCATGGATAGTGTGTGCCTTTTCTGAGGCCCATATTGAGTCCACCTCATTCGGCGGCATCAATTTATATGCTTCGCTTTCTAATAATAAATAACTCAACCGAGTACGCAAATTTGAGTAATTTGGCGTGGTGACGATGGCCCGGCCACCAGGCCGTAATACCCTGTTTAGTTCTTGAAACAGATGCAGTTGGTTGGGCATATGCTCAATGCCTTCCTGGCAAATAACCACATCGAAGCTCGCAGCAGCAAATGGGAGCGTATCGTTCAGGTTGGCTTTTACACACTCGATAGCCGGATAGCGAAAGAACTCGGGATAAAGGTCCGAGGCGGTCACTTTTGCTCCTAGCTCCAACAATAGCTGGGCAGTATCGCCATTGCCAGCAGGTACATCAAGTACTTCTTTACCAACAAACTCTTCCTTACGACGCCGTAGCATAGCGGTCAGTAGTACTTTAATATCCTTGCTGCCTGAAAAAGCTGGCGAAGAGAAGCGAATCATAGAGGCAGGACAAGAATAGCAGCCACAAAGTAACCTTTCAAAGATTTAGGGTCTTGCTTCTTACGTAAAAGGCAGTAAGGAGCAATGAACCATGTGCTAGCAAGGGAAAACGATTACCAGTCTACTACCATGAATTACGTGTTAGAATACAAAGGCTATCAAGGTTTTATCAGCTATTGTACTAATGATGGGGTAATTGGTGGAAGAATAGAGTCTATCCCTAATTTGGTGATTTTTGAAGTCAATAGTGTCCAGCAACTCGAGCAAGAATTTGAAATAGCAGTAGACTGCTATTTAGAGTTTTGTCAGGAAGAAAGCCTTATTTCGGCACGAAAACCCCTGCACTAGCAGCACAGCCTGCACCTCAGCGGCCTCGGCCGGGCTTAGTAAAGTACCAGGTTGATAAGCCGCTATATTTTATATAAACCTGCACTGATTCCAAGACGCGAGATATAAGCAATCTTATGTTAAGTGGTTATTCCGCGAATCAAAGGGAAAAAATGGTACTTCCCCACTGCCCCAAAGTCCTACTTCCGGGCGGGTGCGCGACGACGGGTCGGCCGCGGGGGGACGGGGGCCATGATGTCCAGATTTAGGTCCATTTTCCCCCGTTTGCGGGCGATTTCAGCCATTTGGGCTTGCAGGTTGTCGAGCAGGCGCTCGAAGGCTTCGGGGGAGCCGGCGAGTTCGCGCAGCTCGGTCTCAAACGCGGAGGGGGTGTGCTTTTTCATTTTCGGTAGTGGTAGCGACACTGCAAGACCAGAATGAAATCGGGGCCGACCTGATAGACCAGCCGGTGTTCGTCCGTGATGCGGCGCGACCAGCAGCCGGCGAAATCGTGTTGCAGGAGTTCCGGCTTACCCGTGCCGGTGGTGGGCGTGCGCAGGCACTCTTTGAGCAGGGCGCGCAGGCGGCGTGCGATGGCCTTGTCCGTGTCGAGCCAGTAGAGAAAATCGTCCCAGGCGTGCAGGTCCCAGCGTAAGGTCATTCCGACAGGGGGGGCAGCTCGTGGGTTTGCCATTCCCCGCGCTGGGCGCGGGCCAAGGCGGCGTACAGGCGCTCGGCATTGGCGGGCGAGGCGAGCAGGTAGGCCGTCTCATCCAACTCCCCGGCGGTTGGGGCGGCCGGGCTGCGTAGCTCGACATAAGGCAGGCTACGCAGTAGCTCTAACAGAAAGCCGGCGCGGCTGTCGGGAACTTGGAGGGTGATTTCCATGAGGGGCGTAAAGGTATGAATTAGGTCGTAGGCGCGGCTTTCGCCGCTTTGGCGGCCACCAGGCCCAGGCGCACGAGCAGCAGCCCGCCAGGGTTGCGGGTGGCCTTGACCTTGCCCGTTTTCAGGTCGTGGTTGTAGCGGTTCACTTCCGCGACGTGGGCGGCGCTGGCCAGGATGGTCTGCCGGTGCTTGGCGTCGGTGATGCGCAGCTCGTCGAGGATGCGGGCGGCGTTGTCGTAGTGGCTCTGTTGAACACCAGGCAAAGGCTGAGCAGTAGCCACGAGGTCAAAGGGGATAGTTTCGGCCAGGGCTTGCGGCTTGACCGTGAAAATGATGTTTTTGATACTCCGGCCCACTTTTTCCAGCTTATAGCTGACGTGCAACTCTGTATGCTCATTGATTTGTTTGACAGATACATCTAGAACGTTTACGCGAAAATCTTTAAATAATTTCAGCTTTTCGTTACCCTTAGTATCAAGTAGGCCCAGTGTTTTTTTGAAGTCCTGGAGGTCATATTTTTTGGTTTCGCCCAGGTCTTTCCATTGGCTGCAAAGCGGATAAATTCGCTTGGCGTACTTGCTAGTAAGACGGAGCGCAGCGGCAAGACCGAAGCTAGTAAAGTTGTCCTTGAGATGAAATAGGTGTGGTAAAATGTGATTAGTAAGCTCAAATTCGATGATTCCAGTACCCGTTAGGTACTCAATTCTTTGGAACATAGAAAGCTGTTTGATACTTTTTTCGGTCGTTATTGAAAAGACACGCGACATCATACCCTCGGTTGCTAGCAATAAATAAGGCAGATGGTATTGCTTACCCGTCAACGCAGATAATTCTTTGATATTCAACTGATAAACTAAAGATTCCTGTGTTTTCCGCAGCCTGGAAAGTATGAAGAAAAATAAGTCTAACTGCAACTCACTATATTCAAAACGGGCGTTGGCTAAAGCATTACTTTGACGTATTTCTAATTCGGTGATAAGCAGCTGATTCATAGTATAAATATACAATAAAAAGGAGTACAATTAAGGAGTAACTTTTTTAAGTCTCCTCTTTCACTGATTAAACCTCCCTCTTTCACTGATTAAACCTCCCATTTCACTGATTAAACCTCCCATTTCACTGATTAAACCTCCCATTTCACTGATTAAACCTCCCATTTCGGCTTTTTTTTGCCTTCATAAATTATTGAAAATCAATTAACTGTAAAGCCTACTGTTGAGCCCTACAAATAGAACAAAGCTTTACAAATACACCAATTGGTGTTCGCGCGAGGAAAAAAAAGCTTTTAAGGACTGTTCGGGGGTACAACGGCGCGAGCAAAACAAAAACAGCAAAAGTCCTAGAAGCCAGTAACTTGCGCGCATTTTATAAACTAGATATTATTAGTAATTAGCAGTTTATAAGTTTAAATGATGAGATTATTTACTGCTTTGAGCCAAGGAATGCGCCGGTTTACTTGCGGCGGGCAGGGCTGTTACTTTTGGGCAATGGCTGACCACACTTTTCGCTTAAACAACACCCCTCTCGGCACGGTCCTGGTCAAATTTTACCGGGTCGTGCCTTACACGCCTGAGGGATTCCAGCGCCGGACAGTAGTGGACTTCTGGGGGATGACGGAACCGGGCAAGCAAAACGAACCGTGGCGAATAGCTCGCTATCAGGGACCACTGGAGCATAATCCGGTGCTTCCCGAGGCGGTCGCAGCGTTGGCGGAGAAGTGTCCCGAGTGCAACTGTGTCCGCATCGAATAAGGGGCAGCAACTGGGCGGTGGGGATGTAAGGGAGTGCGGGAGCGAACAGGAAGCAATTGGCTTGCATACATGGGGCCGCATCGTACCTTAGAAGCCCGCTACTAGCCCGTTCAACGGTTAGCAAGAAGTGTTTTTGCTTCGCAACAACCCCGGTCGGCCGTTGGCCTCCCTCTTCCTGCCCCGGCGGGGAGCCCTCACTCTAACTCTAATTTCGCGCATGACTCCTGAGCGCCCTACCCCCGAGCCGGCCAAAAAGAAGCGAGCCCCCGGCCGGCCGAAAGCGCCCTTCACGCACGACGCGACCATCCAGCTACGCCTGGAACGGGGGCAGTTGGAGCAGCTCACCGAGCAGGCGCGGGCGACGGGCTACAGCCGGTCGGCCATCCTCCGGGCGGCGCTCGATGGGGTGCAGGTGCTCCAGGCCGCGCCGAGCGCCGAGCAGCGGGAGCAGTACCGGCAGCTGGTGAAGCTGGCCACCAACCTCAACCAGCTGGTGATGTTGGCCCGCGTGGGCCAGGACGTGCAGGACCGGGCGCGGGTCGCGCTCGACCAGGTGCAGCAACTGCTGGCCACGCTTAACCAGGGCGCGGTATGATTGGCAAGGTGAAAATTGGCAAGCGCTTCGGGGGCATCTGCCGCTACGTGCTGCAAGAGGACAAGCAGGCCCAGGTGCTCGACGCGGAGGGCGTGCGCACCGACAGCGCGGCCCACATGGCCCAGGACTTCCGGTACCAGCAGGCGCAGCGCCCAGGGCTGGGGAATGCGGTGCTGCACGTCGCGCTGGCCCTGCCGGCCGAGGACGCGGCCGGCCGCAGCGCCGAGCAGCTGAGCGAATTGCTACGCGAGGCCGGGCGGGCTTACGTGCGGGAGATGAAGCTAGAGAACACGCAATGGGCGCTGGTGCAGCACTTCGACAAGGCCCACCCGCACGCGCACCTGGTGGTAAACCGGGTAGACAACGACGGGCAGACGATTGCTGACCACTTCATCGGCCAGGAGAGCCGGCGCGTGTGCCAGCGCCTAGAGCAGCAGCTGGGCTTGACGGTGGCCGAGCAGCGGGGCCGCGAGCAGGCCCGCGAAGTCGAGCCGACCCACCGCCAGGCCACGGCCCAGACCCCGAAGGCCCAGCGGGATGCCGATTGGCAGCGGACGCGCCACGAGGTGGCCAACGCCCTAGGTCAAACCGCGCCCTATTCGGCCAGCTTCGCGCAGCTGCAAACGCGGCTAGCGCCCTATGGTATCGAGGTGAAAACGAGTGTGCACCAAAAAAAGGCCGGGCCGGAAGTGTTTGGGGTAGTATTCGAGAAGGACGGGTACCAAATGAAGGGCAGCGAGGTAGGCAAGGCGTTTAGTACCGGCAACCTGCAAAAGACTTTTGACCAGCACCAGGTGCAGGCCCCAGAACTGGCCCAGGTGGTGAGCCAAGCTGCACAGAACTACTCTGGGGAGGCGCTGAACCGCTTGTTCGCCCAGCAGGCCCAGGAAGCGGCCCGCAACGCGCAGGAAATAGCCCGTCAGACGACTCAAACCCCCACTAGGCAGCAAACCCCTGACCGAGAGCAGAGCGGGGGCATATCCCTGTAGTTCCTATTTTTTCCCTTTTGTCATGCAGCCGATTCAACCCAGCGACCTATTTGTGACCGTGGCCCAGATGCGCGATGGTATTGATACCCTCATCAAGCGCGGCAAGCCGGCCACGGCCGCCGAGTTAGCGCAGTTGCTCGCGCAGGTCAAGGCCCAGGGTGAGCAGCTGCTAAGCCAGGCCCAGCAAGGCTACCGCATTACTCTCAACGGCGAGGCAGCGGCCAAGCTGATTGTGCCCTACATGCCCACCAACACGGAAACGGCGCGCATTATGACCGAGGCCACGGCCACCATGCGGGACACGTTGGCCCAGGGGGCGAAGGAAACAGCCGCCCAGGTGCAGCAGCTGCAAGCAATTCGGGCCAGTATCCCACAAAATGTATCGATTGCGACCCCATTTTTCGGGTTTGTCAATTGGCAATCAGCCCTGATAGCGTTTAGCGTAGTTGGGCTTTTTATGGCTTTAGCCGCCTGGCAAGGCAGTAAAAAAGCGGCTGCCGAGGCGAAGGCAGAAATGTATAATCGCAACTACGATGTGCTGTACAAGGAGAATCAGACCCGTAAACAGGCTGAGGACCAGATATGGAAGTACTACCCTAAAGTGGCCGAGAAGTATTTGCCAGTACAGTAAGGCGTCCGCTATGCCCTTTTACATGTTGGAAACGACCATTCAACCTACGTGCGCGCTGTCTCCAGATTGAGTTTGCCGGTTAGCTCAGCCACGGCCGCCGAAGTTTCCAGGCGCTTTTCGTACTCGATAATAAGGTGACCCCCAGTTAGTATCGTTAAGCTTTGGTTGAGTTGAGCCAGTTCAGCATAGACTTCCGGTCGCTTAGGGGAAGGCTGGCCACGCTGAAGGCCTCGACTAAATGCCCGCCGACCCGCCAGCCACATCCAGGGGTAGTAGAAGGGCAGTAGTAGCAGGGAGGTATAGTTCACCCGGCTAGGGTGAACCTCGACAATGCGCAGGCCCGAGAGAGCCGCTAACGCTCGTTGCTTGGTTACGTTAGCGAAGAAGATATGCCCCAGGTAAACGTCATGGATAGTGTGTGCCTTTTCTGAGGCCCATATTGAGTCCACCTCATTCGGCGGCATCAATTTATATGCTTCGCTTTCTAATAATAAATAACTCAACCGAGTACGCAAATTTGAGTAATTTGGCGTGGTGACGATGGCCCGGCCACCAGGCCGTAATACCCTGTTTAGTTCTTGAAACAGATGCAGTTGGTTGGGCATATGCTCAATGCCTTCCTGGCAAATAACCACATCGAAGCTCGCAGCAGCAAATGGGAGCGTATCGTTCAGGTTGGCTTTTACACACTCGATAGCCGGATAGCGAAAGAACTCGGGATAAAGGTCCGAGGCGGTCACTTTTGCTCCTAGCTCCAACAATAGCTGGGCAGTATCGCCATTGCCAGCAGGTACATCAAGTACTTCTTTACCAACAAACTCTTCCTTACGACGCCGTAGCATAGCGGTCAGTAGTACTTTAATATCCTTGCTGCCTGAAAAAGCTGGCGAAGAGAAGCGAATCATAGAGGCAGGACAAGAATAGCAGCCACAAAGTAACCTTTCAAAGATTTAGGGTCTTGCTTCTTACGTAAAAGGCAGTAAGGAGCAATGAACCATGTGCTAGCAAGGGAAAACGATTACCAGTCTACTACCATGAATTACGTGTTAGAATACAAAGGCTATCAAGGTTTTATCAGCTATTGTACTAATGATGGGGTAATTGGTGGAAGAATAGAGTCTATCCCTAATTTGGTGATTTTTGAAGTCAATAGTGTCCAGCAACTCGAGCAAGAATTTGAAATAGCAGTAGACTGCTATTTAGAGTTTTGTCAGGAAGAAAGCCTTATTTCGGCACGAAAACCCCTGCACTAGCAGCACAGCCTGCACCTCAGCGGCCTCGGCCGGGCTTAGTAAAGTACCAGGTTGATAAGCCGCTATATTTTATATAAACCTGCACTGATTCCAAGACGCGAGATATAAGCCTTGTTATGTTAAGGGATTATTCCAAGGAACCAAAAGGGGAAAATGGTATTCCCTCACTGCCCCTAAAATCCTACTTGGTCCTAGCCAACGACAGGTGCCGGCAGAGCAGGTACGAAGTCGTCAAAGACCTCGTAGCTGAGGATTTGGTAGCGCCGGGAGTAGGCCCGCAGGTGAATGGCGATAATCCGGTCCCTGGTGGCCCGTTCGGACCCCGGCGTATACTCTATCACCAACATGCGCTTCTCGGCCTCCTGAGCGAGCAGAAAGTGGCACGGAATGGCTTGCTGTTCGGCTTCAGTGAGGTGCACCGCGTTTTCCGGTTTGAGAACGACGAGTTCGAGGTAAATTTTTTGCCGCATGAGGGGAGGAGCTTAAACGGGCTTGGCCACTTTGGCCGCGACTAGGCCCAGCTTGACCAATAGCAGCCCCCCAGGATTGCGGGAGGCCTTGACCTTGCCTGTTTTCAGGTCGTGGTTGTAACGGTTGACTTCGGCGACGTGGGCGGCGCTGGCCAGGATGGTTTGCCGGTGCTTGGCGTCGGTGATGCGCAGCTCGTCGAGGATCCGGGCGGCGTTGTCGAAGTGGCTCTGTTGCACCCCCGGTACGACTTGATTCGTGGCCACCAGGTCGAAGGGGATAGGTTCGGCCAGGGCTTGCGATTTGACGGTGAAAACGATGTTTTTGAAGCTCCGGCCTACTTTTTCGAGCTTATAGCTGACGTGCAGTTCGGTGTGCTCATTAATTTGCTTGATGGCAATGTCCAACACCTTAGCACGTAGCTCGTTGATTTGCTTCATCTTCTCCTTGCCCTTGTCATCTACTAAGCCAAGCATCCTTTTGAAGTCCTGGAGGTCGTATTTTTTGGTTTCACCTAGGTCTTTCCATTGGCTGCAAAGGGGATAGATGCGCTTAGCGTACTTACTGGTGAGGCGGAGCGCGGCGGCCAACTCGTAGGAGGTGAAGTTGTCTTTGAGGTCAAACAGATAGGGTAAAATGTGCTTGGTGAGGTCAAATTCGATGATTCCTTGGCCTAAATGATACTCTACCTGTTGGAACATCCAAATTTGCTTGTAACTCTTTTCGGTCAGGACTTCCAGCACACGAGAACCCATATCGGCTGTGGCTTTGTGTAGATAGGCAGCATTGTATTTCTTGCCCGTTAGTTTAGACAACTCCATGATACTTAGTGAGTAACTGTCTTTGTTTTCCGGTCTGAGTTTGGAGATGATGAAGAACATCAAGTCTTGCTGCAACTCGGTGTAATCGTAGCGGGCACTGGTCAGGGCGTTGTGCTGACGGATTTCTAATTCCTTACTCATTATCTGGCTACTTATCTGATTGACGGGTAATTATACGTCAAAAAAGACATTCATAACATACAGTCTGTTTTTTAAGTCTAATTTAACCCACTAAAAGTCTTTGTTAGACCCACTAAAAGTCTTTTTTAACCCACTAAAAGTCTTTTTTAACCCACTAAAAGTCTTTTTTAACCCACTAAAAGTCTTTTTTAGACATTTTTATACTAAGATAAAAATCTAAAATACAGTTACTTATCTCTTCTAGTGTTGAGCCCTCAAATAGAACAAAGCTTTACAAATACACCAATTGGTGTTCCCGCGCGAGAAAAAAAAGGCTTTTAGGAACTGTTCGGGGGGTACAACGGCGCGAGAAAAACAAAAACAGCAAAGTCCTAGAAGCCAGTAACTTGCGCGCATTTTAT
>MWVV01000854.1_pt1 | contig 11017 bp, 9 predicted proteins | sample 1047281 | NCBI WGS metagenome assembly MWVV01 (sample SAMN06349986, study PRJNA376086) | soil metagenome | isolation source: PT-2 sample Antarctic (ecotone) soil | place: Antarctica | collected 2015-01-13 | reverse complement strand
GATGGTGGCCCGGTTGACCGCGCCCGTGCCCGGCGCGATCTCGCCCGTCACGACCGCGCGGAAAGTAAGGGTCACAACCTGACCCGGCTGCACCTCGGCGAGCCGCACTTCAAAACGGCGGAGGCTGGCGGAGTAACCTTCGTCTGCATCGGCGGCATCGGTGAGCGTGCGCGTGCTGAGACGAAGCGAACCGGCGACGTATTGCAGACCGGCGGGCAAATCGTCGGCGACGAGGACGTTACGCGCGGCGACAGAACCGTTGTTGCGGAAACTGATGGTGTAGTCGAGCGTCTGGCCGGGCGCGGTGGTGACGCGCTCTTGATTGTTGACGAGTTTCGAGGGCGGAAACGCGGGGTTGTTCGGGTCGGTCAGCCGCGCGCGTTCGCCGACGGTGTTGATGATCGTGCCCGTGTCTTCGACCGTGCCGTTGACGGTGACGGAGACATTGGAGCGGGCGGTGAGGCGGATGGCGAGTTGCGTCTGCGGCGCGCTCGCGTTCGTGTCAACGACGGCGATGACGTTGACGCAGGCGCGGGGCGCGAGGCGCGGCGACATGGTCGAGTTGAGATTGATCGCTGTGTCGGCATCGGTGAGCGCGCCGTTGTCGTCCGTGTCGAAGTGGAGACTGACGAGCGTGGCGGGGGCGGTGACTTCGGCGCGCGTGATGGTGTAAAGGTCGGGCGTGTTGCCGAGGTTGCAGACGCGGAAGAGGCGCGTGATGCGTTCTTGCGGGGCGACCGAAGCGGAAGGAGCGGTTTCGTCCGGGGTGACGACGATGGAGGAGACGGCGCGGACGGTGACGGTGATGGTGGGCGAGACGGTGGAGAACTCGTTGCCTTCGGCGTCCGCGTAGATGGCTTCGGCGCGGTTGGAGATGACGGAATCCGCCGGAGTTTGTTGCAACTGCGCCAGCCCGCTCTGCGGTGCGGAGAGCAACGCGAAGGCGAGGGTGGCGGTGAGCACAAACTTGGCGGCGGATTCGGTGAACATAAGAGGATTGAGAGTCAGCGGTTGGATTTTCGAGTTTGCGTCTTGGCGAAGCGGATAAAATGGAAGCGGCGCAGTTTGCCGGAGTGTGAACGGGGCACAGACTCACTCTCCGCCGCGCCGCTTCCAAAAAGTAGGGCGCGCGTTTTTTATCAGCCCTAGTTGATGGCGCGACGGAAGCGGAACGTGCCGCTTGCGCCGGGCGCGAGAGTGGCGATGCTGTCTTTGAGGTAATTCGTCAAAGATGTGACCGCGCCGCCGCTGCTGCCGTCCGTGATGACGCCGATGGTGCTGTCAGCTGGAGCGGGCGTTGTGACCTGGGTGGTGAAACTCGCCCAGTTGTTGCCCCCGGCTGCGCCGTCCTCCGAGATGACGAGGTTTGTCGCCGTCAGCGAAGAACTGCCCGAACCGGCGTCCGGCGCCGTCATCACGTTGGTGTAAGTGATGACGTATTCGATGAACGCGCCCGGAATGGCGTCCGTCGAGGGAGCGCCCGCCGCGTCAAACACGTTGACCGCTTTGTCGAGCCGGACGAATCCCGTGTAGAGACGGTCAATCGTGCGATTCGAGCTGGCGGGCGTGTTCAATGATGTGGCCTCGATGACGGTCGCGAAGCCGGTCAGGATTTGCTGCCCGGCGGGAGCCGTGACGCGCACGAGGATGTTCGTCGTGCTGTTATATGAGACTGCCAGGGTCGTGCTGCCGCCGCCGGAGACGGTGGTGTATGACGTGCCGCCGTTCGTGCTGATCTCGATGGTGAAGCCTGCGGGCACGGTCGGCGCGGTGAGCGTGAACGTGTCGTCGGCGTTGCCGGTGTTCTTCAAGGTATTGGTGAAGACGATCTGGCCGCCCGCATTCGTCGAACAGGCCGGGGTTTGACCCGCCGCGCAGGGCGGGATTCCGGCGATGCCGGTCGTGACGCTGCGGTTGGTGAAGTCCGTGTTGTTGCTGCCGCCAGGGCCGGTCGCGGCGGGCTGGCCGCTTGGCCCGATGAGCACTGAGCCGACAGACTGCAAGAGCGTCGGTAACTGGAATCCCTGGTTGGGGCTGACCGTGCCGCCGAAGAGCGGTTCATTGAAGTTGGCGTTGCCGTCGCCTTTGCCGGCGATGGCGTCGCCCGATTGATCCGTGATGACGTTGTTAATCGTGTTCTTGGCGAACGCGTCAACGATGCCGTAGATCGGGGTGGAGGCGTTGGCCGTGGTGATTGTCAGGATCAGGGGGACGCTCGTGCTGCACGTGTTGCCGCCCGCGAGCGTCGCGCCCGTGTTGATGGCGATGCGCGTGGTGTCCGAGAGGGTCGCAGGGGCGGTGGTGCTCCACGTCGCCGCTGACGGCGCGGTCGTTAAGGGAGAGGTCGTGTAGAGCGTGCCCGCAGGGAAGGCGTTGGTGGCCGCGAGGGTTGTGCCGATGGGAATGGGAGCCACGACGAAGATGCCGCTGAACGCGCCGAGAGTCGTCGCGGTTGCCGCGCGGTTGCCGGTGTTGCAAACCTGCAAACCGTAGGTGATGTTCGAGCCGAGCGCGGCGGGGCCAGCCGGGACGGTCAAACCGGCGAGCAGTTGCACGTCGTTTTGCACTGACGCGCTCGCGTCGCCGCGCGCTTCGCGCAGGCCGTTAACCGAGGTGGCCGCGACGGTGCGAACTTCGTTGGCCGAAGTGTTCGCCGCCTGATTGTCGTTGCCGTCGCCGGCGACGGTCGAACCCGCGTCGCCGAGCAAGACCTGGACGCTCTGGCCGGAGGTGGCCGTCGGGCTAATCGTCACGCTGACGAGGACGACCGCCGACGCGTTTTGCGCGAGCGAGCGGAGCACGTCCGCGCCGTTAGCCAGGATGTCGATGTCGCCCGCGCCGATGATATTGTCGCCGTTATCTATGACGGCAGCCGTGATCGTGCCGGGGCCGCTGACGTTCACACTCTGGCCGCTCGCCAGGAAGCGCACCTGATCGGCGAAGTTGCCGGTGTTGGTGACGGTAAACGCGTAGCCGACGTTGGTTTGTCCGGGAACGACCGTCGAGATGCTTCCACCGTCGGGCGTGATGCGCAGACCGGAGACGTTCGCCACCGTCACCGTCACGGTGTTCGAGACGGTGCTGTAGTTGTTGCTTGAGCTATCGGTATAGACCGCGCTCGCCTGGTTGGAAATGATCGTGCCGCCGCTGGTTTGCGCGAAGGCGGGAGCGTAACCCGCGCAAACGAGTGCCAGCAGCGCGAGGAACTTAAGCGCAGCATGGCGGGGCGTGGCCGGAAGGTGGGTGTAACTTGTCATTATATCAATCCTCAAAATGTTTTAGGGAGACTCGCCGGATTTATGTAACCAGCTTGGAAGTCAGTCGAAGCCTTAGAAGAGACAACGCGGAGTGTCTCTCCACTGGAAGTTCGGGCGGCGGGCGCGCTTATTTGACGCGCACCTTGTAGGAAGCAGCGAGCGTCGAGCCGGCAGCCAGCGGGTCGCTCCACTCGTAGCGCACCTGCGTATAGAGCGAGGCAGGGGCGGGCACGAGTTTCTTCGTCCCGTCGGCTTGCTGCGCTTCGATCAATGGCTGCGCGGCGAAATTCTTGCCGCCGTCAATGCTGTAGCTCACGCTCGCGCCGTACTCGGCGACGGCGCTGCCGGCGACGAACGAAGTGCCTTGCGGAACCTGCCCGATGGTCTTGTACTGGCGCGCGGGCGCGTCGCCGTCGTTGGCGCTCGTGATCGTCCAGTCCAGAATTTCACCGGGATGGACGGCGGCGACTTTGTCGAGCGCGATTGCTTTGTCGTCGCGCTTGAGCGAACCGGCGAGCGTGACTTTCACTTCCGGCTGTCCGGCGGAGCGCGCGGCCATCTGTCTCTGCGCGAAAGCGGCGGCGGTCGTGCCGACGAGCAACAGGCAGAGCACGGCGACTGCTGTCGGCGCGGTCATCTTTTTCTTCAACTGCTTCATGGGGTGTCTCCTTACGAGTGGTCTGAAAAGTTCAATAACGGTATTGACGAAATTGCGAGTCAGGTGCATCCGGCGCGAGGTCTTCAATCAGAGAACTCCTTGCGCGGCGGCGGGCTTCTTCCTGTTGCTGCTGCGGGTGGTCGGTTCGCGGAGCGCGCAGGCGACGGCATACATAAAATCTTCTAGGGCGAGCGAGCGCGGGAGCACGGCGGCGAATTGTGCGTGCGTCGCGGCGCGCAAGATTTCGGCAGGCCGCTCATGGAGGGCGATGAGCCGCACGCTCGGAGCAATTTCGCGCAGAGCATCCATCGCACCCCCGCGCCCGAATCCGGCCATGTCGAGTCCGAAGGCGATAAGATCGAAACGACCCGCCTCCGCGCATCTCAGCATGTCCATCGTGTGACGGCAGGTTTCGGCCTCATGCCCGGCGGCGCGCAGAGCGGCCACCAGCCCTTCAGCCATCACGCGGTCGTCATCACAAATCATTATCTTTGCCATCCTGTAACTTCTCTCTTTATTCCCTGGTGTGTTCTCGACCGCCAAAAACGCACGCGGTCGGATACACTCAATTCAATTCTCATGCCGCATTGAAAAGCGACGCGTGCAAAGGAGATAACTGATGAAATGATTGGAGATGGGAAAAAGGCAAAGAGCGCGGCTAAAACCTTCGGCGGGAGCATCTGACAAACGCGACTGACGTTCTGTCAGTCATCCGACAAAATGTCAGAAGGGTTTGTTTCATAGATGAAATAAAGTGTTGTACTTGCAAAGAGGCTGTGATATAAGCCGTCGCCACGGTGGGACAAAGCCGGTGTTACAAAATTTTTCGCGGAGAAGGAGAGAACTTATGACGAACAAAGTAAAAGCGATTCCGGAGGGCTACAGCGCGTTGACGCCATACCTGTGCGTGAGGGACGCGGCACGCGCGATTGAGTTTTACAAAAGGTATTCGGCGCGACAGAGTTGATGCGTCTTGATGCACCGGACGGGAAAGTGGGGCACGCCGAGTTGAAGATTGGCGATGCGCCGTTCATGCTGGGCGACGAATGCCCGGAGGCGGATATTGTCAGCCCGCTCACGCTCGGCGGGTCGCCCGCGATGATCATGATCTACGTCGAGGACGTTGACCGCACGGCAAGCCAGGCGGTCGCTGCCGGGGCGAAACAGTTGAAGCCGGTCGAGGATCAATTCTACGGCGACCGCGCCGGAACATTCGCAGACCCCTTCGGGCACGTCTGGATGATCGCAACGCACAAGGAGGACGTGGCGCCCGCCGAGATCGAGCGGCGCATGGCGGCCATGCACGGCTGAGACTTAGAGCGGCTAACAAAACCCGAAACCACGAACTCATACGAAACAACACGAATCAGACAGCCGATCTGTTTCGTGTTGTTTCGTGTGTTTTCGTGGTTCCATTCTTTGTCTCAGAGAGTTTTGTTAGCTGCTCTTAAAAGGTGTGCGAGGGGAAGGCGGCTGTTTGAATGTTCCTTCAGTCGTCACCTGTGGTGGTGGTGGTTGCTTTGCCTTCGTATTCGCGCAGCTTGCGATAGAGGGTGCGGGCGGAGATGCCGAGGACGATGGCGGCGCGTTCGCGGTTGCCGCCCGTCTCTTCGAGGACGCGGAGGATGTGTTGGCGTTCGAGTTCTTCGAGCGTGTGGGTGGGAGCGTCTGAAGCGTCAGGCGATTGAGCTGAGATGGGCACCGGCGGAGTAGCGCCGCCTTCTTTGTCGCTGAGTTGAGAGAACTGCGCTGCTTCGATCTCGTCCGGTTCGGAGAGAGCGGCGGCGCGTTCGATGGTGTTGCGCAGTTCGCGGACGTTGCCGGGCCAGTTGAAAGATTCGAGGCGGCGGCGCGCCGCGTCCGCAAGCGTGAGTGCTGGACGCTGAAAGCGTTCGCGGTAGAGCGTGAGAAAATGTTCGATGAGGGCGGGGATGTCTTCGCGGCGCTCGCGCAAAGGGGGAACGTGAAGCGAGATCACGTTGAGCCGGTAGAAGAGGTCGGCGCGGAAACGATTCTGTTGCACATCTTCGGCGAGGCGGCGATTGGTGGCGGCGATGATGCGCACGTCTGAGGCGCGGTCGCGCGTGGAGCCGACGCGGCGGAAGCGCCCCTGTTCGAGAAAGTGCAGAAGTTTGACTTGCATGGGCGCGGGCAGATCGCCGATCTCGTCGAGGAAAAGCGTGGAGCCGTCAGCCGCTTCAATGAGGCCGCGCTTCATCGCGGTCGCGCCCGTGAAGGCTCCCTTCTCGTGGCCGAAAAATTCGGACTCGAAGAGGGCTTCGGGGAGCGCGCCGCAGTTGATCGTGATGAGCGGCGATTCGCTCCGCGCGCTTTTGGAATGAATGAAGCGGGCGAGCACGTCCTTGCCCGTCCCCGACTCGCCCGTGAGGATGACGGTGGAATCGAGCCGCGCCGCCGCTTCGGCGATGGAGACGAGGCCGCGCATCGCCTCGCTCGCGTGGACGAGCGCACCGGGCGCGCCTTCTTCCTGGGTGACAGCCGCGCCGCGAATCGCCGCCACGCGCAGACCCGCGTTCTGCCTGACGAGCATCCGCTTCTCGTCGGCCTTGCGGATGACGGCTTCCATCTCGTCGAGCGTGGCCGGCTTGGTGAGATAGTCATAGGCGCCAAGCCGCATCGCTTCGATCCCGGTGCCGAGCGAAGTGTCCGCCGTAAGCATGATCACTTCGGGCGGATCGTCGAGCCGCCTGATCTCGCGCAGCGTATCGAGGCCGCTCATGCCGGTCATGCGGATGTCGAGCAAGACGACATCGTAGTCCGACGCCTGCAAGACCGCGACGGCCTCTTCGCCTGCCGCCGCCGTCGCTGTCTCGAACCCGGAGCGCGCCAACTGCTCCGTCACCAACCGGCGCAGCAACGGATCATCATCAACGACGAGGACAGTGATCTTTCTGGTCATAATAAAAATGTCCGTTGTCAGTGGTCAGTTGTCCGTTGTTCAAGACCGTCTTTAGTAACTTGTGTAGTGAGACACATGCAACGGACAACTGACCACTGACAACGGACAGTCTTCATTTCATCCTTCATCCCTTGTTTCGGGTGCACGGCGCGGGAGCCAGAGGCGGAAGCGGCTGCCCGCGCCGTGTTTGGATTCGACGGTGAGCGCGCCGCCGAGGGCTTCGGCGAGCGTGGTGGAGATGGCGAGGCCGAGTCCCGAGCCTTTGCCCGACTCCTTCGTCGTGTAGAACGGATCAAATATTCGCACGAGCATCTCCGCCGGAATCCCCGCGCCCGTGTCGGCCACTTCGATGAGGGCGCGCTCGCCTTCGAGAGCCGTCGAGACGTTGATCGAGCCGCGTCCTTCGACGGCGTCGAGGGCGTTCGTCAAGAGGTTGTCGAGAATCTGCCGCACCAAAACTTCGTCAGTCGCCACTTCGCCGATCAACGGGTCGAGTTTGATGTTCAAAGACACCGCGCCCGCTTCTTCGCGTTGCGAGATGAGGAGCACGCTACGTTCGATGATGGCGTTGATGTCGCACGGCTCGCGCCGCGCACGCCGCTGGCGCGAGAGGTCGAGCAGCCCACGCGTGATCGCTTTGCAGCGCAGCGCCTGACGCACGATCTCTTCGAGGTAAAAATTCCAGGAGCGTTCTTCGGCGGCGGCAGCGAGGTCGGGCGTTGAACGGATGTCGCGCAGCGTCGCTTCGGCGCAGGTCGTGATGGCGGCGAGCGGGTTGTTGATCTCGTGCGCGACTCCGGCGGCGAGTTGGCCGACCGTGGCGAGACGGCGCGAGCGCGAGAGTTGCTCCTGCATCTCCGAAATCTGCGTGACATCACTCCAGGTGATGACGCTCGAACCACGCCCGCCTTCAACTTCATCGAGCGGCGCGACCGCCACCAGATAACGCCGCCCGTCCTCGGCCTGAATCTCGAAAGACGACGCCCCGACGCCGCCCGCGCGCGGGTTCATGTGGAAGGCGGCGGCGCGCTCGCCGAAGAGACGCGCGAAGGCGACGGCGCAGGTGAGGCCGATGGCCTCCGCCGGTTGCTCGAAATTCATCATCTCGGCGGCCATCGCGTTGCAACGCGTGAGATGCATCGAGGCGTCGTGGACGATGATGCCGTCGGGCATCGCGTCGAAAGTTTGCTCCCAGATTTTTTTGCCCGCGCTGACGGTTTCCAGGAGACGCGCGTTGTCGAGCGCGAGCGCGGCCATCTCCGCGAGGCTTTCAAGCAAGTCCTTCTCTTCCGGGGTGAAGCGGTGCGGCGTGCGATAGCCGACGACGAGCACGCCGAGCGTCTCGCCGCGTGCGCGCAGGCGCACGAGCGCCAGGTCGCGCAAGCCCTCCGCGCTGTGGAGCGGAAACTCGCTTGCCGGAAGTTCGCCGCCGAGATTGCGTACCTCCATCATTCCCAAATCATCTGAAGCGGCGGCGGCATGCTCCGCAAATGTGCCGCGCAGCGGATTGATGATCTCCTCCGCGTCTCCGGCGCTGATCGAGTTGAAGCCGCTCGTCGCTTTCCAGGTGACGGTGCGTTCGGCGACGGAGAGCGTGGCGATGCTCGCCGTGTCCGAGCGCATGACGCGCCGCACCATCCGGACGACGCTGCGCAACGTTGCCCTGCTCTCGCTGTGCCTGCCCGCGCTCACGCCCCCTGCGCTGCCCGTCGCTTCAGTCGACCCCGCAGACGCTGTCGGCACTTCTTCTGCCCGCGCGTTGATCTCCTCTGTCCGGTGCTTCGACGCATCAGTCATGTTCTTCAAATTAGAGGTCAGGAATTCGGTCTCAAGTTAGTGGACGTGGAAAAACTCTCGCGCGGCTCAATGCGTGCCATCTTCTACGTGCGCTGACCGTCCGTCAAGCGAAAAATGCTCGTATCGGCTTGCCTCCGCGCTCCCTTGTAGCGATTTGCCGGCAAGCGCTTTCAGTCACACTCAATATTTAACCCCGCGTTAACTGTCGCGATTTTCTTTCAGATGACGGGCGCGCACGGCAGCCCTTGAGATACAGCCGATAACTGTTGCCGCTTTTAGCGCTTGAGAGCGCGCGGCACACTCGTTGCCATGCGAAGGGCGACAGGCAGAATTGTTTTAGGAATCATAGGCAAGGAGCAGTTTCATGCAAAAAATATCAAACGCCCGCTTCTCGCGCTTCGGCGCGCTTTTATTCGTCGTGTCGGTCGTCTGCGTGACAGGCGTGCGGGCGCAGACTTCACGCGACGCGGAGCACAATTATTCCGACTCAACCACGCCCGCCGCATCGCGCCTGCGAACGGCGCAGGACGGGAGGAGCGCCTACCCGCTCGGCGACACGCCAACGGACATCCTGCGCGCGGCGCGCACGATTCACATCAGCCCGAACCGCCACATCAACGCGGATTATCTCGAATACAAACTCGACAAGCTGCCGGAGTTCGGACAGTGGCAACTCTCAATCGTGAAGAAACGCGAACGCGCCGATCTCGTGCTGGAAATCGAGAAGACCGCGCTCAACTATATTTTCAGCATCGTCGAACCCGAATCCAGCATCGTCGTCGCCAAAGGCAAGACGGTCGCCGTCAACGGGCGCATCGCCGCCGAAGACATCTCCCACGCAATCGTCAAACGCATGCGTGCCCTGCGCGCGCTGCCCGCGAATGAGCGTTGATTCACATCTGACAAAGGCTATCTTCATCCGTCGAACTGCGGGCTGTCACAATCGTTACATCGCTTTTATACAAAACGTTCCGGGGGACTCAATGACACAGCACATGCCACGTAAAAATTTCTACGCACTCGTCGCGTTGTTTCTACTCGCTTCCACTTGCGCACACGCGCAGTCAGCGTTGGACGAGCACGAGTTCGAGGTCGGCGGCCAATACACCGCCATCGGCCTCAATGATTTCGATGTCGTTAACGGCGTGGGCGGGCGCGTCGGTTACAACTTCAACAAATACCTCGCGCTCGACGCCGAAGCGAACTTCTTCCCCGAAACGCATCTCGGCAACGAACAGTCAGGTGCAAAAGCGCAGGGCTTCGTCGGCCTCAAGGCGGGCGCGCGGGCAAAGTACGCCGGCCTTTTCGCGAAGGCGCGACCGGGCGTGATGTCTATCGGGGAGATCACATCGGGCTTCGATTGCAACAGCACTTCCTTCGGTTCCGTCTGCGGGGTCAACCACAGCCAGTTCGCGCTCGACGCCGGAGCGGTCGCGGAAGTTTATCCCACGCGACGCTCCATCATCCGGCTCGATGTGGGCGACACGATGGTCAACATCAGGCGCGCGACACGCGGCTTCCTCGGCCAACCATCGTCCGCCTCAAACGACTTCACGCACAACCTGCAAATCAGCCTCGGCTTCGGCTACAGGTTCTGACCGGCTCAACGCCTCGTCTCACCACCACACAAAAAGAGAGGGCAACTGCGCACCCGCACAGTCGCCCTCAACTTCTTTAACAACCTGCTTCGTTAGCCCGCCTTCGGCGCGACGGCGCGCACCTCCGGGGAAACTCCGTCTTCGTACTTCTTGAAGTTCTTGTTGAAACGCTCGGCGAGTTCGCGCGCTTTGCGGTCGTAGGCTTCGGGGTCTTTCCAGGTGTTGCGTGGGCTGAGAACTTCCGGCGGCACGTCGGGGCAGGAGACGGGGACGCCGACGCCGAAGACGGGGTCGGGTCGGGTCTCGACATCGGCGAGCGAGCCGTTGAGGATGGCGCGGATCATGGCGCGCGTGTATTTGATCTTCATGCGCTGGCCTTCGCCGTAGGGGCCGCCCGACCAGCCGGTGTTGATGAGCCAGCAGTTCGCCTTCTGCTCGGTCAATTTTTTGCCGAGCAGGTCAGCGTAAGCGCCGGGATGCAGGACCATGAAGGGCGCGCCGAAGCAGGTGGAGAAGGTCGCTTCCGGTTCGGTGACGCCGCGCTCCGTGCCCGCGATCTTGGCGGTGTAGCCGGAGAGGAAGTGATACATCGCCTGTTCGGGCGAGAGGCGCGCGACGGGCGGGAGCACGCCGAACGCGTCAGCCGTGAGCATGATGATGTTTTGCGGATGACCGGCGTGGCCTTCGGGCACGATGTTCGGGATGCTCGTCAGCGGGTACGCGGCGCGCGTGTTCTCTGTCTTCGCTGCATCATCGAGATCGAGGGCGCGCGTGACCGGATCATAGA
>MWVV01000853.1_pt1 | contig 11028 bp, 6 predicted proteins | sample 1047281 | NCBI WGS metagenome assembly MWVV01 (sample SAMN06349986, study PRJNA376086) | soil metagenome | isolation source: PT-2 sample Antarctic (ecotone) soil | place: Antarctica | collected 2015-01-13 | reverse complement strand
TCACAGCGCTGACCGGCGCTTTTATTGTCGGTTATTTTAATCCGACAACCGCCGGATTTTTTCCCTTTTGTCCGCTTTATTCAGTAACCGGGATTTTATGTCCGGGCTGTGGTTTGACGCGCGGCTTCCACGCCCTTTCTCACGGAGATGTTTTAACCGCGCTTCACTTTAACGCGATGCTGCCAATTTATTTATTTTTCCTCCTTTATTTACTTGCGGCGTTGATTTTTATTTGCGCTCGCGGTCGCGGTCTCAAGTTTCCAAAATTCTCCGCCACAGCGACCTGGAGCTTTTTAGCAGTGGCGCTGGTTTTTACCGTTTGCCGAAACTTGCCGTTTTATCCGTTTACGCTGCTCGCTCCTTAAAGACTATTCAAAAACTCAGAATATTAAGTATCGGTTGATCAATTGCCAGCAGATTTTCTGTTGTAACAAATCCAGTGGCTGAAACATTTTGGATTAGTTAGTGCGGCGCCTGTAAATTAGCATTGCATTTTTCGAAACATTAATTTAAATTCTTTTTAACTCGTTCAACTTCAAAATAATTTCAAAACCAAATAAAAGGAAAAAATTCTCGATGTTTAAGTCATTTTTTTCTCTCTTTTCTATCTCCAGAGTAGAAATAAAACCGATAATCTTTTTGGCACTTTCGTTGTTTTTCGTGTCTCTTGTTTCAATTAAGGCTCAGACACCGACGCCGGAATCTCAACAGATGCCGCGCACACCCGGAGTCCAGACGACGCCGACGCCGCGCTTTGCTCCCGCGCCGCAAACTTCTCCGGTTCCACAGGTTGCGCCGGCGACAAAAAGCGTTGACCCGCTCAAAAATTTTCAGTATCGCGCAATTGGACCGCATCGCGGCGGGCGGGTCGGCGCGGTTGCGGGAGTTCCGAGTCAGCCGAATGTTTATTATTTTGGCGCAACCGGCGGCGGCGTGTGGAAAACAACCGACGCGGGCGTCAACTGGGAGCCGATTTCCGATAACTTTTTCAAGACCGGCTCGGTCGGCGCGATTGCCGTCGCCGATTCTGACCCGAACGTAATTTATGTCGGGATGGGCGAGGAAACCGTACGCGGCAACGTCTCGCACGGCGACGGCGTTTATAAATCAAACGACGCGGGAAAGACCTGGAAATTTATGGGCTTAGGTGATACGCGTCAAATCTCGCGCGTTCGGATTCACCCGAAAAATCCTGATGTTTAGTTAGTGCGGCGCCTGTAAATTAGCATTGCATTTTTCGAAACATTAATTTAAATTCTTTTTAACTCGTTCAACTTCAAAATAATTTCAAAACCAAATAAAAGGAAAAAATTCTCGATGTTTAAGTCATTTTTTTCTCTCTTTTCTATCTCCAGAGTAGAAATAAAACCGATAATCTTTTTGGCACTTTCGTTGTTTTTCGTGTCTCTTGTTTCAATTAAGGCTCAGACACCGACGCCGGAATCTCAACAGATGCCGCGCACACCCGGAGTCCAGACGACGCCGACGCCGCGCTTTGCTCCCGCGCCGCAAACTTCTCCGGTTCCACAGGTTGCGCCGGCGACAAAAAGCGTTGACCCGCTCAAAAATTTTCAGTATCGCGCAATTGGACCGCATCGCGGCGGGCGGGTCGGCGCGGTTGCGGGAGTTCCGAGTCAGCCGAATGTTTATTATTTTGGCGCAACCGGCGGCGGCGTGTGGAAAACAACCGACGCGGGCGTCAACTGGGAGCCGATTTCCGATAACTTTTTCAAGACCGGCTCGGTCGGCGCGATTGCCGTCGCCGATTCTGACCCGAACGTAATTTATGTCGGGATGGGCGAGGAAACCGTACGCGGCAACGTCTCGCACGGCGACGGCGTTTATAAATCAAACGACGCGGGAAAGACCTGGAAATTTATGGGCTTAGGTGATACGCGTCAAATCTCGCGCGTTCGGATTCACCCGAAAAATCCTGATGTTGCATATGTTGCCGCCATCGGGCATCTCTGGGCGGACAATAATGAGCGCGGAGTTTTCCGCAGCAAAGACGGCGGCAAAACGTGGCAGAAGATACTTTTCCGCGACAATAAAACCGGCGCGATTGACCTTGTTTTTGACCCTTCAAACGCAAACGTTTTGTATGCCGCGATGTGGCAGGTGAAGAGAACGCCCTGGGGGTTTGAATCTGGCGGCGCGGGCAGTTCGATATATAAATCTATTGACGGCGGCGACACCTGGGCGGAAATTTCCCGCAACAAAGGTTTACCGGCGGGAACTTTGGGTAAAATTGGAATCACCGTTTCGCCAGTCAATACAAATCGAGTGTGGGCGATGGTTGAAGCCAAAGAAGGCGGACTTTACCGCTCAGATGACGCGGGCGAAAACTGGCAGCGCGTCAGCAATAATCCGCAGATACTGCAACGCCCCTGGTATTACTTTCGCGTTTACGCCGACACGCAAAATGCCGACATAGTTTACGTTTTGAACGTCGGTTTTCACAAATCAGCCGACGGCGGGCGCAATTTTACAACTATCGGCGTGCCGCATTCTGACAATCACGATTTATGGATTGCGCCGGACAATTCCATGCGAATGATAAACGGCAACGACGGCGGCGCGAATGTTTCCGGCGACGGCGCGAAAACCTGGACGGAGCAAGACCAGGCAACCGCGCAGTTTTACCGCGTCATAGTTGACAATGATTTTCCGTATAACATCTACGGCGCGCAGCAGGATAATTCGACAGTAAAAATTCCTTCGCGGACGGCTGATTTTGCGATTAACCAAACGCACTGGTATGACGTTGGCGGCGGCGAATCGGGCTGGATCGCGCCGCATCCGGAAAACTCCGAGATTATTTTTGCCGGAAGCTACGGCGGGTATTTGACGCGCTACGACCATCGCTCGAAACAAACGCGGACGGTCAATGTCTATCCGGACAATCCGATGGGCGCGGGCGCCGAAGCGATGAAATATCGTTTTCAGTGGAACTACCCAATTCTGTTTTCGCCGCACAAAACGGGCGGCAAATACGCGCTTTACACGGCGGGAAATATCCTGTTTCGCTCGATGGATGAAGGACAAAGCTGGCAGGCGATCAGCCCTGATTTGACGCGCAACGATAAATCGAAACAAGTCTCGACCGGCGGCGAAATTACCAAAGACAATACGAGCGTTGAATATTACAACACGATTTTTACAGTTTCCGAATCGCCCTCCACGGCAGGTGTGATTTGGGCTGGCAGCGACGACGGACTTGTTCACGTAACGCGTGACAATGGCGCGAATTGGACAAACGTTACGCCGAAAGCCCTTCCGGAATGGATTCAAATCAATGCTATTGATGCTTCGCCACACGATGCCGGAACTGCTTACGTCGCCGCGACAGCATACAAATCCGACGATTACCGCCCATATCTTTATAAAACAACCGATTACGGTAAATCGTGGAAGAAAATCGTTAATGGAATTGCCAATGACGCATTTACCAGAGTTGTGCGCGAAGACCCAAACCGCCGAGGTTTTCTCTATGCCGGAACGGAAACCGGAATGTATTTTTCGAGAGACGACGGCGAAACGTGGCAAAGTCTGCAACTGAATATGCCGATTGTCCCGATTACCGATTTAGCCGTCCACAAACGCGAAGGCGACTTGGTTGTCGCCACGCAAGGGCGCTCTTTTTATATTTTAGACAACCTGCCGCTTCTTTATCAAATGACGGAAGCGCAGCGCGCCGAGGCTTTTCTCTTCAAACCCGAAGACGCTTACCGAACGGTTGGCGGCGGCGGTTTTCCGCTTCCGAAAGGTGCGCCCCTGGGCAGTAATCCGCCGAACGGCGCGGTAGTCAATTATTATTTGAAAGCGAAACCGGCGAAGGAAATCACGCTTGAGTTTCTTGATTCCGGCGGCAAAGTTCTGCGCAAATTTACGGGCAAAGCGCAAACCGATAACGCGCCAACTGAGCAGCCGCAACAACGCGGAGGTAGCAGCGAACCGAATTTACCGATTGAAATCGGCTTGAATCAGTTTGTCTGGAATTATCGTCTGCCAAACGCGACGAACATTCCCGGCTTGATTATGTGGGGCGGAAGCCTTGCGGGTCCGCGCGTTGCGCCGGGCATCTACGCGACGCGTTTTTCGATTGACGGCAAACCCGTCGCAACCGAGAACTTTGCGATTAAATCCGACCCGAGACTTGAAACGACGCCGGAAGATTTCCAAAAACAATTTGATTTTATGCAGAAAATTAACTCTAAATTGTCGCAGACGCACGACGCGATTTTGGAAATTAGAGACGTTCGCAAACAGTTTGAAGACTTAAACGCACGGATGAAATCGCCCGACCAAAAAGATTTAAAAGACAAGGCGAGCGAAATTATGAAAAAGTTAACGGCGGTTGAAGAAGAATTGATTCAAACAAAAATCAAAAGCGGACAGGACGCTTTGAATTACCCGATCAAACTTAATAACAAACTCGCCGCCCTGTCATCGGTTGTCGACGGCGGAGATTTCGCGCCGACCAGTCAGGCAAATGATGTTTACAACGATTTAACGACAAAAATTGACGCTCAGCTCGCGCTGCTGGCAAATATTAAAACGACTGACATCAACGCTTTTAATCGAATGTTCGCCGAGAAAAATCTTCCGGTAATTATTACGAAAAGCAAGTAAAGTTGCAGGGCAATTGGCGATACCGAATTACGGGGCGGTTGCGTCAAATTAAACATTGCTCCGCGCCCGCCCACACCGGGATTGCTGTTATTTGGCATTACGCATAAGTTGATTTGAAAAAATCTAAAATTTGAAGGGAAATAAAAACTCGTCTCAAAAAAAACTTTATGAAACACAAAACCTTTGTCATCCTTTTTTTACTTGCGCTTGCTCTATTTCCAAGTGTTCAAGCTCAAAACTCAAAAAAATTAAATCTCGATTTGTTTCTCGATTGGGAATACGTCATCAATCCACAAATCTCGCCCGACGGTTCGCAGATCGCTTACACACGGCGTTGGACGGATAAGGTAAATGACAAATATGAAAACGAGATTTGGATTGTGGGTGTTGACGGTAGCCGCAACCGTTTCCTGGTCAAAGGAGCTTCGCCCGCATGGTCGCCAGACGGCAAGCGTATTGCTTACGTTGCGCCCGGACAACCGACGGGAGCGCAGATTTTTGTTAAATGGATGGACACGCCCGACGCGGGAACACAGCTCACGAGCCTTGAACGCTCGCCCGCTAATCTAAACTGGTCGCCGGACGGCAAACGGATTGCTTTTAATATGCTCGTTCCGGCGAAATCGCAATTGAAGGTTACTCTGCCGCCACGTCCCGAAGGCGCGAAATGGGTTGAGCCGGCGCGCGTCGTTGACCGCCTTAATTACCGCTCGGACGCTTCGGGTTTTCGCCCCGAGGGTTTTATGCACGTTTTCGTTGTCGGCGAGACGGGCGGAACACCGCGTCAACTTACCGACGGAGATTTTAATCATAACGCGCCCGAATGGATGCCCGATTCAAACACCATTGTTTTTAGCGCGACGCGAAAACCCGAAGCTGAATACATCCGTTTCGGTTCGGAAATTTATGCGTTGAATATCAAAACCAATCAATTTAAAACTTTAACCGACCGCGATGGTTCGGATAACGAGCCGACGCCTTCGCCAAACGGTAAATTCATTGCCTACACGGGTTCCGACCGAAACGAAGATACTTACAACGTTTCAAAACTTTATCTGATGGACGCGGACGGACAAAATAAACGAGTTTTGACCGAAGGATTCGACCGCGCGCCGGACAATTTGATGTGGAGCGAGACGGGCGACGGCGTTTACTTTTCAACCGAAGATAAGGGAACGAACAATCTTTACTTTGTGGCGCGAACCGGCGGCGCACCGCGTCAGATTACAAAGGGAAATCACCAGATTTTCCCGTCAAGCATGAGCAAAAATGGGATCGTTGCCGGGACTTTATCTAATGCCACAGAACCGGGCGATGTCGTCGCTTTCAATCTTAAACAACCGAATCCGCGTAAACTAACCGGTGTCAACGACGATTTGCTCGAAGGGCGAAAGCTTGGCGCGGTCGAAGAAATCTGGTACGACTCGGTTGGCGGAATGAAAGTTCAGGGCTGGATTGTCAAACCACCTGATTTTGACCCGTCCCAAAAATATCCTTTAATTCTTTATATTCACGGCGGTCCGCACTCGATGTACGGTGTCGGTTTTAACTTTGAATTTCAAAATCACGCGGCGGAAAATTACGTCGTGCTGTATACAAATCCGCGCGGCTCGACCGGCTACGGCAAAGCATTCGGCAACGCCATCAACAACAACTATCCAGGGGAGGATTACGAGGATTTGATGCGCGGCGTGGATGAAACACTCAAGCGCGGCTATGTTGACGAGAAAAATCTATTCGTCACCGGCGGTTCGGGCGGCGGCGTTTTGACAGCGTGGATTGTCGGACACACCGATCGTTTCGCGGCGGCGGTTTCAATGAAGCCGGTCATCAACTGGTACTCGTTCGTCGGTACCACAGACGGCGCGGACTGGTATTATAATTTTAAGAAACTGCCGTGGGAAGACCCGTCCGAACATCTGAAACGCTCGCCGATAACTTATGTCGGAAACGTCAAAACCCCGACGATGCTTTTAACCGGCGAACTCGATTTGCGCACGCCGATGGAACAAACCGAACAGTATTACCGCGCGCTAAAACTGCGAAAAGTACCGACGGCGATGGTGCGCCTCAACGATGAATATCACGGCTTTAACGCGCTCGGGCTTCGTCATCCGTCAAACCGTCTGTCGCAAATTCTCTATTTGCGAACCTGGTTTGAAAAATTTAAACGCAAGTAAATAATTTTGTAAAATATCTCATTTTTATACTGACATAAAGTAACAAATTTGTTACTTTAGATGTTGTGAAAGTTCGGGGAATAATTAAGTTAATTGAGAGTGACGGATGGATGCTTGCCAGACAAAAGGGGAGCCATAAAATTTATATGCACCCGATTAAAAAGGAATTGTCATCATTCCCGAACACGGCGGCGATATTCCAATAGGCACGCTTAACTCCATTCTAAAACGAGCCGGGATAAAAAAAGGTAAGACAAAATGAAAATAGATGTCATTGTCGAAAAAGGAAAAAAAGAATTCTGGGGACGGGTTGAGGGCTTCGACTTTCTCCCCGTGACCGTCGGCAAAAATGCCGGCGAGATTTTGGAAAATTTGAAAATGCTGATTACCGACTATGTTGAAAACGAAGGGCAAAACGATAAGCATTGGAAAAACATTAATGTTAGTAAAATTGAATTTAATCTGCATTACGACTTGCGAGCGTTTTTTGATGAATACAATTTCCTAAATGTTTCGTCCATTGCCTCAAAAGCGAAAATCAATCGGTCTCTGCTGCGTCAGTATGTTACCGGAGTGAAACACCCTTCAACCAAACAAGCAAAAAAAGTTGAAACGGCTATTCATAAGCTCGCCGAAGAAATGAATAGAGTTTCGTTAGTAGGTTCGACTTTATAGCCTGCAGCCGTCAGATGTAAATCCAAATAGGTTTGGCTGACAATCTTTGGGCTTAGTAAGATTTTGAGGTAAATTTAACATTGAGCATTATTTATTTGTTGCCGGTGATGAGTTTGCGGCTAGCTTGGGCTTGCAAACCGGCGCGTCTGGAAGATACTTCGATTTGACGAATTTCACCCGCTGGCGAATTCTTGAGCGGTCGTTTCGGAACGTATGTAATGACGTATTGCGAATCAATGTTTTTTGCTAAAATCGCGGTTTTCTCAATCATTTCATCAAAGCTTTCAGGCAAGAAAACTTCCCCGTTGGTGTCTTCGCTGATTTTGGTCAGAAATTGCTCGCCGGTTGTCAGTCTGTCCGAATCTTCTCTACCGCGGCGATTTCTTTCGCGGTCGAGAGTAATTGAACCGAGCCTTGGCATTTTCGCCATATCGCGCGGAGTTACTTCTTGTTTTTTGCTGTTCCCTCTTCTTGGTTTCGGCAGAGTTTCAACAATTTCCTCGGGCAGTCTTCGCGGCTTATACTCGCCTTCTTGAAAAATTGATTTTTGCGATTTTGTGGCATTTTGCTGAAGCTGCGTGTAACTTATAACGTGAACGGTGATGTCTGACGCAATTAGATTCTTTGACACTAAATCTCTCAGAGCAACGTCATTAAAACTGTCCGTGCCGCCGGTAATCAAAATCAGATGACGATTTTCAAGCGGCGTTTGATAAAAATACTTTACCGCCGCGTCCAGCGCTTGATTTAACACACTGCGCCTGCCGAACTCGAGTTTCTTTTCCAGAACATCCTGAATTTGCGTTTTGTCGGTTGTCCAATCGGAAAGCTTTTCTACTTTGTCGCTGTATTGAAACACAGAAATGTTGTCGCTTGCCTGTAGTTTATTGACAAGATTTTTGGCGGTTTGGCGCGTTGTGCTGAGGTTATTTCGCATCTCGCCGCCAGTGTCGAGGATTAGCAAAACATTTGCCGGAACGCGGCGCGCGCTACTCGCCTGCTGTAGGCGTCCGTCTTCGACGATTACCAAATCTTCTTTTTGTACACCGGAAACAAATTCGCCGTCGCGGTCAAAAGCGGCAACGTTGACTTTAATTTCTTCGGTCACAATCGTTTCCTTTTCTTCCTCTTGCACTCGAGTCGGTGTAGGCGTTTGAGAAAAGCCAAAAGCGGTGAATGCAAAAAAAAGCGAGATTGACCAAAAATAATTTTTAACTTCCGACATAAAAACTCCTCAAAAAAAATTAACTTTACGAGTATGAGATGCGGCAAACACAAATAAAGTAAATTTCCTGCAAAGTTTTTTCTAAACACTTGGGCGAAACAACAAAGCAATAATTACTCTTTGTGAATTCGAGAAAAATAAATTTGTCATTTACTGGAAATTTTGTATAGTTAGTATCATAACTTTACCTTTAACAAGATTTTTTCAAGGGGCTCTAATGGAAAATAAATCTTACAACGGAAGTGCCGAAAACCGGTCACTTTCGCTACCTGCCGGCAGTTTAACCGATTCAAAAATAAATAATATCGCGCGCTCAACAGAAACGGAGTGAAACGTGAGCGTAAGACAACAACGTAAAGAAACGCAAATTTCGCGTTCGGTGCAGAGCGGGTCGGCTTCGGTTGTCGCTTGTCGACGTAAATTTCTGCGCTTTTTTCCCAATGGATTCGCGGACGAAAAATATATTTCCTGGGAACGCGGTTATAAATGGAACGCGCACGAAAAATGGAACGCGCAGTTAAACCGCGCCGAATACGAATCGCTTTTACGGAAAAAAGAATTTAGCGAGATTGCGGAGCGGGCGGTGAAAATCGAGGCGCCAACAAATATGCTTTTTTCTTTTGAGAAACTGGCTTTGCGCGACGCTGTGAAATCAGATGAAGGCGCTTGCCTCTTCGCCCTTGAACTTTTTGAATTGCTGCACGGAGCGGGCAAGCCTGAGAAAAAGTTTGAGCGGTGGTGCGAAACGGTTGCCGGTCTGCCAAAAATACAGTCGCGGGTGTTTACTCATCCGGTCGTCACGGTTTTTGGATTCATCGCTCAACCGGAGACGCATATTTTTCTCAAACCAAAAGTTACGCAAGCTGCCGCCCGCAAATATGGCTTTGATTTCGAGTATCAATCTCGACCATCCTGGGAAGTCTATCGTGGGCTGCTTGAGTTTGCGGAGCAAATCAAACTCGACCTGAAGGATTTGAAGCCGCGAGATATGATTGATATTCAATCGTTCATTTGGGTTCAAGGCTCGAGTGAATATGACGAATAAATTTACTTTATAAGTTCAAAACAGACTAATTTTACAAATCAAGGAGAATATTATGAAAGCATTATGTTGGAATGGAAAAAATGACGTGCGGGTGGAAGATGTTCCCGAACCGAAAATCGAGGACGCGCGCGACGCAATTATTAAAATCACCTCAACCGCAATTTGCGGCTCGGATTTGCATCTGCTCGACGGTTACCAGCCGACGATGGAAAAAGGCGATATTCTGGGTCACGAAAATATGGGCGAAGTTGTCGAAGTCGGCTCAGGAGTCGCCAATTTAAAAGTCGGCGATAAAGTCGTCGTGCCTTTTGTCATCGCCTGCGGACAATGTTTTTTCTGCCAGAAAGAAATGTATTCGTGCTGCGATACATCAAATCCAAATGCGGCAATCGCCCGCGAAGCGATGGGACATTCGCCCGCCGGTCTGTTCGGGTTTTCGCATATGCTCGGCGGCTTTTCGGGCGGTCAAGCCGAATACTTGCGCGTCCCGTTCTCAGATGTCGGACCGTTCAAAGTTCCAAACGGAATCCAGGACGAAAAGGTTTTGTTTCTCTCGGATATTTTCCCGACGGCTTGGATGGCGGCGGAGAATTGCGAAATCGAAGAAGGCGACACGGTAGCGATTTGGGGCGGCGGTCCGGTTGGGCAGCTTGCCGTCAAATGCGCGTGGATGCTCGGCGCGGGCAGAGTAATTATGATTGACAATGTGCCGGAACGCCTGGCAATGGCGGAGCAAGCCGGTCAAGCGGAAGTGATTAATTTTGATGATGTGGACGTTTATGAACGCTTGATGGAAATGACGAATGACCGCGGACCCGACCGTTGTATGGATGCGGTGGGATGCGAAGCTTTAGCGGGCGGAAAAATCGACGGAGTTCTGGATTCCGTAAAAACAACCGTCGGTCTCGCTACTGACCGCGTGCACGCCGTCCGGCAAGCGATTATGAGCTGCCGCAAACAAGGAACGATTTCGGTTCCGGGCGTATATGTCGGTTTCGCCGATAAATTCCCGCTCGGCGCGGCGATGAACAAGGGCTTAACTTTTAAGATGGGACAAACGCACGTTCAGAAATATATGCCGCTGCTGTTCGACAAAATCGAGAAGGGCGAAATTGATCCGTCGTTCATTATTACGCACGAGATGCCGCTCGAAGCCGCGCCTGAGGGTTACAAAATGTTCAAAAATAAAGAAGACAATTGTATAAAAGTTGTGCTCAAACCATAAACAATAAACCTTAAAACTCATCCCGTATACTATTTTTGATTTCACA
>MWVV01000852.1_pt1 | contig 11040 bp, 12 predicted proteins | sample 1047281 | NCBI WGS metagenome assembly MWVV01 (sample SAMN06349986, study PRJNA376086) | soil metagenome | isolation source: PT-2 sample Antarctic (ecotone) soil | place: Antarctica | collected 2015-01-13 | reverse complement strand
TGAGCCACGAACAGACGCGCATCGGGGCTATTCGTTGTTAGTGCTGTGTCGGGTGATTCGAGCGCAGCCTTCAGCTTTTCAACGGCATCTTGATTGTATTCCGCCTGTTTACCAGTCTTCCCCCGGACATAAGTAACTTCACCGAGCCGACCTTCGGAAGCATACTTTTCGACCAGTCGAATTGATACGCCGAGAATTTCAGACGCCTCTTTTTTATTCATTAAATTAATCTTCGGTAACTACTTTCTTCGGTCTGCCAGCATCGCGTCGGGAACTACTCCAAGCGTCAAAGTCACATTGACGAATAATAAAGTTGTTGCCGACCTTTTCGGCTTGTAAATCTCCGGCTTCAATAATCTGCAAAACTCTTTGCCGTGAAATCTCGCCCAGCTCGCTGACTTCCGTTACGCTTAAAAATTTGTCTTTTTTCGTTGCCATACATTTAATTTAACCTTTTATAAATATCTTGTCAAATAGTAATAATTTAACTTGACATAACACTTGTTAACTGGCAAGATATTTATAGATTGAAACATTCAATCAAATTCACAAATAAGGACGGACAAAATAAAATGCTAGAAATCACAGACACTAACAAATTCGGAAAAGTTATCGCCGACGCATTGAGCAAGGTTGAATTAACCGTCACGGACGCGCAAACAAAAAGACGATGGGTCAATGCAATCGCAAAAGCGACCGTTGAGATTGAACAGAACGGCGATTTTATGAACTGGATGGAAGAAGATAAATCCTTACTCATCTGGTCGCAGAAGAGCAATAACATCTACGCGGCAAACGGAGTCTGCCAGTGCCGCGCTTTTGAGCAGGGCGCACCTTGTTTCCACCGTGCCGCCGCAAGATTGATTCGGCTTTATATGGAAACGGAAAGCGTGCCGGTGAAGGTCAAATCTGAAAACATTCCGTATCTCAAGAAAACGACTCAAGTCAAAGCGGAACGAGTTGGCGGAATTAGAATCAACTAAAAACGAAAGGCTTAGGAATGGTTACACAAACCTAAGCCCTTCTTTCCAATCAATTATTAAAAATTAAAAGGAGTTTCTACAATGAAAAATATAAATCAAATTGAAATTGAAATCAAAGAAAAAGGCTTGACCGGACACGATGCCGGAATCGAAGCGCAAAAAGTAATCACCGAACAGTCAACCGAAGCGTTAAGTTATGTTATTAATTCGCCGTTTATGGCTGATGTCAAATATCAGGATATAGCCGAGCTGCTGGCTCAGGTCATTGATATTTTTATGCCGCGCCCCTTTGACATTCACCCTTCGTCGATTGCCGAAGATTTACTTCATTACATTTTCACTCATACAGATTTGCATAACCAAAATTACCGCAAATGGCTGGCTGATAATTTTGTAGATTTAGAGGAAATGTCCGACGCGTCGGAATCGCCGGAAGCCCAAACACAAGCCGAACAAGCGAAAGCAAAAACACTTGCCGAACATCATTTGCAAATTATGGCGAATAAAATCAGCCATATTCTGCGAAGCGATAAAGTTTCCGATGATGCTAAAGACGCTTTTCACAGCATCATCGTTGACGCTTCCAACGAAGCCGGAACGAATGTCGGCGTGAGCAATCCCGAAGTTATCAAAATTGCTTTCCCTTTACTTATTGAGTCGCTTGAATGTGGTTATGGCAGAGGTGTTGTTCACTCACTCGCATCTTTACTCGATAGCAGTCTTGTTCACTCGGTAGAAGATGAACTCCGTCAATATGAAAAACGCTTTGACGGGCGGGACAGTGAGTTTGACGGCAGTCCGAGCGAGCCGGAAGTTTTAGATGTATAGTTTCACAATCTACAATTATTTACAAAAAACACATCAAGAGCCGCAAGTTTGGACGCTCGCGGCTCTTTGGTAAAATAAAAATAAAGGAGAAAAGCTATGAATGAATTTTACAAAGGTCTGGTAAAAGATAAAGAAGGTTTGCGCCGTGTTATGAAGGAAATACAATCAAGCGGTGTTGTCGGTGTTGATGACGTAACTAAAATAATAACAACCCAACACTTGCATCTTTTTCGTGAACCGAATGACGATGAATGGCAGCGGGCGGACGGTCTTGAAACCGAAGTTGAAGCAAAAAAACGAATTGTTAGCAGTGCTTTACTTAGAACAGCTCGCCGCTCACACAACGAAAAGGAACGTCAAGCGGTAAGCGGCACGCGGCAGCGAATTAAAGGATATGAAACTACCGTCGAACGCTGGAAAGAAAACCGTGTACACAGTCTGCTGACCGAAGGAGCGGCGCCATCTGCGCCGAAGCATATCGTCAAGGCTGTTGTCCGCGCTCTGGACGGAATTCTTGCGGATTGTGGAAGGGACGGGAAAGAGGCAGTAACCTTAGGGGCTGCTCGAAAGCGTTTTGACGCAGAAGCTCCCGAACTGTGGGAGTTTATGCCGCCGCCAAAAAATGAAGATGAATGGGAATCTTATTTTAATGACCTTCTAAACGACTGCGTGGCAGAGCATTGCTTAACGGATGTTGAGGTTTTGAAAATAATAGGTTACGACACGAACGAATTCGAGGCAAAGCGAGGCAGAGGCTGCACGTTCCTTCAAGCGTTTACCGAATTGTTGTGGAATGAAACGCCGGAACAGCGGGATGCGCGAACAAAGTATTTAACGCCGGAGCAAAGAAAAGAGCGCCTGGAACACGCAAAAAACCAGATGCGTGAAGGTCAACGAATGGTTGCGAAACTGGAAAATGAGTATTTCAAGGAAACAGGCATCAATCTAAATTCATTAAGAAATCTCGATGAGTAGGTTTCACAATCTACATTTTGCAGAGTTGAAGCCGTGAGCGTCAAAACTTGCGGCTTCCTTTGTAGTGATGCTATAATTAAACCAAACGATTTTAGCATCCCTACAACAGATTAAAACTATGTATATCAAAGTAAACAGACGATTTAGTATGTTACGCCACTGTCATATATTTCAATTCTCGGTTATCGAGAGCTTCCGTGAGAACGGTAAAGTAAAACATCGGACGCTTGCTTATCTAAGTTCGCTTCCGTCGGAATTGTTCAAGTATCCGATGGGCGTTATGAGATTTTGGGACACCTGTGATGAAAAACTTGAACGCTTTCCAGAAAATGACCGGTTGCGGCTTGCGGCGCGAATTGAAACTGTAATCCCTCGCCTGAGTGAAGAGGATGAACAGGGGGCGCGCAAGTTGGCTTTGCTAGCGTCGAAGATACGGTCAAACTTACAGAGTGCTCAGTTGGCGATAGCGGCAAGTAGATGAATTTCAACAATACGATTTTTGGCATCCCTACAACAGATTAAAGCTGTGTATATCGAAGTAAACTCACGGCTTTTTCTATTTGTCGAGTGTCTCACAAAGTCCTAAAAGTGATTTCGTGAGAAATCTCAATAATATAGGAAACTGAGACACACTAAACAAAGGATTTTTGAACCCTCCAAAAGGTATTGGAAAGTATACTTTATAAGACGCTCCAATAAAGCCGACAAGAAAATCTAGCTTGTGACAATAAATTGTCACAATCAACCCGCGCACACGGCATTTTACAAGCAGTCAATTGGCGGTTGTCGCGCTAGACATTGAAAAGATATTTGCCGCTGAAGCGAAGCAAAGGCAGTCTGAATTAAACCGCCCAGAGCTTACGCAAAAAGTTGCGGAAGCCGAAAAAGCCGCCGCCGCACTAAAAACAAATGACAGTTATGTAAAAGCCGCACGCGCATAGGTTCGATAACCTTTTCAGAATTGCGAAAAGGTTTCCATTTCATTCAACCCGCCCGCACGTAGAGCCGACTCAAACCATAAGTGCGGAATCCGCACTTAGCCTTGTAACAATTTATTGTTACAAGGCTAGAATTGAGCCCGCACGCACGCAGGCGCGACTGTTCATTTAAATGAACAAAAAAAAGAAAGATACAACCAACCCGCACGCGCCAGGAAAAGCCGCGAGTTTTTTACGCTTGCGGCTTCTTTATTTGGGCGAGATGTTCGGCGGATGCTATGAGGTTTTAGCGGGTTGGTTTGTCGGTAGGCTTTGCGGTTCAACATCTAAAGTTAAAAATTGACGGGCTGGGCTATTACGCCCGTCAATTCGGCGTTCGTGAGCCAGGAGACTTTGCTCCCGCAACGCCGATGGCAATAAAAATAACTAACAGCTATAAAATCTGGCTGGTTGTTTAATCGGTTGATTCGCCGCGTTAAACGCCAAAGAAGCCGCGTCTATTTGGTCATCGTGCCTGCCACGCGGGAATTTTCGAAACTCTTCGATAAATTCTTTGTTCCAATCGCCTTTGACGAGTTTGATATTACCGGCGTTTAGCTGACTTGAGAGCGGGTCGGCGCGAAGTTCCTTTGAGCCGCTAGTCTTTTCCGTTTGAACCGAATAACCAGCCAGCATTCTAATAAAGTTTTCCGCCGATTCTTTGCCGCCGCTGCCCGGCTCTTGTTCGCCGATAATTTTTACGGTTTTGCCGTCGTATGCCGTTGTCTGACGAATAACCGAGTCACGGGCGGCTGTTCCGAATTGACCGCGAACGACATCTTCAATGAAAAAAATGCCGCCTTCTGATTTCGCTAATTTTACGCCCACTGTAAAATCACCGCCGCCTTCCGTCCCGGCTTTGTCCCAACCGCGCCAACGAGCCGCATCAACGGGAGCGGCATTGACGATTTCTAGTTTTGAAACGTCAAAGAACAGACCTTTTCGGCTGGTCGGCGATTGCTGGTAAAGTGCCTCAAAATGGTGTTCGCCGATGCGCGAACGTATTTGAGCCAGCCGCGTTTCGTCATAGCGTTCGGGATTTAACGCCACTCCGTAACCGTTGCGAAAATCTTTCTCAACGGTGCAGGAATTAGGGAACGGCGGAAGCTCATCGGAAAGCGCGGGAAGGCAGACAACGTGCCAGCCTTCCGGCGTGTCGCCTGTTTCTTCCGACAAAAGCCAGCCCGTCAAATCGTCTTCGTGCCATCGCGTTGAAATTATAATTATCGCCGCGTCCGGTTCGGCGCGGGTGTAAAAAGTTGACGCATACCAGTCCCGTTGTTTCTCGCGGATTAAGTCAGACGCGGCTTCTTCGGAACTTTTAATCGGGTCGTCAATAATTCCGAGATTGAAGCCTTTTCCCGTTATGCTGCCGCCGACGCCGCTTGACCACGCTCCGCCGCCGGATGTCGTTTCCCAATGCTTGACCGCGAAAACGTCATTTTTTACGATTCCGCCGCCTTCTAAATAGTTCTCACGCGCAGCGCGGCTTAGTGTAAAAGACAATTCACTCGAATAAGAACAAATGCCGACGAAATGATGCGGGTTCTTTTTCAAATAGTAGGCAGAGAACAGCCTGCTTACCATCTCGCTTTTGCTATGACGCGGCGGCAATTGAACGATTAAACGCTTAATTGAGCCACGTGCGACTCGTTCAAGCACGTCTGTCAGCAGTTCGCAGTGCCGGTAAAACACAAAGTTTCGTTTTACGTCGCCGATGAACGAGCGAAAATCCTTGTTCGATTCTCGCCGTTCAATTGCTCGCTTCGTCGCTGCCAGCATCATCAAATTCTGCGAGTAATAATCTTGCCTGGTGTGCGACTTCTGATTCGTTAATTCCATATTTTCGTGCCTCGTCTCGCCAATTGGTCGTCTGAATATCTAAATCAACCGATTGCTTAGGTCGCCCTTCGCATCTGTCGGCAATTTCCCGTGCCGCCGACACGCTGCCGCTCAATGCTTCACGAATCAATGTGCGGGCAATCGCTTCGGCAACTGTTCGCTCCGGCGCGTTCGGCATTTCTTCCGAAAGTTGTTGACGCAAGGCTTCGCTCAGGCGTGTGAGTTTCGGTCGCCCGGCACTGTTTCCACTCTCGCCTTTTTTGAAACGATTGCCGATTTTGTTGCCGGGCGCGAATTTGCCCGTTGCCGTTTGTTTACCGTTTGTATTCATTTGTTAATTCTCACTTCACATTGATTGAAAAACAGCGACTTTTTTAGTCGCGGGCGATGCCGATTCCGCTGCTGCCTTCGCCGCATTTTTTTCTAGTCGTTCGACTTCAAGCTTGACCTTTTCGGCTTCGCGTTCCGCACTTCTTTCTAGTCGTTCGGTTTCAAGCCTTACTATTTCGGCTTCGCGTTCCGCTGCGAGTTCATTTAACCGCTTATCTCGCACTTTATCGCGTTGGGATTCTGCGTCGAAATGTTTTTTGAAATCGAAGATTTGCTGTGCCGTATCAAGCACACGTGAGTATTTAAGCGGCGGCAAATCAGCCAGCGAGCGGCGCGAAATAAAATCTAAAGTTTCTTTTGAAATTCCGCTTTGCTCCAACTCTGTCAAGGCTGATTCGTGTTCGGCGCGGCTGTGTTTATTTATTCGGTTCGGGTCTTCAACATTTGGCGCGAGTTGACGGAATTGTTTTGTAAAAGTTTCTTGAATGTTGCGGAAATTTTGAAGACCCGCCAGCGCACGGCTTACCGCTTTATCTAATTCGATTCGTGAGTTTAGAAACGAATCAAACGACGTTTTTGCTTCTGCGATGGTATTTTTCATTTCCGAAATTGTGGCTTGCCGCGCCTCGAATTCGACGGCGGATTGGAGTTCGTTTTCAAGTCGCTGCGCGGTCGCCAGAAGTGATTTTATCGTTGTCTCAAGCAGCATCAATTTTGAGTATTCGTGATGATGCTCGGTGAGATTAATCTTGTTTGATACAAACGCCTGTTGCGTTTTTTCAAAGTTTTGTAACTGTTCGTCAAACTGTGGTTGCAGCTCGCTGATTCTCGAACTAGTCTGTTGGATTTGAGTTTTGATTTCTACTGATTTTAGTTTCATTATTTTTTCTCCTGTTCTATGAGTTCTGACTCGTCGGCTTTTTGTTGCATCCGGTCGAATTCTTCCGCGAAACGCGTTCTTATAAAGTCGCGCCTGAGTTTAGAATTCTCTAACATTTGTTGAAATTCGTTTAATTCGTTTAATTCTTGTTTGTTATTTTCGTGATTTGTCATAATTTTTCATTTTTCCTTGCCTTGTGAGCGTCTTTTATTTGTTGAGGCTTGTCTTACATCCTTTATTTCTGAAAACTCTGCATCCAGCCAGCCAGCCACACACGTTGCGCGGCGTCTTGTTTCGGCGCGGCGCGGGAGACGGTGATGAGACTTTCGGCTTCTGTTTCGGGAATATACCAGCTTCCGATTTCGCCTTTTTTTATCGGACCCACAACTTGAATGTAGTCGGTTTGGAATCTGTTTCGCCGAGCGTAGCCAAGCGTGCCGGGCTTGGCTGTTATCTCCACGCAACTTTTGCCAGATCGCGTGTATTCGCCGCGGATTAAAATGACGCGCCACTCGGTAGTAGTTAACTTCGCCGTGTTCGGTTGCGTTTGTTTTGCTCTGGTTGTCGCTTGCTGCATAAATCTCCTCCGCTCAAAATGACGGTATTTGTGTTTTGTCGCATTTTGGACAAACTTCGGCGGCAAGTTCGATAGCCGTGCCGCAGTACAGGCAGTCGTAGAAATCTTCGCTTTCTAATGCGCCAGTTGCGTTATTAGCGACATAAGCGACAAAAGGTTGTTCGTCCGGCTCATAGTCGGGACTTATGTCGCTTATGTCGCTTAAAACGCAACTGAACCAAGTTTCTTTAGGTCTGCCTCTGGTTTCTTCTTTTTCTACTCTGGCTAAACCATTTTCAAGCAAAGACTGTAAAGCTAAATCAATCTTTTCTTTATTGAGATGGCGGTCAAACAAGTCTCGGATTTCGGTGCGCGTTAGTCCGTTTTCTTGATTTTCTTTTAATTTCGTTAGGATTTTTTCAGCAGTTTGGTCGGCTAATCTCTCGCCAAAGATATAACGCGCCGAATCTTCCGAGTATTGCCACACCGCCAACGCTCGTTCTAAATGGCTTTGTTTTATTTGACTGCTTTGGTCAAGCAAGGCGAAGATGCAGGAAAAACGCAAAACATATGGACTTGCCCGCTGCGTTATTTTCGCAAGGTAGCCGAAACGCGATGTTTCAAGCCGTTGGTAGTGAGATGCCCAAAGCTTCCGCGCATTAGGTGTGAACGTCATTTGCTCAATGGCTTTGGCAAAATTAACGGCTTCTATTATTCTGGCGCGGAGCTTTCCTGTTTCGATTTCCGGAATGTCCGAACCGAACGGCAAAAACTTTGTCCTTTCCACAGCAAAAAAAGCGATTCGGTTGGCGTAACCGTTTGCCGCGTCAACTTCGCTCAAGGTGTGGACTAGTTCGCCCCGTGTTATATGACCGACAATTGAAACGTGCGCGTCGGTTGCTCGAAGTGGTGAATTTTTTGTTAAACTTTTCGCCGTGCCGGTGTCCCACAAATTACGGATGAAACTCGAAAGCGTGTTGCCTTCGCGCCCTTGCACACGCAAAACTTGTGAAAACTCGCCTTCAACAACCAAAAGCCGCTTGTCCGAAACGCCGCTGTCAGTACAGACCGTTTCAACTCTTTTCGTTTTTTTGTCTGTCTTTTCTTCATAAACCGCATCTCGGATGTGCCACAACAGCCCTTCGCCGCTTGCCAAGCCACTTGTCAGACAATCCGTTTCGTGGCTTATATCTACGCCCCTAAAAACTTCTCTAACGCGTCCAAATGACGTGCCTTTGCGCCCTGATGCGGTTTTGCCAACCAGCACGCAAAAGAGATTCGTGAAATGTTTATCACCTTCAACTTTGAAATGGGCGGAGCGTCCGACAATATTTCCAAAATAAACAAGAAACTGCGACAAAAGCGCTATAAGGCTTGCTTCGGTGTGCGGCTCGGCGAGGCGAACAAAGTCGCCCGCTAATCCGTCAAAGCATTTCGCGCTCGGTACGGGAAAAGTTTTGATTTTAGTTTCGGTTTCTTCAATTTCGCCGCGTGTTCCGTTTTCTGCGTCTTTGTAATCCGATTCGGTTTGGCTTTCGTGCCTGGGTTCGATTTGAAGCCACTTACAAATAGTTTCGACAAGCTTTGTGTCGGTAAATTCGGCAAGTTTCGGGAAGCCGTAAACATTCCCACCGCTCTTTATTTTTTTGTTGCTTGCGTCAACTGATTTCAAACGCATTGAAATTTCTTCATCATTTGCCGCCGCGCAAACCGCCCGGATGAAATTCTTTGTCGCCGGAACGTCAAAGCCGTTTCGTAGTAATGCGCCACTTGTGGCAACGGCTAAGTCTTGTCGAATACCATCGCGCCAAAAGCTCGCCAAAAGGCACGAAGAAGCCAGCATACCAACCGCCCTCCGCAAGGTTAAAGCATCAATTTCGAGTGCTTCGCCGTCCGTGTGCCATTCGATAGCTTCGCCACTTTCGTGCATTGAGCCGGGAAAAACCGTCTGCAATCCGTTCCCGGTTCGTAACTCGACAATACAAGCGTTTTTTCGTTCCTTCTCGTCTTTAGAACCTACAAGAAACGGATTATTGAATTTCTCAAACGCCGCGCCTTTGCATTTGAAAATTCGGTGCGAACGCATTTTGCTTGCGCGTCCGAAAACAGCGTCGGTCGGCGGTAAAAAGTAATCAGCAATCAAGATTGCTTCGCTTGAATCCAAATCAATATCAGTCAAGCCGTCGTGAAGCAAAACGCCGACATTTTGAGCCGCGCCGTTAAAATGTTTTGGTAAATCCGCTTCGGTGGTTTGAAATTTCTGCCAGCCCGAAAAGTTTGGATTTTTTGAGCGGTGCGGGATGGGGATTGGTTGCCATCCGCGCCGGTGGTATTTTGTTGCGTATTCAAGTGGAGTCATATTTGCACCCCCCGAAACTCGGCGGCGTGGGAGTCGCAAAGCGCTTTAAGCAGAGTTGCCCGCCCGTTGGCGTGCGACTCGATGAAATTCTCGCCGTAGAGGCGAAGCGGCAGCGCGCACTCATCACAAGCCAAACGCATCCCTATAAAAGAACGTGGCTCGCCATCTTTTTGACCGCCGAAAGTCGTAACGGTAATGGTCGGCGGCTGTTTGCCGAAGTTAATTTTTCGTTGATTTGTTTCGTTTTCTGTAGTAAAATTTTTCATAGTTAGTTTTGTTCGTTAGTAGTTGTATTTAGCCGTTGTTTCTCGCAACGGCTTTTCTTTTTATGCACGCGTGCGCGTGCGCCTCTTGGCTGTTGCGTCCATTTATAAAACGGACGCAATCCTTGCCGACAAATGGTCGCGCTGTTTTTCCAAAACTTTCAGGCGAAAATTCGCGTCTTTGTATTGATGCCAGTAAAACGTGCTCAGAGCCACGCCCGCGATTTTGCACGCCTCCGCCGCCCGCTTCGTTGTCGATTGGTCGAAGGCAGCGAGCAACGCCGCTTTTTTATTTTTCTCGTTTTTCATAAATTTAGTTCAAAAAAAAAGCCCGCAAAATGTTCAAGATTTATCCTGAATTTTTTTGCGAGCTTGCCCGCCTTTCGGCGAATTTTCTCTATTGGTTATTTTATTTTCAAAAAGATGGGCGCTGTGCCCGCCTTGTAAAATTCACGCAATCCCGCTGCATCGAACGTGGAAGGCTATTTATATCTCTATGATTATCGCAGAGTTTTGTAGCAAAAAGCAAGCGTTTTTTTTTCTTGCTGTTTTGAAAAAACTTCTAAGGTTTGCTAGAATAAATTCAGGTAATTTTAGTTTTTCAAAGAACTAGAAACGGGCGGCTTGAGTGCAAATCAAGCCGTTTTCTTTTTTACAAATTATTAATAAATTTATCCAGGTCGGGTCGTTTAATTTTATAGCCGCGCCCGACTATCTTTGCCTTCAGCTTTTCGCTTTTAATAGCATCTTTCAAGGTCGCTAGGGACAATCCAGTTAGCTGTCGGCAATCCTTCAAATCTAATAGTATCTTTTCAGAGACCCGAACAGACGCGCTGCGAGTCTCTTCGGAGCTTCCCGAAAGTAACCCTCGAATAGCTTCGACGTGAGCCTGTTCGTGGCTTGCCAACGCCTCGACTAACTGAGCCACGAACAGACGCGCATCGGGGCTATTCGTTGTTAGTGCTGTGTCGGGTGATTCGAGCGCAGCCTTCAGCTTTTCAACGGCATCTTGATTGTATTCCGCCTGTTTACCAGTCTTCCCCCGGA
>MWVV01000851.1_pt1 | contig 11040 bp, 15 predicted proteins | sample 1047281 | NCBI WGS metagenome assembly MWVV01 (sample SAMN06349986, study PRJNA376086) | soil metagenome | isolation source: PT-2 sample Antarctic (ecotone) soil | place: Antarctica | collected 2015-01-13 | reverse complement strand
AGCGTATGGAATCCAAAAGGGGGACAAGGTAAAAGCATGATAGCTATTAACTTAGCAGCTGCGGTGGTTAAATTAGGACTAAAACCACTTTTGATTTGCCAAGACCCTCAAGGGACGGCTTTAGCTTATTACAAAGCTGGAAACTTACCTTTCACTGTTATAGATACTATTCCCAACACTCGCCCAGATGTCGATATTGTAATATTTGACCATCAGGCTAGTGATTGGAAAGTGCCAGAAAGCAAGTTTATTATAATGCCACTAAAACCCAGCCGTGACCAATATGCCACCTATATAGACGCTTATAAACGTGCTCAAAACCTAGAAAAGAAGATAATCACGGTAGTTACTGACGGGCAAGAACACAGGCTAGATGAAAAAAAAACTATGCAGTATTTGAGGAATGACGGAGCATTTTTAATTCCTTCAAGCGGAGTATTTAGCCGTGCTGCTAGTGAATACCTGACTATTTTTGATTCAAAGATGGATAGGGCTTATAAAGTAAAAGAACGTAGAATGGAAGTAACATCGATCTTAGAGTCGATAATAAACGATAAATAGCAGGTAAAACATGGAAAGTCTTGACTGGATAAAAGACGAAAACAATAGAGCTACAGACTTAGCAAAAACTGGTGAAACCTTAAATAGTAAAGCTCCGCGCTTAGTTTCATTTAAGAAAAGAGCAACTCCTTTGCGTATGGTAAAAAGTATTTATATACAATCACTTTATAGTCAAGCGTTTGATAAATTAGCATTTGACCAGAAACTAAAAAAAGGAAAAAATGCCCCTGAATTAATGGAGGAAGCAATAGAGCTGCTCTTGAAAAAGTATAAAGCCGAATTTTAAGCGTGTTACAAGAGGTATATAATGATCTTAATACAACCACGTGATATAAAATACTCTGATATTTGGCTATTAGAACCAGAAATAAGCGGGTATTTTTTGAAGGGAGCCCAGCTATTTTAACTCCAGAATCTTATTTATAACTTTGAGCGAAACATTGAATATTTATTCAATGCGAATGTGCGCATATCTGAACATATTTGAAATTTGAATTTAACATTATCCCTTTTACTGTGTGATATGGTAGTTTAACTAGCTAGAAATAGTAATTAGACGAAAACGTATTTTCCTAAAACAAAACATATATCAAAAACTTGTTTAGATGGGCTTTTTAAAAGTAAATTGATATGGTTACTCATTCATTATCATTAAATCAAAATTAAGGCTTTAAAACGCTTTAAAATGTCTTTGACACATAAATAAGGATGCTGATTAATCTCCTTAGATAACTAAAAACTCTTTTTGCTGCTAACCTCTTAAGATAAATTTTGTGAGCGTAGCGAACTCAATAATAAATAGGTGTTTTGTAGTTAAGAAAGAAGATGCTTATAGAAATTTCTATACTTTACAATGTTCAAATAGAGTTTTTTTATACATGAACTATGAAAATATGACTTTTAACTATGCTTTTTGAGTTATCCACAGGACTTATCCCTTTCATATATCTTTTATAATAACTTTAAGTAAGTATTTGTACCCCCCCCTGTACCCCTTGTTTCATAAGGAGTACAGGGGGTTAAATAAGACTTTTTTACACCTAAATAGGACTTTTTTACACCTAGGAAATTTAGAGGTTTTTTCTCTAGAAGCTGTAAGGGATAAGGGCTACAGGGATCAATCTTATGTGTAATCTAAATAAGACTTTTTTACACATGAAATAGGACTTTTTTACACCTAAGATTTCTGAACTATCCACCAAGAGCTTCTTCGTAGTTGAAATTTTTCTATTGACATAAAAAAGGACATTAACTACTTTTGTCTCATTAGGATATTATATTTGGTTAAATAATGAAAAAAAATGATCTTCCTACCGTTTTAAAATCAAAAACTCCTAAGGTATACAAGCATAAGAAGCTGAATAATGCTAACTTTGGTGATTTTACTCACTCTGACTATAAAGTATATTTACACCTAATTAGTAAATTAGGAGGAGTTGATGAATATGGTAAATATCTACAGTCGGAGCAACTACAGAGAGAACTTGTATTAACTGCTAAAGAGTTTAGCGAAGTATTTAATACGGATATTCATAATAGTTATGGCTTTTTAAAACAAGCAGTAGATAAGTTAATGAAAACTGACATAAGAATAGAAAAACCAGATGATAAGGGATATTGGAGAATTAACGTATGCTCACAAGCGGAATATAATGTAGATGGAGGCAATATCAAGATTCAGTTCACTGATAGTATTATGCCATATTTAGCGCAAGTTAAACAAAGATTCGTGTTATATAACCTAAAGGAAATAGGCGGCTTCAATAGTCTATACACCACCCGCTTATATGAATTAATCCAAGAGTTCCAAGAGACTGGATGGCTGCTGAAATCAGTTGAACAGCTAAGAGAAATATTTGCAGTGGGCGGTAAACTTAAAACTTATAGAGATTTCAAGATAAGAACTTTTGAACATGCATGTAAAGAAATCAATAAAAATTATGATATGGGTTTGAACTTCAAGGAGCTTAAAGAAGGGCGCAAGGTAGTAGCAATAAAGTTTTCTTTTAAAAAAACTACAGTTCAGGAAGTACTTAATCCAAAGACTTTGGTTTCAAGGAAAATTTATACTAAGCCTACGAGAACTATTACGCTAGAACCCCTAGAACCCCGCCTCCCTAGTAATGAACCTAAGGCTTTAACAGATGTATTAAGCAAATTAGGATTATTAGACAATTAAATCAACTTTTTCTACTCAAGCCCACGTACTGCATTTCTTACTTTGAGCGACAGATTGAAAATTTATTTTCAACTGATAAGTGCGCATATCGAAATTTCACTTTATTCTATCCTCGTTACGTGTTCTAACTAACCCCTTAAATTTAAATTTTGGTAGTCTCTATACACCGCCTTGTATTCCATAAGCGCACACGAATTTTCATGTTAATGAAAAGTTCGTGTATTGCGCCCGTTGGAAACTAAAGAAAAATCTTCAATGCTCTACTCAAAGAAGTGGGGGAAATTTCCTGTAGCCTAGCAATCCAAAAAGAGTACTCTTACACATACTCTTTTTATCTTTTTTCTGAATTGAGCATTTTATCAAGAGCAGCGGTTATAATATTCTTCGAAGAAGTCAATATTATAAACTAAGGGTTTTAATTACACTTAGAAAATATACTTGTAATATCTAAAAAGTATATTTATTCTGTAATTGCTAACGTAAACGTATAAATTTAACAAAAAATAGGTAATATATGTCAAAAGGTAAAACAGCAGCTACTAATGCTCCTGTAGCAGCTACTAATGCTCCTGTAGCAGCTACTAACGCTCCTGTAGCAGCTACTAACGCTCCTGTAGCAGCTACTAACGCTCCTGTAGCAGCTACTAACGCTCCTGTAGCAGCTACTAACGCTCCTGTAGCTTATGTTCAACAAACGCCTTTTCAACTAGCTGCTGAACTAGAACGTCTTCAAAGAAGGCAGGAACGAGAAGAGGAAGATGAAGAGGAAGGTGATGGAGCGGGTTCGGAGAGGGACACTGAATATAGTGAGATTGTGGAGCAGAACCAACGTGAGGCAGCTGGTGAAACTTCTCCAGATGGAGAGAGCTGATAGCGAATAAATTATGGCGACTGTGTAGCTAAACACCCGTCAGCTATAAGCTGATGGGTTATGGTGAATAAAAAATTTGCAGAAGTTAGTCAGTTTAGAGGTTAAGTTTGGTTAAGCTTTATGTCTTGATTTCCATGTCTGCAAATACGGTTTTCCGGCTTTACTTTTTAAGTAACTGTTCAGAAATAAAGTCTAGCGCAAATTTTATGTAATAATAAGGATATATTTAAATATTAGTAAGGGGTTGTATGAACGATCAAGATGAAGAAAGAGAGTTATTGGATACGGAGCCAGATAATTCCTATTACGAGGGTGATGAGGGTGATGAAAATTATTATGAAGCAGCTGAAATATTATTAGAAAGAGCAAAAGTTTATGATTTATTAGTCGCGGACTGTGATAATAAAATTGAAGCAATGAAAAAAGATTTAGCTGATTATAGGAAGGACGCGCAGCAGGGCTGCTCTCAGTCGCGATCTGAGATAGAGGTGCTTATGGATGAGCTCGGTGCAATCGAAGTAGAGAAGGCAAAGGCAATAAAACAAAAAAATAGTGCATATAATGAAGTAGCTGATGCCTATGCTAACAAGGGTGCAGCATTATCTAAGATAGGCGCAGAGGATGAAGCAAATGAAGTTTACTTGCAAGCAGCTGATGCCTTATATAATGCAACTGACTATCATAAATCAATATCTGTGTGCGATAAGGTGATAGAATTAAATTCAAATAGGCTTACGACAGAATATCCGATAAATGATAGTGCGTGCGCTTATTATTACAAATGCGATGCTTACTTCGCTCTAGGTCAACCTGAAAAAGCGATGGTAAGTTACTTCAAAGCAAAGGGATTAAATCAAGATGATAGTGACTGTTATCACAAGAAGGAGATCTCGTTATACCACAAAATCAAAGACATCGGCCTAAGTGAGAATATTACCCATGCGATAATGAAGTATCATAAGATTGTGGAAAAAGTAGAGAACTTTGGCTCAAGTGAAGATTCCATGGATACTGTAATAGGGTATCGGATGTCTGTTGCAGGAGAAATTAGGAATCATGAGGAGCTAGTGCCTTCCCATCATGACGGAGATAATACGGTACAAATGCATGTTTTAGGAGAAGAGGTTGCTCAACTTGATTGAGTAATAAGTTCGAATATAGGTATGAAAAACCCATAGGGAGTATAATCAGGTTCGGCTTCTGCAAAGGGTTATTTGCAGAAGTCGAACCCTTTTATGTTTTAAAAGCCGATTTTGGATACTTAGTTCTAAAAAATACAAAGTACTCGCCTTGCCAAAAGCATTTTTACGAGTCATTTTAATTATAAACTGCTACCGTCTTTTAGTTGGTAGCAGTTTATAAGCTGTTCATACCACTTCACCTGACAGTGGAGTATCTTTACTTTCATAAACTTCAGATCTATTTACTTCGTCATATAGGTCGTAGCATAAAAGTATTTCTCCTGATTCTGTATGAGAGCTATTCATTGTTTCATTAACATACTTAAATAAACCAGCTTTTTCAACATGACTCCTTAGGTAATCTTCAGCCAACTTTATACCTTTTAAGTACTCGTTAGCATCTTTATTATTATTCTTAAGAATTGTTCTGATAGATTCTAAAATTTCCTGCGTTACATTTTTTTCTTTCATAATTTACGTACCTCATTTTTATTAATATTACTTAAGGTTATCAAAAAAAATTATTCTAAGCAAGCCTTTAATACATAACTATCAACACCGCTTAAATCTATACCATTATTATTGCAATAGACCGTTATGCCAGCTATAGCTTCTTGTATGGACCATGTATCATGTGCTTTATCGTGCCCAAAATGAGAAGGACCGTGTGAATAATCAAAAATACAAATACCGCTATTTTTTACAATAGTCATTGAAGCCATATGGAATTTATCTAGTACTGCTGGCTTCATTAACGTTTCTTGCTCATAATTAGCTAAAATTTGCATATGATTCACTAATTTAAAATTTTTAGTACTTTGAGCCAATGCTCCCAATTCATTAAAAGGAAAAGCATGCATGTTTTCATAACTTATTTTATAAGGATTACCTGGAAGACCCTTTAACTCATAAACTAACATTTTTTTAAAATGGTCTATAATTTGCGGTTTTTGCCAAGACCACCGTTTTATAGATTCGCCCTCTGTGCACGGCTGTAAAAGTATTTGAGGGAGTTCAGTACCAGCATCTATAACCTCCCCCTGATTGGTATAATCGTCATTACCTGCTAAAATATGGTTATATAAAAAAGATTTATTAGTAAATATACTAAGTTTACTAAAGTCTAAATGACTTCCATGATGTGTTTCCCCTATTTTACATGAGGTTAAAAGGTTATATGGTAATTTTACTTTGTTAGACTTATCAACTCTACCGTGTGCGGTTATAACTACTGTGCTTGCTTTCATATTAAGTGACCTATAATTTAATGTGTATGCGACAATTATAAGTCTAAATATAAGAGTTCATCAAGCTTTTTTATAGATCCATATTAGTGGTATCTGTAGTAGACTGATTCTATCTTTATTATAGATAGAATATTCTGTCAGATTGAGCATCTTAGATTATCCAATTGTTCAATTTGTTGTGATTAAAAAGGTAGCACTATTAGGGGAAGAGGAGAGACGAGGGAAATCAAGCTTTTTTCCCCTGATTTATTCACCGAAAATGTGGATAAACTGGTTAAGCTTTATGTCTTGATTTCCATGTCTGCAAATCGTACTTTACAGACATGCAATTACGTTTCAATACATTACTAATCTCAATTAAAGATACGTACTATCATGGTCAGCAAATAAATTAAGTAATACAAAATAAACCCCGTCTCGATAAGCCGTTCCTCGATATTTCTGTGAAAACCTAAATGAATATAGATTGTTTCCTTTTGACGTTGTTCTAGAGGTGATTAGTTCCCATCTTATACCCTTATCTTTGTATAATCCTTCCCAATCTGATTGCCTGATTTTCTTTAAAGTATTTAATAGAGCTCGTTGTTCTAATTTTTCTAAATTAAATAACTTTTCTTGAAAACTAGGGTGATTCATATCTAATAAGATTTTAGTCATTTTCTATGATGCTCACTATCTCATCAAAATTGTCTCTTCTTTCATGAGTCTCAGCCCACGCAATCGCTTTATTTAAAGCCTCAATATTATTATTCTTATAAAGCCATAGTTCGCTATCCGGAATAAAATGACCAGGTTTAATTAATAGGGTGCCATCGTCTAATTTAGAAATTTGAATCTGCTTACCGCCATACTCCTTGCCAATACATACTTGACCATTAAGAGCTACTTGTTTAAGTGTAAAATTATTTTGTCCTATCATAATATAATACATTGTTAAGTTCTATAGTTGTATAATACAACTATAGAATAACAAATACAAACACTTTGAGTAGGATTTTGATATAAGCCTTTTTACCAATCTCAAACGTTCTTTTTTTATTTAAGCCTTGGGCTTTTTAATTTTCTTCACGTAAGGGGTGGGCTCTAATAACAAGTTGTAACTCTCTTCTGTGATAAGTACCCTGCCACGAATTTTTATCGCTTTCAGTCTCCCACTATAAACATACCTTTGAATTGTCCAGCGAGACGTTTTTAATCTCTTCGTTAGTTCGGCGATTGTGAAATAGTTTTTTCCTTCTATCTGCTCCATATAATCCCCTTAGTTTATTTGTTAGTTGCCTGTCTTTAGTTCTTAGTTAATTGAGTATATTTCTTCCATGTATTTATCAATGACCCGTTCTGCAGGGTTAGTCATTCTTTCTAGGTTATGGCTATAAATTAGAGTAGTGTTGATATTCGCATGTCTCGCCATTGTTTTTACCTCTTGAAGTGTTGCTCCCCCAAGTAAAGCATTGGTAATAGCCGTGTGTCTAAGAGAGTGAGCGGTAATCCTTTTGTCATCGATACCAGCTTTTAATAATGCATCTTTAACTAGCCTGCTTATGCTTCTGGTGGTCATCCTGTCCCCATTATTACGATCAGATATTGATGTAAATAAGGGTGCAGATTCATCAGTTTTTCCTCTAAGCCTTAAATAATCTAAAATCGGTTTCAATGATGTATACGTTAGAAATACATAATCATCTTTTGTATCCCTACCTTTTCCTTGGATATATAGCTTGGCTTCGTCCACATATCTTATCATATCTGAAACATCTGCTCTTTGAATTTCAATAGTCCTTAAACCCGTCCTAAGTAACAAATTAATAATCGCAAAATCCCGTTTACCTTGGTTAGTAGTTTGGTCGATTTCTTTTAAGACTCTTTTTATTTGACCATTTGATAGACATTCTTTTCTAAATCCCCTCGGGCTTTTCATTCCCTTAATATTCTTAGCAATATTAGGGTATATTTTTTTTGATTCTATCCAAGTAAAGAATTTTCTAACCACCACTAAGTAAGTGGTAATTGTATAAGCTGCTAACTCTTGAGCAATCAAGAGCTGTTTATATTCTAAGATATCATTACTAGTCGGTTGAAGGGCTTTAGTTGCCATAAAAGAAAAGAATTGTGCCAAGGCTCGTTGGTAAGTTCCTTTGCTATTTTCCTTGATATCCTGTTCAGCAATAAACTCGGGTAAGTAGCGAGAAAAATCAATTAAGCTAGAATCGATTAACTCGCCTGCTCTTATAGATAAATCATTCATAGTTGTTACCTAAATAGTTTTATTGTTAAGTGTAGCAGTTTGTAGCAAAATGTGCAAGTAATAAATATAGAAAATTTGTATATAATTCTAGCGTCCAACGTGACAGCACGACTTTTCAATCGATATACGCAAGATGCAAATTTTAGTTTGCTATTAAAAGTGTTGGCACAACACATGTTGCCTATAAAACTAATACTGCAAATGAGTTTTAATAACTTAGATACTCTTTTTATTTTGGCAGGCTACGGGTAATTTTCCTTAACTTAACTTTGAAAGAAACATTGAACATTTTTCTTTATTTACATCGTGTCACAACGTGCGCAATACAGGAACTTTTATTTCAGGATGTTTAGTCATACTTTTCAATAAGCACATCCACATTGGATTAAATATGATGTGATTTTTATTACGTTTAGATATTCAATTCAGAATGTGAGCCAAGGCGTATTAACTCTAAACTATTATTATTATTTTTTCGATAAATTAGTACAAGATCTGGCTTAATATGACAATCTCTACAATCTTTTAATTTGCCGTTAAGCGGGTGATCGTGCATTAGTTCAGGTAATGGAGTATCAGCTGTTAATAGCTGCAACACTATAAATAATTTTTCTTCGAGGTCAGCTCTATATTGTCCCTTCTTTTCACGTTTAAAATCACGCTTGTATTGGGCGGTAGGTTTAATCGTCCGCATTTAGTTCGTCAAATAAATTTTCTAAAGTATAAGAACCTATAAACTCACCCTTCCTAGCTGCTTCTACAGCAGCTAGGGTCGTAGCATTCGGCACAAAGGGCTCAAAAGGTAATGCCTTTTCACGAGCAACACGAATCAACAACATACGAAAAGCATCTGATAGCGTAAGTCCTATTTCTGCTAGAACGTGAGCAGCTTCCTCTTTTATTTCATCATTTATACGGGCACGTACAACACTATTATTAGACATAATTTTATCCTTTGTGAGTTATTAGGTGTAGCTACATTGTAGCACAAAAAGATTTTATCTGCAAGCTTAGTTATAAATTAAGTTACCAAGCTAAACCCATAAAAAGATAGACAATTACTCAACTTGTGCATTAACAGCTTGAAAAAAACTAGCAAAACTTATACTTTTATACTCGACTATAAACTTAGTAAAAATAGATGACACGTAAATGAATGATAAGGAAACAATAGACTTAGCCATAAATGATACCAACCTACTATCAGAAAAACAAAAGGTAGTCCTAAAATTGTTGTGCGAGTCTCCTTTTCCGATTTCTTCCGTTAATATAGAAAATACAATGAAAGTTAGCAGGCAAGCGGTAGACCTTACATTAAAAGCCCTGTTAAATAGGGGGTTTATCATAAGAAATAAAGAAAGAATTTTTTTATACTCGCCTAATCAACAAAAAATATTTGAACTATTAGAGAGGTATAAGTTCAATATTTCAAAAAAATAATACTTGCATTTATTATGCAAATACACTTGACAAGTTCGTTTTGTTCTCATATCTTATACCTATAACAAAGCATAAAAAAACGCTTGAAGATAGGAGCTTCAAACGTTTTATGCCTTGGTGCTATCGAGGATATTCTTCCGTTCAAAAGCGAATATTCTCAAAACAGTTTTAACTCAACCATTAAAGGAGGAATTACATGCATATTAACCAAAATCACCTACCAAGTAAAGACCTTTCCCCAAGTATAAGTAGACCTAAGATTACCATAGTGTGTCCCGTCCAACATCTGGAGAACACAGCTTAGCTGGTCAATCAATTAAATCAGGTTGATGTCATAGTTTTAACTGTGAAGCAATAGATATGAAGATTACATATATTAAAAATGAAAGACCAAAATCCTTACTATCCCTCTGAAAAGATTATAAGAATTTTGGCTTTATCTCAGTCCGTTCAAAAACATAAGACACAAGGAGTTTACAACATGTCACAATACAAAACAAGCTACTCAGCAAAATTTATTAACTATGAAATATTAAACAATGATCTTCGTTACAGAAGACTGAATTTTACGGAGGTGAGAAACAGCAGCGGTGATATTGTAAAAGATTGCCTGTGCGTTGATGAATCAGAATCATTGAAAATTATAGGGCACTTAAATAAAGGCTATATCATCGGTTTTACGGCTAGTATTGTAGATCTAACTAACATCAAGTTTCTTTATCCATACGCCCCATATAAGGAAAAATAAACCCGAGCCTAATTAGGCAGTTACAATTTGTGGCTGCCTCTTACACATGATATTGATAATTATTCACTCTGCGCCTTTTTATATAGTCGATCAGTTCAGGTAAATGTATCAGCTCACTCTTTGTTTAAAAACTCAATCCTCTTTTCTATTAGTTCTATTATTCCTTTCAAGCCTATAGAGCTTTTACCTTCTCCAAATAAATAAGTAGTTTTTCTTATTAGAGCATTTACATTTTTAGCAACGTGTCTTTTGTCGATTCTTGTCTTATATAATTCTTCAAATCTCTTCTTTAGCTCTTGTAGCTCTCCAATTTCATTTATCATGAATTAATTCTTATATTGTTTAAGTTAGCATATATACATTAAAAGCAAATAATTCGCCAGAAATCGTATGTAGTGTTTTGTACCTTTGTAACTATTAACCTTATATTCAATAATTATGTAATTCTTGAACTCAATAACTATTGATTTTAATAATTAAAGACTTTATTATTGATATCTTATTTAGTAAGAGCGAACAATATGAAATTAGTAAGCGTATGGAATCCAAAAGGGGGACAAGGTAAAAG
>MWVV01000850.1_pt1 | contig 11052 bp, 11 predicted proteins | sample 1047281 | NCBI WGS metagenome assembly MWVV01 (sample SAMN06349986, study PRJNA376086) | soil metagenome | isolation source: PT-2 sample Antarctic (ecotone) soil | place: Antarctica | collected 2015-01-13 | reverse complement strand
GTACAGGCAAGTATAGCATGAGCTGACGCTCCTCCCACGCGGGTACAGCGGCATGCTGGCACGTTCCAATGGCGTTCTGCTCTATAATCCCCGTTACGACTTATTCAGAGCGTGCAATGAGCGAACTCAAGCGGGTCTGTGAATGGTGCAGCGGCGACTTTACGGTTGTGCGCAGCGGGCCTGGGCGTCCGCCGCCGTACTGTTCCGAGCAGTGCAAGCAGGATGCCCAGTTGTCGCTCGCTGCCAAGCGCATGCGCAAGCTGCGTCAACGTCAGGCCGAGCAGGACACGCGCCCGCCGTGGGAGAAGCCTTCACCAGGACGGCCACGGAAGGTGTGACGAGGTGTGTCACCACGCCAGTGAAGGGGTGTTCACATGAGTAATAGCACCTCTCTTCGGCAGACAACGGTACAGTGCAGCCGCTGATCCCGATCTCACAGGTGGGCCCTGAAAAGTCACAACTGTGAGTTTTTTTGTCACACCTTACGGTTGGCGTTACGTTTCCCGTTACGGTTCGCGTTCCGGTTTCTGGGGTCAAGCGAGATAGGGCATGCTGATGCCCTGTATGGCATGTTTACGAGGCGGACATTCTTTAGAGGCGTGCAAGAGGCCCAGAGCGCTCCTGACAGGCTGTAAATATGTCGCAGCGCGGCCGGCAACGTCTGCCCCATCCGGATGCCCTGGAACAGCGCTCCCGAGTGTTTGGGAAAAAGTCTGTGAAAAAGTTTGCGATAGGTGTTGCATCGTGTTGGATTGTAGCATGGGGATGCATGGATAAGCATCGGGCTAATTGCTGTGAGGAGCACCTGCGGAGTTCGGCTTCAGCGATGGCACACGCGTTGCTCGATCAGCTACGAACATAGCGCAGTATGGTATGTCAGGGGTGACGTGATGAAGCAACTACTAACCATTCGTGGCATAGTGAAACGTGCCTGGCTACGCCAGTGCGGTGAGCAACCTGCTACCATCGCATTCTGGGCCCAGGATTACCAAAAGGGCAGGCTCTATAGGTTCAGCGGCCGATACTACAGGGTGACGCACTACGTGCGGAGTCAGGCATCAGCCTTCTATGAAATATGGGGACGCCCAAGTGCAGTGCGCATATATCCGATGTTACGACGTGCTGCCCATAGAGCACGCACGTATCGAAGCCAACCGACAGATCAGCAGCCACAAAAACGATCGTAGCTCCGTACTCAGAACGCGGGACACATGGATTTTGCGCAGGGCGCGTCTGTAGCCGCTTCTCTGGTGCCAGGACACGTGGGCACGCGCGAGCCTGCCCTTGGCCGCAGACCCTACACTTTTGAGCTACATAAAGTTCCCGCATTTTAAGGATATGGAACAGTGCTTGATGTCGGTATACTTTGGTCTTTCCTACTCACGTTTTCTTTAGGAGAAGTACCCATGCGATCCATTCCCGCTCTGCTCATGCTAAGCCTGCTCACCGGAACAGTGGTCCTCGCGCGACCACCATCTGCGGCTACCGCGCAACCAGCACAACTTACCTTTGTCGCTGTGAGTACCTTTGATACCGACGCTGAGGGCTGGACCACCGACGCCGATGCCGGCTGTCTCCCGACTCCCTGCTATGCAGCTACCGGAGGTAACCCCGACGGACACATTTACTCGAACGACGGGCTGCAGGGTATCAAATACTACTACAACGCACCAGCCAAGTTCCTTGGGAACGTTTCTAGTGCCTATCAGGGACATCTCACGTTCGACATGCGGCAGAACCTAGTGAACAGGGGAGAGACGAACGACAAAGATGTGATCCTTGAAGGAGCGGGCTTGATACTGGTCTATGACACGCCGCGCAATCCACCAAATCTCTGGTTTACCTATGATGTGCCGTTAGTGGAGACATCAGGGTGGCGCAAAGGCAGCCTGACAGGACCTCCCCCAAGCGCAACGGAGATGCAAGCCGTGCTTGGTTCGTTGACCCGGCTTGGCCTGCGGGGGGATTTCATTTTCGGGCAGGCCACCTCATACCTTGATAACGTCGTGCTGGGAGGACCAGAGTCTCCTCCCGCGCCCATCACGGTTGTCTTCGAAGTGTTTCTTCCAATGGTGCGCACCACACCATAGCCAAGCCACATCTCTACCTGGGGGTTTTTGCTTAACGCCTCAAAAAGGACAATTGTCGCGGCTCAGCAGTCCAAACAGCCCAAGGTACCTGTCTCAGAAGGTGTACATTTTAAGAATGGTCCCTCGATAGGTCTCAAAACATGGCTTAGAATGGCATTCTCACATCGCTGTAGACCTTTTCAGACTGGCATACCTTGGCTCAAAGGGGATCGGAGCGTCTCTACGATCAGGCTTTGTGCCATCTTCTGGTTCAAAGAGGGCCTATGAGCGCCTATTTACCTTTTTGAGGCGTTAAGCAAAAACCCCCTTGTTGCCACGGTGGGAACGGAGAAGAAAAACATCAAAAGTATTATAGATACCGTACATGCGCCGGACGGTCAGGCAGAAGATCCGGCAGTCAAATTTGTCTACACCGGCCTTCGACCAGGCGTCGAACAGGCCGAAGTATTCTACGATCTCGAAACGTGGGACGACGGCAAATGGCAATCATATGCTTACGTTGTGGTAGCCACGGTGAGTGTTGTCGATGGGCTACCTGTTCCGGTTACCCTGGACGTGTCGCTGAACAATCAGGACTGGCAAACGAAACCGGGAGTTAGTGGTGAGTTGCTTCAACTAGAGGTGACGCAATGATTGCAGTACGGCGTATGGCACTGCCAGGATTACCACAGCCCCTGATTGCAGCCATCCTCACACTCTTAGCTGCCGTGGCTCTGGGGTGGAGCTATTGGCACTCCCCTGCGCTTGATCAGTGGTTGTGGCAGGTGGGCATCGCCGGCATCCTGGTCTGTCTCGTGATCGCGGCCTACCGTTTTCCCATCCATATTGAGACGCATACGAAGGTTGAGGTTGTCACGGTGCCAGTCTTTATGTTGGCGCTGCTTGCTCCGACTGCCCTGGCCGGTAGCGCTGCCGGTCTCGCCATCTTAGTGGCTGAGATGATGGTGCGCACCCGACGCGGCCTGTATTGGAGTGACATCTGGACCGCCGCCAGCCGCTGGGTCCTCGTCGTCATCGTCGCCGCACTGCTGGCGCAGGGCTTACAGGCGCACGGAGTTTCGCTTCCCTACATCCTGATTGCGACGGCGGGTTGGTTGTTTCTCGGTGATGTGTGTACGCTACCGCTGGTGTTGGTGGCAATGAATCAACGCCGACCGCTCCCTATGATACCGGCGTTAGCCCGCGAGATGTGGCGGGTTGAAGCTGCCCAGTACCTGTTGGGCATCATCGCCGTTCTGCTCGTACACGTGATGCCTTGGGCTCTGCCCCTCTTGATCTATCCCGTATACCTGGTGTACGCAAGCTTCCGTCGCGCCTATGAACTCCAGGACAACACGCGTACGCTGTTGCAGCAGATGGCTGATTTGGTTGATCGGCGTGACTCCTTGACTGAGCAGCATTCCCGGCATGTGGCGGAGCTGTGTATCCCGCTCTTGCAGGAGTTACGTGTAGGGAGTACCGAAAGTGACGTGATTATCGCTGCAGCCCGTGTGCATGACCTCGGTAAGATTGGGATCAGCGAGACTATTCTGCACAAGCCAGGTCCGCTCACACCCGAAGAATGGACCGTCATGCGCACCCACGTAGAAGTTGGGGCGACTATGCTTGAGCAGAGCTTGCAGTCAGGACGGCAAGGCCAGCGCCTTGCCAAGATCATTCGTGGGCATCATGAGCGCTGGGATGGCAGAGGCTATCCTGGTGGCCTCGCGGGGGCCGATATTCCCCTGGGTGGTCGCGTTATCGCCGTCGCGGACGCCTTCGAGGCGATGGTTGCCGATCGCGTCTACCGACCCGGGATGTCCGAAATGCAAGCACTCGGCGTACTGCGCCAAGGACGTGGCACACAATGGGATCCGACGGTCGTGGATGCCTTCCTGCGCACCCATACGCAGCCCGTTCCGGTAACGGCGGACGCCGGGAGTGCGTCTGTGTTTGTGCGGGAGTATCTGCCCTAACCTCACTGTCTTGCGCCCGCTGGGCCTTGTATGGACACGAGGCCTGAAGCGGGCAGGCCAATCCATGCATGTATTGAACCCTCTAAGCAATGACGCTTACAAGGCCTCAACCTAGAGTTCGTGTCACCAGCCGCAACAGACGCGAAAACGAGCTTCACCATGTTCTCAGCCGTTTTTTTCACCGGATCTGGGCTGCTTCGCCAGCCCAAGTGAGCCGGAATATCCGTCATTCATCGGCTGCACATGGCTGAGAAGAGCTGTTCTCAGCCATGTTGGGGCGCTGCGCGCTATGCAGACAGCGTTGCGGCACATGACAGCGACTCTAGTTCAAGGCCACCATAGACGGCGACTGCGACACCTACCGCCGCACTCATGTAGATGGCAAGTATAAACCGGGGCAGCAACGCGGACGCTCGTTTCCTTATGCTATGTCACGGTATGTCGTGGTGTGTCGTCATCGCCATAGACAATACGTATCAGCGTGCCATTCGGGTAGCGCCGGTCCCATTCGTCGAGGACATACGTTCGCCGTCCCTGCACCGTTCTAAGAAATCACGAGCCGCCGGCGACGTTGACCTGCTGCCCGCCAATGTTCACCTGCAATGGTGTCACCATGGCCAGCCGCCGCACCCGAGCGAGCGTCTCCACCGCCCGCAGGTAGCGCTGCTGCGCACTGTTCAGGCGCCGGTCCCAGTACAGCCCTGCCTCGGTGGTATGGCTTTCCGTCGTCTTCTGAGCATAGCGGATCACCAGGGTGTCATAGTCGAGCCACGCCAGGGCTACATGCTCGATCAGGAGCTGCTCAAGGAGCGGCGCGTCCTGGTAGCCGAGGTCGGTACGCATGGCCTTCAGCGTGTGCGTCAGCACCTGGCCCGTCGATGAACTCGGATCGCACCCCTGCGCTTGAATAAGTGCATCTTGCCCGTTCGTTACATAGTGCCGCAGCTCCGACCAAATGCAGGGATAGTCCGCAATCACCTGCCGGACAGATCGACGGCGTGTAAGCTCAGCCTGGGCTTCGTCTGCATGCGTCACCTTGCCAGCTTTGCTCGTGGGCTGAGGCTTGATGGTTAACGCAGCCCTGAGGGCTTGCAACCCGCGCCGCTGCTCTTCCGGGTCAACCACTGGCGGGAGCATGGCTGTCGGAACAGGTGACATCTCGCCATAGCCAAGTGGGGTCATTCGTTTCCTCCATTGTCGCTTGTGCTGATGAAAGCCGTTAGCGACCAGCACGCCGGCAACCACAGTGCGCAACTCAAACGCGAGACTCCTGATGATCGTGCGGGCGGTCTCAACTGGTACCCGTCGAGCCTGCTCGGCCGCGCGGATCTCGGCCACTTTTTGCCGGTCGGCAGCATCAATAGTGGCCAGCGCCTGCGCGAGCTCCCCCGCTCCATGGTAGACCGACACACACCGGCCGCCTTCCCAGCGTTTGACATAATAGTAGCGGTTGTCTCCCCGACGCTCCCATGCCATTGTGCTAGCCCACACCACGTGCCCCGCCCGGCTGCTGATTTCCCGGAGGGAATTCAAGTGCGCCTGCCAGACGGACCATTTGATCGAACATCGTGCCATGCAGCATCGCAAGGTCACGGGCTGATTGCCGGCGAAGCCAATCCGGATCGCGCACCACTGGGAGGTGGGCGCGTTGCATCTCTAGACTTTCACCGACATAGCCGAGTAACTGCTCGCCGATCTGCGTTTTTTGGGGGCCGTTTTGGGCAACAGACCAGGCGGCATCACGCCAGCGGCGAACGGTCGTGCGGCTGAGATCGAAGCGTCGCGCAACCTTATGGGCCGATTCGCCGGCAAGCAATGCCGCCATCGCCGCCGCTTTGAGGTGCTCAGGATGAGCCATCAGGCTGCCTGTCCTTTCGGCGCATCGCCAGCGCGTCCCAGCCGGAGCACGAGATCCGTTCGTCCGGCCTCTGCAAGTGTCTGTTCGACAAGCTCACGCATCGCCTCGGTATGCACTTCGATCACCGCTCCTGCTGGCGCATCGCGCAGAATGGGATCGAGCAGGAGATCCCACGGCAGATCAGGCAGAATGTATGTAATAGGTCCGCGCATCAGGCCACCAGCTCCACAGGTAAAACGTTTCGTTTTCGCTTATGTCCAGCACCGGATCGCCGTCGTCATCCCAGTCCACCGCCTGCAACCAGGCCAGCGGTTCAGCCTCTTGCACCCGTTCCATGCGTTGCTTGTGGCGTAGGTTGCGCGTCGCGCGTTTATAGCAGCGCCATTCGTGCTCGTCGAGGAAGAGCTTGGGATCGTCGTCGCGGTTCATGCGGTCTGCTCCTGCTGGGCAAGTTGAAGCCGGTAGGTCTCGGCATTTGCCTCCACATTCGCGCGGTCCTTCTCAGTTCCCGCTATTTGTTCTTGCAGCATCGAGATGAGATACCAGCCGAAGGAAAAGTCGTAATACTTGCGAGCGTACAGGTGCCCCTGATGGTCGAGGATCGCTCGGTCGAGCGTATACATACTGCCGTGATAGCTCACCTTGTACTGCTTGGCAGTCACCTTGACGAGCTCTACCTGCTGCGGGTCTGAGTCGTGAGAGAAGTTCCGGTAGATGCGTGTGGGATCGATGCTTTCGATCATTGTCTGGAACGCTGCGACCCTCTCACGACAGGAATCAGCATTCCTTAGGGCATACGTATACTTCTCCTCTACTGTCAGCTCACGAGGCTGCGGGCCGGGGCCAATCATGATCCCCGACCGGGCCCAGCGATCCGCTCGGCTCTCAACCGTCGAAGCGGGGAGCGCTGCCGATACCATGGGCGCTGACTGCTCAAGCCATGCGACTACCTTCGGCAGCAAGGCTTTGCGGTCGTAAACAGACGCGGCGTCCCATGCCTGGGTAAGCTTCTCAAGTTGGCTTGGCACCTTGCGATAGCCCGCTTCGAGAGCAGCAGCATGCGGTGACAATTCGCCGGCCTCAATCCGGGCAAGCAGATCGAGCCGTTGATCCCGCTTGAGTCGGGCGATCCAATGGTCTGCCGTTCCGTACCTAATGCTTGTATTACAAGGTTTATCCTCTTGTTCTGCTTTCGTCGGTCGTCCACGTCGCGAAAGAACATGCTCACGAGACTGTGCTACATTCGCCCCGATCTCAGCCTCGAGCAAGGCATCAAGCGATGGATAGCCTGGCGGCACACGCTCATAGATGCGATGGTGATCAGCTTCCGAAACGACCTTATCCCAATCATCGATTGACGACTCTTTCAGTTGGTAGAGCGTCTTGAGGCGATGCGTCATCTGGTAGGCATACTCAACACTCTTTGGGTCTTTTAGCGCAAGTGGTCCCTTGAGTGCCGCTTGTCGTTCGGTCTGGGGCAACGTTGCAGTGCTCATGACGTCACCCCCGCCGCGAGCTGCTCGATCCTGTCGAGTTGTTCACTCCAGTCGCCTGCATTCGCGGCCATATAGTCCCTGGCTTTGGTGAGTCCATCCGGGTTGCCGGCCTGGGCGAGCGCGACGTACCGATCAACAATCAGCCGCGCGGCGTGCGACGGTTTATTCTTTGGTGGCGTCTCAGAAACACTGCTACCTTTGCTAACCTTGCTAACTTCGGTGTTTTTATGGCTTTGGAGAGCGATCTCAAAGTTAGGCAAAAGGTTAGGCATGGCCGTATCGTCGCTAACCTTTTCGCCTGAAAGCTCAGGATCGCTAACCTTTTCATCCTCAAAGTTAGCAAGGTTAGGATGGTTAGTTAGGTTAGGATAGTTAGTTAGGTTAGGCATAGTGTGTGGTTTCATGCCGACAATATAGCGGCCACGGTTCGCCAGCTGCAACGTGCCATCCTTCGACATTTGGTACATACGCTGCTTGATCGTGTTGTAGCTTTCGCCCAGCGCCTCAGCGGCTTCCTTCGGCCCAATGCCATCAGCGCCGGCGGCGCGCACTTCGGCGAGCACTGATTCTCGCTCCAGGCTCATACGATACTCGGCAGCATCACCCAGCACGGTAAAGCGGGCGAGCTGCCCATCCCATTGGAGGGCAAGCTCTTGCTCTTGCTCAATATCGCGGCCGGTGACGTGCAGTTCAGCATCGGCGCGGCCGCGCTGGCGAGCGAGAATCCAGAGGTTATCGACGCCGCCGGTTACACCACCCGAGCCCATCATGGTATCGAAGACGTCTTCGGCGCTGGCTTTGCGCTGGTGGTGCGTGACGAGGATCGCGACCTGATACTGATCGGCAAGTGCCTTCAGTCCTCCGAGCGCCTTATAGTCTTCCTCGTAGATATCACAGCCGGGCTTACGAAGCGGTCGCACCTTAATATAGGTATCAATAACGACCAGGCGCCGCTGTGGGTGTGCAATCAGCCAATCCTCAAGGGCCGCAATCCCACCCTCATCGAAGCGTGGCCATTCCGTTGCCAGATCGAAGTCATAGGCGAGCTGCTGCCCTTCGAGCAACTTAATCGCGCGGTTCTGCAATCGGCGATCATTGTCTTCGAGGGCCAGATACAGCACGTCGCCCTGTTCCACTTTGTACTTGCCGAGGGCATAGCCGCCGGCGGCAACCGCGTTGCAGATGTCGAGCACCGTCCACGACTTGCCGGATTTGGCCTTGCCGCCGAAGAGCGTTAACCCTTCGGGCAAGATACCCGGTATCACTTCACGAACAGCCGCAAATTGCTTCTTGAGAAGATCCGAGAGCTTGAAGATCGCCGGTTGTGTTGGTGGAGCGATTGGCACCTCTGGGATGTCCTTAAGGTCACTGATAAAGGAGCGCAGCTGATCGGTCGTCATGCCGCCGGCGAGCGCATCATCAACGCCCATCTTGACTCCGCTGTATGGCAGGACGAGGGCATGCACATCGGCGCCGCGACCTTTCAGGTTACGCGCCAGTGCCCGGAGCGCCTGTTGAACTTCAGGCTTGATGATGACGTCGTTATCGAAGACCAGTTCTACCGAGCGCCCGGCCCAGTCTATCTTGTCGAGGTCTTCGATAGGATGCGACGCGCCGTCGTGTCCTTTTCGGCGCCAGTTCCACACGCCACCGATATTGATCGGCACGATCTCTGGGCCGAAGGCGCTAGCCAGGGCATCAGCCTTTTTCGCGCCTTCAGTAATCCAGATCGGGATCGTCGTGTCTTGCAGCGCTTCACGGTAGCGTGGCAGCACGTCAAGGCAGAGCGGCACACGCTCCGGCCATTCGTACTTGATGTCCTTGCCGTCATACCCTATCCGCGGCTTGTCAGGGCGGAGCACATGCTCATACGGGACGGGGTTGCCGAGTTGATAGATCGGAATCAGCAGGCCCGGGATCTGCTGCTGCTTCAGGGTCAATGTCTGGGTATAGGCGCTCAACTGGCGCTCACTCTGAATGCGGACATAGCCGCGCTCGTGGGCGACGTCAGGCGAGATGGCAGGGAGCGCCGGCGCATGGCCGTTCGTGGTGCTCATGACCGCCTCCGATAGCACTCTTCACATAGCGTATCGCCGTCAACACTCACCGGGTACCCGTAGGCGTCCTGGCAGCGGCAACAGACGCCGATACACCGCCGCACGCTGCTCATGACGGCGAGGATGCCCCCGACCCAGCTGGTGAGGTTGGCCATGAAGATCTCGGCGTCCTCGCCCATCGCCTGAATGTGCCCATCGACGTCGACGCCAATCATGGCGCCGTCTTTCACCAGGAGCCAATCCTTGGGCGACTCACTCCAGGTGCGCCAGTCTTGGGCACGAAGCAACGTCACCAACGTTTCAGGGTGTGGTGTGCTGTACCTGACGAGTGAATGCTGGGTGAGGAGTGCCGCCGGCTGCGCCGGCGTGGGCTTGCGGGTGTGCCGGGTTCCGTTCGTTCGCGTGTACATGGTCTGCTCCTGTTGACTTTGGAGCTTTGAGGCCATATACTTGGAGGTGTCAGCACCAAATACATGAGCCCGCCCGCTCACCGAATGCCTCAGCCCATGTGCTGAGGTTTTTGGCGTCTATGGACCAATTCCCATAGAGCACCTGATAAAAAACAGAACCGATCCTTAATGACACGGGGACCAGCCGCATCAGGATCGGTTCTTGAAAGGGCTTGAACACGCAGCCCGGTTTTTAGTTAGCTAGACCCTTGTTGCTCTTGCAACCTGTGGTAGACTCAAGAAAACAAGTGAGCGTGGTCTAAGCGCTCTGTGTTCAGTGGCTGGCTCCCGTGCTTTCTCAGGGCATTGTCGGGAGCCAGTTGCGTCTTCTTGCATCGTTCTTTTCATTGCGGATACTATAAGTGACTCACGGCAAAATGTCAATCACTTTTGGGTGGTGGTTTGCGGGGAGCGAATTCATAAATGAAAAGTGGCCCCTTTGTAAACTGCATCTTGAGTGATACATCAGTGGCGATCTTGCCCTGGTGCTCGGCAAGGTACTTGGTACATGCCCATACCACATCTTGAAGCTTATCGTATAGTTCATCGGGTATACCTCTTCTAGGCAAATGCGAACGATCAGCATCGGCAGGTAAAAAGCCATGCTCATACTCTTGCCAATCTTTCCAAAGTGACGGAGCAATAGGCTTGAGATCCTCGACCGTTTCGCCTTTACGTAGCCTCGCAAGAAGATCCATTACAGCACCGATGACCCACGGACGGTAGAGCGCGCGGGGTTTCCCGTCCGTGGCTCCTGGAGGGACTTGTCGAATTGGAGGCGGAAGAAGACCATATGTTGCCCACGATTTGAGCTGGCGATCAGTTACCCTGTACTGCCATGTCGCAAGCTCTTCTATTAGTTCAGCACGCGTCATAAGGTACGGCGGGCCAGCCCTCTTCCAGCGAGGCGTGGTGTCCGCCACTACCAGTTCGTCTTCCATGAAAGCTATCATACTCTTACCCTACACCTCTCAACCCCATCACAAAAACTACCACTTCCACCACGGCCGCCGCTCAGACTCGTCGGCAGAGCCGAGGATCAACCGCTCGAGCAGGCGCTGGCTTTGGTTCTGGTAGCGCTGCGTCGCCACCGTCTCAAGGAAGAGCACGGCGACGAGCGCGGCTTCACTGGCCCGGCGGCCACTGA
>MWVV01000849.1_pt1 | contig 11074 bp, 11 predicted proteins | sample 1047281 | NCBI WGS metagenome assembly MWVV01 (sample SAMN06349986, study PRJNA376086) | soil metagenome | isolation source: PT-2 sample Antarctic (ecotone) soil | place: Antarctica | collected 2015-01-13 | reverse complement strand
GCGACGCGCTTTAATTTGACGACCGAATGTCCGACCGAATCGAACATTTTTCTGATTTGCTGGTTGTGTCCTTCAAAAAGCGTTACGCGAAACCAGCCGTTTTTGTCGGTCGGTTTTAAGATTTCGATTTCGGCGGGCGCGGTCTTAAAACCGTCGGGAAGAACAGTTCCGCGCCGCAGTTTATTGATTGCGACGACGGTCGGCAAGCCTTTTGTTTTCACTTCATAAACTTTCGGAACGGTTTTCGACGCGGCGATAAAATTAGTAAATTCGCCGTCGTTCGTCAAAATTATCAAGCCTTCGGTGTTAAAATCCAGCCGCCCGACCGGATGCAGTTTGCCAAAGCCTTTGACCAAATCGACAACCAGTTTTCTGCCTTCCGGGTCAGCCGCGCTCGATAAAACGCCTTTCGGTTTGTTCAGCAGAACATAAAAATTTTCGCGTTGTTCGAGTTTTCGGTTTATCAACTTGCCGCCGACTTTGATGTGGTCGATTTGCGGGTCGGCTTTCGTTCCCGCTTCGGTTACGATTTCGCCGTTAACGGAAACTTCGCCGTTTGCGATGAGTTCTTCGGCTTTGCGGCGCGAAGCGATTCCGGCTTGCGCGATGAGTTTTTGTAAGCGTTCCTGCATTTTATTTTTCTAAAAATCATTGTCGGCTCGCGCCGTTTTTCCTTATGAAATTCCGCCAGCCAAATCTTCAAAATCCTCGATTGATGGCAACTCGCTTAAATCCTTTAACCCAAACTGTATCAAAAAATCCTTCGACGTGCCGTATTGCATCGGGCGTCCGACGGTTTCCTTTCTGCCTTTGGCGACAATCAGTCGTTTATCAAGCAAAGTTTTTATCGCCGAAGCAGACTGGACGCCGCGAATTTCTAAAATTTCCGGCACGGTCGCCGGTTGTTTGTAAGCGATGACGGCGAGCGTTTCCAAAGCGGGAAGCGAAAGTTTTGCCGACGGACGAGTTTTCATAAAGGCGCGAACTTCGGCGTGAAACTCTGTTCGCGTCGAGATTTGCCAGCCGCCGGCGATTGCGCGAAGCTGCAAACCGCTGCTCCGTTCGTCGTATTCTTTTACCAATTCTTCGATTGCCGATTCGATTATCTCGCGGTCTTCTTCCAAAACGTCGGCGAGAATTTTCGCGCTCAACGGTTCGTCGGCGACGAAAATTAACGCTTCGACCATTGAGACAAGCTCGGCGATTGTGCGCGAATGTTTTTCTTCGGTTTCCGAATCCATAAAATTTTGCGGGCGATTTAATCGTCCGCGTTTCGCAAAATTATATCGCCAAAAGTTTTGCTCTGCACAAGTTCGACGCTTTCGGTGCGGACGATTTCCAAGACGGCGACGAATGCTAAAACCAGTTCGGCGCGGCTTTGCATTCCTTCAAAAAACTCGAGTAAATTTAATTTTCCAGCCGCGAAAATCCGTCGTTTCAAATTTCTAATCATTTCGGCGAGCGACATTTCTTCGCGCTTGATTTCCATTTGCACGACTTGTTTGCGGCGTACCACGATTCGTTCAAAAACGGCGAACAAATCGAAAACCGTCGCGTTGACTTCCGTGTTATTTTCGTCCGATTCGATTCGGGCGCGCGTGAAAACGGCTTGCTCGACCGTCGAGCGCTCGTAAAGCATCTGCGCCGCGTTTTTGAATTGCTCGTATTCGAGCAGGCGGTCAACCAGTTCCTTGCGCGGGTCTTCAATTTCTTCTTCCGCTTCGCCCGCTTCGTCGCGCGGCAGAAGCATTTTGGATTTTATCTCAATCAAAGTCGCCGCCATCACCAGAAAATCTGCCGCCAGCGCAACGTCGAGAGTTTTCATCAAGCGAATATACTGCAAATAAGCGTCCGCGATGCGCGCAATCGGAATGTCGAAGATATTCGCCTGTTCCTGTCTGATTAAAAAAAGCAGAAGGTCGAGCGGTCCGGCAAACGCTCCTAATTCCAGTTTAATTTCTTCGCCCGCCGAAGCCGCGCTGATGTGCGGTTTTTCCGTGAAAAAATCGAATGTCAACTGCTCGATTTGCGGCGGCGGCTGTTCCATTATTTTATCCAAGTTAATGACCAAAGGCGGAAACACACGCCGTTTGCGGAGTGTGTTCTCAAGGTTAAAAACACACTCCCTTACGTTCGTGTTTCCACCTTTAACAAATCAATCGCCCGTTCAATTGGTCGGGCGAGAACGGCTTTTTCTCCGATTTCGACAATCGGACGCTGAAGAAGACTCGGGTTATCGATAATAGCCTTGACGATTTCATCCGGCGCAGTTTCGGACGTTAAATTTAACTGTTTGGCGAGCGGTTCTTTGTTACGCAAAACGTCAAACGGTGAAAGGTTCGCCTTTCTTAAAATTGCGCGCAATTTTTCTTCCGTCATTTCGTCGATAAAATAATTTACTCGTTCGTACTCAATGCCGTTTGCGCGAAACAGCTCGGACAAATTCCGACAAGTCGTGCAGGTCGGTTTTTCATAAACGGTAATTTTTTCTCTCATAGCTTTTTAATTTCTCGCGCCGACGATTCCCATTCGTTCATAAACCGTTTTCAAAGTTTCGCGCGCAATAAGTCGCGCCTTTTCCGCGCCGTCTTTTAAGATTTTTTCAAGCGCGCCGTCGTCGATTTCTTTAACGCGCGTTTGAAACGGTTTTAAGAATTCGACAATCGTTTCGGCTAATTCCGACTTGAAATGTCCGTAGCCTTTCCCGTCGAAATCCGCTTCGCATTCGGCTGCGGTTTTGCCCGTCAACAATTGATAAATCGTCAGTAGATTATTGATTGCCGGACGCGCAGCGTCAAATTTTATCGCCGTTCCCGAATCGGTTTGTGCGCGTTTTAATTTTTTGACGATTGTGTCGGCGTCTTCGAGCAGAAATATCGCGCCGTTCACGTTTTCGTCGGATTTCGACATCTTTTTTTCCGGTTCGGCAAGAGATAAAATTTTCGCGCCCGTCGGCGGAATAAACGCTTCGGGAATTTTGAATGTTTCGCCGTAATCGCGGTTAAAGCGCGCCGCAACATCGCGCGTCAATTCGAGATGCTGTTTCTGGTCTTGCCCGATTGGAACAAGTTCGGTGTTGTAAAGCAAAATGTCGGACGCCATCAAAACCGGATAGGTGAACCGTCCCGCGCCGGCTTTTTCCCGTTTGCCTTTTGCTATGTCTTTGAACTGCGTCATTCGTTCAAGCTCGCCCATTCTGGCGACGCAATTTAAAACCCAAGCGAGTTCGGCGTGTTCGGAAACGTCCGATTGAACGAAGACGGTCGAAACTTTTGAATCGATTCCCGAAGCTAAATAAATGCGCGCCAAATCCAAAGTTTTTTGCCGCAAAACTTTCGGCTCTTGCGGCAAAGTTATCGCGTGCAGATTGACGATGCAAAACAAACTTTCATATTCGTTTTGCAGCGCAACCCAATTTTTCAGCGCGCCCAAATAATTTCCGATATGCAGATTTCCCGTTGGCTGCGCGCCGCTGAAAATGCGTTTCTTCATAAAATTTAAGAGATTGAAAACAAAATATAACGAAGCGTAAGCATAAATGGATAAATAACAAGGCTGAAAACGCCGATGTAAATAAGCGCCATTAAAATCAGAAAACCGTATTGTTCTAAAAGATTAAAAATCGGCTCGAAGCTCGCCGGTAAAAAGGTCGAGAGAATTTTACTGCCGTCGAGCGGCGGAAAAGGCAGTAAATTAAAAACGAATAAAGAAAGATTCAAAATCATCAAATCGGCGACGAAAATAACCAGCGGATTAGTGGCTCTGCCGAAAAAATCGGCGGGCGTAAATCCCTGCGTCATCAAAACTTTTGCCAGAACGATTCCGATTGCCAGCAAAATCAGATTCGCCAGAACACCGGCGACCGAAACCATCACGTTTGCCAGCTTATAATTCGTCCAGTTGCGCGGATTAACCGGCGTCGGTTTGCCCCAGCCGATAAGCGGAATTGAGCCGAGCGCGCCGCCGACTGCGCCGAAAACAAAGGAAACAATCGGAATCAAAAGCGTTCCGACCGGGTCGGTGTGCGCGACCGGATTTAAGGTTACGCGCCCGAGCATAAACGCCGTGTCGTCGCCGAATTTGTGCGACATCCAGGCGTGTCCGGCTTCGTGCGCGGAAATCGCCAGAAGCAGAACGACCATATAAATTATTAAATGACTAACCAAATTTGCTAAATCAATTTCGCCCATTTTTGTTACTCCAACCCTTGAAACCGCCCGTGATACGCCGATTTTGACGCACGTTTTTTTTCGTTTTAAAAACAAATCGTTTCGTTGTTTTTACCGTTAAATTGTGCCATTCTTTCGTTATAAAACAAAATTGAACCGTTTATGAAAAAGCATATCGTCTGCATTGCCAGCGAATTCAAAGGCAATGATTTTTACGAAGAATGCGCCGACGCAGGCTGGCGCGTAACGCTCGTAACGCGCGAAAAGCTGCTTGATTCGGTGTGGGCTTGGACGAGTTTGAGCGAGGTGAAAACCGTGCGCGACAATGCGACGGCGGAAGATTACGCGCGCGCCGTAACTAATGTTGCGGGGAGGCTGCCTGTTGACCGCGTCGTCGGCATCGACGAATTCGACGTTTTGACGGCGGCGAAAACGCGCGAACATTTGCAAATCGAAGGCGTCGGCGCTTCTTACGCGCTTCGCTTTCGTATGCAGATTTCCCGTCGGCTGCGCTCCGCTGAAAATGCGTTTCTTCATAAAAATCAAGAGATGGCGACCAAAATATAAGCGAGAGCGAGACGAAACGGATAAATAACAAGGCTGAAAACGCCGATGTAAATAAGCGCCATTAAAATCAGAAAACCGTATTGTTCCAAAAGATTAAAAATCGGCTCGAAGCTCGCCGGTAAAAAGGTCGAGAGAATTTTACTGCCGTCGAGCGGCGGAAAAGGCAGTAAATTAAAAACGAATAAAGAAAGATTCAAAATCATCAAATCGGCGACGAAAATAACCAGCGGATTAGTGGCTCTGCCGAAAAAATCGGCGGGCGTAAATCCCTGCGTCATCAAAACTTTTGCCAGAACGATTCCGATTGCCAGCAAAATCAGATTCGCCAGAACACCGGCGACCGAAACCATCACGTTTGCCAGCTTATAATTCGTCCAGTTGCGCGGATTAACCGGCGTCGGTTTGCCCCAGCCGATAAGCGGAATTGAGCCGAGCGCGCCGCCGACTGCGCCGAAAACAAAGGAAACAATCGGAATCAAAAGCGTTCCGACCGGGTCGGTGTGCGCGACCGGATTTAAGGTTACGCGCCCGAGCATAAACGCCGTGTCGTCGCCGAATTTGTGCGACATCCAGGCGTGTCCGGCTTCGTGCGCGGAAATCGCCAGAAGCAGAACGACCATATAAATTATTAAATGACTAACCAAATTTGCTAAATCAATTTCGCCCATTTTTGTTACTCCAACCCTTGAAACCGCCCGTGATACGCCGATTTTGACGCACGTTTTTTTTCGTTTTAAAAACAAATCGTTTCGTTGTTTTTACCGTTAAATTGTGCCATTCTTTCGTTATAAAACAAAATTGAACCGTTTATGAAAAAGCATATCGTCTGCATTGCCAGCGAATTCAAAGGCAATGATTTTTACGAAGAATGCGCCGACGCAGGCTGGCGCGTAACGCTCGTAACGCGCGAAAAGCTGCTTGATTCGGTGTGGGCTTGGACGAGTTTGAGCGAGGTGAAAACCGTGCGCGACAATGCGACGGCGGAAGATTACGCGCGCGCCGTAACTAATGTTGCGGGGAGGCTGCCTGTTGACCGCGTCGTCGGCATCGACGAATTCGACGTTTTGACGGCGGCGAAAACGCGCGAACATTTGCAAATCGAAGGCGTCGGCGCTTCTTACGCGCTTCGCTTTCGAGACAAACTGCTGATGCGAAATACGGCGGCGCGAAACGGTTTGCCATGTCCCGAATTTACGGGCGCGTTTCGTCCCGATTTGATAAACGAATTTTTGACTCGCGTTCACGCGCCCTGGATTGTCAAGCCGCGCACGGAAGTCAACGCTTTCGGCATTCGCAAGTGCAAAACCAAAGACGAGATTTGGCAAACTCTGACCGCGCTCGATGCGCGCAACACGTGGCGCGACCATCCGTCGCAGTTTTTGATTGAAAGATTTATAGAGGGCGCGGTTTTTCACGTCGATTCGGTTGTCGCAGGCGGCAAAGTCGTCGCCTGCGGCGTTAGTCGCTACGGTGCGACGCCGATGAACGTATCGCACAAGGGCGGCGTTTTTACGACATCGATTTTGCCGCATAAATCTAAAGAAAAACGAGAACTTGAACGATTAAACAAACAGCTTCTCAAAGCATTTGAATACGAGCGCGGAGTAGCGCACTCCGAGTTTTTGCAGTCAAGCCAGACGGGAAAATTCTATCTGCTCGAAGTCGCCGCGCGCGTCGGCGGCGCGTATATCGCCGACGTTTTAGAGCAGGCGAGCGGTTTTAACTTATGGCGCGAATGGGCGAAACTGGAAACCGCGACGGCGGACAATCCGTATCAGCCGCCGAAAATTCGCATGGACTACGCCGGAATCGCGCTTTGTCTGGCAAACGAAGAAACTCCCGACACGTCGCATTATAGCGATGCTGAAATAGTTTATCGCGTCTCGAAATCGAAACACGTCGGGCTGATTTTCCACTCGGAAGACCACAAACGAATCGGCGAGCTGCTGGAGATTTACGCCGGGCGAATGACAAACGACTTTCTCGCCGTCGCGCCGACAAAGGAAAGATACGACGACTGAAAGAAGTGATAAGTGATAAGTGAAAGAATTCCCTGACTTATCACTTATCACATATCACTTATTATGTTTGATGTTTCCGCGCAAAAAGAAAACGCGCCTGCCGTTTTAGACCACAATTTCGAAAAATATTTTTCCGCGCTGCTCGAATTTGAATCGATTGCCGAACTGGAAAAATCCGAGATTTATCAAAAAATAAAACCGCAAGTAGAAGCAATTCTTAACGCCGTCGCGCAGGAAAATTTCGCCGCGCAAACATTTGAAAAATCCGAGACGGTTCGCGCGCTGGCGTGGAACATCGAGCGGGGAAATCGGTTTGAAGGAATTGTTGACGCACTCAAAAATCACCCGCAGTTAAAAGGCAAGGATTTGTTGCTTTTAACCGAACTCGATTACGGAATGGCGCGCAGCGGCAATCGTTTCGTCGCGCGTGAATTGGCGAAAGAATTAAAATTAAATTACGCTTTCGCGCCCGTTTATATCGCTTTGCAAAAAGGAAGCGGCGTCGAAGCCGAAGCCGCGGGCGAGAACACGAAATCCCTGCACGGACTCGCGCTGTTTTCAAAATATCCGATAAAAAACGCTCACGCCGTTGCGCTGCCAAACGGCAAAGACAAAATGCTCGGCAAGGAAAAACGGCTCGGATATTTGCGCGCGCTCGTCGCCGACATCGAACATCCGGCGGGCGTTTTTCGCGCCGTAACCGTCCATTTAGACGCACATTCGAGCCGAAAACATCGACACTTACAGATGAAAATTGTGCTTGATCATCTTGAAACTTTGCCGCTATTGCCGACGATTATCGGTGGTGATTTGAATACCACAACCTTCAATATACAGACTTCAACTCGTGCAATTCTCGGTTATTTCCGGCGAATAGCGATGGGAATCCGCCACGTAACGAAAAATCATTTTCCGCATCCCGACCGATATTTCGAACGTGCGATGTTTGCCGACATTGAAGCTCGCGGCTATGAATATCGAAGTTTTAATGAAGAAGGTATCGGCACGCTTCACTACGATATGGACAGCGTAAAAACGAATGCAAATCTACGTGATTGGGTACCGCGTTGGTGCTTTCCACTTTTGTTTTGGGCAGCAAAGCAGGTTGGCGGAAAAGTGTCGGGACGGCTCGATTGGTTCGCGGGCAAGGGAATCGAGGTTCGGGGAAAACCGCAAACCATCGGCGATTTGTTCGACGCCGAAAACGCGCCGCTCTCCGACCACGACGCCATAACTTTGGACTTTGCGCCGCTTAAAAGTTAAACTGAAAGCTCGAAACGAAATATAACGAAAGCGCATAAATTTTTATCTCAAGAGCGCGGTCGCAAGCAAAAGTTGAAATAAATTATTTAATTTTGGAGAATAAATGTCAGAAGTAAGTTTTTGTCAAACATTAAGTTTTAACGCCGACCATTTCGATTACGAAACGGTCAATCAGGAAAACGGCAACGCGACGATGATAAAATTCCCAATCGATGTCGGGCGCTACAGCGCTGGCGATGTCGTCGTTGTGCTTGATGACGCAGAGGTTCGCTTTCACGGCATCATCGGAAAAATCGAAAGCGGCTATGCCTTCGCCTACGACCCGAAAGGCTCGCTGCTGCCCGGAACAGTCCAATAAGTTCGTAGAGTTTAGAAAGTTCGCATAGTTTGCAGGGTAAAAACGCCGCTGACTCTATAAACCTGACAAACTGCTCGGGCATTAAACTTGACAGTTTTACCATAGATTTTTATCATCGAAATTTCGCTTCGGGGTAGTAGCTCAGTTTGGCAGAGCGCTGCGTTCGCAATGCAGAGGTCAGGAGTTCGACCCTCCTCTACTCCACCATTTGTTTTCAAGCACTTACCCGCGTGGGTGCTTTTTTATTTGGCTCGGCTGGCACGATTTTGGCACGATTTTGTTTTTCGAGCGATTTGACCGCTTTACGTTTTGCCTTTGAAGACTGCGCGTAACGCAATATCATCCGCAAATCCGTATGCCCCAAAATCGCCGCAATCGTGATGTGGTCTACACCCGCATCGAGTAGCCGACTAGCAGCCGTCCGGCGCAAATCGTGGACGGTAATACGGCTTACTTTAGAGCGTTTGACTGCTCCTTTGATTGCCGTTTTGACCGAAAAGCCCCTTCCGCCTGATTTCGGGCTCGGAAAAACAAGCTCGCAAGTGCGTTTTGCTAATCGCCTTTGCAATACTTTTTTAACCGTTTCGTTCATCGGAATGTCGACCTCTCTTCCAGTCTTGCCTTGAATAAGTCGAATTTCTTCTTCTTCCAAGTCGATCTGCGACCATAAGAGACCCGTCGCATCACATTGCCGCAAACCGGTGTTGATGATTACTTGGCAAATATCAAACGCCCATTTGGATTCAAAAGCGGCGAAAAATTTTTCATCGTCGCCGTTTTTGAGTTTTCGCCGCCCGACATTATGAAATTTCGGTTTTTCCACTCGCTGGCACGGATTATAATCAACATAATCGTTGTTCAGTGCTAAGGAGAAAATCTTGGAAATTACCGCCATCTCCCGAGCGACCGTTGCCGGTTTGCGCTCCGTATCATGGGGAGTCGGTGTTTTCATGCGTTTGATTTTGAAATCCTCGATATCAAAAGGTTTGATATCACGCAAGTTTTTGCCTTTGAAAAATTCAAGAGCAAATTTGCAAACAATCACATCCCGCTCAAACGATTTTTTATTTTCTTCCGAATAAGGCAGAAAATATTTGACCAGGAAATCCTCAAACTTAATCTGCTGAATTTCCTTTGAACCGCTTCGTTCCTCATAAAGTCTTGCTTTCCAAGTCACTTCATATTTTTCTGCATCGCGAATGCCTGTCTCGGGCGACATTCGCTTTTTGTAAGTAACACCTTTGTAATCGAATTTAACGAATAAGGTGTCGCTTTTTTTGTCTGTATAGATTGGCATAAGTATTCTTATCTCCTCTCTTAGACAGACATAAACCATGCGCTTATTATAGCACGCAGAAAGGTTTACGTAAGCCCTAAGAGCGATTTATAACGTTCCGTGTGAAGTGTTTCAGTTTCAGTTTTTTGAGAATGTTTAGGCGAGTTGGCAACGACAAATAGTTGGGTTAAAGTGTGTTTTGCTATAGGCTCTTGCTTACCTGTTAGAAATCGCTCTACTTCTTCCGGATCAAACAATTTATCCCGACCAAGACAGAGGTGCGGAATGCTATATTTTTTTACATCTACCCGAAACTGTTTTGCGCTTCTTGATAAGAGTCGAGCCATTTCAGGTAATTTGATACGTTCTCTAAAGACTTTCATAAAAGTTCGATTTTTATCAGATTTGGAGTTACTGTCTTATCGAATAAAAAACAAAAAGGTTTGTTACTGTTTTATTAGTAACAAACCTTTTATAAGATTAAATTAAGCCCTTGTGTTAGAAACGTTAAATAAAAATCAAATTAGTTTTATTTAACATTTTAGATTCAAGCCTTCTGAAGTTTTTTCTTGTAATAAATTCTTATCTTGAAAAGTCGATTTTAGTGATGTTGCCTTATAAATAAAACTTTAATTATGGAAATACTTGACCGCAAATCTCTGAAATTTTTAGTTGTTTACAATGCAGATGTGTAACCCTAAAAGAATCTTCCGGCAGAAATCTTTTTGCCTAACCGAGTAACAGATAACGTATGTAAATTGTTGCAAACATTGGTTAATACGTCATTTGCGAAATTATATACTTCCGCTTTAATACACTCAATTGATTACCATTAACACAATCAATTGAGTATATAAGTATAGGCGATTAAAATAGTGCAATCTAATCAATTGATAATCTTTGAAATAATGAGAATACCGGTAAATGATGAACAATGCCGATAACCCTGTTGGAGTGGAGCGATGAATCAATTCACTATACTTTTCGAGAACTGTTGCCTAACACCAGTTTTAACAATAACTCGTTTACACAAAGTTTTTAGTACGCTCTAATTTGCGAAAAAACGGTTGTCAATTTTAGTACTTCTAATAGTTTTGATCACTTTTAATTTCTAAGAGACTATTTATCTGCGAAAGGTGTGGGATTTAATCCGTATAAGTTTAAGTCATCTTCTCGGAACACTATCAGTAAAGGTTTAAACACATCATTGAAACCCTTCTTATATACCGATTTTGAGAAGTATTTCAAGTCGAAGTGTAGATCAATTCAAAAGTTAAATTTACTTACTTGAAAGTGAGTTACTCCCAAAAACCGGACCAGTCTAAACTAGAGTTTCCGGGCTTCTGAGTTACTCCCAAAAACCGGACCAGTCTAAACTAGAGTTTCCGGGCTTCCGTGATGCCGGCTGAGGGCTTCCGCC
>MWVV01000848.1_pt1 | contig 11076 bp, 9 predicted proteins | sample 1047281 | NCBI WGS metagenome assembly MWVV01 (sample SAMN06349986, study PRJNA376086) | soil metagenome | isolation source: PT-2 sample Antarctic (ecotone) soil | place: Antarctica | collected 2015-01-13 | reverse complement strand
AAAACTCTCTCCGCGCCTGCCGCGACAATTAAATTGGCGATCAGTTTAGCGGCAATCGGAACACGCGGACGATCCTTTTTATCCGAACGCGCATAGCCGAAGTACGGAATAACTGCCGTTACTCTTTCCGCCGAAGCCCGCCGAAAAGCGTCAAGCATAATCAGCAGTTCCATTAAATTCTGATCAGACGGCGGACACGTCGGCTGTATGAGAAAAATATCCGCGCCGCGAGCATTTTCTCCGATTTGATAGTTAAATTCGCCATCAGAAAATCTGCCGGTGTTGGACTTTCCCAAATCACAACTCAAATGGTGGCATATTTCTTCCGCTAAATCGATGTGCGCATTGCCCGAAAACACTTTGATATTGCCTGTTACGCTCATCTTTCCTGCAATTTAAATGTGCAAAAATATAAATAAATGACGAGCAACTTCTTTTTCCTTAAAAGCTGCTCGTCGTTTTTAGAATGGCTGGGGCGGGAGGGATCGAACCTACGAATGCCGGATCCAAAACCCGGTGCCTTACCACTTGGCTACGCCCCACTAAAGTCTGCAATTTACTTGAAGCAAATTCGAAAAATATTTTAGCGACTCAAAATAATTAGCGCGTGAAACTGTCTCTGCCGGAAATACGCGCCAACGCGGTTCAGATTCTAAATTAATCGCCGCGATTTCCTGATGCTTCTTATTTTCAAAAGTTGCAAAAACGCTTGCTCCGCTGCCGGACATTAAAACCGTTTTCGCTCCGCTTGCGGCAAGAACGTTTTTTACACGCTCGATTTCCGGTTCAAGTTTAAAAACAACTGGCTCAAAATCATTTCTGACCAGCGATTGCTGTAAGACTATCGATTCCGCCTCGTCACGGCAAATTTGAAGAATACTTTTTGAGTCATTATTTGTCAAGTGTGCCGCATTAATTTGCCCGAACGCGGCGGCGGTCGAAACGTCGACTTGCGGCGTGACAATTAAGATGTATTTTTCGACTATTTCTCTGCGCGGGGAAATTTCTGTACCTCGCCCCGTCCCGATTGCTGTTCCCCCGTAAAAAAAGAAAGGAACATCTGAACCAAGCTGTTTCCCCATCTCGACAAAATCAGTGAACGCAACGTGGATTTGCCAAAGTTTGGAGAGTCCGAGCAGAGCGACAACGGCATTTGACGAACCGCCGCCGAGTCCGCCCGGCGCTGGGATATTTTTTTCGAGATGAATTCTAGCGCCTATTTTTACATCGTATTTTTCTTTTAATAAATTGGCGGCTTTAATAATCAAATTACGCTCGTCAACCGGAATTTCAGGATTATCGCACGTCAAGACCAGTTTGGAATTTTCTGAAAACGTCAGATTGTCTTTCAGCGAAACTGTCTGAAAAACTGTGCAGAGTTCGTGAAATTGGTCGGGGCGTTTACCCAAAATACGGAGCGATAAATTTATTTTGGCAAATGAGGGAAGCGAGAATATTTCAGGCAACATTTCTCAAGCATAAAAAACAAAAAAAAATGAAGCAAACAGACTTGCTTCATTTTCGTGAATTTTATTATGTCATTCGTTTTTTACGAAAAGCGTTAAGATTCACACTTCCAAAACTATTTTTTAGGCGCCGGTTTTTCGATGCGGGCTTTTATTTGCGCCAGCGCCTGGATCAATTTTGTATTTTCCGGGTTGGAATAAAGCGCTTGCTGCAATGCCTGAACCGCCATCGCCGATGCGCTTGCGTCCGCGGTTTCAAGTGCAGTCAGAAGCAGATCGACAACTTCCGTGTTGGAAGGCTCATCGGCAACCGCGCGGCTTAAAATCTCAACCGCCTGGGTTGTCTGCCCCGCTTGAATCAGAGCCGCGCCGAGTTTTACTGACGCTGATTCAGGCGAAAGAGTTTCCGTCTGAAAAACCCGTCCGTAAAAACCATTGTTCAGAGGCGGCGCTGACGACAGCCAATTTTTGAGAGCGCCTATCCGGTCATCATTTTTTTTCGTTCGCGCGTAAAATTCACTTAAAAAAGCATATGCTTCAGCGTTACGGGCATCGAGGCGGGTGATCTCCTGCCATTCTCTAATTGCTTTCTGCGTAAAAAACGGATCAAGAATACCGCGATTAATATTGCTTTTAAAAGTGTAAAGCTGCGCCAGAATTTGATGTGCGCCAAAATTTTCAGGCGAGATTTTAACAGCTATTTCAGCCAAAGTAATTGCTTCGTCAACATCATATGGCGGCGTGTTTTTCGTCAAATCAGCCAGCGCCGTATAAGCTTCCGCCAAATTTGGATTAAATTCCAGCGCCTTTTGTAGAGCCTGCGACGCGAGGCGGGAGTTTTGCGCCTTGGCGGCTTGTGAACGAGTCTGGACTGCCATCCAGATATATCTCTGCCCTTCGAGCAGTTTCGCGTACGCCTGTTCGCGCCGCTCACGCAGAATTTCCGCATTCGGGCGCGACTGAGCGAGATTTTTCAAAATTACCTGGGAAATCTTTTCATCCGCGCCCGTTTGAAAAGGCTTGGGCGCGGGCGGATTATTTTGCGCAAAGGCATTTGAAATGACAAGAGCGCTTGAAAATACGACGAAGATAAAGTTTTTACTTTTCATTAAACTCATTTATTTAACTTTCTTTCAAACTTACAAAAACCGATTCTCCGCCGTAAAATTTACGCTTTTACTTTTGTGGTTCAACCTTTGGCGTTTCAGCCTGTCGCTGGGAAATAACGGTGGTTAATGATTTTGGAATTTGTGAAGCATTAATGTCGCCTTGATTTTCGATTATCTGGTCAATAAGTTCGAACTTTTTCTTATCAAAATCATTAGTCATCAAAACACCGTCATTGTCAATCGTCATCGGATAAATACCAAAAAATTCATTTTTGAAATTGGCAAGAAACGATTTCTTTTCCGGCGGAAGCATTTTCATTCTTTCCGGATTCGGCTCCGGTACGCTCGCGCCAATAAGTCCAAGCTGCTCTTTTGATTTTTCCACATAATCGCTGTTCGGATAATCGCGCACCAATTGTTGAAAATACTTTGCCGCCTGATCAGTCTCTTCTTCGAGCTGATAAGTGACGGCAAGTTTAAAGAGCGCTTCGTCCATAAAACTAAAATTCGGGTACTTATCCAGAATTTCGCGGTAACGCGATTGCGCGCCCTTTAAGCCGCCTTTCTTTTGGTCGACCGAAAGCTTGTAGTAAAAATTTGCGACATACAGATTATGCAGTCCGAGATTGTCCTGAACTTGTTCGAGACGCTGGTTCGCATCGCTCTTTAATATCGAATTCGGATACTGCTGCAGCAGAGCGCGAAGACGCTGCTCGGCTTTTTTAGCCGGGGTAAAGTCACGGTCCGGAAGTCCGATCTGGCGCATCTGCGATTCGGCAATTTTCAGCAAAACGCGGTCGGCAAGCGGGTGCGTCGGAAAAAATGTCAGCCAATCCTGGTAACCCGCCGCCGCCTGAATTAAGGCGCTGGTCGAACCTTCCAGATAAAAACTGTCGGCGGAAGCGAGTTTTGCCATCGGCAAATACGGTGAATCAGGATAAGTTGTAATAATCGTCTGAAAAAGAAGCCGCCCGATGTCATAATTGTTTTTACGAACATTTTTCGTCGCTTCAATAAAAAGCTGGCGGTCGCGTCCCGGCGTCACGGTTCCGATCAATTCTTCATATTCATCCGCGCCGCCGCCGAAAATTCCCAGAAACTTTTTCTTTGGCTTTTTCTCGCGCGTCGTGCCGACATCGGAAACCGGATTTGCGCGCGCGCCGGCGGTTTCCGTCAGAGCCGTATCGACCCGCGCCTGAAATTCATTAATACTTGTCTCCAGTGCATCCAAATCGCTTCTTTCATATTTTTCAGCCCGATCAACTTTACCGCGCAGATTGTTGACTTCCGATTGAAAATTTGTCGCTTCCTTCTCCAATCCTTTCAGGCGTTTATACGGAGTGTCAGCCGATGAATTTTTATCTTCCTTATCAGATTTTTTTTCTCTGCTTTCATCCTTCAGAACCGAAGCTGCGCTGCCGACCGAGCGGCGCATTGTCTCAAGCTTTTGCCGCATTACTTCCAGACGCTGCGAAACCGAACCGTCGGCGTTTTTCGGCGCTGTTTTTTCCTGCGCGAAACCCGAAAACGCAAAGCTAAATAAAATAAACAAACTTAAAAATACTGCTTTATAATTTTTCACTAACATATTTTTTATATTTATTGGTTTCAACTAACTACGATCAAATTTTAGTTTTACTAATAACTGTTAACTTTTGACTGTTCTTAAACCCAGACGATCGCCGCGTCAATTAATTCTTTAACCGCTTCGGTCGGTTTTCCTCTGCCGAATACTCCGGTGCCGGAAACGATTATTTCCGCGCCCGATTCTATCATTTTCGCAATGTTGCTCGCATCAATCCCGCCGTCAACCTCAATTCTCGTCGGTAAACCGCGCTCTAAAATCATTCGGCGCAGTCGAATGATCTTGTCAACCGAGGTATGAATAAATTTTTGCCCGCCAAATCCCGGGTTAACCGACATTAACACCACATAATCCGCGAAAGGCAAGCCTTCTTCCAAAGCAACCAGCGGCGTTGCGGGATTGATTGCGATTCCCGATTGCGCGCCCGCTTCTCTGATTCCAACTAAAGTTCTCTGCAGATGCGCGTCTGCTTCGATGTGAACTGAAACCATATCCGCGCCGGCTTCGACAAACTTTTCGGCGTAGCGGCTCGGCTCTTCGATCATCAGATGCGTGTCAATTTTTAGCTTCGTCACCTGTCGAATCGCTCTGACAACCGGCAAACCGATTGTAATATTCGGCACAAAATGCCCGTCCATCACGTCAACGTGCAGAATGGTCGCACCGCCCGTTTCAATCACCTGAATCGCTTCCGCTAATCTTGTAAAATCCGCCGATAATATTGAAGGAGCTAATTCAAACATTCGTCAATTTTCTCGTTTTTTAATTTATTATTCGCTACTTTAGTTGCACGAAAAAACTTTCCGGTTGCACGCTTCTAAGGCTTCGGAGTTTTGCGCGGGCGAGTTTCCTCACCGCTCTTTGGCTTATCAGAAACCGGATTCGGCTTATCGGCTCCTGGCGGATTCGGCGGTTTGCCAACTGGACTTGTCGAGGTATTTTTGTTTGTTTTATCGGCGCCAGAGTTGTCGTTTGAATTTGAATTTGTTTTATTTGAATTGTCGCTGTTGGAATTTGAATTTGTTTTCTCTTTAATCACGTCGCGCGTAGTTGAAACTTTCTTTTTGTTGGAGTTAGCCGTATTTTGATTCGCTTTATTTAATTTTTTCGGCTTATCGGAAATTAATTCTTCTATTTTTTCGCTGTCGTCTGTGTCCTCTGCTTCACCAGGCTTTTTCAACGTAACCGGAGCTTCATCGCCTTCTGGATTTGTTTTGCTGGTGACGACTAGAATCATCTGACCGGTTTTTACAGTGTCCCCGGGTTTTGGCAATTGTTCTAAAACCGTATTCGGCTTTTCAGTGCTGAAACGGTCGGCTCTCCTTTTAATTCTCAAGCCTAAGGATGCGAGTTCCTTTTCACTATCCACGAAATCCTTCCCGACAATTTCCGGAACTTTTAATTCCTCGCCCTGCAAAGATAAGTAAACCGCTCCCGCCGCGCCTGCTAAAAAAGTTGCCGCAAGCACCGCGACGATTATTAATTTTCCAAACGCCGACACGCCCTGTTTAATAAAACTCACAATTTAATTTTGTTAGATTCTAAAATCCTGAAACGAAGATTCTGTATTTCACTGAAAATTAACGAATCGAAATGTGTCTCAACTTTAACAGAAAGTCAGTTCTTTTCAAAAACAGCGATAAAAAATCCATCCGTGTTATCGCGTCCGGGCAACGTCCGGACAAAGTTTTCGTTGGTTAAAAATCTTTCTGAAACACCAGGTAGAACTTTACAAAAACTGCTGTCACCACTCAAAAATTTTTCTGCTGTCGATTCATTTTCTTCCCGTTCCAGCGAACAAGTTGAATAAATCAATCTGCCGCCTTTTTTCACAAGCTTTGATGCGTTCTTCAGGATTTTGAGTTGTTTTTTGCTTAGTTCCGCAAAATCCGCAGACTGCAAAAAATAGCGAATTTCGGGATTGTGCCGAATCGTTCCGGTTCCCGAACACGGCGCGTCGAGCAGAATCACGTCGAAACTTTCATCGGCGAAAGGCATTGAGTTTACGGCGTCATATCGAACAAATTCAATGTTGTTCGCGCCCTGCCGAAAACAGTTTTCCCGTAAACTTCTCACACGATGCTCATAAAAATCGCCCGCTACAAACAATTTTTCATTTTCCCGATTTTTATTGATCAAAGTCGATTTGCTGCCCGGCGCGGCGCAAACATCTAAAAAGCTTTCTTCTTTCTGCAAATTTACTGTCTGTCCGACAAGCTGCGAGGCTTCGTCCTGAAAATAAATTTTCCCCGACTCGGCAAAAAGTCTGAGCATTTCGTTTGATTTTGAAACTTTCCACGCCCCTTTGATAAATTCTGATTCGCTGATTTCCAGATCAAGCTTGGAAAGCGCGGCAACCGTGATTTGATCCGATTTTTTTGTCAATCTGAAAACTAACTTCGGCGCGATATTATTCGCTCGGGTTAATTTTGCGGTTTCTTCCAGACCGAATTGCTCAACCCATTTTTCACAGAGCCAGCGTGGATGCGAAGTCTTGACGGAAATTTCTTCTAAATCGTCAACAAATTCAAAATCGATTCGCTCGCGCGTCGCGCGGCGCAAAACCGCATTGACAAAATTCCCCGCCGAACGCTTTTTCGCCCGATAGACAAGATTGACAGATTCGTTGATCGCCGCCCGCGCCGGGATTTTGTCGAGAAGTAAAATCTGAAACAAACCGATTCGCAAAGACAAAAGCACCGCCAAATCAAGTTTTTCAATTTTTTTATCAATTAAAAACTCGATAATTTTGTCGAGATAAATTTGATTCCTCAAAATGCCGAGTGTCAATTCGTGACACAGAGCGCGGTCTTTTGTTTCCAAATTTTCTTCGTAAACCGGAAGTAAAACCGACGAAAAGGACTTTTCTCTCTCAACTTTCGTTAAAATTTCAAAAGCGGCGGCTCTGGCGGGAGAAACCTGTCGATTTTGGATTTTGGATTTTGGATTTTGGACTGGTGAATTTGATTTATCCAAGTTGATCTCCGACGTGAATTTGCGCGCCGTTTAAAAAATCTCGCGCCCGCATTCTTTTTTTGCCTTCAAGTTGAATTTCAATCAATCGCAGAGCCGTGTTATCACCACAAGCCACCACCAAATCATCCACCCTCGCCTCTAAAATTGTCCCGCTTTTGACAGAAGAATTCTCGGCGAATCGCTTACCGCTCAATGTTGGCTGCTCATTGCTCATTACTGATTGCTGACCGCTCACCGTCCACTGATCACTGACCACCGCTTTCCAAATTGTCATTTTTTTGCCTTGAAAAGATGTAAATGAAGTTGGGAATGGCTGAAAACCGCGAATATGATTGCAAATTATATCGGCTTTTGAACTCCAATCAACGCGCCCCATTTCTTTGGACAACATCGGCGCGTAACTGGCATCCATTTCGATTTGTTTGCGCGGCGTAATATTTTCTAAATTTTCTACGGTTTCAAGGAGCAAATCCGCGCCCTCAAAAGAAAGTCGCGCCATCAAATCAATCGCGTTTTCTTCGATACTGATCGCGGTTTCGGCTTGCAACAGAATGTCGCCCGTGTCGAGTCCGGCATCCATCCGCATGGTCGTCACGCCCGTTTTTGTTTCGCCGCCGACAATCGCCCAATTAACTGGCGCGGCTCCACGATATTTTGGAAGCAACGAAAAATGGACATTGATTGCGCCTTTCGGAAAAGCTTCGAGAAAACTTGCGGGAAGAATCCTTCCATACGCCACCACAACCGCGACATCCACCTTGTGAGATTTAAAAAGTTCTAAGGCTTCAGGCGTTTTAATTTTTGCCGGCTGACAAACATTTAGATTATTTTCGAGCGCAAATTCCTTGACTGGCGGAGCATTTAGTTTATTGCCTCTTCCCGCAGGTCGGTCTGGCTGCGTCCAGACGGCAACCACTTCGTGTTTGCTTCTTAAAAGATTTTCCAAACTCGGAACAGCCGCCAGCGGAGTTCCCATAAAAACTATTTTCATTTTTGCAAATATCAGTTAGCAGTCATCAATTAGCAGTTAGAAATCAATCTCTGTTGATAAATGTTAACTGCAAACTGTCATTTGATTTTAAGTGCTTCCTTCATCACATAAAATATCCAGTTTTCTTCCATCACGCCCTGGACGAGGTTTGAACCAGCACCGGTGGCGAAAATCGCTACATCCTCGCCGCCGTGCGTCTCATCTGTCAGCGGAATTGTTGCTTCCTGTTTATAATCAGGATTAGTAACTGCTTTTTCCGTTAAATTCGGACGCGTGGCGCCGCCGCGATAACCTCTTCCATTGGCATAGTTTAGCGTCGTGTAGGGCTGCTTGTTTTTATCAAACGCGTAGTTTTCTTCGAGCAATCCCTGATTTCCGACTTCGCGTACGAGACCCAAAATATTATTTCCGCGTATCGGATAACCGCCCATCGTAAAAGTATGACTGTGGTCGGCGGTGACAATAATTAAAGTATCCTTCAAATCGACTTTCGACAAAGCCGTGCGAACGGCATTTGATAATTCAATCGCCTCGGTTAAGGCGCGAAAGGCATTGCCATTATGGTGCGCGTGATCGATTCGCCCGGCTTCAATCATTAAAAAATAACCTTTTTTGTTTTGCGAAAGAATGTCGATTGACTTCGCCGTCATTTCCGAAAGAGACGGTTCGCCGCCCTTGTCATTTTTGCGGTCAAATTCGTATTGCAGATGCGAAGTTTCAAAAAGTCCTAATAAATGTTTTGTCTTTTTTGCATCAATTAAATCAAATTGCTGCCGGTTCCAGACGTAATTCGAATTTTTATATTTGTCTGTCCACTCCTTCGGCAAATCGCGCCCGTCGAGCCTTTCGCCTTTTTTATCCGTATATTCGGGGTCAATCGTTTGGTTGGAAATAAATTTGGAGCGCCCGCCGCCAAGCGCCACTTCCAAGCCGTCGCCCAATGGAAATTCGATCAATTGGCGGGCGATGTCGGGAAAGTTTGCCTGCCGCGCGTCAGTAGATAAATTGGCGTCTGATTCCCAGTCGCGGAAAGCGGTGTGCGCGTAACAAGCCGCCGGCGTCGCGTGGGTCAGCCGCGCAGTTGTGACGACGCCGGTTGATTTTCCGTTTTCTTCCGCCGTCTCAAGCAGAGTTTTTGTTTCGTTTCCTTTGACGGTTCGATAATCGCCGACAACGACGTTTTGGTTAACCGAAAGAACTCCTTCATCGGTTTTTATGCCGGAAATGATGGCGGACATTGTTGGCGCGGAATCTGATGTCTGCTGGTTGACGCTGTATGTTTTTGATAAAGCGACATTTGGAAACTGCTCAAAACTAAGTGAATTTTCCTCGCCGCTCTCACCGCGAAGCTGTCCTTCTAAAATCCGCGCCGCCGTCACGGTTGTGATTCCCATTCCGTCTCCGATAAAAAGAATGACATTTTTGGCGCTCTTGTTAAATTTTTTGGCGTTTTTTCTTTGCTGAATTGCGGCTTCACCGCCGCTCCGCCAGGTTTCGGGGGATTCCTGACGTTTAACCGGAAAAGGTTTTGACTTTTCATCCGCCGTCTGCAAAGCTGCTTTCGACGCCAGAAAAATCAGCGAAAAAAAGCTGCCGAAGATTAATAAGGCAAAAATTTGTCGGGTGCAAAAAAAAAAATTGTTTTTCATTAAACGTTTATTAATTTCTTTTATTTTTCTTCAAACAGCGAGAGATATTCGCCATAACCTTCTTCTTCGAGTTTTCCGACCGGGATAAATCGCATCGATGCCGAATTCATACAGTAGCGCATTCCGCCGAGTTCGCGTGGTCCGTCGTTAAAAACATGTCCGAGATGCGAATCAGCGTTCTTTGAGCGAACTTCCGTGCGGCGCATACCAAATTTGCTGTCCACCTTTTCGATAAAGTTTTCCGCTTCGAGCGGTTTATAAAAACTCGCCCAACCGCAGCCCGAATCAAATTTTTCAAACGAACTAAACAGAGGCTCGCCCGAAACGATGTCAACATATAAACCTTCCTCTTTATTGTCCCAATATTCGTTGCGGTGCGGCGGTTCGGTGCCGTCTTTCTGCGTTACATCATACTGCATCGGCGTTAATTTTTGCCGAAGTTCTTCGTCAGTCGGTTTAGTGTATTTTTTCATTTTTTATTTTTTGTTCTTTAGTTTGCCCTTGATTATCAAGATGTTTAATACGCGCAGTGATAATTGTAGCCCTCAAAAACTCTTATCCATTTTCCGTCCTTGCGGCTGTAAACGTGAAAGTTATTACCTTCAAAAGCCTTGCTGATTGTAAAAACTTCGGCAACCTTATCTCCGCTGTATTCAAACGTGTCGAGCAGCGATTCACCGCCGAGTTCATCCAAGTCTTTCAATTCTCCACTCATCATTTCGGCGGGCGTAAATTTTTTGTATTCGCTGTAACCAAATTTATATTTTGCTCCGTTGTCTTTTTCGGCAATAAAAAACAGCAAATTTCTTTCTTTCGCGGAACTTTCCACCCAAAAAGAACCAACCATTTCTGCTTTGCCGTCGCCGTCAACGTCGAGCGCAGTTAAATTATAATATTTCAAATTATTGAGAACCCGCGCCGTAACGCCCTGTTTAGCGAATTCGGCGCGAACCAGCGATTCGACTTCAGCGCGTTCGCCTGCCGTCGGAAGTCGCCGCACACCGGAATTTGTTTTCGCGGTATTTTGGTTTGTCGCCAGGCTCATTACAAAACCTTTTAATTTAGCTTTGGCGGACTGTGCTGAAACTTCCGCTAAATTCTTCGCGCAATCAGATTTTGGATTAGACGTTTTAACAGTCACAGTGCCGCTCGCCGCACCACCGAAAATCAAATTATGTGAATCAATACTAAAAAAGGCAGACTGCACAGATTCGATAGAATGAATTTGTGGAAAACAACCTAATCGAAATTTACTTGTTCGTCTGCCATATCTACGATATGAACAAACGCTTGCATTTGC
>MWVV01000847.1_pt1 | contig 11082 bp, 3 predicted proteins | sample 1047281 | NCBI WGS metagenome assembly MWVV01 (sample SAMN06349986, study PRJNA376086) | soil metagenome | isolation source: PT-2 sample Antarctic (ecotone) soil | place: Antarctica | collected 2015-01-13 | reverse complement strand
AAGTTCAAAGTTCAATGTTCAATGTTCAAACTTTCACGGAAATCCAAAATCCAAAATCTAAAATCCAAAATCGAGAAGCTCTTTGGCGAGTAAAGCATAAAGCGCCTTCGCGCGGCGTTTTGCGAACCGTTGCGGGAATTGCGCTTCGTGCAACCGCGCTTTATTTTCGTTACGGCGGTTTGGCTACTTCGGCTTTAAGTTTCGCGCGAGGCGGTTTGAGTTTGGCGCAAACGGTCAATTCGTTTCGCTGGTCGGGTTTGAGAAATAGATTTTCGTCGTTTGATTTGACGACGCTTGCCTCGAATTCGGCGAAAAATTACGTGTCGAATCGAGTTTCGCTTTACGGAATTTCCGCCAGAACGCCGAATTTATTAAATCGAATAAACAATTTACAAATCAACACGCCGACGCTTCCGAACGCCGCCAATATTCGCGGAAAAATCATCGGCAGCGCAATCGGTAAAATTACGCCTTCGCGCGCCGACGTGCAGGAAAGTCTGCTTGATAGAATTGATCCGGTGCGCCGGGTCGAAAAACTTTCCGATTACTTTCTGCGCCGCAGACGCCTCGCTGACCTTCGCGGAAATTATATGTATTTTTACACGGATTTGCCGAAGCCGTTCGACAAAAAAGGTTTAGTCGGTGTCAACGTTCACACCGGACAAGATGCTCGCTTCGTTTTAATCTCCGAACCGGACGTGCGTTTCGTAACGGACGAAACTTTAGGTTTACTTTATTCGGTGGATGGAAATAAATTACAAGCATTTGACGTTTTGGACAGATAGAAAAATTCACTACAAAAACACTGAAAACACAGAGTTTTTTAAAACAAAAAATAAACCATAGATGCGTGCAGATAAACACAGATAAAATCTTTTCTAAATCTGTGTCTATGTGTGTTAATCTGTGGTTAATTTTTCTTTGCTTTAATTTGCTAAACTTATGAAATCAAGAATTATTGTTTTCCTGTCTCTGTGTCTCTGCGTCTCTGCGGTGAATTCTTTTGCGCAAAAATCGAAAGACAAACCGAACACGGAAATTAAAAAAATGCTACAGGAAATTTCCGCCAAAAACATCGAAGCGACGATTCGCCGTCTCGCCTCTTTCGGCACGCGCAATACTTTGTCCGAGCAGGATAATCCGACGCGCGGAATCGGCGCGGCGCGCGATTATCTATACGGCGAGTTTCAGAAAATCAGCGCAGCTTGCAGTAATTGTTTGCAGGTTGAAAAACAGACGTTCACGCAGCAGCCGACTGCAAATAAGCGCGTTACGCAGCCGACCGTTTTGACGAATGTTTATGCCGTGTTGAAGGGCGCGACGAATCCAGACCGCGTTTATGTCGTCTCCGGTCATTACGATTCGATGTGCAATTTGGACGCGACTGACGCAACGTGCGAAGCGCCGGGCGCGAACGACGACGCTTCCGGCACGGCGGCGTCTCTGGAGATGGCGCGCGTGATGTCGAAACGAAAATTCGACGCGACGATAATTTTTATGACCGTTCCCGGCGAAGAACAAGGTCTTTTGGGCGCGACGTATTTTGCCGAGCAAGCGAAGAAAAATAAAATGGACATCGAAGCAATGTTTACAAACGACATTATCGGCGGCGTAACTTCTTATAAAAATGCGCCTGACCGCCAATCGGTGCGCTTATTTGCCGAAGGCGTCCCGTCGAACGAAACCGAAGCAGAAGCCGCGCAGAGGAGAAGCGTCGGCGGCGAAAACGATTCGGCTTCGCGGCAGCTTGGGCGATTTATCAAAGAAGTTGCTGATGTTTATTCGCCGAAATTTTCCGTTCAGTTGATGTATCGCCGCGACAGGTATTTGCGCGGCGGCGACCATATTCCTTTTCTCGAACGCGGGTTTTCCGCCGTTCGTTTCACAGAACCGCACGAAGATTACACGCATCAGCATCAATCTGTGAAAATCGTGGACGGCAAGCAATACGGCGATTTGCCGGAGTTTGTGGATTTTGAATACGTCGCAAATGTAACGCGCGTAAACGCCGCAAGTTTAGCCGCGCTCGCTCTTGCGCCGGCGCGTCCGAAAAACGTCGGCATCAACACGGCGCGCCTTACAAACGACACGGATTTGAAATGGGACGCCAACACCGATGCTGATTTAGCCGGTTACGAAGTCGTCTGGCGCAATACAACCTCGCCGTTCTGGACGAATTCCGTTTTCGTCGGAAACGCGACGACTTACACGGCAAAAGAAATGTCGAAAGACAATTACTTTTTCGGCGTCCGCGCCGTCGATAAAGCGGGAAACAAAAGTCCGGTGAGCTTTCCGAAACCGGCTCAATAAATGTTACGATGCGCTCATTTAGAATATGCTCGCGGCAGGTGACAAACTGGGAAATTACCGTGTGATTTCCGCGCTCGGCGCAGGCGGAATGGGCGAAGTTTACCTGGCTGAAGACCCGAGATTGAACCGCAGAGTCGCCATCAAAATTTTGTCCGGCGATTTTGACGAAGACAAATTACATCGCTTTGAGCGGGAAGCGTGCGCCGCCTCTGCTCTAAATCATCCGAACATTATTACGATTTACGAAATCGGCACGAGCGGCGATACACATTTTATCGCCGCCGAATATGTCGAAGGCGAAACTCTCTACCAATGCTTAGAGCGCGAGCCGATGAATCTTGAATCGGTGTTGAAGGTTGCCGTTCAGGTCGTGAGCGCGCTCGATATTGCTCACCGGGCGGGAATCATTCACCGCGACATTAAGCCGGAAAACGTGATGATTCGTCCCGACGGTTTGGTAAAGTTGCTCGATTTCGGAATTGCGAAGCTGGCGGCGACAGCACCATCAGAAGGGCAGACAACGAAAGCCGGTGCTGATATGGCGACGACCGTCAAGGCAAATACCACGCCGGGCATGGTGATTGGTACGGTAGATTATATGTCGCCCGAACAAGCCTGCGGCAAATTTGTTGACGCGCGGACGGACATTTTCAGTTTCGGCGTGATGCTCTACGAGATGCTGGCGGGAGAGCGTCCGTTTCAAGGCGAAAATGCGCTCGACACCATCGCCTCGATTCTTCACAAAGAAGCCGCGCCGCTTGAAGAGTCCAAAACGCCGCGCGAGTTGCGGCAGGTGGTCGAAAAGTGTCTGCAAAAAGACCGTGCCGAGCGTTACCAAACCGCACGGGATTTGCTGGCTGATTTAAAAAACGTCCCACGCGATTTAGAATTTCGGGACAGAGCGGAACAAACATTATCGCCGTCCGCCGAGTCTTCGACTCGGACTTTGAAACCCGCCATTATTACTGCTGACCCGACGCCATTGACGGCGGACTCGAACCTCGAAACAGGTAAAGTAAAAAATCGTGAAATCGTCTTTTTTACCGGCGCGGCAATTTTGCTTTTCGCTCTTGTCGGCGTTGGCATTTGGTATCTCAGTAACCGTCCGACAAACGCCAACCAAATCGAATCAATCGCCGTCCTGCCGTTTGTCAACGAAAGCGGCAATGCCGATGTCGAATATCTTTCTGACGGAATGACCGAATCGCTCATCAACAGCCTTTTACAATTGCCAAAACTTTCGGTTAAAGCCCGAAGTAGTGTATTTCGCTACAAAGGCAAAGAAGTCGAACCGCAAAAAATTGGAAAAGAGCTAAACGTGCAAGCCCTCTTGAACGGGCGCGTCGTCCAACGCGGCGATGATTTGACTTTGTATTTATCGTTAGACGATGTGCAGACAGGCAATCAAATTTGGGGTAAGCAATATAATCAAAAGCTATCCGACCTTGTTTCGTTGCAAAGCGAAATTGCGCACGATGTTTCAAACAATCTACAAACACGGTTGTCCGGCGCGGACGAACAAAGATTGGCGAAAAATTATACGGGGAATACCGAAGCCTACCAGCTTTACTTGAAAGGTCGTTTTTATTGGAACAAGCGGACGGGAAAAGATTTGCAAAAAGCAATTGAGTATTTCGAGCAGGCGATAGACGTTGACCCGAATTACGCGCTTGCTTTCGCCGGTCTCGCAGACTCTTACGCATTGCTTTCCCCGTATCTTGCCGCGCCGCCGCGCGAAGTGATGCCGAAAGCGCGCGATGCCGCCCAAAAAGCCCTGGCGCTCGACGACCAGTTAGTCGAAGCGCACGCCGCGCTCGGGCTGATTCTGAATACTTACGACTACGATTTCGCCGGGGCTGAACGCGAGTTTAAACGTGCCATCGAACTGAATCCGAATTACGCGACGGCACACCAATTTTACGGCGAACTGCTGATGTATCTTGACCGACGCGAGGAAGCCGATGCTGAATTCCGGCGAGCCTTAGAGCTTGACCCGCTTTCGCTGATTATCAACCGGCAGTACGGCGAAAGTCTGCTTTACGCCCGAAAGTACGAGGCAAGTATCACGCAATTTAAAAAGACACTCGACTTTGATTCCAATTTCGCCGCCGCTCACGTCAGTCTTAGTCTGGCTTATCAATTGACCGGAAGGTCTCCCGAATCTATTGAAGAGTATGCTAAATTTCAGGAGCTAATCGGCGAAAAGCGGAATGCGGCACTAATTCGACAAAGTTTTGCCGAAGGCGGCTGGACGGGATTTTGGCGAGCGATGACCGGAGAAAACCGCCTGTCGAACGCTACGCCGTATGTTTTGGCGAGTTGGTATGCGAAACTCGGCGAAAAAGACAAAGCGTTTGAGGAGTTGAATAAATCTTACGAAATTCGTGAATACTTTCTCGTTTTGCTGAAAGTTGACCCGCGCCTCGACGATTTACGCTCAGACCCGCGCTTTGACGATTTGCTGCGGCGCGTCGGTTTTCCGCAGTGAGGTTTTTTTCCAGATGCGTTAATTGGCGGAATCGGCGGCGAGAAAATTGTTTATCGAAAATAAAATCAGCAACAGTTGGATAATCGTTGCCTGATACGCGAATAAAAAAATTGACTTGGTTTATTTATCGGCATATTCTTAAGCGATAAAAGTCAGAACCGCCTGCCGCAAACGGGCGAGTTTTTCAAACGCTGAAGTAGGAATGCTGAATAATGGATTAAAAGCAAATTGTCTTGCATTCCGCGTTTCGCTTTCCGCATTTATCATTGAAAACTAACCCTGCCCGCTCGCGGCAAGCGGTTCTGACAAAAAATACCATGCCGGAAGCCGCGCACACATCACAAGAAACAACCAAAACGCTCGGCGCTTGGGGCGAGGACGAGCCTGAAATATTGGACGCGCTTTTGCCGCTTGTTTATGAAGAACTGCACCGGCAAGCGCATCGCTATCTGCGCCGTGAGCGCAAAAACGATTCTTTGCAGACAACAGCGATGATAAACGAGGCTTATTTAAAATTCAGCGAAGGAAAAAATATTCGCTTTGAAAGCCGCGCGCATTTTTTCGCTATCGCGGCAAACCTGATGCGCGAGATTTTGGTTGACCACGCCCGAACAAAACACCGGCTCAAACCCGGCGTGGTGAAAAGCGATTTGCCGCTGCTTGTCGCGGCAGACGAAAAAGAGTTTGATTTGATTGCGCTCGACGAAGCCTTAACTCGACTCGGCAAAATAGACGCGCGGCAAGCTCGCATCGTCGAACTAAAATTTTTCGCCGATTTGACTTTGCAGGAAACGGCGGACGTTTTGGGTATTTCTACGGCGATTGTCAAGCGCGATTGGACGACTGCGAAGGTTTGGTTACATCATGAATTGACTCGTTAGGTTCAAAGCTCAAGATTCAAAGTTCAAAGTTGAAAATGCGGACTTCAAAACTAACGAAACTCTTTGAACCTTGAACTTTGAACTTTGAACCTTGAACTTAAAAATGTCGGCACGATGGCAACAAGTCAAAGGAATTTTACAATCGGCGTTGGAACGCTCGCCCGATGAGCGTGAGCAATTTTTAGATGAAGTTTGCGCCGATGACGAATCTTTGCGCCGCGAAGTCGAAATTTTATAAAAAAATTGACTTGGTTTATTTATCGGCATATTCTTAAGCGATAAAAGTCAGAACCGCCTGCCGCAAACGGGCGAGTTTTTCAAACGCTGAAGTAGGAATGCTGAATAATGGATTAAAAGCAAATTGTCTTGCATTCCGCGTTTCGCTTTCCGCATTTATCATTGAAAACTAACCCTGCCCGCTCGCGGCAAGCGGTTCTGACAAAAAATACCATGCCGGAAGCCGCGCACACATCACAAGAAACAACCAAAACGCTCGGCGCTTGGGGCGAGGACGAGCCTGAAATATTGGACGCGCTTTTGCCGCTTGTTTATGAAGAACTGCACCGGCAAGCGCATCGCTATCTGCGCCGTGAGCGCAAAAACGATTCTTTGCAGACAACAGCGATGATAAACGAGGCTTATTTAAAATTCAGCGAAGGAAAAAATATTCGCTTTGAAAGCCGCGCGCATTTTTTCGCTATCGCGGCAAACCTGATGCGCGAGATTTTGGTTGACCACGCCCGAACAAAACACCGGCTCAAACCCGGCGTGGTGAAAAGCGATTTGCCGCTGCTTGTCGCGGCAGACGAAAAAGAGTTTGATTTGATTGCGCTCGACGAAGCCTTAACTCGACTCGGCAAAATAGACGCGCGGCAAGCTCGCATCGTCGAACTAAAATTTTTCGCCGATTTGACTTTGCAGGAAACGGCGGACGTTTTGGGTATTTCTACGGCGATTGTCAAGCGCGATTGGACGACTGCGAAGGTTTGGTTACATCATGAATTGACTCGTTAGGTTCAAAGCTCAAGGTTCAAAGTTCAAAGTTGAAAATGCGGACTTCAAAACTAACGAAACTCTTTGAACCTTGAACTTTGAACTTTGAACTTTGAACCTTGAACTTAAAAATGTCGGCACGATGGCAACAAGTCAAAGAAATTTTACAATCGGCGTTGGAACGCCCGCCCGTTGAGCGTGAGCGATTTTTAGATAAAGTTTGCGCCGATGACGAATCTCTGCGCCGCGAAGTCGGAATTTTATACGCTTCTTTGGGCAATGTCGGCAATTTTATGGAGCAACCGGCAATTGGCGCGGTGGCGGAAATGTTTGTCGGCGCGGAGAACGATTTACCTATTAGTGAAAGCCTCAATCACTATAGAATTCTCTCGCGTTTGGGCGCGGGCGGAATGGGCGAAGTTTATCTGGCGGAAGATAAAAAACTGAATCGCTTCGTAGCTCTCAAACTACTGCCGCAATCTTTGTCTTCCGACCAAAATGCCAACCGCCGACTACTTCGTGAAGCGCAAGCCGCTTCAACGCTCGACCATCCGCACATCTGCCAGATTCACGAAATCGCCGAAGCCGATGGACACTCGTTTATCGTGATGCAATTTTGCGAAGGCGAAACTCTGGCGGAAAAACTCGAACGAGAAAATCTGAATCTCCGTGAAGCGCTCGATTTGGCAGTGCAAATCGCCGACGCTCTGGCAAACGCTCATTCGCATCACGTCATTCACCGCGACATCAAACCCGCCAACATCATCGTCAACAATCAGGGACAAGCGAAAATTTTAGATTTCGGTCTGGCGAAAATCGTCGCGGAAAGTCCGAATTCGGAAAGCAAAGCGGAAACGGCTCAATTATTAAGCGCGGCGAATATAATTATTGGAACGCCGCCGTATATGTCGCCCGAACAGGTGCGCGGGAAACCGCACGATGCGCGGACTGATATTTTCAGTTTCGGCGTTGTGCTTTATGAAATGTTAAGCGGGAAAAAAGTTTTCAAACGCGAAAGCCTCGCCGAAACCGTTTCCGCCGTTCTCAACTACGAGCCGCCGATTGCGAAAACGCTCGCCGACACGCCGCCGGAACTGCAGCGCATTCTGCGAAAAACTCTGGAGAAAGACAAAGAAGAACGCTATCAAACGGCGAAAGATTTATTGATTGATTTGAAGAAATTGCAAAAACGTCTGGAGTTTGAAGCCGAGCTTAATCGAGATAGTGAAACGGGGAGAATAGGAAAAGGTGAAGACAAGACGCAAATTTTCAAGGCGGAAATTCCCGAAGAAACTCGGGCGTCCGCGCCGAATAATTCGACGGGAAATCTATCGTCGATTGTCGGGCGCGAAAAGGAAATCGCCGAAATCAAAAATTTGCTGCTGCAAAAAAGTATTCGGCTTTTAACAATAACGGGCGTTGGCGGAGTTGGCAAAACGATGCTCGCGCGGGTTGTCGCCGGGCGGCTGCGAAACGATTTTGACGAGGTTCTTTTCGTCGAGCTTGCCGCCATCGCCGACGCGGAACTCGTCGCGTCAACCATTGCAAAATCGCTCGGCGTAAAAGAAGCGGGCGGCAAGCCGATTCTCGAAGCGTTGAAAGAAAATTTACGCCGGCGTCGGATGCTGCTGATTCTCGACAACTTTGAGCAGTTAATTTCCGCCGCGCCGCAAATCGCCGAACTGCTTGCCGCTGCCGGGAATTTGAAAATTTTAATCACCAGCCGCGTCCTTTTGCACATCAGCGCGGGAAAGGAATTTGTCGTTCCGCCGCTCGCCATGCCGCCGGAAGATTTGTTCAAAGATTACACGCCCGCCGACGCAGGCGGTTCTGACTTGCTCGACGAGCTGTCGAATTATGAAGCGATTCGATTGTTTATTGAGCGGGCGCGAAACGCAAAACCGAGCTTTGATTTAACGGAAAAAAACGCGGGCGATGTGGCGGAAATCTGCGCGCGGCTTGACGGCTTGCCGCTGGCGATTGAACTGGCGGCGGCGCGAATCAAAATTCTTTCGCCGCGAGCGATTCTCGCAAAATTGGAAAACAGCTTGAAATTGCTGGCGGGCGGCGCGAGTGATTTGGACACTCGACACCAAACAATGCGCGGCGCAATCGAATGGAGCTACGATTTATTAAATGAAGCTGAAAAAACTTTGTTCCGGCGTTTAGCCGTTTTCGCGGGCGGATTTACGTTTGAAGCAGCCGAGTCGGTGGTCGGTGGTCGGTGGTCGGTGGTCGGTGAAAACGCAATTGAAAGTGAAGAAGCAAGTAGTGATGATAAAGCGGTTGAGAATATAGACAAACAACTGACCACTGACCACCGACCACCGACCACTGATATTCTCGACCTTGTCACATCGCTCATCGAGCAAAATTTACTTGTTTCAAAAGAGCAGGCAAATGGCAACGCGCGTTTTTACTTGCTGGAAGTCATCAAAGAATTCGCTCTGGAAATGCTCGAACAAAGCGGCGAGCGGGAGCAAACGCGCCGCCGTCACGCCGAATATTTTCTCGCGCTTGGGCTACGTGCCGAACCTTTTCTGCAAGCCGCGCAATCGGCGGACTGGCTCAAACGGCTTGAAGCGGAACACGACAATCTGCGCGTCGCGCTGCGTTGGGCAATGCAAAGCGACGCGGAATTAGGACAGCGATTGTCCGGCGCAATCTGGCGATTCTGGTGGCTTCACGGACATATCCGCGAAGGCAGCGAGCAGCTCGGCGCGTTTTTGTCGCACAGAAAAGCGGCGGATAAAGCGGCGCGGCTGAAAATGCTTTTGGGCGCGGGCTTTCTCAATCGGCTCCGGGCAAATTTCGCGTTGACGCGCTCGTTTGCCGAAGAAGCTCTGGCTCTGGCGCAGGAAACGGGCGACAAAAAAAGTGGTGCGTTTGCGTTATATCAATTGGCTACGCTCGCGCTCGACGACGAAGATTTTAATTTAGCTGGAGATTTGTTTGAAAAAGGTTTGCTTTCGGCAAAAGATTCGGGCGACCGGCAAATTTTAGCATTGCTGCTGAACGGTTTGGGCGAGTTAGCGCGTTCGCGGGCGGATTACGCGCCAGCGGGCGATTTTTACCGGCAGGCGTTGGCGATAAATCGGGAAATAGGAGATTTGGCGCGGCAGGTCACGAATCTGGTAAATCTCGGCGCGACGGCTATTTCGCAAAAGGATTTGAAAGCGGCAGGCGAATTTTATCGGGACGGTTTGCAAATCAGTTCAAAATTGTCGGATATGAACGGCACTCTCTACTGTCTGGAAGGCGCGGCGGGCGCATTTTGGGCGACGCGCGACGCGACGCGAGCGGCTTTACTTTTCGGCGCGGCTGAAGCCTTACGCGGCGCGAATAATCTTTTTATTGAACCTGCCGACCGCCTGCCTTACGACCAATCCGTCGCGTTAGTCCGCGCTTCGCTGACCGAAAAAGTATTTGCCGATTTGTTTGCAAAGGGGAGCAAGCTGAAATTGGAAGAAGCCGTCGCGCTCGGTTTGGCTGATTGGAAAACAAATGAAGCATCTACCGGCGAGGCGCTCGAAGCACGAGCGGTTTCGGTTTCCGCTCCGCCGGTTGTCGGAGCGGAAAATTTGTTTGCCACCGCCGACTCCGACGACAAACAAATATTTGGATACCAGCCGAAAGCGAATCGGACTTGGCAGACGAGCGTTTTTCTCGGCTTGCTGCTGGTCGCCGCGCTTGGATTCGGGCTTTGGTTTTTCGGCAATCGTCCGTTAAATTCCGCGCCGATTCAGTCAATCGCCGTCCTGCCGTTTGTCAACGCGGGCGGCAACGCCGATATGGAATATCTGTCGGATGGAATGACCGAATCACTTATCGCCAGTTTGTCGCAACTGCCAAAACTTTCGGTTAAAGCGCGGTCAAGCGTGTTTCGTTACAAAGGCAGAGAGAATGTTGAACCGCAGCAAGTCGGCGCGGAACTATCGGTGCAAGCCGTTCTGACGGGGCGCGTCGTCCAGCGCAGCGACAATTTACTTCTGAGCATTGATTTGACAGATACAAAAACGGGAAACGCTATCTGGACCGGGCAATACAACCGCAAAACGACTGATCTTGTCGCATTGCAGAGCGAAATCGCCCGCGATGTTTCGCAGAAACTGCGGCTGCGCCTTTCGGGTGCGGAAGAGCAGCGGGTGGCGAAAAGTTACACAACAAACACGGAAGCCTATCAACTTTATTTAAAAGGTCGCTTCTACTGGAACAAACGAACGGGCGAGGGACTCAAGAAATCGGTCGAGTATTTCAATCAGGCGATTGAGCAAGACCCAAACTATGCGCTCGCCTTTGCCGGGCTCGCGGAGTCTTATGTAATATTTTCCGGTTTCGCAGTTAGCAAACCGCAGGAGGCTTACCCGAAAGCAAAAGCGGCAGCAAAAAAAGCATTGGAAATAGACGAAA
>MWVV01000846.1_pt1 | contig 11101 bp, 14 predicted proteins | sample 1047281 | NCBI WGS metagenome assembly MWVV01 (sample SAMN06349986, study PRJNA376086) | soil metagenome | isolation source: PT-2 sample Antarctic (ecotone) soil | place: Antarctica | collected 2015-01-13 | reverse complement strand
GGAGGCACCCAGGACGAGCGCTGCCAGACTGAAGCAGCGGCAGCGCCGTGCATCTACACGGCAAGAGGAGGTGGGGGTGATTCTGCGCTGCTTACGGTGCGTCACTCCACGAGTGCGCGCCCCTTGGGAGGGGGGGGCGATTCTGCGCTCACGATGCGTCAACCAAAGCGGAATGAACCGCAAGCAGGGGGGGGATTCTGCGCTCACAGAGGCGCATGCGGCACTGCATCGAAGCGCTCGAGCGGGACTGCTGGAGCTGGGAAACCGTCGGCCGCACCCCGCACCTTCTCGAGTTCCTCAGTGCAGGCATCCGGTATATGTGTTTGTCCCGGAGCGCAGAGGAATAAGCAGAGGGATCCCGACGGGCCACTCTGGCCCGCCTGTGTTTGCGGAGCTTCGCGATGTGGGTGAGCCGCTCGTCTGGCCTGACCCTCATAGCAACGTCCGAGGCGAAAGTGTGGAACCCCTCTATCGGTCCGTCGTGGCGGCGTCTGCCCTGGATGTTTCGTTGTACGAGTGCCTGACGCTCGTCGACTGTCTGCGAGTCGGGGGCGCAAGGGTGCGCGCGCTCGCAGGAAAATTGCTCGAGGCGCGACTCTCTCCCCTGCCCTAATCCTTTTCTCCGGGGGGCTTGATCGACTCGACCACTGCCTCCCAAAGGGGCGCGTGCGGCCCGGAACTTTCACGCAAGGGAGGTAGTCCTCGTCGAAACCAGACACTGGTCGGGCGGATGGGAGGGGGCGCGGGTACGAGCCGTAGACCTCCCGTCACTGGAGTTGAAGACATCGCTTCTGGATAGACAGCAACCACCTGTTTGAAAGCGACCAGGAATTGCCGTTTGAAGTCCTTGGGGTTGGCGTACTCCTGGCCGAACTGCTCCCGCAGCGGCTTCCAGAACAGCACCGTCGGTCGGTCGAGCAGATGAAGCCGGTAGGCCAGCCAGGTGTAGATGTCGAGCGCAAGAGCTGAGCCTGAGAGAGCAGCGAGGGCGCGCGCATCCAGCGGCACGGCGTGATCGATCAAGGAATCGTAGAAGTCGGACGTTAGCTGGATCTCCGCCGGCCACATCGCGCGCTGGCCACCGCGGTCATCAATCCAAGCGGCAAAGCTCTGGATTGGTTTGCCGTTGATGGTGTGGGCATGCTTGCCGTAGTTGATGCCGAGCGTGAGGTGGCAGGCGCTCAGCGCCAGCGCCTGGTTTCGGAACACCGTGAGAGGACCGCGAGCTCCTCCCTGCTTCGTCCATCCAAGCCGCGCGAGGTACGTGGTGACGTTGTCCTCCACGGGGATCACCTTCGTCCGGTTCACCACCGCGTACGTGAACAGGTCCGCCAGCATCACCCGCGGCTTCGGACCGTAAGGGATCGGCTGCTGCACCCACTCCCTCCCGTTCCAAAGCTTTCCTGCTTCGACCAGGAGGGAGGCACCCTTATGCGTGCGGGCGAACTGAAGTCCATCGACCTTCGTTCGCGGAAGGCCCACCTGACACAAAACGGCGTGGACATACTTGATGTACCCACTGGGGTCAGCATCTGCCCGGTCGGCATCCATGAGTACGGCCTCGGAGCTCTCCGCGGACGTGATCAACTCGGTCGGGGGGGTGCTATCGTCGTTCTCAGCCATGGGCCTCTCCTATTCAGGGGTTTTTGGTGAGGCTCACCAGGTGGTTCCAGCCACCTGGTGAGCCGAAGCTATCGTCCCTTCCGCGAAGGGCACTCCAGCACGGCGGCATCATTTCCGAGTCTGGCGTCGCATTCAAGCGCCCTGCTCCTCGCTCACGAGTTCTGCTCGCGCAGCAGACGGATACTCGGCCGCTGATTCAGAGGGCGCCTGCGGCGCACCCTGAGCTGAGTTCGCAGTTGGTTTCGGCGACAGGCCAAACAGAGCGCGGTCGGCAGGTCGCACCAGATCTTCGTCGAGGATGCGCATGACGCCTTCTTTCGAGATCTTGCCCTTATCTACGCGAGCCCATGTCACCGCCCCCAGCAGCAGCTTTCTCCTGGTGTCGCGTTTTCTCTCTTGAGCAACGTCGCGTGCCTCCCGTCGCCGAATCTCAGCATCGATGGCAGCTGCCTTGGCGATGATCGCAGCCTTCTTCGCCTGCAGCGCCGTCAGAGTTTTTTCGTTCATACCCATGTGGTCGGTCGGGCGCCAAAAGAATTGCCCCACTTCGCGCAATTTTCCTCGCGCGCCGTCGACAACTGGAGCGGAGCGGAAGGCGCGCGTCTTTGAGTGATCCGATGTTCGTTGGTTCGCATGCACACCTGTCGGCTGCGCTTCGTCGAATGTTGCTAATCCCGAGCAACATTTCTTTGCGCCCGGCCGACATAGAGAGCGGGGCGAGCTAAGGCGGGGACGGGATCTCAGACCTGAAGCAGAGCGGAAGGGCGCACTTACCGGTTTCGCAGACGAAACCGACGTGCTCGGAGCAGACGGACAGACAGAGAGGCTCGGTTCTCGACGGCCATGGCCATCTATCACCTCACCGTAAGCACAGGAGCCAAGAGCGCTGGGCACTCCGCCCGCGCCAAGGCTGAGTACGTGTCGCGCGAAGGCGCGTACACGCACGATCGCGCCGAGCTCGTGCACGTGGAAAGCGCGCACATGCCCGACTGGGCGCTCGTGAAGGCGGACGGCTCGGCTTCGGCTGCCGCCATCCCCTACTGGGAGGCGGCAGACGTGCACGAGCGCGCGAACGGGCGGCTCTTCAAGCAGCTCGAGTTCGCGTTGCCGCTCGAGCTGCCCGCCGACGCCCGCCTCGAGCTCGCGCGTGCCTTCGCCCGCGAGCTCACCACCAACATCGATGGCGGTCAGCTGCCCTACACGCTCGCGGTGCACGCCGGCAAGGGTGACAACCCGCACGTGCACCTGCTCATCAGCGAGCGCGTGAATGACGGCCAGAATCGATCGCCCGCGAAGTGGTTTAAGAGGGCAGTTGGGAAGGATGGAGGAGCGCGGAAAACGGAGGCGCTGAAGCCCACGGAGTGGCTCGATGAGACACGCGCCAGATGGGCCGATCTGACCAACGAGGCGTTGTCTCTCGCCGGAAGCAAGGAGCGCGTCGATCACCGCTCCCTCTACGACCAGGGCATCGACCGCGCGCCCGGCGTCCACATGGGTCCTCGACTGGCCGCCATGGTGGCCCGTGGGTTGAGTCCCGAGCGCGCGGAGCTACGGGCAGTGCCGATGCCCGAGCTTCAGCGGCGCATGAATCAGCTCGAGCAGGACTACGAGGAGATCACGATCGAGCTGCGGCGCCTCCACCAGAAAGCGGCACCGCCGCACAGGCCAGACCTCGGACCGGCCGTTCCCGCTTCAGCGTCTCCCGCGCTCAGAGCACCGACGGGGTCTCATGAGCCGGCGCCGCCGTTTCGCATGAGTCAGGGCGCAGTTCAGAGCGCACCCGAGTTCTCGCATGCGAGAACTTCTCAGGCCCCGGCGCGGCCCCAACCATCCCAACCGCCCTCTCCGCCTCCGACGAAATCCGCCCTTCCTCCCCCACCCTCCGCCGCCGCTCAGACCCTGCCGAAGTTCTCGCAAGCGAGAACTCTCGCCCCGCCGCTCCCTCCCCAACGGCCCCCTCACCCGCTCGATGGGTTGCCGGCTCTTCGAAGGACCCCGGCCGTCCCGCTGGCGGAGGCCTTCGCGACCGGCCTCCGTAGGGCTGAAGGCCTGGCCCGCCTCAACGTCGAACACGGCATCTGGAAGGATCACCGCAGAGACGCCAGCGACTTTCGCCTGGCGCGGGAACTCATCCGGGCTGGGTACCCGCCCCGGCCGGTCGGCGAGCAATTCACCAGCCGTGCGAAGCGCCAGCCGGAGTACGTGGAGCGAACGATCCGGTCCGCCTACGCCAAGGAGAAGGAGCTAGCTCAAGACAGAGGCCGATGAGGTTTGATCTGACTCAAACGCCACTCCCCTCTCGGAAGGAGTTCCCCCATGGAAGCCGAACGGAAGCTTCCCGAACTCGTCCGCAGCCTCTTGCGGGATTATGACTTCGAGGGCCTGCGGCTCGCCGCTGACCTCAACATCGTGATGGTCCAAGTGCTCGGCAACGGGTCCAAGGCACAGGTGCGGTGGCTCGTCCGTCGTCTTGGCGATGACGCCATCCGCGTCTGGATCACCAGCCGCCGAGGACGGGGCCTGAGCGTCGAGCAAATGGCTCCGTGGGTGAGCCGTAGGACTGCCCGGCGGTGGCAAGCCGCAGACCCTACCTCGTTCATCTGGCAGAACCGTTGAGAGCCTCGGCGCGCTTCACCCCGACCGCGGCGACTTTCTAGCCCGAGCCTTACGAAGCGCCTGAGGTGCTGGCTTACGCCCTGGCGGAGCCACCGGGCGCCGACCGCGCGTGTGAACCTCGGGGCGTCCCTTCGGGGCTGCAGGTCGCGCAGGCTTGCGCTGTGGGGTCCGTTTGCGGCGTGCCCGCTGTTTAGCCGCTTTCCGCCGCCGTCGGCTCGACCCTAAGCGTTTCCAGAAGGCAGCGGCGCGGGGCCACACCCATTGCCAGGCGGTGAGAACGAGGGCCCGCATCTCAGCGACGAGCACGATGGATTCGGCGACTTCTTTCAATTGGAAGCTCACCGAACAGCGAACCGGTTACAGGTTTTGGGCTGTTCTCGGCTCATTAACGCGTCGCCCAGTGAATCTGTCACATGAACGTCACATTAGCGCTGCGTCATGTCGCTATGAATCGTGCCTCAGGCCCCTGAGTATCCTCTGCTGCGTTTCCCTCAACTGCTCCAAGATGGACAGGCCCGGTAACGCGTAGTCGAAACCCACGATCCGCGAGTAGTCCACGCGTGGAGCGATGTTCGGGAGGAAGACGCTCGGGTGAGGCTTTCCCTGTTCGAGCTGCTGCTCAGCCGGTGGCTCAAGCACTGCTATGCGGCGCCGCGCCTGTTTCAGCTTCCATTGGTCGTCAGCAGCCACGCATCGCAAAGCGGCATTTTCCATTTTCAGTTGCCGCCACTCTTCCAACGCGGGAGCGGACGCGGTCAGCGCTGTCTCTGCTTGCACGGCACGTCGCTCCACAGCCTGGAACGCATCCGCTAGGGCCCGCAGAGGCTCGGACACTGTCACGTCCTTCAGCAGCTCCCAGGGGCACGCCTCCAGAACACGGGCGATGCTCATCAGCTGCAGAAGGGTTGGCTCGCGCTCGCGCTTTGCGCTCATAAAGCGAGACAGCCCGCTCGCGTCAATGTTCGCGCGTTTCGCCAACTCCGCCTGGGTCCATCCCTTGGCGCGCAAAAGCGCACCGACCTTCCCGCCCAACGTAACGTCCATTTGTTCAGGGTGGATCTCACCGGCACCCCGTTCAATGACTAAATGCGTTGCGACTTGGCAATCAACCGATTGCTGGTCAGCAATGCAATGACGCCATGCGTTTCGGTCCACCTTCTGCACCCCACGAGCGGCTTTGCCGCCGTGGGGTGAGGGGCTTCCGGGGGCGCTTTGGACCCCGGAAGTATGATGTCCATCGCTCCCCCAGGGAGACTCCCCCCACAGGGGGGTGAGGGAATCAGCTGCTCTACTGCGGAACGTTCACCGCAAAAACTGACAGCATGTGTGGTCCGTGGGACGGTGCACACACCAACCATGCTGACCATCGCGGTGCTGAACCAAAAGGGCGGTGTCGGGAAGTCGACTCTCTCGACCAACCTCGCCGCCGCGGCTCATCTGAACGGGAAGCGAACGATCATCCTCGACCTCGACCGCCAGGGATCCTCGTTCGACTGGTTCTCCGCCAGGGCGGAAGGTTCCAAGCTCGACGGGTTGACCGTAGCTCGAGCCGACAAGGCCCTGTCCCTTCCGAAGTTCCGAGACCTGTCCCGAGGCTATGACGTCGTGATCTGCGACGGGCCTCCTCGACTGTCAGAGATAACGCAGGCCGCCGCAGTGGCCGCTGACGTCATCCTCATTCCCGTACGCCCCGGCGCATTCGATTGGTGGGCGTCCAGCGAGACTCTGGATCTCCTCGACCGCGCCGACGAAATACGCCAGGAACTCAACCGACCGAAGGCCCGGCGCGTGTTCGTGGTCAACGGCGGCGTGGCATCCGCTCACGGCACAAAGCTCGCCGTGCAGGCCGTGACTGGCGTGGCCGAAGTGTCGCCCATTGTGATTCACAACCGTGTGGCATTCTGGGAAGCCGCGTCAGCCGGGGAGAGCGTCCTCACCTGCGCGCCTGAGAGCGCCGCAGCAGAAGAGATCCGAGAGCTGTTCAAGTCCCTTTCCGAGGCGAGCGCATGAGCAACCGTCCGATTCGCCCCAGCGTGCAGAAGGCCGAAAACAGCAAGGCTGCCGAGCTCCTCGAGCGCGAAGAGAACATCCGATTCGTGATCGAGATGTCGCCCAAAGACCGGCGGGCCCTTAAACGCTCGGCGCTGGACGAGGGACTCACCGTTCGAGCCCTACTGCTCGGATTAGCGAAGGTCCACGGCGTGCCCATCGAGGACCGCGATGCGGACAAAGCCGCCTCTCTGCTCCAAGACGGACGTCGGTAGGGCGTCGTTACGGCCGACCCAGGCCGCATGTTCCATACGTACTGTACACGCTGCACGTACTTGCAATACGTGCCAGGCATCACATGGCGCTCAGCGCCACTCGCCTGGGCCTACGGTTTACGAAACCGTTGCTCACAAGCTGCGTCGCCATAGCGCATCGCGACTTACGGCAACAAACGGATTAAGAGTCCGCTGCGCGCCAACTTGAGACTTGGGCCAAGTGCTCCAGCTTACCGGCTCGGAGGGGGTGCTCTATCCAGCCGGGCCTCTGCGGGATTAGTCGCCGCGGGACGGGTCCAGAAACGGGCCGGCCTAGTTCATGGTGGACAAAATAAACGAGGGGCTCTCTCTGGTCAGCAGCCTGGGGGGATTGGCAGCAGCGTGGATGCTTGCGTGGAGGGGAAGTTGCCTCCTGGAAGCCTTCCTGGCCGCCAGGGCTCACTATGGGACGGCGGCGCAGCCCGCGTGCGGGCAGTACGAACCTCAGCCATGTTATAACGATCGTCATGACGAAGCGGCTCGTGAAGGTCGGAAACAGCCTCGCGCTCATCGTAGACAAGGCGGTGCTCGACCTCCTTCACATCACGCCGGAGACGGAGTTCGACATCACCACGGATGGGCGGCGCCTGCTGGTCTCGCCGCTCGACAAGCCGCAGATGCGCAAGGAGCTCGCGGAGGTCTGGGCGGGGATCCGCGAGCGACACGGAGAGCTCTTCGAGAAGCTCGCGGAGTGAAGGAGCCGGCCTTCCTCACCGTCGACGATGTCCGTGCCATCCACCACGAGCTCATCGAGGCCTACGGCGGGCAGCATGGGGTTCGCGACGCTGGTGCGGTGGAAGGGGCGACCATGCAGGTTCAGGCCTCCTTCGGAGGGCAGTACCTTCACGAGACGCTCTGGGAGATGGCCGCCGCGTATGCCTTTTACCTGGCCCAGTCCCAAGCCTTCATCGACGGCAATAAGAGGGTCGGAGCGGGTGCGGCCCTCGCGTTCCTAGCCATCAACGGTCGGACCCTCGGGCCAAGTGCAAACAACGTTCTCTATTCGGCGCTGATCGCCATCTCGGCACACACGCTCGATCGGAAGGGCCTCGCTCTCATCCTTGAGCAGCAGGCGGCGGAGTAGCGCTTGCGGGGAGCCCTCGTTTACTGACGCTAATGTCGCCGCGCCGCCCTCGTGGCGGCCGACATCGCCGACTACGATGCCGCCGCCGGCTCTCTCATCGTCCGCCATGGCAAGGGCCGGCGGCAGCGGGTGGTGTTACCTGGCCGAAGGCGGGCGATCTGCCGTCGACGGTGCTGGGCGGGTCTGCCGGCACCTGAATTACCATCCTCGTCGATGGAACCACTCCTCTACGGCGAGCTCGCCCCCTGGTATCGCCTCATCGACCCGCCCGAAGACCACCAGGTCGAAACATCGTTCTACCAGCGGTGCTTCGCCCGCGTCGTCGAAGGCCCCTGCGAGACATTGCTCGAGCTAGGGGCCGGCGGCGGACACAACGCGCTTCATCTCAAGGGTCGGTTCCGCTGCACGTTGACCGACCCGTCCGACGAGATGCGCGCCATCAGCGCCGAGCTCAACCCAGACTGCGAGCACGTTGCAGGGGACATGCGGACGATGCGTCTCTCCCGCACCTTCGATGCGGTGCTCGTCCACGACGCCGTCTGCTACATGGCGAGTCGCGCCGACCTCGAAGCCGCGGCCCGCACCGCCTACGTGCACACGAGGCCCGGCGGTGCCGCCGTGTTCATCCCCGACTGCGTGCGCGAAAGTTATTCGCAGCAGACAGAAAGCTACGGCACAGACGAAGGCGAGCGATCGGCGCGGTACATCATGTGGACCTGGGATCCCGACCCCTCCGACGAAACCTACCGCGTCGACTTCGCCTTCCTATTGCGCGACGGGGCCAACCTACGCGCCGTTCACGACACACACATCGAAGGGCTCTTCTCGCGACAGACGTGGCTCGACACGCTCCACGGCGTCGGCTTCAGCGTCGAAGTGGTCCAAGGCGACCCGGAAGAAGACAGGTCTCGCGTCGAGAACATCTTCGTCTGCCGGCGGGCAGTGTGAGGGCGCGCTTCAGTCAGATCGTCCAGTGCGTCGTGCTCTAGTTTTACTGACGCTAATGAAGGTTAGCGGAAGTAAAGTTCTCGCATGCGAGAACCCGCCGACCTCGCCGAGCTGCTCGACCTCGTCCCACCCGCCCCGGCTCTCCGTTCGGATCAGAACCCCGCCGCGGTGTATCTGGCCCGTCTCGGAACGGAGAAGAGCCGGCGGACGATGCGCTCCGCGCTCCAGGCGGTCCTGGGGGCCGTTGGGGGAGAGCAGGGGAGGGATCTCGACCCGCTGACCTTCCCGTGGTGGCTCATGCGCTACCAGCACGCCCAGGCGACGCGGGCCCGCCTCGCTGAGACTCGGGCCCCCGCCGGCGCCAACCTCGCCCTGGCGGCCCTCCGAGGCGTCATGACGGAGTGCTGGCGGCTCGGGCTCATGACGGCCGAGGAGCGGGCCCGGGTTTGCGACCTGGCGGCAGTGCCGGGGCAGCGTCTGCTTGCTGGGCGCGAGGTGACGGGAGGCGAGCTGCGGGCCCTCTTTCAGCTCTGTGCGGGCCGAGAGGACGCGGCAGGCGCGCGGGATGCGGCGCTGTTGGCGGTGCTCTACGGCGCGGGGCTGCGGCGGACCGAGGCGGCGGCGCTCGAGCTCAGCGACTGGCATCCGGAGCGCGGGGAGCTGGCGGTCCGTTCCGGCAAGGGAGGGAAGGAGCGGCTCGTGTACCTGGCCGCCGGTGGCCAGGCGGCCCTCTCTGCTTGGCTTGGCCTACGGGGCCCCGAAGCGGGCCCGCTTCTCTGTCCGGTGAAAAAGGGCGGGCGGATCGAGCTGCGGCGCATGAGCCCTCATGGGCTGTTTCAGCGTCTACGCGAGCTCGCCCGGAAGGCGTCCGTGGAGATGTTTTCGCCGCATGATCTCCGTCGGACATTTGTCTCGCATCTGCTCGAGGCCGGCGCAGACCTAGTGGCGGTAAAAGATCTCGCCGGTCATGCCAGCGTCACGACGACGGCTGGCTACGACCGGCGAGGAGAGAGGGCTAAGAAAAAGGCGGCAGAGCTGGTCCACGTGCCCTTCTACGAAGCCCCTATTTAACAAATTTTGTCCGCGTGTGTCCTGCCCTTGGGACCGAGATTCAGAGGACTCTGCCCTCCTCCCTGGAGCTTACAGGCCATCAGACTGATTAGAACGGGCTTTTCGGAGCAGATAGTGAGCCGTTGACTACATATAGCAACGAGCAAGCCCCCGCGGGGTCAACGGTAAAGAGCACTACCGAATCGCCCGATATATTTCTAGCCATCGTCGTTATATTATTGTCCGAGCTTCCGCAGGACAGAGTAACACCGGCGGTGTTTTTTGCACTGCAGCTGACATACTGAGTATTGGATCCCGCCTGCCCGCTCACGGTGCATTGAATGTACTGTACGGAATCGGCCGAGTTGCGAGTATTTCCGAGCACCCCCGCAGCGTAGCCACTCCCGTTATCATTCTTGGAGACATTCACCGCGCTGTACGGAACTGATTTGTCGCCTGCGAAACATACCCCCGTAACAAAGGAAGTGACCATAACTGCGCTCGCGAGTATCTTTTTCATCTGACTCTCCTTGTAAATCGATCAGCCCAAGAAACCGATTAAATCTGAAGCTGGCTTACCTTGGATCTAAAGGTGATCCTTCGGTCTCTGACCTAATAAGTCCCTGGTTCAGACCACGGATCAATCGTAGGTTCATTTCTTCAAAGGCTTTGCCTGAGAGATTCGGCCTTAACAATACAAAGGCCGTGCGATCAGCGTTTGTCCAACGGTGCGCCGATGTTGCTGCGTCTAAAATGTGCGCCGCTTCCGCCTCCGCATGTTGAGCCTCGGGAGTGATAGGAGCTGGTTGCGTGGTGGAATGCGCCTCATTCGCGTTCCCTTCAAAATGTGCGGCGGCAAGTTCTTCCCTGACAATTTGTCGAATCTCGTCGTACGAAACTCCATCGCCGTCGTCAGAGCGGATGAACATAGGCGGCATAGCCCGCTTGGGCTCGACCGACGCGTTTTCCGCGACCACAGGATGCAGAGGAGCTGTCTTTCTCCCTAAGAAGAACGAACCAAGCAAAGAGCTCGCACCAAAAAGCACGACCAAGATTTTCACCATCGAACGTCCTCACACGCCTAACGCCGGCGACACCGTCGCAGCCACAACAGTCAGTGTCAAACGCTTTCCGTCATTAACGCCGCCGGTCATCAAAAAACGCGCCGCTCTCGACAGCCTACCCACTAGGGGGTCTTCCGGTCTTTTCAACCGGACCTCATGTGCGTTTTGGGTGGGAAGCTCGCGCCGAGAGGCGCGCACGTTCTGGCGACCCGGTGCGTGTTCGGAAAGCAGACCTGAGGCATAAATAAACGCGACGCGACAGAGCTATCCACAGGGTCCTCGCGCGTCTGAGATACCTGTCTTGGATACCTGATCGATCTACCTGTTTAGGGGGGGGGGCGATTCTGCGCTCACGCCCGGTCAACCAAAGACGAAAGAACGGCAAGGTGGCGTGGAGTTCGGCCGCCAACAGG
>MWVV01000845.1_pt1 | contig 11101 bp, 10 predicted proteins | sample 1047281 | NCBI WGS metagenome assembly MWVV01 (sample SAMN06349986, study PRJNA376086) | soil metagenome | isolation source: PT-2 sample Antarctic (ecotone) soil | place: Antarctica | collected 2015-01-13 | reverse complement strand
CCCGTCCGTTGTCGTTTCTCGCATCAGTTTTGCAATTTCTGAATCGTCGCAATGTTTAAAAACAACGCGCCGCGCTTTGGACAAACGGATACCGTCAATCAAGCTCGCGTGGTTCAGCGCGTCGGAAAAAACAATGTCGCCCGTTTCGAGAAAGGCGGTAAGAAGTCCGATGTTTGCTTGATAACCCGAATTAAAATAAAGCGCGCGGTCGGTTTTTTTCCACGCGGCGAATTGGCATTCGACCGCAGCGAAACAATCTCTTTCGCCGCGCAGCAGGCGCGAGCCGGTCGAGCCGACGCCTTCGCGCGCGACGGCTTTTATCATCGCGCTTTTTACGCGCTCATCGTCTGCGAGACACAAATAATCGTTCGACGACAAATCAATTCCGCGCGGGCTGGCGAGTTTTCTAATCAAACCGTTCGACTCGATTGCAGCAAGATTTCGGTCGATTCGGTCGCGCAAGTTTGTGTTCATAGAAAAGTGGAAAGTGGAAAGTGAAAAACTAAAAATCAAAGAATCTTTAAATTTAGTTTCCTAAACGTTTCGCTTTTAGTTTTTCACTTTTCAATAATTCACCGTTTGGTATTTCGCATCGGAAAACAGCTTCATTCCGAGTTTGTCGAGCAGATTTCGGTCGCGGTCGGATTCCGGGTTTGGCGTCGTCAGAAGTTTTTCGCCCATAAAAATCGAGTTTGCGCCCGCGAGAAAACAAAGCGCCTGCGCTTCGTCCGTCAACTCCATTCTGCCCGCGCTTAAACGAACATAAGAGGCGGGCATTAAAATGCGCGCTGTCGCAATCATTCGGACGAAATCGAAAACGTCGAGCGGTTTTTCGTTTTCGAGCGGCGTTCCTTCGACGCGGACAAGTTGATTTATCGGTACGCTTTCGGGATGCGGATTTTGAGTGGCGAGCTGTCGGAGAAGACCGCAGCGGTCTTGCGCCGTTTCGCCCAGTCCGATAATTCCGCCGCTGCAAATTGTTACGCCCGCTTTCCGCACGTTTGCCAAAGTTTTAAGTCGGTCGTCGTAAGTTCTGGTCGAGATAATCGAGCCGTAAAATTCCGGCGATGTGTCGAGATTGTGATTGTATGCGTTTAATCCCGCATCGGCGAGGCGTTCGGCTTGCTCTTTATTGAGCATTCCGAGCGTGCAGCACGCTTCCAAACCTAAGGCGCGCACGCCTTTGACCATTTCCAGAACGCGGTCGAACTGCTCGCCGTCGGGAATGCTGCGCCACGCAGCGCCCATACAAAAACGGGTCGCGCCGGAGTTTTTCGCGTTTTGCGCTGCCGCTAAAGTTTCTTCGACGCTTAACAACTGCTCGCGGTCCAAACCGGTTTTGTAATGCGCCGATTGGGGGCAATAGCCGCAGTCTTCAGGACAGCCGCCCGTCTTGATGCTCAAAAGCTGACAGCCTTGAATCTCGTCGGTTTTGTGAAAAAGACGATGAACGGTTTGCGCCCGAAACATCAGTTCGGGCAGCGGCAAATTGTAAATCGCTTCGATTTCGGGAAGCGTCCAGTCAAATCGTAATTCGTTTGCGTTCATAAAAATAAATTTCGTTTTTTAATCGCTTTGGCTATTGACAAGCCCCGCGTCGGCAAACAATACGATAATCGTTTCGGCACAGGTTTTCAACGCGCGGGAAATTTTAGGCGCGAGTTTAACGAAATTGAGAACTTTATCGAAATGACGGCGCATCGCCGGTTGTGGCACAATAAAATCTCGGGAAACGAACTGAATTTTATGCAAAAACAGATGTTGACGATGCTGGGCGGTTTGCTGTCGGGCAAAAGCGGCGAGCAGCAGGGAACAATTGAAACGCGAACGGTCGCGGCGGCTGGCGATGAATTTGATTATCAGATTTACGTTCCGCCGCAAGCGAAAGACGAAAAAAATTTGCCGCTGACAATTTTTCTGCACGGCATCGGGCAGCGCGGCGCAGGCGGCGTCGTGCCGACGACGGGCGCTGGCGGCGCGTTGGCGCGGCATTATTTGTCGCAAGTTCCGCCGTCGATAATTTTGCTGCCGCAGTGTCGCGCCGGAAAATACTGGTCTGACGCGGCGATGGACGAGATGACGATGAATGCGCTCGCGCAGACGGTCGAAGAATTTCAAGCCGACGCCAAACGCATCTATTTGAGTGGCATTTCGATGGGCGGTTACGGCGTATGGCATTTTGCAATGCGCTATCCGAAACGATTTGCCGCGCTCGTTTCGATTTGCGGCGGCAGTTCAATCGTCAAAGGCGAGCGTTTCGCTTCGGTCGCCGAAGCGGTCGGCAAAACTCCGGCGTGGATTTTTCACGGCGCGGACGACCGTGTTGTTCCGGTCAGCGAATCGCGTGAGCTTGTCAGGGCGCTCAAAGCGGTCGGCGGCAACGTCAAATACAGCGAATACGCGGGCGTCGGTCATAACGTCTGGATGAACGCGCTTGGCGAAAAGGATTTATTGGCTTGGCTTTTCGCGCAGCGTCTCGATTGATTTTTTATTGTTTTAATGCGCGCGCCGCAGATTTTCATTGTCGAATCGATGCTTTTTCGTTTAAAGTTAAGCACAGAAACAAAAGATTGTAGTCAAACGGCAAAGCTGATACGCGGCGACAGCCAAAAGTCAAAGACGCATTGATTTTAACGAAGCGAGCCTTTTAACGAAACAGAGGAAGCGTTTTAATACTTTATTCATATTCATTCGGTAAAATCTCTCTAAAACTCAAACCGAAAATTCTCAAACAAGTATGAACGACGGCGAACAAATGAACAACGAAAAGGCATCGGCGGCAGCTGCGTCATCAACGACGGTTGCAACTTCGACCGAACGCGGCGCGGTCGAATACAGGCTTCAGGAACGCGAGCGATTTTTGCGCACCCTTATCGGCAATTTGCCGGGCGTCGTTTACCGTTGCCGTCTGGACGAAAATTTTACGAGCGAATTTTTGAGCGACGGCTGCCTTGAGTTGACCGGCTATGAGCCGGACGAGTTGACGACGCGGCGAACGGCGACGTGGGACGACATTATTCACTTGGAAGACCGCGAACGAGTGCGCGCGCAAATAAAAAACTGGCTCGGCGACCACGCCGCGCACGGCAAACCGCCGCTCGAAATTTCATACCGCATCATTCGCCGCGACGGCGAGCTGCGGCACGTGCGCGACCGTTTTCGTTTTATCAACGACGTGGGCGGCGGTGCAGTAGTTGCGCTCGAAGGCTTTATCGCCGACATTACCGAGCGCACCCTTGCCGACGAGCGCGTGCGCGAATCCGAAGCGCGTTACCGGCTTCTCGCCGAAAATATGTGCGACCTTGTTTGTCTGCATCATCTTGACGGGCGTTACGAATATGTTTCGCCCTCGTCGCACGCGCTTCTTGGTTACGCGCCCGAAGAGCTGGTCGGAAAATCGCCGTATGATTTTATGCACGCCGAAGAAATCGCGTGTGTGCGCGACGACACGCACTCGCGGCGGCTGCTCGGCGAAACCGATTTGACGGTTGATTATCGTATGCGGCAAAAGTCGGGCGAATACGTCTGGCTCGAATCGATGGTGCAAATGGTGAACGATAAAAGCGACGAAGCGGCGCAGATTTTGAGCGTCTCGCGCGATATTACCAAACGTAAAATCGCCGAAGAAGAACGCGCCGGGGCGCAGGAAGAAATCGCGCAGCTATTCTTAAACGAGCAGAGTTTAAGACAGGAAGCCGACGTTGCGCGCCGCGAAGCCGACCGCGCCAATCAAGCGAAAGATGAATTTCTACAATTGATTTCGCACGAATTTCGCACGCCGCTGACGACGATAAAAACCTTGGCGCGGATAATGCAGAAAGACGGCGAGACGGCTGAAGAAAAACACGAATATTTAGAAACGATCGCCGCCGAATGCGACCGTCAGATTGATATGATTTTAAATCTGCTCGACGTTGCGCGCGTCGAAGAAGGCTCGATAGATTTGCGAAGCGAGCCGGTTGATATAAATCGCGTTCTGGCTTCGTGCGACAAAATAGAGCGCTACGCGGCAAACGGGCGCGAGCAGATTTTCAACGTCGAATACGCGACCGATTTGCCGCCCGCGCGGGGCGATGAAAAGGCAATCCGGCGCGCACTCTGCTCGATTATCGAAAACGCGATTAAATACACGGCTCACGGCGGCACGATAAATGTTGCGGTAAAGCGTGTAACATACGTTCGCGCAGACGCGGAAGCCGACCAAGCGGCTGTGCAAACTAACCGTGAACCGAAAACCATCGACGAAATCGTCGTCAGCATTTCCGACACCGGTCGCGGCATACACGCCGAAGACATTCCGCATCTTTTTCAAAAATTTTATCGCGGCAAAAATCCCGTGCCGCACGACAAGACATTAGACGGCACGCCGGACGACGCGATGGGACGCGCCGAAACGCCGGGCGTCGGGCTGGGTTTATATTTGGCGAAACGGCTCATTACCGAACTCGGCGGGCGGCTCGAAGTCGAATCGACGGTCGGGCGCGGAAGCTGCTTTAAGATTTATTTCGCCGTCTGGAACGAGGCGATCGACCGGATTGACCAAATCGACGAATACGGTTACGACGAACGCGGAGAACGTGCGCGATGAAAAAACGTCTGCTCGTCGTCGAAGACAATTCGCGCCTGCTGAGAGTCATCGCCGTCTATTTGGAAAAAGCCGGCTTTGAAGTGATGACGGCGCGCGACGGCGGCGACGCACTCGTCCGTCTCGCCGAAACGATTCCCGATTTGATTGTCAGCGACGTGATGATGCCGGGCATCGACGGATTCGCTTTTGCCGCTTCGGTGCGCGCCAGTCCGCGCACCGATTTGATTCCGATTATTTTCTTAACGGCAAAAGACACGCGCGCCGACCGCATCGCCGGATTCAAGGCGGGCGTCGACGCTTATCTCGTCAAGCCGTTCGAGCCGGAAGAATTGGTCGCCGTCATCGAAAACATCCTGACCCGCATTTCGCTTACGCATACGCGCGTCGCCCGCAGCAGCAATCCAGTCGCCGAAAAAATTCCAAAATCTGCGCCGAAAAAAAATCAGACGGACGCCGCCAACACGGTTTCGGATTTGACCGAAGCCGAAGAAAGAGTCGCGCGGCTGGTTGCCAAGACGTTGAGCAACAAGGAGATTGCCGCCCAGCTCGGCATCAGCGTCCGCACAGTCGAAATGCATATCTCGAACATTCTCGCCAAAAAAGGTTTTTCCAACCGCGTCGAAATCGCCCGCTTTATAATAACCAAAAACTAAAAGTGAAAAAGTGAAAAGTTGAAAAAGCAGAAATGTTTTGTCGATCTTTCTCAACCTTTCACTAAAGGAAGTTTCACCTACCGCAAAATTACTTATGCCGCGCCCGTGATAATACGGTTGTTTGTTCGCGCGCGTCCGTCTATTGTTGAAGACTATAGAAACCCAATTAGATTTTTAGGAAAAGCGCAGCGCACATTTTCGGGCGCGCGAGTTTTCGGATAAAGCAGGAGATAAAAATGGACGAAACAAAAGCATCGTCGGCGTTTCAGGTGATTGACCGCGAGGGCGTGCGCGGAACATTGGATTTAACGGTCGTGCCGCCGCAGGGCAGCAACTCGCGGCTCGTTCTCGTGCGCTTTGACGACGGGTCGCAAGTGTTCGCCGACGCCAGCTCATTTGTCGAGCGCGAACACGGCATTTTCGAGTTTCCCGGCAGCTTCTCGGAGCTGCTGGGCGCAAATCAACAATCGGCATACGGCGCACCTGCGTTCGGCTCGACCGAAAAAGTGGTCATTCCGCTGCTCGAAGAACAAATTCAAATCGCGCGGCAAAAGATTTTAACGGGCGGCGTGCGCGTTCATAAAACGGTCGAAGAGCGCACCGAGACGGTTGACGAGCCGACCTTGCGCGAAGAAATGGAAGTTCAGCGAGTCGCCGTCAATCAATTCGTAACGGAGGACACACCGCCGCAAATTCGCTATGAGGACGAAGTAATGATTGTCCCGCTTCTCGAAGAAGTTCTGGTCGTCGAAAAAAGGCTCGTTCTGCGCGAGGAAGTCAGAATCACAAAGCGCCGCAACACTTTGCGCAATCCGCAGCAAGTGGTTTTGCGCCGTGAGCAGGCGCGGCTCGAAAAGATTCAACCCGACGCTGACGCCGCGAATGTTGTTGGGCAACAAGGCGGAAACCTTTTGCCGCAGCAACAATTGTCTCAGCAAGAATTGGCGCAACAATCGTCGCCGCAACAGCAGCTTTCGCAACAACCGCCGCCGATGCAGGAGCAGCAATCGCTGACCCAACAGCAACTGCTCGAGGAACAGTTGCGACAGCGCCAGAGCGGAGGCGTTTTGCAGCTGCCGGTTGACAAAGACACGCGCGGAAATTTCTAAAAAGAATTTTCGCTCCGTGATGTGGGACGAAGTAAATTTCTTTTGATAAAGAAATAATAAATTTAACTAATTAAAAGGGAGAAATAAAATTATGGCAACGACAATGGTTGGAATTTTTGACGATTTCGCGCAGGCGCAGAAAGCCGTGCAGGAATTGAAGCAAATGGGCGTCAGACAAGGCGATGTCTCGATTGTGCGCAACGACGGCGGCAAAGGATATACGACCTACGGCGGCGCAAACTCGACCGATTACACGACCGGAACGTCAATCGGCGGTAAAATCACGAACTTTTTCGACGGCATTTTCGGAACGGATATGAACGATGACGATGGCGGCGGCTATCACGATTACGCCGAAGCGGTTCGGCGCGGTTCGACCGTCGTCGTCGTCGAAGCCGACGACGCATCTCATGACCGCGTGGCGGACATTTTAAATCGTTCCGGCGTGGTCGACGCAAATCAGCGCACGGCGCAGTATCGCAGCAGCGGCTATCAAAAATTCGATTCGAGCGCTCCGCTCTACAACAACGAACAATCTGAACGCGAACGCAGCACTTACGCCAATCAAGGCGAAGTCGCACTGCCGGTCATCGAAGAACAGTTAAACGTCGGCAAGCGCGTTGTCCAGCGCGGCGGCGTTCGCGTTCACACGAGCGTCAGAGAACGACCGGTCGAAGAAACCGTAACTCTGCGCGAAGAAAACGTAACGGTTGACCGTCGACCCGTCGACCGCGCCGTAACGGATGCTGATTTGAGGGCAGCTAAAGAAGGCGAATTTAAGGTTACGACCCGTGCCGAAGAAGCCGTCGTCGGCAAAGAAGCGCGCATCGTCGAAGAAGTTGTCATCGGCAAAAACACGACCGAGCGCGAAGAAACCGTGCGCGATACGGTCAAACGCACAGACGTTCAAGTTGAAGAAACGACCGACCGCAACGTCGATAATCGCAACTCGAACAAAGCGAGAAGTTAAGTCGCATTCAACAGCGCCGTTCCACTTCGCTATAGTGAAGTGGAACGGCATTTTTAAGGTTTTATTGTATTAAACACGCCGCGGCGTTTCGCCAAACCGGAGCGCGCGGTCGAACTATAAGAAAAAGAAGGAGCATAAAAAATAAAATGGCTGAAATCCCAGTAGAGCGTAAAGAAGGCAGCAGTTTCCCGTGGTGGCTGATTCCTCTTTTACTGCTTTTATTATTATTACCGCTTTTGTATTTTTGTAATCGCGGCGCGGCTGTCGTTGACAATACGAATCATAACGGCAACGCCAATCGAGGCGCGAATGTTGATGTTCGTGCAAACGGCAATATGGTCGGCGGCACGACAACGACGACTACGACGACAAGCGACACGGGCAACACCGCAGTTGTAATGAACGGAAACAACGGCGGCGCAAATAATATGACGGACGGCGCAAGCGGCGGCGGTTCGACAACGAATATGAATCGCGGCGCGGTTATCAAAGACGTTAACGAGTTCGGCAGCGCAAGCGACAAAACGGCGCTTGTTGGACGCGGATTTTTCGTTAATGGCGTGCGCGTCGAACAAGTTTTGAGCGACAAGGTTTTTACCGTCAAATCCGGTTCGGGCGAAATGTTCGTAGTGCTCGGCGAGGGTCTCGATTCGGGCGGCGGCAAGGAAAAGCAAATAAAACCGCGTCGCGGTCAAATGATTAATCTCGGCGGCGAGTTTCGCAACGTTCCGACAGGCGAAGTCAAAGAAGAAACCCAAGGCGGCGGCTTAAACAAAAACGAATACGCGCGAATGAAAGGTCAAAATGTTTATCTGCACGCGAACAGCTTAAGCGACACGAAATAAATAAAAGGAGATTTTAAGAAAATGGCAGTTGTATATTATTCACAACAGAACGAATACGATTTGGTCAACAGCGGACAGGATTGTATGGGCTGGACGGTAGTTGATCAGGCGGGAAACAGCATCGGAACGGTAAGCGAAATGCTCATCGACACCGACCGCGAAATGGTCGATTCGATTCTGGTCGACCGCAAAAAACGCATTCCGGCGCAGGATTTTTCCTTGCGCGACGGTCGGGTAGTCGTGCGCGGCATTATGCACGACGGTCAGATTGAAATGAGCCAAGAGGCGACGACAACCACGGAGACGACGACGCATCAACCGATGCCGAGCCGCGCCGTCGGCGTGACGGCTCAACATATTAAAGGCGTAACGCGCGCGGCAAATGAAGGAGAAACCGTTCTGCCCATTATCGAAGAACATCTCGCGGTCGGCAAACGAACGGTCGAGCGCGGCGGCGCAAACGTTCGCACGACGATTAAAGAAGTTCCGGTCGAACAGACGGTAACTCTGCGCGAAGAAAACGTAACGGTCGACCGTCGCCCCGTCGACCGTGCGGTCGAAAACGCGCCGGCGGCTTTCAAAGAAGGCACCATTGAAGTAACGGAAATGGCGGAAGTTCCCGTAGTCGGCAAAGAAGCGCACGTCGTCGAAGAAGTCGTCGTCGGCAAAAACATCACCGAACGCGAAGAGACTGTACGCGACACGGTCAAACGCACTGACGTTCAAGTCGATGAGCTGAACCGCACGACAAATGCCGACAAAGCAAATTGGGTGAATACCGATGTTGATATTGACGATAATCGCAAACGAGGAAACAACGGCTAACCTAAAGGGTTCGGGCGCGGATTTCGCACGGGAAAAGCGAAAGATTTTTTTACAAGAATCTCGCTCCTGTCTTCAACCAAAGAGCGAAATCCGCGCCCGTCAATTTGAGTGAAAAACTAAAAGCGAAATGTGAAAAGCCGCCGCAATGTTTAAGAAAATAAACCAAACGGTATCGACTTTAACTTTTTAGCTTTTCATTATTCATTTTTGCAGTTTTTCAAAAAAAGGAGATTAAAATAATGCAGACGCAACCGACAACCACTACTACGACGACCGGCATCCGCGATACGAGCGAATCGATTGTTAATTCGCTCCTGAACGCGCTGAACAACTTCATCAGTTTTCTGCCCGCCCTCATCGGGGCGACAATAATCTTACTTGTCGGCTGGCTGATTTCCGGCGTGGTGGCAAATTTAATCGAGCGCGCATTGCGCGCCATCGGACTTGAAAACGCCGTCGAGCGTTCGGGCATCGGCGATTTCGTGCGCCGTTCGGGAACGAGAATGACGATTTCCGGCATCATTGCCGCGCTCGTCAAATATTTTATCTTTTTGATTTTCGTTCAAGCCGCCGCCAACGTTCTCGGCATTCCGCAGTTGACGGAAATCATCAACCGCATTATTTTGTTTATCCCGAACGTGATTGTCGCGATGGCGATTATAGTCGTCGGCAGTCTTATTGCCAGATTTTTGTCCGGCTTGGTGCGTTCGAGCGTATCTGAACTCGGCGTCGGAAGCCCGAATTTACTGGCGACGCTGACGCAATATATTATTCTCGGCTTTGCCGTTATCGCCGCCATCGACCAACTCGGCATCGCCGCCGGTCTGGTCAACACGCTCGTCTACGGCTTAATCGGCTCGGTCGCGCTCGCCGCCGGTTTAGCGTTCGGTCTCGGCGGACGCGACGTTGCCGCGCAAATCACTCAAAACTGGTATCAAAGCAGCCAAACGCTCGCCAACGCCGCCCGCCAGCGCGCCAACCTGCCTGGACGCGGCAGTAATTTAGGACAAACCACAAGCGGCGATGTGCAAAGTATTCAACCCCCGACGCCGACCAATAATCCAAACAGGTAAAATTTGACGGCAACCAATCGAAAAGCGATTGCCTTAAATGAAATAAAAGAGGCGGCGCGAGATTTTATAAATACTAAATCTCGCGCCGCCTCTTTTGCTCATTATGCGTCGATTGTCGCCGCCTTTTTTGTGTTTTTATAATTTATTATGTCGGGTCTTTATCCGATAAATCATCCGCAGTTCGCTGGTGTCGCGGCACGGGTTTGTTGGCGCTCTTATCGGCGGCGGTCGTCGCGCCGACTACATCGCGGTCATCCGGGTCGCCGTCCGATTCGTCGCCGCGCCGCATCTGCTGCGCCATTTCGGTTGTGTCGGTGTAAGAGGACGCCTCGCCCAATTCTTCCGCCGTAAAGTTGTCTCGTTCGACGTTTTCCGGGTCTCGGTCTTCGTCGGCTTCCTGTTTTTGTGCATTAAATTGTTCGGGCATTTTCTTATTTCTCCTCAGTTTCAATCATAAAGCCGGCGATGGAAAACTTAAAAAAACGCGAGCCTAAAACTCACGTAATTTTTTGAAAAAAGTGGAGCCATCTTCGGGACTCAAACCCGAGACCTTCCGATTACGAATCGGATGCTCTATCAACTGAGCTAAGATGGCGTAAAATTGTTATCGGCTTTGTTTGCTCGGGTTTACAGCTTCGCCCTTATCGCTCAGCTCCCTCTATATTAGAATGTTTCCCGTAAACTGTTCCCGGTAAACCTTTTCAAATCGTAAAAACCGCTTTCAATTAACTGTTGGAGCGTAATCTTCAACTACGCCGAATAAGGATAATACAAATTTTTTCCGGTTTTGAAAAGCGCGGCTCAATAAAAATGCTTTTCAAAACCGGTCGTTGATTAAATTTCCTCAACTTACATTATCATAAGCTACTTTTTATAGAAGTTCTCAATAACGGTGTCTAAAATAAATCATTTAAGTAACCGGACAGAATTATCATATAAATACTCTGTCCTTAAATTTAATTTTGTATTGGCTGCCGATTCCATCCAAAATCTTTTTGACCGCTTCGGTCAGTCTTTCAAACGAGATGTAATCTTCCG
>MWVV01000844.1_pt1 | contig 11110 bp, 12 predicted proteins | sample 1047281 | NCBI WGS metagenome assembly MWVV01 (sample SAMN06349986, study PRJNA376086) | soil metagenome | isolation source: PT-2 sample Antarctic (ecotone) soil | place: Antarctica | collected 2015-01-13 | reverse complement strand
TTACTGCGCACGACGCGGTTTTTACGCAGGCTAATTTGCAGAGGAATGAAACGCTTCTTATTCACGCCGTCGGTTCGGGCGTCGGACTCGCTGCGCTTCAATTAGCGAAAGCGAAAAACATCAAAACTTTCGGCACCTCGCGCACGCAGGAAAAATTAGACAAATGCCGTGCGTTCGGAATTGACGAAGCGATTTTAGTTTCTAATGAAGCGAATTTTGCCGTAACGGTAAAAGATAAAACAAAAGGTAAAGGTGTTGATGTAATTCTTGATTTAGTCGGCGCTAATTATTTCGCCGCAAATTTGGAAAGTCTTGCGCTGAAAGGTCGCTTAATGCTTGTCGGAACAGTCGGCGGCAGAACGGCGGAGTTTAATTTCGGTCTGGCTTTGGCGAAACGCGCGAGAATTATCGGAACGGTTTTGCGCGGTCGTTCGACAGAAGAAAAAGCCGAAGCAACAGCAAAATTTAGCCGGGAAGTTGTGCCGCTTTTGGAAAAAGGTTTGATAAAACCGAACATTGACCGCATTTTTCCAATTAAAGAAATCAGAGCGGCGCACACATATCTCGAATCGAACGAGAGTTTCGGCAAAGTCGTTTTAATGGTGAATGGCGAGTGATGAATGGTAAATGGAAGAATACTTCTTAAATTCACCATTCATCATTCACTGTTCACCATTATTAAATATCCTTGCCGCGGCTTTGTCTGTAATGATGCACAAACCAGAGACTTTTTTCGCTTCGAGTTGTTTCAGCTTTTTCAATGCTTCCGCGTAAGTCAAATTTCTCGCCGCGCATTTTTCAAACGAAACGACCGACCAGCGCGGTTCACTGATTTCGCTCGCTGAATTTTCAGCCGTCGAAGCGTTTTTATCTTTCGGAGCAGCGGCAACCTTGCTTTTTTTCGCTGCTGACGCTTTCCGTCGATTGTTCTTTCCTTCGCTCAACATATCATTTGCGTGCTAAACCATTGCTACTGAAAAAGATACCACAATTTTTGTAATAGGCTAAAAGTTTTGCGAAAGTTTAACTTTTATAATTTATTTGACGGTTTGCTTTTATACTGAATGACCGTTCAGTTATAATCGCGGATATGAGTTTTAGCGAAACAATTTTTCTGACCGGATTTCCCGGTTTTATTGCCGGAAAACTCGTCGAGCGATTAGCGACCGGCGACGCACGTTTTTTTCTGCTCGTGCAGCTGGAATTTGTCGAAAAAGCGATGCGCGAAATCGAAAAAATCGCCGCGCGAGTTGCCGTGCCGCATGAAAATTTCGTAGTTATCGAAGGCGACATCACACGGGAGAATCTTGGAATTTCCGAAACTAATTTGAAAATTACGCGAGCCGAGACAACCGATGTTTTCCACCTTGCAGCTGTTTATGATTTGGCGGTTGAGAAGGATTTGGCTTTTCGGGTTAATGTCGAAGGTACGAAAAACGTTAACGAATTTGTCAAATCTCTGCCGAATCTGCGGCGTTACAATTATGTTTCGACCTGCTATGTCGCCGGACGAAGAACGGGCGAAATTCGTGAAACCGAACTCGAACACGAATCCGGTTTTCGCAACTTTTACGAAGAAACAAAATACTTCGCCGAACGAGAAGTAGAAAAATTAAAAACGAAAATTCCGACGACCGTTTTTCGCCCGTCAGTCGTCGTCGGCGATTCGCGCACAGGCGAAACTTCAAAATACGACGGCATTTATTCGTTGATTTTATATTTGCGGAAAGCGCCGAATCTGCTGCGTTTCGTCAATGTCGGAAACGAGCATGTCAAACTAAATCTCGTTCCGGTCGATTTCGTCGTCGATGCAATTGCTGCTTTGGCGAAAGACAAACGGGCAATCGGAAAAACAATCGCGCTCGCCGACCCGAATCCGCTGACGACCGGCGAGCTTTTTGACACGATTGCCGAATCTTTGACGGGCAAAAAATCTGTCGTCAAACCGCCGGAAAAGTTAATCGAAAAATCTCTGATGCTGCCGCTTTCGCCCGCCATCAGCGGTTTACCGTTTCCCGCCGTCCCGTATTTTTTCGTGCCGCAAACTTACGACACGAGCGTCGCCGACGAACTGCTTTTAAATCACGGTATTCACTGTCCAAATTTTAATTCGTATGTCGGAAATTTGTTGCAATTCGTCGAAAAAAATCCGAAATTATAAAACGCTTGCAGTTTCCTCGCTTTTAGTTAATTATTAACCGAAAACTTTTCGCCTGAAAATGACAAATCAAACGATAAAATGCGTCGGAGTCGTCGTCAAACCCTATCATACGCAGGCTTGGGAAACGGCGCACGAGATTGCGGCGTGGATGAAAACGCGCGGAATTTCAACCGTCAGAGAATCACAATCCGAAAGCGGCGATATTGAAAATGTTGATGTTGAAAAATTCAAAACTGATGTTGATTTAATCGTCGTTTTGGGTGGTGACGGAACGATGATTTCGACGGCGCGGCTGGTCGGAGAGCGAGATATTTCCGTTTTGGGAATAAATTACGGCAGTCTCGGTTATTTGACCGAGTTTCGCATCGAGGAAATGTTTTCCGCGCTCGAAGCGATTTTGGCGGGCGATTATGCGGTTGACCGGCGCGTGATGCTCGAAGTCGAGCATTTGCGCGACGGAAAACTAATCGAGAGCGGGCGCGTTCTAAACGATGTCGTCGTTAATAAAGCGGTTTTAGCCAGAATGATTGAAATCGAAGTGTGGCTGAACAATCTTTTCGTCAATTCGTTTCGCGCCGACGGTTTGATTGTTTCGACGCCGACAGGCTCGACCGCATACAATCTTTCGGCTGGCGGTCCGATTGTTTATCCTTCGATGAACGCCGTCGTGTTAACGCCGATTTGCCCATTCACACTGACGAATCGCCCGATTGTCGTGCCGGACACGGACGAGATAAACTTGCGCCTCAGCCAGCAAAGCGAAGGCGTGGTTTTAACTCTCGACGGTCAAGTCGGTTATTCGATGACGGCGCAAGATTCGGTTTCGATTCGCAAAAGCCGGACGACTTTCAATCTCATCCAGCCGCCGAACCGCAATTATTTCGACGTTTTGCGCAATAAATTAAAATGGGGCAGATGAACAAATTGCGGATTTTACTGACGAAATGTAAATTTTAACTTTTCGTTTAATCAACCGAAAAGACTCGGCTGTTCGGCGTCTTCTTCACGTTCAAAGCCTTCGGGAAACCAGCGATAAATATTTAAATCACAGCGACCTTTTCGGTCAAATTTAACGCCTTCGTCTTCAAGCATTTTCTGCTGCATATTCACCGGCAAAGTCATTTTTCCGGTCGAGCATGCGCCCTGCGAATTGATAACTCTTTGCCACTGAACCGTTTCCGTATCAGCCGCGTGCATCACGTAACCGACGGTGCGCGCCGTATAACCCGCGCCGAGCATTTCCGCGATTTGCCCGTAAGTCATCACTCTACCCGCCGGAATTTCGCGCACGATTTCATAAACGCGCTCTTTATATTTGCGGTCGTTGACCGGCTCGTTGTCCATTTTTGTATTAAAAAATTGTAATTACCGTTTTTTGATTTAGCTCAACGACAAAACCGTTTTGCAAAGAATGTATGATAAGCAGAAGATTTTTGTCAAAAAGTTCGATTAAATTTTTCGTGCTGATGTTTCCCGTCGTCAAATAAAGCAACTTGAACGGTTCTTATATGGCTGAATAACTATCGTAAAAATCCGAATCCTTTGAAATGACGATACGTTGTTCGGCATGCGAAATTTTGTTAATTTCCGAATCGGCGGTTACGTTTTTGTCGGGTAAATCAAGCGTGTGAACGGCATCGAAGCCGCGTCTGTGCAGAAAACGCGCCAACGCCTTGGGCAATTGCGCATCAACCAAAAATTTCATGCAACAAGAGTTCCGATTGTTTTCACGTTCGCCAACTTAGCTGCAAATAGCAGGCAAGCTTGCAAATCGGCTTCTTCCAAATCTTCGTAATCCGCCAAGATTTCTTCGTGAGTCATACCGGACGCCAACAGTTCAAGAATATTCACGACCGGATAACGCATACCGCGAACCACAGGTTTGCCGTGGCACATATTCGGGTCAATCGTAATTCTTTTTAATAAATCTTCTTTCATACAGATAGAAAATAGCACGTTTTGCCGAATCGAAAAAGAATGTCATGACGCGCGCCCCAGTTTTCTCGCAAAAGCGTTTGAAAGCTGGTTGATTTCCTTAACTCGCAGAATTTTCGCCGCCAGAACAAACGTAATTCCGCCCAAAATTATCGGCACGAAGGCTTCGATTATTTTTATAGAAATACCGTTTATTCCAAGTTGATTGAACAGAAAACGATAACTCAAATAACAGACGAGAGACATTATTGCCGCCGCCGCCGCGATTCGCAGAAACGATTGAATAATGTCTCGCCCGTCAATTCGCTCGATGCGTTTGCGCATCATCAAAGCGAGCGCGAAAAAATTTACCAGCGCGACGCTCGAAGTCGCCAGCGCGACGCCGACATGCCCCAAACCGTTTGGATATTCGGGTGATGCGCCGTAGTTTGACAGCCAATTGCGAAACAGAAAACTTGCCAGCGCGTTGACGGCAATCGAGCAGACAGCAATAACCATCGGTGTTTTGGCATCGTTCAAAGCATAAAATGCGGGCGAGAGAACTTTTATCGCCGCGTAACCCGTCAGTCCGATTGCATAACCGGTCAAAGCCCAAGCCGTCATCGGAACATCGGATTCTTTAAACGCGCCGCGCGAATAAAGCAGGCGAATAATCGGTTCGCCTAAAATAATCAGTCCGCACGCCGACGGCAAAGTCATCAGAAAAACTAGATTCAGCGAATTAGAAAGCGTACTGCGAAAATCATTAAATTTCCCTTCGCTCGCCATTCGTGAGAGCACAGGAATCGAAGCTGTGCCGATAGCAACACCGAAAACGCCAATCGGAAACTGCATCAGGCGAAATGCGTAGCTCAACCACGAACGTCCGCCGTCAATGCTCGAAACAAAAGCCAGATTTACCAAAACATTTATTTGAACGGCAGATGTTCCCAAAATTGCCGGAGCCATCAGATGCATTATTTTTTTTACGCCTTCGTCCGTGAAACTTAAAATCGGAGAAAAGCGAAATCCGACTTTCAGAAGCGACGGAACTTGCATCAAAAACTGCGCCGCGCCGCCGACAAGCGTCCCAATCGCCATTCCGAGAATTGCCCATTGCGCCGAAATTGTCGGAACTGTGTATTTGTCTTGCGCCGCATCCCAACTGCCGCCGCTCAACCAATAGGCGAAACCAAGCCCGACAAAAATCGAAACGACGTTAAAAACAGTCGAAGCCGAGGCAGGAATTCCGAAAATTCCTTTCGTGTTCAAAACGCCCATAGCAACTGCCGCCATCGCCACGAGCAAGATAAACGGAAACATAATCTGCGTCATCGTAACCGTCAAAGCCGCTTTTTCGGGCGAAAAACCGGAAGCTACGATTGACACCAAATACGGCGAAAGCAAAATTCCGAGTATGGTTACAACGCTTAAAATGACAGCCAGAGCATTCAAAACAAGGCTAGCAAGTTTCCATGCTTCCTGTTCGCTTTTATTTATTTGATAATCGGTAAAGACTTTGACAAAGGCGGCGGACAACGCTCCTTCGGCAAAAAGGTCGCGCAAAACATTTGGAATTGTAAATGCCGCTTGATATGCGTCGTAAAGAAAACCGGCGCCGAAGTATTTGGCGAAAATCATTTCGCGTACCAAGCCCAAAACACGCGAAAACATTACGGCAATCGACACGATTCCAGCACTTCGGGCGACACTCGTTTGTTTTGTTGCGGGTTTTTCGGCATCGATTTGCGCGGCGGCGGAAGATTCGGCTAGAAGTTCGGGAGTTTCCTCGGTCTGGTCTTTTTCCTGTTCGATTTTGTTCATTGATTTACTAGCCGGGCAAATTTCAAAGTTTGCATTATTTAACCGATTTCGACAAGTTAAAACGCAAAAAAAAGAAGCAAGAAAAATCTTGCTTCTTTTCGATTTTCATAAATTTTAGTCGTTGGTTAATTTCGTCGTGTATTCGGGTAAGTAATGCGCGTGTTGGCGAGTCGCCGGTCGAGCGAAACTTCGTTATATGTTATCGGCGCAGCACCGCCGAGTTGTCCTTGAATCAAAGAGACGAGCGAATTTTGAAACGAGCGAAAACGGCTGACATTGCCGTGCTGATTAAAGATAACGAAAAGCAGTTTGCCGCTTTTGGTTTGGATTTCGCCCGCCAAAGAACTGACGCCGCCGTCGGTGCTGGGTAGCGTTCCGGTTTTCCCGGTTACGCTGCCGCGCGAAAAATCCGTATCGAATCGTCTTTCGAGCGTGCCGCGGTCGATTCCGGCAACCGGCATAATATCGGCGAAAGTCATTTTGTTGCGCGCCAGCTCTTTGCGCAAAGATTGCAGAAGACTCATCATTGCGCGCGGCGTAACGCGATTGACGCCAAGACCGCTCGAAGATTGCAACATGAATTCTCCGGGCGCAATTTGGGCGTTCATTTGCACAACACGCGCTACGGCATACGCGCCGCCGAGCATATCGCCTAATTTTTCAGCCAAATAATTGTTTGAATAACAGAGCGTTGTTTTCAAAATTTCGCGTATCGGCGTCGATTCGTGCGAGAAAAGCAGTTTTGCGTTTGTCGGAATCGACTGCACATAAACGCTGCCGGCGAATGAAACGCTCGGAAAAGCATTTGTCGTATTTACTTTACCGGAATTTACCAAATAATTTTGCCACGCGCGATTTGCTACAACCGAACGTTTTGCGCCGTCCATCGTCTGAGCGAGACTCGCACCTGCGCGTTCGGTCGAAGAACTGTAATTCATTACGAAATCACCGGTAACAATCAAATCACCATTGACGTTTCTGACGCCCATTCGATTCAGTTCACTTGCCAATGCAGCCGCGTGTTCATAATTGAAAACCGGGTCGCGCCCCGAAACATATAAGTTACCGTGCAGCGTGCCGGAAGCCTGATCAAATGACCCGTCCGTCCAGACGCTGGTCGGAAAACGATAATCGGGTCCGAAAGTTTTTATAACCGCAAAAGCCGTTGCGACCTTGACGTTCGACGCCGGATTGAAAGCATAATTTGAATTGCTGTCCATTACGATGTTGCCGTTCGTGTCTTGTACCAAAATGCCGGAATAGCCGGGAATTTCAACATCTGCCAGAACCGGAAAAGCCGTTCGGCGCGTTGACGCCGAAACAGCAGAAGGAGCAGTAACCGGCATCGAGCTTCCCGTTTTCTTCACCAATGGTGTTGATGAAGGAATCGGCTGCGAAACGGGTCTGCTTGCTTGTCCGAAAACAGCAGATACAGAGCCACTCAAAAACACAAAAACGACACCAAACCACACGGCTTTAATCTTACTAAAACTGGTCATAATTATATTTAACTTTTACTTTGGCAGGCTTCCCTTTTTACTTAAACGAGGAAGGCTGTTCAAATTGTAACACAACAACCGTTTATACTTTCAAGCACGAAATCATTTTTCGTGCGCTACTTTTGTCAGTCATTTCTGACGATTTCTAAGATGAGATTTTTTTTCGATTGGATGCAAGGCTTTAGAATTATTTATAACTTCAATACTATCTGCTTATACATCAAAAATAGAAAAAATGAAAGTCTTTTTTTGAAATGTAAAGAGAATTTTTGCAGTTCGCCCGACGCTGCTATTTTCTCGCATAACAGATTGTTGAAAACTCAATTATAAATTTTATGTTCTTAGGAAAAACATTGACAACCGCGCAAACGAACGAATAAAATCAAGACAAAATCGAAAGTTTTGTGAAAAAAGAAACCCAGCCTCTTACGATTGAAAAGATAAAAGCCGCGCACGGCGAGAGACGCGCGGAGATTCTCGAACGACTTTCCGAGTTTGAAGCGATTTGGCGAGCCGAAACAGACGAACGGCTGTGGGAAGAAATGGTTTTTTGTTTCTTTACGGGCGGCTGTTCGGCGCGAATGGGAATTCGTTCAATCGAAGCCGTTAGACCGCTTTTATTGACCGGAGACCAAGCCGAATTAGCCGGGCGTTTGTGCGGAAAACATCGCTATCCGAACGCACGCGCCGGTTATATCGTCGCTTCACGAGAGTTTTTGCAGGAGCATTGCGGCTTGCATCTGCGCGAGAAATTGCAGAGTTTCGCGGGTGATTTGGAAAGACGCGACTGGCTGGTTAAAGAAAAGCGCATCAAAGGTTTAGGCTACAAGGAAGCGAGTCATTTTTTGCGTAACATCGGTTTGAAGGGCTACGCCATTTTAGACAAACATATTTTGCGAAGTCTGGCGGAATTAGGAATCATTGAAACTCCTAAGCCGCCGACAACGCGCGCTAAATATCTGGCGACTGAAGAAAAACTCAAGGAATTAGCAAAACGAAGCAGCATTGATTTTGACGAGTTGGATTTGGTTTTGTGGTCAATGAAAACAGGCGAAATACTCAAATAAAAATCTTTCTCGCAAATAAAACAACCGCTTGCGGAAAGGAGCCAATTATGAGATTCAGAATTTTTTTGACCGACCTTTTACAATTTCCTTTCCATTCAAAACGTCTGATTTTTATAACTTTAGTTTGTTTGCCGGCAATTGCCTTTTCTTTTACGGCTGCGGCAGGCGGTCAGCCAACCGATGACACACGACAATTAATCAAACAGGCAAAAAAACTTACACGCAAAGGCGAATATGGCGAAGCCGAAAAGCTTCTGCGGCGAATTATTGAAATTAACCCGCAGGCAACGAACGCAAAACTCAATCTAGCCTACAATTTACTAAAGCAAAAGCAATTGGTTGAGGCTTATAAATTTTCAATTGAAGTAGCACGAGCCGAGCCGAAAAACTCTTACGCTTTCGCCGTTTTAGGTATGGTTTTGTTGAGCGCTGGAAATTTTAAAGAATCTCAAGTTTCTTTTATTAACGCCTTGCAGCTAGACAAACAAGAAGCTCTGGCGTGGGCAGGACTCGGAACGCTTAATTTTTATGAAAATCGGGTAAACCTTGGCTTGGGGCAGCTGCAAACGGCTGTTTATTACAAACCATCAGAACCTGATTTCCTGTTCACTCTGGCTCAAATTGCGGCGCGCGCCGAAGACTACAAACAAGCTGCCGAAGCCTACAGAATGTTTTTGCAAATTTCACTGCAAACCGATTCGGAAAGGCGCAATCGCATAAAAGGATTGATTAAATTTCTGGAATTTTTGGGCACTCGGCAATCGCTTTATGATTTAAGCGGCTCGGTGGAAACAAACGTTCCGATTCGGCTGGTAAACGACCGTCCGGTGATTCAGGTAAACGTAAACGGCAACGACGAATCGCTTAATTTTGTTTTAGATACGGGTTCGGGCATTTCTGTAATTTCCAACCAGACGGCACAAAAATTGAAAATCAAACCGGTAGCGCGCGGCGGTTTAGCGCACGGCATCGGCGGCGACGGCACCTTTGAAATCGTCTATGGTTTTTTGCGCTCGGCTCAAATCGGCGGTGTTCAAATTAAAAACATACCGGTTTATATCCGCGAATTTCAGTCGAAAAATGAAAAAATCGATGGCTATATCGGCTTGTCGCTTATCTCGAAATTCTTAACGACGCTTGATTACGGAAACTCTACTTTTTCGCTGAAGAAAAAAGACGCTGTAAGCGATAGACAACGAGAAAACGAATTTGTGTCAATTCCCCTTCGATTGACTTCGAGCGGATTTTTGAGCGGTGAAGTCCAACTCGAAGGCATCGGAGTGCCGTTGAATTTTATCGTCGATACGGGCGCGAGCATCTCCGTTATCTCGAGCGAGCTTGCCGATTCAAAAGAACTCAGCCAATTCGTCAGAGCCGAAAAAATGCGTGTCGTAGGTGCGGCGGGCATTACCGAAGAAGTGCCTTCTTTTTTGCTGCCGAAAGTCAGTTTCGGCACAAACAGCCGCGAAAGAGTCAAAGTAGTTGCGCTGAATTTGGGCATAATCAACGAAACATCCGGCTTTGTACAGGCTGGAATTTTAGGCGGAAACTTTTTGAAAAATTACCGTCTGACCTTTGATTTTACAAACTCGAAGGTAGTTTTTGTACCGATTAAATAGGTTCAAAGTTCAAGGTTCAAGGTGCAAAGTTTTGTTTCGCAACCTTGAACTTTGAACTTTGAACTTTGAACTTTATGAAGCAAAGCCTCTATTTAGAAACTTCGGTCGTCGGGGCGTATCTTGATAATGGCGAACCTTTTCGGCGCGATTTGACGATTCGCTGGTGGGAACACGAACTTGTCGAATATCGTACATTCAGCTCGATTCTTGTACGACGCGAGATTGAGCAGGTTGCCGAGCCGCATCGAACCGGTTATTTGAGACTGCTGGCGCCGATTGAAAATCTCGAACTCGCCGAAGAAGCCGCCATTTTAGCCGAAGGTTATATTTCGCGCGGCATTTTCCACCGCAAATTCATCGCCGACGCGCTTCATTTCGCGCTCGCGTCCGTCCATAAAATTGATTATCTGGTAACGTGGAATTTCGGGCATCTGGCAAATGTTCGCAAACAGGCGCGTCTCAGACTTTTCAATACCGCTGCCGGATTTTTCTCGCCCGTCATTGTTACGCCCGAGTTTCTTATTCACACAATTTAGCTGCCGATTGACCGCAGGCACGTTACGCCTTACTATTCACAGTGTATGTATCGCCGCCCGAAATTTTTAGAAGTTCTGCTTGAAATTCGTCAGGAAATGTCGCGTCAAGCCGATTACGATGTTGATTTGTTTGCCGAAATGATTCGCTCCGACAAATTTGCGAAAAACGAAAATCAACACGATTTGAGCGACGCCAAAGACGCGCAGGAAAAATTAGAGACTTAAGTTTCGCGTTTAGGTTTGAAATTTTCAAAACTGAAAACTTTGAAAAACTGAAAACTTTGAAAAACTAATATATATCTTCTTTACTTTCTGTGGAAACGGCTTTTGATACCATCGGCATCGATATTACAAACCAAAAGACTTTTGATAATTTGGCTGAAGAGGTGGAAAAGCGCGGCGAAGCGTCGCGCCTGCTGCGAAAAAGCGGTGTGCTTTACGGGCGCTGCTTCAAACCCTGGCGGGACATTATGGATTCTCTAGACTCTCT
>MWVV01000843.1_pt1 | contig 11139 bp, 8 predicted proteins | sample 1047281 | NCBI WGS metagenome assembly MWVV01 (sample SAMN06349986, study PRJNA376086) | soil metagenome | isolation source: PT-2 sample Antarctic (ecotone) soil | place: Antarctica | collected 2015-01-13 | reverse complement strand
GGAAAAATGGTCGGCGCGTTCTTCTCTAAGCGCGACGAAATCGAGCGTGTTGTTGAGATAAATCCGCAAACGCTCGTCCGTCGAGAATTTGTAGCCGGTTTCTTCCAAAAGCAAACCGAGCTTCAAATGCGCGACGGCATACGGCGCGACCAGCAATTCAAAACCGAATATTCGGGGCAGAAGATGTTCGGAAACGTAGCCGTCCCACATTCCTTTATTGCGCTCGAAACGCTTGTAAATATGTTTGATAACGCTGTAAAGAAATGTTCCCGTTCCGGTCGCCGGGTCAAGGATTAAAACGCGGTGAGTTTCAGGTTTCAGGTTTTTAGTTTCAAGTTGGTTTTCACCTGAAACCTGAAACTTGAAACCTGAAACCTTGCTTGAGTCAGCCAAACCTTTCGGCAATCCGAAATCATTCTGCAAAATCTTATCTACGCTTCGCACAATGTAGGAAACGACAGGTTCGGGCGTGTAATAAACGCCGCGTGTTTCTCGAAGTTTCGGGTCGTATTCGGCAAGAAAAGTTTCGTAAAAATGAACAACAGGGTCTTCCTGCCGTGTGCGTTTGCCGAAATCCTGCAAAATTGCCGAAATATCGGTTCGGTTAAGAAGCTCGGCTAAATCGTCAACCGCCCAAACGATTCTTTCGTCCAGGTGAATTCCGGCGATGCGGTCAAACGTATCGCGCAAAAACGGATTCGTTTTCGGAACTAGATACGCCGCTTCCTGCCGTGTAAACGGCGGTGCTTTGTCGAAACAGCGAGCCGTAAAAAGTCCGTAAGCGATAGTTTGAGAATACATATCGGCAAAGCCTTTATCATCCAAATTCGGCAAAAGCGTTTTCTTAAAACTCTCGAATTGTTCGTGCAATTTATTATCTCTGGAAGTCGTTTCATCTTCCAGAGCCTTTTCGATTGTCTGCCTGATAAGCTGCGTAATCGAAGCCATCCGTTTGGCAAGTTCCTTCGGCGTGGCGACGGTCGGAACTTCCTTTTGCAGAAATTCCTTGATTAGATTTGTCAGCTTAATTTCAGCATCTGCTTTCGGCTGCAAATTGCCGCCTCCGTCAAATTCGGCAAGCGTGATATTTGAAACGACTTCGCCGCGAACATACCAGCGAAAATCGAGATAGTTCGTGTAAATGATGTTATTGAGCGAATCGGTATATTTCTTGAGTTGTTCCTTTTCGCGCTTGTCGAGCTTGTCCAAATCCTTGCCGACATCTTTCGCTTCGATATAGCCGAGCGGAATTTCACGCTTGCGGATAACGTAATCCGGTGCGCCGAACGTCCGCCGTTTCGGTTCGTTTATCGCTTCAATATCTTTGCCGAATGATTCGATTAAACTGATTAAAGAATGTCTGTAACTGTGTTCGGTGGCGAGTTTCGATTGAAAGGCTTTTTCAATCTCTTTGAGGTAAGTATTGAAGTCAATCATTTGTTTTTCCTTTACGTTTATTCGGGAATAATTAAATCAATCTTTCGTTTGCCGTTTTTGCGGTAAATGTGAAAATCGCTGTCGGTTGTGAAAACAACTGCATTTTCTATCCGTTCGCTCATTCGGACAAGACAGGCGTCGGCAAGGGACATCGGCACGTTTTCATATTTCTTCATCAAGGATTTAACGCTTTTCGCTTTATCGGAAAGCCGGAAATCAATCTGCAAAATTCCGGCTTCAACAAGAGATAAAACGTCCTGTTCGCCGTCTTTTGTGTGATGAAGTAGAAAACAGGCTTCGGTAATAACCGCTTCACAAGTCAAAAACGGCGCGGGAAGTTCGCGCCATTGCTCAACCGTCCATTCGCGCCATTGGTCTTTCGGATTAAGAAACGCGGCGATAACGCCCGTATCGGCAATTATCGGGTTTCTAATCTTCATTTAGCTTGTCGTTTCCTTCCGGCAACGCTTTCTTTTCCGCGCTCTTTTTACCCAAATCTTTCAAGTATTCTTTGTTGATTGATAAATCCGCCGGTAAATCTCTCTGCTTATCAAGAAGACGGCGCATCAAATCCGGCGCAATATCAAAAGCCGTTTTAAATGCGATTTGGCTACCGTTTTTGCTTTCGGTTTCCTTTGCCGGTCTTCCGGCTTTGCCGTATGTCTTCACCGAATCCAGAGAGCTTTCTTCGATAACGTAATCGCGCCCGACTTGCTTGGCTCGAATCTTTCCTTCACGAATCAATTGCCGAACCCGAATCGGCGACACGCGCAGTATTTTCGCCGCTTCATTGGTTGTTAATAATTCCATAGCAGACGAATTATGCCCGAAAAATAAATCTATCGCAAGTGATAATTTAGGCTTAGATTAAACTGTTGTTTGGGATAAGAACTGTTGTTTGGAATAAGAAAAGAGGCATCAAAGCGATGCCTCTAAATTATTGAAAAAAAATTGGTACACCCGGCAAGATTCGAACTTGCGACCCTCTGATTCGAAGTCAGATACTCTATCCAGCTGAGCTACGGGTGCATTTGATTTTAGATTTTAGGTTTTGGATTTTGGATTTGCAAATTGCAATTAGAAAAATATTAAAAACTTAGCAGCAAAAAACTTTTTACTTGCCCTGAAATTCCCGTCGGATGTATTTCACGAGATTTTTAATATCGTCGTCGCTGATTTTACCCTTGAAAGCGGGCATTCCGTCTTCTTTGGCGCCATTTTCAATGGTTTCGATATAATCCGAATCAGGATTCTTTTTCTGTCGGTCAGTAGTAAAATTCGGAGCTTTTATTTTTGTTCCGTCTTCTAAAACCGTAACTCCGCCAATGCCGTCTTCCTTGTGGCATTTGACGCATTTTTCCGAATAGATTTTGCGCGCCGAAGCCAAATCATCAATCGTTGCGGGCGTAACTTCGGGCTGAAGCGGCGGAGCATTTGAAGCCGTATTTTTCTCGGTTGTAAGATTTGTGTCAACGTTATTGGTTTGATTGCAGGCGATTATAAACAATAAAACTGCCGAGAAAATAAAGCTGATTTTCAAAAAATTCATTCGTTCGTCTCCAGATAATTTGCCTCAAAATCTTGAAAAGTTTAACTTAGATTTTATAGAATTTGCAAAGTTTTGAGGGGCGATAAAAAGAAGAAAGTTGTCAGCAGATGAAAATGTGAGTCATAAATTGCGAATCGTCGGTAGCGAAACACAAATTAATTACGATTTACGGTTTACGATTTACAGGCAAAATTATGGAAACCAGAAAAATGCTCGTCGGCGGCGAATGGCTTGCCGGCGCCGAAACTTTTAGGGTCAAATCACCATTTACAAATGAGGTTTTAGCGGAAGTTTATTCGGCAAATGCAAGTGAAACCGAAGAAGCGATTGCCCGCGCCGAAAGCGCCGCAAAAGATATGCGGAAACTTGCGCGTTTTGAAATTGCAAGAGGGTTGCGAAAAATTGCTGACGGTATCGAAAACCGCAAAAAAGAATTTGCCGAAACGATTGCCGGTGAAGCCGCCAAGCCGATAAAACTCGCTCGCGGTGAAGTCGAGCGCGGAATTGCGACTTTTGCGTGGGCGGCAGGCGAAGCGGAAAGATTTGCGGGTGAAGTTGTTCCGATTGATACGCAGGCAATCGGAACGGGCAAAACCGCTTATGCAAAACCGTTTCCGCGCGGAGTGATTTACGGCATTACACCGTTTAATTTTCCACTGAATTTAGTCGGACACAAAGTTGCGCCAGCGCTCGCTTCCGGCAACGCAATTATCATCAAACCGAGTGACAGAACGCCGCTGACGGCTTTGCTGTTGGGTGAGGTTTTTCTCGAAAGCGGTTTGCCGTGGGGCGCGCTGCAAATCGTGCCGATGAATGTCAAATACATCGATACGATTTTGCAAGATGAACGTATCAATATGATTTCATTTACGGGCAGCGCTGAAATCGGCTGGAAAATCAAAAGTCAAACGGGTAAAAAAGCCGTTGCGCTCGAGCTCGGCGGCAACGCGCCCGTCATCGTTGACGAAACCGCCGACATCAAAAAATCTCTCGACCGAACCGCGATGGGCGCGTTTGTTTATGCCGGACAAGTCTGTATTTCCGTCCAGCGCATTTATGTTCACGAAAAAATCTTTGGCGAGTGGACGGACAAATTCATCGAAAAAGCGAAAAATTTGCAAAAGGGAAATCCGCTCGACGAAGCAACCGAATTGTCCGTAATGATTACGGAAGAGGCGGCGAAAAAGGCTGAAAGTTGGGTAACGGAAGCGACCGCAAATGGAGCAAAACTACTGTGCGGCGGGCGGCGTGACGGCGCAATGTTAGACGCGACCGTTTTAACGAATACAAACCCGGAAATGCGCGTCATTTCGGAAGAAATTTTCGCGCCGGTCGCCGTTGTCGAAAAGTTCAGCCATTTTGAAGAAGCCGTAGATTTGGCGAATCAAACTGAATACGGGCTGCAAGCCGGAGTTTTTACAAACAATTTAGCGAATACTAATTATGCTGCCGACAACCTCGAATACGGCGGCGTTTTGATAAACGACGTGCCGACTTTTCGCGTTGACAATATGCCTTACGGCGGCATCAAAAGCTCAGGTTTCGGGCGCGAAGGCGTGCGCTACGCAATGGAAGAAATGAGCGAAACGAGGTTAATTGTGATAAATTCTTAGCTGAAAATTGTAAACTTTGCTTCCCCGAAATTTCGGCTTAGAGATTAAGAATCTTTTTACGGCTTAGGTAATTATTCCAAAAATATATGTTGTTAAAATTTAATAAATTTACAGTCCTGGCTTTTGTTTTTTTCGTTACAACGGCTTGTTTCGCTCAAACACCGACGCAGACTTTGAGCATTTCGGGTTTGAAGGAAAACGTAACCGTGCGTAAGGACGCGCGCGGTATTCCGTATATAGAAGCGCGAAGCGATGCGGATTTGTATTTTGCGCAAGGCTTTGTAACGGCGAGCGATCGGCTTTGGCAGATGGATTTGTATCGCCGCGTCGCGCGCGGGCAAACCGCGGAATTATTCGGCAAGCAGGCTTTGGAAGAAGACAAACGCTGGCGCAGATTCGGGTTTTCGCAGATTGTCGAAGAAACTTTTAAAAATTTTCCGCCCGAAACGCGCGCCGTTTTAGAAAACTACGCGCGCGGCGTTAATGCTTACATTGCGGCTTTGAATGAAAAAACTTTGCCGGTTGAGTTTCAAATTTTGAAATATAAACCGTCCGAATGGCTGCCTGCCGATTCTTTAGTCGTCGGCGAGATTGTTAACGACGGGTTAAGCACGACCTGGCAGGCGGACGTTTTGCGCGCTTCTTTTGCCGATTTACCGAAAGAAAAATATCAACAGCTTTTTAGGGAAAAAACGCCGCTCGATGTTTTGGTTATCGGGCAGGATACGCCAAATATAAAAGCAGTCGGTCAATCTCCAAATGTCGAAGATGCGTTATTAAATTTTGCTTTGAAAGACGCTGAAATCAGAAAATCTTCGCTCGAACGTATCGGTTTTTATCAGGAATTTAACGCGGCGAGCAATAATTGGGTTGTTTCGGGCAAGCGAACCGCCGACGGCAAACCTATTTTGGCGAACGACCCGCATCTGCCCGGCAATGCGCCTTCGGTTTGGTATTTAGTCAATCTTTCAACCGCAAAATCGCGCGTCTCCGGCGTTACTTTTCCGGGCATTCCGGGCATCGTTCTCGGACACAATGAAAACATCGCTTGGGGCGCGACAAATTTAGGACCGGACGTGCAGGATATTTACGTCGAAACTTTCAATGACAAAGGACAATTCAAAACTGCAAGCGGCTGGCAGGATGCGAAAACGCGGCGCGAAGAAATAAAAGTTCGTAAAAATGTTTTGTCGCCCGAAACCGAAACGGAAATTTTGAGTGTAACGGAAACAAACAATGGCGTGATTATTACGGAGCAGTCGGGCAAAAAATACGCTTTGAAATGGACGGCGCGCGATCCGAAAAACGATTCGTTTACGGCATTTTTACTGCTTGACCGTGCCAGGAATTGGGACGATTTCCGCGCGGCACTGAAAACCTACGGCGGCGCGACACAGAATTTTGTTTACGCCGACGTAAAAGGGAACATCGGCTATTACGGCGCGGGTCGCATTCCGATTCGGCGGAAAGGTGACGGAAGTATTCCTTATGACGGCGCGACGACCGACGGCGATTGGACGAGTTTTATACCGTTCGAGGAACTGCCGCAAAGCTATAATCCGCCCGAAGGCATTATCGTTACGGCAAATCAGCGAGTTGTCGGCGACAGCTATAAGTATTTTCTAACGCATAATTGGGCTGCGCCGTTTCGGGCGCGGCGAATTTACAACCGACTCGCCGCCAGTAATAAGTTAACCGTTAATGATATGCGCGATATTCAGTTTGATACTTTCAGTCTTGCACATTCTCGTTTCGCGCATGAAGTCGTTAATCTGAACGCTGCGTCCGCCGAAACCCTAAAACTGCTGGGGGGTTGGGACGGAAAGATGAATGCCGATTCGCAAGCCGCGCTACTTGCAAACGAGATGCGAGCCGTTTTTCGCAGTAAAATCTTTAACGGAAACGGAATCAAGGACAAACCCGGCGGCGATGCCGGATTTCTCGAATGGCTAATAACCGAAAAACCGAAAAATTGGCTTCCGAAGGAATTTAATAATTATAAAGATTTGCTGGTTGCGTCAGATATGGAAGCTCGGGCGAATCTCGCAAAAAAATACGGCGCAAATCAAACGGATTGGCTTTACGGAAATGCTTTTCAGATTCGCTTTCCGCACCCGCTTGCCGCCGCACCGCTTATCGGCGGGCTTTTCGCAATCGAAGCATTTCCACTAAACGGAAACGGATTATCACCAAATGTCGGCGCAAGCGTTTCGATGCGGCACATTACAGTTCCCGGAAATTGGGACGCAACCAGACATGGAATCGCTTTAGGCGAGAGCGGCGACCCGAAATCTCCGCATTGGAAAGACCAACTCGAAAATTGGAAATCCGGCGAAACGCAAATTTTTCCGTTTTCAAAAGCGGCAGTAGAAAAAGCCGCATCAGAAGTTATTTTGCTAAAACCTTGACCTAATGGTGAATGATGAATGATGAATGGTTAATTAAGAAATGTTTTACATTCACCATTCACCATTCATCATTCACCATTACTAACACCATTTCTAATCTTTCACTATTCTTCTTGCCTCAATAAAATCGCTTAGGATGACAGCGGCGGCTTCGGCGTCAACTCTTTCACGCGATTCCTTTTCGCTTACGCCTGTTTTCCAAAGGTAACCTTTTGCTGCGTAGGATGAGAGTCGCTCGTCTTGAAACAGAACCGGAATCGGAAGCGAAAGCGAAAAATTTCGGGCGAGGCGGCGCGCTTCCTGCGACATCTCACTTTCCGAACCGTCCGTGTTATACGGCAAACCTAAAACAAGAGCGACGGCATCAAATTCTTCCAGAAGTGAAACGATTTGTTTGAGAACTTTTTTCCAACTTGTGCGCTGTATAACGCAGACGGGACGAACGGTAAATTGCAGCTCGTCGCTGACGGCAATGCCGATGCGTTTCATCCCTAAATCGAGCGCGATGAGTCTTCCGCTCGAAGGCACGCGCGAAACATCTGTAAATTCAAGCGGATTAGTCATTTCTTGTTCTTGCACGATATAAACGAAAAATGGATAATGAAAAATCGAAACTTAAAACGGATTCAGACGAGTTATTTTCCGCTTTCCGTTTTTTATTTTCAATTCAATGAGGTAATAAATGTCATATCGCGGTAAATTCATATTGGCTTTGGTTTCGGCGGCGATTGCGATGTATGCGATAGTCGGCGGGCTAATGGCGACGCGGGCGCAGCAGCCGATAAACGATGCGGGAACGCAGATTCGGATTTTTGAATCGGTTTTGCTGCATATTCAAAACGATTATGTCGACGAGCCTAATCTCGAAAAAGTTCGCGCCGGCGCGCTGCGCGGTCTGGCAAGCGGACTTGATCCGTATTCTTCTTATCTGACCGCCGAACAAGTCAAGGATTACCAGGCGAAGAAACAAAACTCGCTGACAGGTATCGGCGTCGGGACTTCGCAGATTTCAGGTTATTTGCTCATTTCGGTGCTGAAAGATTCGCCTGCCGAAAAAGCCGGACTTAAAACCAGCGATGTTATTGAATATATAGAAAACAAAGCGACGCACGACATTTCACTTTACGAGGCGCGCAGGCTTTTGCTCGGCGAATCGGGTTCAAAAGTAAATCTACGCATTTTGCGAGCGGGCGCAAAGCCGCAAACAATTTCAGTTACGCGCGGCGCGTATAAAATTCCCGAATCCGAAGTGCGTCTCGAAGACGGAAAAATTGGTGTCGTGAAAATTTACAGTCTCGAAAGCGGCGAAGCCAACGATATTCGCAATCGCGTGTCGGAACTACAAAAACAAGGCGTGTCGAAAATCATACTCGATTTGCGCGGCGTCGCCCTCGGCGCTATTTCAGAAGGCGCCGACGTTGCAAATATTTTTATCAAAGACGGAAATTTAGCTGAAATCATCGGGCGTGACAATAAAGTCGTGCAAATGTTTGAAGCAGATACGAAAAAATTTCTTTTTGGCGGTCAAGTTGTAACTTTGATTGATTCGACGACGGCGGGCGCCGGAGAAGTCGTTGCTTCGGCAATGCTCGAGCGGAAACGCGGAGATGTCGTCGGCGAGCGCAGTTTCGGTTCGGGTATCGAACAGCAATTGTTTCCGCTGCGCGGCGGCGACGGATTGCTTTTAACGACCGCAAAATGGGCTTCGGCAAGCGGCAAAACTTTTCTCGACGATGACCGCGCCAGCAGCGGTATAATGCCTTCGATTGAAGTGAAACGTCCCGACACGCCCGAACCGCTCGACGTTCAGGATTTAGTTGACCAGCAGGAACAGCAAAATCAAAACCCGCAGCCGCAGGCGTCTCCGACGGCAACTCCGCAGACAAAAGCAACTCCAGCGCCGCCGAAGCCGATGCCGGAAGATTTGCAGTTGAAAAAAGCTCTGGAACTTCTTCGCGGCAATCCGCAGACGGTGAAAGCGGCGAGCGGAGAATAACAAATTTAATTTAACTTTTCTGTAAAAACCGGATTAACTGTCCGGTTTTTATTTTGGAAAAAAACTATTTTTCCCGTTTGCCTTTCGCCGCTTAAATTCTATTTCGGTATAATAACGGCTAAAAAAATTACTGCTGATGAAACCTAACTGTAAAATAATGATTGTCGCGGGTGAAACTTCCGGCGATATTCACGCCGCAAAACTCGTAAAAGCCCTGCGCGCCGAATCTCCTGAAACCAGCTTCGCATTTTTTGGCGCGACCGGTCATCATTTGCACGAAGCGAATGTGGAGACAATCGTCGATGCTGATAATTTGGCAATCGTCGGTTTGCCGGAAATCGCGCGCGCCCTGCCAATGTTTTTGAGTACATTTCAAAAACTGAAAAAGGCGGCAATCGAAAGAAAACCTGACGCCGTGATACTTGTAGATTTCCCTGATTTTAATTTAAAGCTCGCAAAAACGCTAAAAAAACAAGGCTTGAAAATAATTTATTACATCTCACCGCAGCTTTGGGCGTGGCGCAAATACCGCGTCAGAACAATTGAAAGATACGTCGATTTACTGCTGACGATTTTGCCGTTTGAAAAAGATTGGTATGACAGGCAGGGAATTTCGCACGTCAAATTTGTCGGCAATCCGTTGGCAAAAGAAGTGTATTCAAAACTGACAAAAGAGGAATTTTGCGCAAAATACAATTTGAATCAGGCAAAACCAATTGTTGCGCTGCTTCCCGGAAGCCGCCAAAAGGAAATTGCGAGAATTTTGCCGCCGATGCTTGAAACCGCCGCTTTGATGGCGAACGAAAATTCCGTATTGCAGTTCGTTATTGCTTTGGCTGCAAGCGCAGAACTTGCGGAAATTGAAACGGAAATTAGCCAAGCGAAGAATAAAGGCTTAAAACTACCGGAAGTATTATTAACCTTTGCGGGAGAAACCAGGGAAGTTTTGAATGCGTCTAACGCTGCCGCCGTAACGAGCGGTACGGCAACGCTGGAAACTGCGATTATCGGGACGCCGATGGCGATTGTTTATAAAACTTCCCGTTTGAATTACAAACTTCTTCGCCCTCTAATTTCCGTCGAGCATTTCGGTTTGGTAAATCTAATTGCCGGAAAACGTTTGATTAAAGAACTTATTCAAGATGAATTTACGAAGGAAAATTTATCGGCAGAGCTTTTCCGCCTTCTCGAACCGGAAACAAATCGAGAAATGCGCGAAAGGTTAAGCGAAGTTACCGAAACTCTCGGTCGCGGCGGAGCTTCTAAACGTGCCGCACAAGCGATTTTGAATTTTTTGCAAGTAAATTGATTCTAGCTTACCCACATTTGATGATTGACATCTGCGTCTAAAAACATCTCCAAAACAACGCCTTTGTCATTCAGGACGACGATTTTGTTGCGCGTCCAGCCGTATCCGCACAAACCGCCGCAAACTTGTCCCCAAGTCATAGTCATATCGGCGACATAAACATTAGAAAATGTTTTACCCGCGTGTTCGTATTTGGCTAGTTTTTTTATGGACGAATCATATTTGAGTTCAGTCCTGTGAAATGTAAAACCGTTTCCCTTGATTCCGCCTTTGGTGGCGCGGAAATTTTGCGAAAGATTGTAGTAATAAATCACAGCGCTCGAGGTAACGACTTCCGTCTGAAGAATTGTATCGGCAAACCCCGTCCACCATTTTGGCTCGCCTTTTGGCAAATCAACGTGCGCTTGTGCCAGGTAATTCCAATTCTTATACAAATCTTTTTTTATTTCTTTCGGGCTTTTATAAACGGCTTCGGCTTTATTCAAAAGTTCTTCTTCTGCCGGAGAATTATATTCGCGCGCAATTTCAATTTTATAATTGTCGTCTTTTTCAGAGGCAAAAGGAATATTTTTTGACAAATCCGGTTTGTAAATTGCCCAAGAATCCGAACCGCCGATGAATAAATCCACCGTCATAGATTTCAAATAAGCGGAAATTTTTTCGTTTGAAACGGAAAATCTTTTAACAAAGCTGCCGGCAAATTCGACCAGCCGCGGGTCATCATTCGGATATTTTTTTAGATAAGCCGAACAATATACCAGAGCCTTTTGCGGTTCTTCCCGCATTGTGTCGGTGCAGAGAAAATAAGCCGCGTGCTTGGCTTTGAT
>MWVV01000569.1_pt2 | contig 11159 bp, 13 predicted proteins | sample 1047281 | NCBI WGS metagenome assembly MWVV01 (sample SAMN06349986, study PRJNA376086) | soil metagenome | isolation source: PT-2 sample Antarctic (ecotone) soil | place: Antarctica | collected 2015-01-13 | reverse complement strand
AATCAGCCAGCGTTGCGTCAAATTCGCCGATGCTGTCGCCCGGAATGCCGTTGATCTTGCAGTAGGCAACGATTTCGGCGACGAGCTTGACGCTCAAATCGATTGCCTGCGCGGTGTCGGCTTTTGGCGTCAGACGGTTCAGAAACGAGAGAAAAGAAAAATTCTCGCCGAATTTATTCGCCATCGCCGCCGCGCCCAGAGCGCCGCTGCCCTTGCCAACCAGGTCATAAATTCGTAAGGCGGTTTGATAGCCCTGGTTTGGATCATTGTAAAGCTGAATGGCGCGTTCGCCGATTTGCTGAATTATCTGCTCGTCGGTTTCGCCCGACACAGTGCGAATCGTGTTGTCAAAACCGGTGATGTTCTGCCACTCGCCGGGGACGACGAAATCGAGCGATTGCAGCAATTTAACCGTCATTCCACTGGTTGGAAGCTCGTCGACGATTTCGTAAATAGGTTTACTCATAAAATTCTCCTCTCCTAAAATACTTGCAAATTACAAACCGGCGATACCGGCAAAATTAAATTTTTGCAGCCACGCTTCGCGGTCTTCTTTGGTGAATGAAGGACTGCGCGAAAGGACTTTGACTTGAAAACGGTTGTCAATCAAGACCGCCGTCGCCGTACTGCCCTGATCAATCGCTGGGTAACCGTTGATTTGTCGGGTGCTTTGCTGAAATTTCGCTGCCGCTTCGGGGTTTGTGACCGTGTCTGAAACGGCAAGCATTGCCACGTCCTTGCCATCTTTTTTCAATTTATACTCGGCAAATCCTTCTTTCTCCTGACTAGCGACGCGCGTGTAACCGCCTTCGTTCGCCGCCGGAAAAAATTTATTAAATTCGCCGCCCGCGAGCGGTTTACTCGAACGCGGCGGACGATTCGGCGCGGTCTGCGTCTGCGCGGAGGCAGTGGTTGCGGCGGGATTCGCTCCCTGCGTGGTTTCCCTCTGCGCGTTCGCCCAGCGTGAATTTGATTCGCTGCTGTAGCAAGCCGCGCCAAAAAGTGCAAGCGGTAAAAACATAAACGCCAAAAGATTCGGCGACTTTATTCGAAACATAATCAATTTCCTCCATTGTTACCGAAACATTATACACACAAACATATTCAAAAGTTGAAGCGAATTTTCAAGTAATTGTTCTAGCCGTAAAAAAATTATTTATATTGATTCGCTCATCTTTTTGAAATTATTTCGTTTAATTTTACCCGAAAATTTTGGTACAGTTGACGAATATCCGTGTGTTTTAATTTCTCCAAATTAAGTATTAATTTGAGTAAAGTTAGAAAAAAGCTGGATTTGAACCGTAATAAAGGTTAAAATGTGAACATCAATTTTTTCTCAAAAAGCGTAGATAAGGAGGAATGTATGCCATCTGGAAAAGGCATCTTATTCGGAAAGGCGAGTTTGTTTTTGCTTGCGGCGTTCATTTTGTTTCAGATCGAGCAAGCGGTCGCGCCGACGCTTTCGAAAAGTGAAGCAGTAAGCGAAAAAAATCCGCCGCCCGCTGAAAAGCCCGTCGAAAAGCCCCCGGAAGTTAGCGCCGAATCTGCCGAAAAGGCGACGGTGATTGCTGAATTCGCTTCTGCTGCTGCACAAAATCTCCAGCTAAAAACAAACGTCGGCTGGGCTTTCGGCGGCAAATCGCAGCAGGGTTGGCAAATTTATGAACCTTTAATCCGGGAAACGATCAAAGCTGAAACAGATGCCGGGAGCGCTGAATTTGCCGCTGCTTTGTCGGAACGGCAAAAATCTCTGGGATTGTCACCGAGCGGAATTTTAGACGAATCCACTTTTCGTTTATTCATCAGCAATTGGCAATTGCGCCGCCTGAAGCAGCGCACGCCCGCCGCCGCCGAAGAACTAGCCGCCGGCGCGCCCACCGATTTTTATGATCCGGGACGCGCACCTGAGCTTCGCCAAATCGAGCATGAAACTTACGCGGCGTATAAAAAAATGGTCGTCGCGGCGGCGGCGGATAAATCTCTGAACTTAAAAACAAACTCGGACGGTACTCTCGCATCTGGCGAGCGATTTTTGAAAATAGTTTCGTCCTATCGCTCAAAAGATTATCAAAATCAACTTCGCGCCGCTTCTCCGAATTCGGGACGCGCTGCTCTGGCGGTTAATTTCAGCCCGCACTTTACAGGTCGCGCGCTCGACGTATATGTCGGCGGCGAACCGGTCAGCACTGAAGATCAAAACCGGCTGGCGCAAGTTAATACGCCCGTCTACAAATGGCTCGTCAAAAACGCCGCGCAATTTGGTTTTAGACCTTATTTTTACGAGCCGTGGCACTGGGAATATGTCGGCGTAAATTAGTAATTAGATTCGTTTATTCTCTTTAACGAAAAGCTATTTTCCAGCCGAAAAGAATTTGAAGCCAGCTAATTTGCCAAAGCAGAGCGAAAACGCGGTAAAATCATTTTGCAGCCGATAGGATTACAGAGTTCGGCAGCGATTTGAAGCCGGAAAAGCCATTTTGCAAATTATGATCAGCAAAAACGAATTTCGCCAGGCGCTCGCGCGTTTTCCGAGCGGCGTCACGGTCGTTACCACGAAAGATAAAGCCGGACAACTGCATGGTATTACGGTCAGCGCGTTTAGTTCCGTTTCTCTGGAGCCGCCGCTGGTGCTGGTCTGCATCGACAAAACCACGGGCAGTCATCCCGCTTTTGAATTCGGCGGCACATTTGTGGTCAACATTTTGGGTGAAGAACAGGCGCGTCTTTCAGATCATTTCGCCTCGCCCGTCGCCGATAAATTTGAAGGCATCGACTATCTGAAAACAACAAACGGCGTGCCGATTCTGGAAAACGCCTTGGTTAATCTCGAATGTCGTTTGGTTTCAATGTACGAAGGCGGCGACCATTCAATTTTTGTCGGCGAGATTCAAGACGCTATCATCAAAGATGGCAAACCGCTGCTTTATTTTCAGGGTGATTACAGAACTTTGAAAGAATAAAATGACTGATTCCGAAAGCGATTCCGCGCAAAAATCCTTACTCCCGGCAATGCACGAACGAATAACAAAAGCGTGAAATTTATCGTCATATTTGGTCCGCCCGCCGTCGGGAAAATGACCGTCGGCACTGAACTCGCGCGGCTGACGAGCTTCAGGCTTTTTCATAATCATCAAATGATTGAACTAGTCTTAAATTTTTTTGATTTCGGGCAGACTAAATTTCACACTTTGGTCGCCGAATTTCGGAAGCGCGTTTTTGAAGAAGTCGCCGCGAGCGATTTGCCCGGACTGATTTTTACTTTTGTCTGGGCGTTAGACCTCGAACCGGAACGAGTGTATATCAAGGGAAGCTGCGCTATTTTCCGTGAAAAAGGCGCGGATGTTTATTTTGTGGAACTGGAAGCGGATTTGCCGGAACGTCTGCGGCGCAACGAATCCGAATTCAGGCTATCGCAAAAACCGTCGAAACGCGATGTGGCAAGTTCCAGAAAGCGATTGCTCGAAGACAGCGAGAAATATAAATTGAATTCAGACGACGATTTTTTCTATGAAAAAAATTATCTCAAGATTAACAATACCAATTTGTCCGCTGCTGAAACCGCGCAAATGATAGCCGATAAATTCGCGTTTTCAATTGTTGACGCGCAACCGTATTTTCAAACAAAAGCGGACTAGAGATATTTTGGCAAATCACTTTTACGCCAGAGGTTCCGGGAGCATCCGCTAAATCAGTAAGGCAGCTGTAATTTCTTCGGCGCGCCGAATTGTGTGATTTGTCGAGACAACAACTCCTTCGCGCCAGACAATGCCGCTCGTCGCCACGCTCGAGCGTCAATCGCGACAATCGAATTAGGGACGTTCTCAACCGCTTGGGTTATTTGCGCGGAAAAATCGGACAATCCGTTTTCGCTAGGTGTATCTTTAGTTTCCATTTTTATAACTCCATTTTACTCAAATTAAAAATTAAAAGGAAAACAATTTCCCTTTTTCTAAAACAAGTATGACGGGCAGAAAACCGTCGCGCATCAGGCATTCGGCTGTTTCATCGAGCAGTTAATTCAGCTAGGTAGATTTATTAAGCTGTCAAGTAGCGGCTGATTTGCCTGATGCGGCATTACGGATTCGCAGCGATATTTCCCCGCATACATTTCCACGTATCTTTTCTTCGCTGTTTTGGCGCTGATTCCGCCGTCATATTTTCTTCCCGAACGAAAACTCAAACAACTCTCGGAAAGAAATATGAATCAATAATTTACAATTTCGATGATTTTTCTTATTGTTTAGTTGAGGAATGATGAAGGTGTCTAAACAATTCGTTTCGGGACTTTTTTTAATCGCCGTTTTTGCTGCGATAACTTTGGCGCAGAGCACCGTTGAGCAATCAGTCAAAAACGCGCGCGACCAATTTTCCGACGTCAAAAACCGTTCGGTTGAAATGGAGCGCGTCAAACGTCAAGCTAACAAACGAACCGCGAGCGACAATTCAACCGCAAAATTTCCGGAGATTAAAGAGGATTTTGAACAAATCCAGAAAATAAACAGCGACGTTCTGCAAATAACTCACGTAAAAATGCCGATCAATTATGTCGCGGTTTTAAGGTCTGTCTCGGAAATAAATAATCGAGCCGTTCGCCTTAAGTCAAATTTATTTGCGTCTGAACCTAAATCGAAAAAGGAAGCGAAAAATAAACAATCGAGTGATTTTGAGATGCAGGATATAAAACTTCTCCTCAACGCTTTAGACAAATCCATCAACGATTTTGTTCATAGTTCAATTTTTCAGAATATAAATCTTGTCAATTCCACAGATTCGCTCGCTGCTCAAAATGATCTGGAATCAGTGATTAAAATTAGTTCTTCGATTAAAGAAAAAGCGAGAAAAATAACGAAATTTGATTCCAGATAATTCAGCTTTTTCGGTTAAGCAGTTGAAGCGGAGGCGAATTTATGCGTCAACACCAGGCTCAAAGCGCCCATCAACGTTGGGTAAATGCCAAGGGTTGAAGGAATAAATCGAGCCGTGGGGTAATCCTGGCAAGTTGCGGAGTCGGCTCCCGCCTCAATATCGCTTGCGATCAGCGACCACGCCCGCACAATTGTACCAGTGACAATGGCGACCTCCGGCGATAATCCCTGAAATAAATTGGCGATGCCGACGCCGATATAATGCGCGGTTTGCTTTAGGGCAATTTGCGCTTTTTTGTCGCCTTCCAGAGCGATATTGACGAGCTGCGTAAAACTTATTTTGTCTTGAACGTCTTGTTTTTTGATTAATTTAAGATAACGCGCGACGGCGGCGCGCTCGGACGCGAAGGCTTCCCAGCAGTTGTATTTTCCTGCGGCGCAGGCGACCGGCGCGCCTGCGCCGATTGTCATATGTCCGAATTCACCGGCGATACCGTTTTTACCGCGATAAATCTGCCCGTCAAAGACGATTCCCGTTCCGATTCCGTTATCAATTAAAACTAATATAAAATCGCGTCCCGTGCTGATTTCCGGACGACCGAACCACAGTTCTGCCAGAGCCGCGGCGTTCGCGTCGTTGTCAATTTTGACCGGCAGTCCGGTGGCAATTTTAATTCTTTCGACAAATTCCGGTTTGTGCCAATTCAAGTGAGGGACAAGTAAAACCGTTCCATTGAGCGGATCGACCACTGCCGGAACGCTTACTCCGATGCCTTCGATTGAACCGCCGTTTTTATTTACAAAATATTTAACCGATTTAATGACGCGGGCAATAGTTTTTTCAAAGTCTCTGTCAGTTGGAAATTCTTCTTGTTCGAGAATCCGCCCGGCGAGATCGCTGGTGGCGACAATCGTTCTTTTTTTCCCGAGGTCAACACCGACGGCGATGGCGTGCGTCGTTCGCAGCGATAACAGCTGCGGCGGGCGACCGCCGGAAGATTCGCCGTCAATTTCTTCGATTAACCCGATATTTTTCAGTTCTTCGACAATGAGCGAAACAGTTGACCTCTGCAAAGCCGTGAGGCGAGCGATTTCCGCGCGCGAAACCAAACTTTTTTCACGGATATGATTAAGGATAATTTGCCGATTAATGTCACGAATCGTGCTTGATCTGGCTACGTTCGCGCTTTTAAGATTTATTCGCCTAACCATATTTATTTTACTCGTCGTATATTTTCAATAACTTGTAAATCACTTCAGAGTATATTTCAATATCCGCCTGCGTAAAGTGCAAACCTTAAAAATAATCAAATCCGAAATATCTTCGGTAAACGCTTACATTTTTACTGCCCGCTTAATCGCTTCTTCCGCCAAAGGCTGCATCAATTTATAGCCGTCGGCGTTCGGATGCAGACCGTCATAATTTATTCCGTCTTTTAGAGTTCTGTTTTTATCAATCGTCGCCGAATAATAGTCGAGATAAACCAAGCCGTTTTCCGCCGCGTATTTTTTTAGCCAATCATTCATTGCCGTAATTTTTTCGTTCGGGCGACTTTTTGTCTGAACTAGTAAAACGCCTTCGTTATTTTTTACGCGATCATTAACCGGCAGCACAGACGACAGCACAACTTTGATATTGTTGGCTGTGGCAAGCTCGACCATCGACATCAGATTGCGCGTCGTGTCTTCGAGCGTCATTGGTCCGGTGTTGCCCGCAATATCGTTTGTTCCGGCTAAAATGACGACAACTTTCGGTTTCCATTCAACCCCGTCACCGCGGAAACGAAGCATCTTTTCCGGCGTTGTCTACCCGCTGATTCCGCGATTGAGATACGGTTTTGCAGGAAAATACTGCGCCAGATTCCAGCCGTCGGTAATCGAATCGCCCATGAAAACCACGCGCGTTTCGTTTTTCGACGGCGGCGAAATTTTTAAATTCGCCTCGCGGTAACGATTTAACTGCGCCCAATCGCTCAACTGTTTTTCATACCGGGCATTTTTATTTTTTTCTTCCTGACAGTCCGATTTTTTTTCAGTAGCTGTCTGCGAAAACGTCGAAATACAGCCGATTAAAATTAACAAAATAAAGCTGGAAATTTGATTCATAAACTTCTCCGATTTTAAGCCGCATTCACTGGCGATAAACGCGCACGTAATCGACGAGCATCGTCTGCGGGAAAACAGTGGTTTCATCGGGAGCGCCGCCCCAATTTCCGCCGACCGCCAGATTCAGAATCATAAAAAACGGATGTTCGTAAACCCACGCTTTCCCTGCCGGTAAATTCTGCGGCGTGATTGTTTTATACAAATTTCCGTCCACATAGAAAGCGATTTTGTTTTCCGTCCATTCCGCCGCGTAAACATGAAAATCGTCGGCGAAATTTTGATCGTTCATCAAATTGAACGGCGCGCCGATAGCGTTTGCGCCCGAATATCCGGGACCGTGAATCGTCCCGTGAACCGTGAGAGGCTCGCGCCCGATATTTTCCATCACGTCAATTTCGCCGCAAGTCGCCCAGCCGACCGTATCGATGTTGTTGCCCAAAAGCCAGAACGCCGACCACATTCCCTGACCGCGCGAAATCTTGATTCGCGCCTCGAAACGCCCGTATTTTCGGTCGGATTTTCCCTTCGTCATCAGCCGCGCCGAAGTATACCGGCACGGTCCATACCAGCAGTTTAACGAAAGCGGCGCGGTTAATTTTATCGCTTTGATGACGAGCGAACCGTTTCCGTCATGATGAGCGTTTTCAATCGAATTCGTGTAATACTGCAATTCCTGGTTGCCCCAGCCGCCGCCGCCGATTTCCGCCGTCCATTTTGACGGATCGATTGGCGCGCCTGCCGCCTGATTTAATTCATCACGAAAAGCGAACTTTCCGCGACTAACCTGCGCGGCGACAATCGAATTGCAGAAGAGCGCGACTGCCGCCAGCAAAATCGCTGATTTTGAAAGATTTTTTTTCATAAATTTTTAAGCAAACATTGGAATCAATTTTAAACAGACCGGCGACGGGACCTGCGCCGCATTTTTTGTGCGGATGAGTTTGCCCGTTTTTTCATCAATCTGAAAAACGACAATCGAATCGGAATTTTGATTCGCCGCGAGCAGAAATTTCCCGCTCGGATCAATCGCAAAATTACGCGGCGTTTTGCCTCCGGTCGAAGTGTGTTCGACCAAGGTGAGCTTGCCGGATTTTTCATCAATTCGGTATGAAACGATGCTGTCGTGTCCGCGATTTGAGCCGTAGAGAAATTTGCCGTTTGGCGAAACGTGAATGTCAGCACAAGTGTTTGCGCCGGAAAAATCAGAGGGCAAAGTCGATATCGTTTGAATTTCCTTCAACATCCCGCGCGTGCCGTCAAAGGAAAACGTCGTGATTGTCGAATCAAGTTCGTTGATGACAAACGCGGTTTTGCCGTTTTGGTGGAAAGCGAAATGCCTCGGTCCCGCACCGGGTTTTGTCTGAAAAAACGGTTGCTCATTCGGTGTTAATTTGCCAGTTTGTTTATCAAATTTGTAGACGAAAATTTTATCAACGCCCAAATCACAGGCGACGGCAAATTGATTTTTCGGGTCGAGATTTATCGAATGAGCGTGCGCCGCTTCCTGCCGATCTTTGTTCGGACCCGTTCCGCGATGCTGCTCTAAATCAATCGACGCGCCAAGTTTTCCGCTTGCTTCAACCGGGAAAACCGCGACATTGCCGCCGACGTAATTGGCGACTAGTGCGAATTTGTCGTCGCCGCTGATTGAAACGTGACACGGCGCGCCGCCCAAACTCGGTTGTTCGTTCAAAAACTTTAAATCGCCAGTCTGTTGATCGATGGCAAACGCGCTGACCGCGCCGCTTTTTTTGCCTTCATATTCGACCAGCTCATTGACGGCGTAAAGATATTTTTTGTTTTTGGAAATCGAAAGATATGACGGTTCAGAGACATTATTTACTGTTTTATACAAATTCAACGCACCCGATGCGAGATTCAGTTTGTAAATATAAATTCCCTCGCTTTTACTTTTGCCGGAAGTGTATGTGCCGATATAAACAAGCATTTCTTTTGATTTTACGCGGGTTTGCCGCTGCCCGAAATCAGTCTCGTTAAACACCAGAGCAACTGTTCCGGCAGCGGTGAATTTCAAAAATTGGCGCCGCGTAAAGTTATTTTCTTTTGGTTTCATACGTTTGATCGTTCAAATACGCTTTTTTCGCCAGCACAAGAGCGCCGCAAACTCCGCTTTCGCTGCCGAGCGTCGCCGGCAAAACGCTAATTTTATTTTTCGGAATGATCGAAACAAATTGCGGAAGCAGTTGGCGAAGTCTTGGGAAAAGCAAATCTCCGGTTGCCGTCGCGATGCCGCCGCCAATGACGACCGCTTCGGGCGCGAGCAGAGAGATGCTGTTGGCAACGCCGATGGCGAGAAATCGACAGGTTTCTTCCCAAATTTCAAGAGCTAATTTGTCGTTTTGGCGCACGGCTTCAACGACTGTTTTCGCCGTCACATCATCCGTATGCGCCGCCAGTTCATTCATCAAACTCGGCTCGCCTTTCGCCAGACGCTCGCGGGCGCGGCGGGCGATGTGAACTCCGGAGCAGATCGTTTCCAGACAGCCGTATGAGCCGCAGTTGCAGCGAACCCCGCCAACTGGCTGAACAATAGTGTGTCCGAGTTCGCCTGCGCCCGCGCTGACACCGTGAAAAATTTCGCCGCCTAAGATAATTCCACCGCCGATGCCGGTTGAAACCGTGACGTAAATAATATTTTGCAAGCCGCGTCCCGCGCCGTAGAAGTGTTCGCCCAGCGCCGCTGTATTTGCGTCGTTATCGAGAATAACGGGAACTCTGAAACGTTCCTTAAAAAGTTTGACAATCGGAAAGTTGTCCCAATCCTGCAAATTAGAGGGCGCCATCACCAAGCCTTTTTCAATATCGAGCGGCGAAGGGCAACCGATCCCGATGGCGGCAAGTTCAACTTGTTTTTCTTCGAGAATCTCCAGAATAGCCCTTGAAACATTTTCGACTATCGCGTAGGCTCCGATTTTAGTTTGCGTTGGCAGGCGGAGCGCGGCGATTTTCGCGCCGTTTAAATCTTCGAGCGCGATGGCGATTTTTGTTCCGCCGATATCTATCCCTGCGATAACTTTTTTCATTTTTACTTATTTCACCGTTGCGGGAAACGCGATTTTTCTAATCCGCTCGCGTCTCTCCATCGGCGAAACATCTTTTAGATTCGGCATCTCAGCGGCAGCGTGAATTAATAGTTTGACGCCCGGCACGACAGCAAACTCCAGAGCCGCTTTCGGCTTGGCAGATTCTTCGAGCATTTTCAACTTCGCATCCCGCCATCCGGCAGGCGGCGTGGAATTATTTTCTAAATATGAAACTGCTTCCAAAGCAATCGCGCTTAAATTTCGCCAATTTTCGACAAGCGGTTTGACTTCTGATAACGCCGTTGACTTCTCTATTTCTGGAGCGAGTTTGTCCGCCGCATTCCGCCACTCGGTAATCATCAGGCGAATATTTTTAGCACTGTCCGCCAAATTGTCCGACAGCATTTCATCAACCAATCGATTAAAAATCCGGGCATTTGGCGCGTCGGTTTCCGCCGCGTCAACCAGTCCCGTCAGCGGCGAAAGCATCGTTTGCGGACGGATCTGAAAACGGCGATATCCTTTAACTGGTTCGACGAGGGAAACGAGCGTTTCCAAAGCCGAAACGTCCTGATCGTTTATCAGACGACGCAGCAACATCGTTTGATTTTTGCGATGCGTCAGCCCCAATTCTTCGAGTTGGACATTGATGACTGCGAGCCGCCGATACATATCTTCAACTTCCGTAACTTTGCGCGGCGACCAAAATCTTTCGGCAATCGCGGCGGTGCGCGTCCAGATGCGCGAATCAATCGTCTCCGGCGAAACCCATTCGCTCCACATTGTCGCCTCGCCGCCTAAAATTCTTTTCTGCTCTTCCGCCGTCAAAGTCGAATCCGCGGGCAAAGGATCAACCGCGTAATGCTCCGCGGCGGGCTGCATCAGGTCTATGTAATAACCGTTTGATAAAACGCCCTGAAAACCTTGCCGGGCGGCATCAGCGAGCGCTTTTTGCCCGCGCCACGAATGAATCACGACATTTTTGGGCAAATCCGGCTGGAAAATTTCATCCCAGCCCATCATCGTTTTACCGCTTTTTTGCAGGAATACGAGAAGACGTTTATTAAAATAAGTTTGCAGCGCGTGGTTGTCCTTGATGCCTTTATTTTTCATAAAGGCTTGAATTTTCGGATTCGCGTTCCAC
>MWVV01000842.1_pt1 | contig 11165 bp, 9 predicted proteins | sample 1047281 | NCBI WGS metagenome assembly MWVV01 (sample SAMN06349986, study PRJNA376086) | soil metagenome | isolation source: PT-2 sample Antarctic (ecotone) soil | place: Antarctica | collected 2015-01-13 | reverse complement strand
TTACTGGATGGAACGCGCCTTTTCGAGCAGGTTTATCACAAAATCGTCAAAAAAGGGAAAGCGGCGGGCGGCTGGAAAACTTCGCTTTTTGATTGGGCTTTGGAAGTCGGTCAGGAATATTGGGAAGCCAAAGACAAACACGAATCGGTTTCGCCTGTTTTGGCTTTGAAACATTCGATTGCGAGCCGTCTGGTTTTTTCAAAATGGCGGGCTGGCGTCGGCGGCAGCATTCGGTTTTTCGTTTCGGGCGGAGCGCCGCTTTCCAAAAAACTTACCAACGCTTTTTGGGCGGCTGGAATCCCGATTTTGCAAGGCTACGGAATGACGGAAGCCTGTATTATTTCGGCGAATCTACCGGACGATAACAAAGTCGGTTCAATCGGAAAGCCTTTTGAAGGAGTCGAGGTGAAAATTGCCGAAGCGGACGGCGAAATTCTCATTCGCGGAAAAAATGTAATGAAAGGTTATCTCAATAAACCTGAAGAAACCGCGCAAGTTATTGACGACAAAGGCTTTTATCATACGGGCGATGTCGGCTATGAAGACACTGACGGACATCTTTTCATCACCGACCGCAAAAAGGATTTGTTCAAACTCTCAAACGGCAAATATGTAGCGCCGCAGCAAGTCGAAAGTCTTTTGAAACAATCGCCGCTTGTCAGCCAAGCCGTCATTGTCGGTTCGGGCAGAAAACAAGTTGGTGCGTTGATTGTGCCTGATTGGGAAAATTTGAAGCAAACTTTGGAAGAAGAAGGAATTAACGCCGCAGGCACGCGCGAAGAAATGTGCAGAAATACTCACGTTATTAAGCGCGTTCAGCGCGATACAATTGAATTTACTCGCGAAATGAACGATTACGAAAGAGTCAAGAGAGTTTACTTATTGCCCAGAGAATTTTCTATTGATAAAGGCGAAATGACTCCAACCTTAAAAATTAAACGCAACGTAATTGACGAAAAATACGAGGAAGTGATTGACGAAATTTGCGGAAGCTAGAAGATAAAAAGAGGAGAAAGGAAGAAAAGCAACGTTGCTTGACTGCTTTTATCAAAGATTCTTTAATCTCTTTTTTCAATTTTACTTAACAATTGATTAAAGCGCGGATCTTGGCGAAGCGGAGCGAGACATTGATCGTTTTCGTACCAGGGTCTGTTTTCATTGCCGAGTTTGATAGCGCGTTCCATCCAGTAAAACGCTTCGTCCAGTTCGCCGAGCTGAGCATTTGCCGAGGTCATCCAATAAGCCATATCGTGGTCAGCTTTTGCAAGCCCGCGCGCCGCTTCGGTCAATTGTTCTCTGGCTTCATCTTTGAATCCCTGGTGCGCCAGATAAATCGCTAAAAGTGAGCGAATTCCTTCCATTTGCGGATTTTGTTCTAAAACTTTTTTGATTAGCTCAATTGCTTCTTCTTCTTCACCGCGATAAAAAAGGACGCTTGAGCGGAAAATCCGCACCATCGGATGATTAGGCTCTGCTTTGGCGCCTTTATCAAGTTCTTTCATCGCTTCCGCATACATTCCTTGATAAAGGTAAATTCGCGCTTTGTTGTAGCTGGCGACGACCCGCGCCGCCGGGTCAAGCCGCGTAAGTTTTTCAAAACTTCTCAGCGAAGCGTCGTATTCGCCGTCAAGCCGATGCATTGTACCTTTGACAAAGTAAAGCGGCGCATCGTTGGGAAATTGTTCCTGCAGCAAATTAATTTCCGCTCTTGCTTTTCGCTTTTCACCGCGCGAAAGATAAATCATAACCATTAAAACACGTGCTTCGACAACATTCGGGTCATAGAAAAACGCTTTGCTAAATGCGGCTTCCGCGTAAGTATAATCTTCGACATTGCCCATTCCTTTGAAAACGCGGTTGGCATAACATGCGCCCAAACCGCTGTAGGCAAGCGCGAAATGTGAATCTAATTCGATGGCGCGTTTGAAATTTGCAATTGCCGCTTCGCAGTCTTCCGCCGCAACCGTTCGGAAAATAAATCTGCCGAAATTATCGCGCCCGCGCAAGAATTCCTCGTATGCTTCAGGATTCTCCGTCGTGCGACGATTGAGTTTTTCCTTCTCGCCGGTCGAAAGCTCAAGCTTGAGACCTTCTAAAATGCGGTGAGCAATCGTGTCTTGCAAGGCAAGAATATCTTCGCCTTCGGCATCAATGCGGTCACTCCACAAAATCTCGCCTGTCGAAACGTCTAGCAGTTGCGCCGTTACACGCAGACGCTCACCGGAACGCAAAAAACCGGCGGATAAAACCGCGTTGACTTTTAATTCGTTTCCGATCTCACGCGGCTCGAACTCAATTCCTTGGTACTTAGCGATAACTGACGAAGGACGCACAATCAAGGAACGAAGTCCGGCAAGTTCCGTAATAACCGCATCAGCTAGAGCAAATTCGTAAAAATTTGAAGCCGGGTCATGACTTAAATTTTTAAAGGGCAAAATCGCTACGCTTTTTTTCTCTTTCCCGTTTGCGGTTAAAGTCGTTTCGGGCGTAAAAGTAGGCGTTACTGAAAAAGATGAATTCGTGCGCTGAGTCGAATAGTCTGTGATTGACTTGCCGGTTAACCAATTCCAGGCTCGTTTTACCGGATTATCTTCCATATGTTGTGGCGCATATGTGTCGCCCTGTAAAACAGCTGTACCGGAAACATCCTGCAAAACGGCGCGTAAATCATCGCGCATCTGTGCGATTTGTTGATAACGGTCTTTCGGATTTTTAGCTAATGCTTTATCAATGATTTCCTGCAACCGCGGCGGAATCGGCTCGGAGCGCATTTCTGCAATCGGCGTCGGAATTCCGTAGAGAACTTGATGGCGCACGTCGACGACGTTTTTTCCTTGAAAAGCCCAAATGCCCGTAAGCATTTCGTAAAGCAAAACGCCGGTTGAAAAAATGTCGGCGCGATGGTCGGCTTTTTCGCCTTTTGCTTGTTCGGGGGCGGCGTAGGTTGCTGTGCCATATGGAATGCCCAATTCGGTGATTTGCGTGCGGTCTAAATTTTCGATATGCGGCGAGGCTTCGTCCTCCATAAGTTTCGCCAGACCGAAATCGAGAATCTTTGCCTGTCCAGCATCTGTTACTATCACGTTTCCCGCTTTTATATCGCGGTGAATAATTCCGCGCGAATGCGTGTAAGCAAGCGCGTCGCAAACCTGAACCCCGATGCTCAACGCGCTTTTCAAATCAAGCGGATAACCGTTAACTAATTGACGAACATTCTTTCCCTCGACATACTGCATCGCAATATAAAAAATGCCGTTGTCTTCGTGAAAATCGAAAATCGTGCAGACGTTCGGATGGTCAAGCTGCGAACAGAGTTGAGCTTCACGTTCGAAACGTTTGAAATTAGCGGTTTTTGCAGTCAGCTCCGGCGGCAGAACTTTGATAACGACTGTGCGGTCAAGTTTTGTATCGAGAGCTTTATAAACGGTTCCTTGTCCGCCAGCGCCTATTTTCTCCAGGATTTTGTATTGGTTAATATTCGAGCCAACCATAACGATTGCGGAATGCGGATTTCGGATTGCAGATTGGAAATCGGCTATTCAATCAATTTCAACAATTTTCGATTTTATAGCAGAAATTGCAAAATCCGCAATCCGAAATCCCAAATCCGCAAATGGCGTGTCGGCAAACTGCCGACTAATCAGGCATAATCGTTCAGCCGCGTAAAGGATTTCCCCAACCGGATTGAACATATTCGCCGTTTTCGACAATGCACGGCACAACCAGATCGCCGCCCGAAATCTCCAGCATTTCTTTTCTTCGCTGCGGGTCGTTTTGCGCGTCGTATTCGAGAAATTCAACATTGTTTTCGTTGTAATAATCACGCGCCTTTTTGCAATAAGGACAACCCGGTTTAATATACATCTCGATAGCCATTGTCGTAAAAATCTCCTTTATCAGTAAAATAGTTTATCAGTGGAATGCGAATTGTAAAACTGAGCGAAAAATCAAATTAGTAGTGAACGTTGAGTTATGAGTGATTAAGTTAAATACAAATTGCCTTCCGTTCACCACTTACCACTCTCCGTTCACCACTAATTTAGTATTTCGGAACTTTCGAATCCACTTCGTTTGACCACGCCGTAATTCCGCCTTTTAAGTTTTTCAAATCTCCTTTGAAGCCCGCTTTTTGCAAAACTTCGATGGCTTTCGCGCTGCGCCCGCCCATCTTGCAATGAATAACGGTTTCGCGGCTTTCGTCTAATTCATTCATTCGTTTGACGACATCGCCGAGCGGAATTAGTTTTGCGCCTTCTATCTTGGCAAAGTCGTGTTCATCCGGCTGGCGAACGTCAATCAGTTGAATCTCGGCGTCGCTATCCAATCTTTGTTTTAATTCAGTTGCGGTAATTTCCTGCATAAATTTTTCTCCTACAATTTTTTATACGGTTTTTATAAACTTACCGCTTGCTTTCCGCAAATTCAAGAAGCAGATTTTATTTAATAGAAAATGAATAATAGAAAACGGAAAAATTATGAAGATTTTAATTTTCCATTTTCCATTTCAGGCGTCTTTACGCAAAAATATTTCCTGAGCAAAATGGAAACTGCAACCAAATTTGTTTTATTATCTTATTAAAGGATGAAAACACAAAAACTCGCCGCCATTGACATCGGCTCAAATTCATTAAAACTTGCCATTGTCGAAGCTGCCGCCAGCAATTCGTTCACGATTATCTTGCAAGACCGCGAGCGCGTGCGTCTCGGACACGAAACGCTGCGCAACAAATTTCTCTCGCCCGAAGCAGTCAATCTTTCGGCTGACGCAATTGCTAAATTTCGTTCAATCGCCGAAAGCCGTGAAGTTGATTCTATCATCGCCGTTGCAACGGCTTCGGTCAGGGAAGCGCAAAATGCGGTGGAATTTGTCAACGAAATCGAACGGCGCACCGGCGTTCACATTGACGTTCTTTCTTCGATTGAGGAAGCAAGGATAATCGGTTTAGCTGTTGCGCAATTCTTCAGCGCGGAAAATACTTCGCTTATCAACATTGACATCGGCGGAGGCTCGACCGAACTTTCTTTGATGAAAAACGGCGAACCCGACAAACTTTTTTCGATGAAGCTCGGCGCGGTCGGTTTGACGGAAAAGTTTATTTTCTCGAACCCGCCGAAGGAAAAGGAACTCAGGAATTTGAAGGCGGAAATTGTTTTTGCCCTCAAACACCCGCTTCAAAAAATGAAAGGCGCAACTTGGGAATTTGCAACGGGAACTTCCGGCACGATTCTCAACCTTGCCGCGTTGCTGAATTTTCAAACTGCCGGAAATTCGTCTGGAAAAATGGAGATTCCGCTCAAGCGTTTGGCTGCATTAAACAAAATGATGGCGAAAATCACTTTGGAAGCACGCACCAAACTGCCGGTTATCAGTCCGCAGCGCGCCGAAGTCATCGTCGCCGGCGGGCAGATTTTGGAAGGCGTAATGCGGGCTTTGGAAATCCAAACGCTTCAGCCCTGCGCATACGCTTTGCGCGAAGGCGTGATTATTGATCATCTGCGACAGATTGAAGCCGAATCAATGCCGCCCGTTCCTGACGTTGAGGACAAAAGACTGCGCGACGTTTTTGCTATCGGTCGGCGTTACGGTTACGAAGAAACGCACGCTTTGAAGGTTGCGGATTTGTCGGAAAAAATTTTTGACGCGCTCGCCCCGATTTATAATCTCAAACGACACGGGCGAACTCTGCTCTCAGCCGCCGCGCTTCTCCACGATGTCGGTTATCACATCTCACACGAATCTCACCATAAACATTCGTTATATCTCATCAAACATTCGGAAATGACGGGCTTTACCGAAGCCGAAAAATTAATTATCGCCAACATCGCGCGCTATCATCGCCGCGCATTGCCGAAGGAAAAACATCTCGATTTTATGCAGTTCAACGAAAGAGACCGCAAAATCATTGCACGGCTCGGCGGGATTTTACGCATTGCCGACGCGCTCGACCGTGGTTACGAAAATCACGTTGAAGATATAAAATTCAGGCGCGACAAAGATAATTTGTATCTGAAACTCGTAAGCCGCGAAGATTATACGATTGAACTGCAAGCCATCGAACAGAAAAAAGATTTGTTTGAAGTCGCTTTTAACTGCAATTTAATTGCGCTGTAAAACATTTATTACTCGAAACAAACTATAAATTTTGAAACGCTTGGTGTTCTACTTCACTCGCTACGCCTCTGCGTAAAAATGTTTTTACGCTTAGATTTATTCGGCTTTTGATTTGCATTTGTTGTAGAATTTCAAAAACGAAAGGAGAAAATTTATGCTCGGTAATAAGACTTCCGAAGAATGGGTTGAAGAGTATTCGCAAAGTCATCAACACCCGATAAACAAATTAACGCACAAAATCGGGATTCCGATGATTGCGCTTTCTTTGCCGCTTTTTTTGATTGCGATTTTTGTCAAAAACTTTTGGATTGTACCGCTCGCGTTGTTTGTCGTCGGTTGGATTTTCCAATTCATCGGACATTATTTCGAAGGCAAGCCGCCCGAATTTTTTAAAGATTGGCGTTTTCTTTTTGTCGGTTTGCGCTGGTGGCTGAAGAAAATTCGTGGGTAGTTTTTGCAAAAGCCGTTTAAGGTTTTTGGATTTTCGCGTTTTTCTTTACGGTGAATTTTCGATTAAACTTAGCTCGTAATGCCGCACATCTTAGCCATTGACATCGGAACTTCAAGCGTTCGCGCCGCGCTTTATGATTTTCAGGGCAATGTTTTGCCCGCGACAATTATCAAAAACGAACGACAATTAACCGCAACCGATGACGGTGGCGCGGAAATTAATGCCGAAGAAGCGTTTTCACAAGTCCTCGAAGCGATTGACGATGTTCTGAACAAATCGGGAAAACTTGCCGACGAAATTGAATACGTTTCAGCTTCATCATTTTGGCACAGCCTTGTCGGAGTTGATGAAAAAGGTAAAGCGACGACGAACGTTTTCGGTTGGGCAGACACGCGAAGCCGCGAATATGTTTCGGTTTTGCGCGAAAATTGTGAAGAAAACGAAATTCACAACCGCACAGGCTGTCGGTTTCACTCGAGTTATTGGACGGCGAAACTTTTGTGGCTTCAAAAGAAACACAAAGACGTTTTTAAGAAAACTGCCAAATGGCTTTCGTTTAGTGATTATGCGGCTTTGAAACTTTTCGGCAAATCATCAATCAAAACGGCAAAAACACGCATTGACAAACGCGGCGGACATTTACTAACTCCAATAGAAATTAATCAAACGATAGGTAACTGTTTTACATCGCTTTCGATGGCTTCGGGAACGGGCATTTTTGATATTCGCCGAAATGTTTGGGATGAAGAACTGCTAAAATTCTTAAAAATCAAAAAAGAAAATCTACCTGAAATTGTTGAAAGCGATTCACAAACTTTCCGACTTAACAAAAAATGGATTGAGCGTTGGGCGAAATTAAAAAATGCAAAATGGTTTCCGGCAATCGGCGACGGCGCGGCAAATAACATCGGCGCAAATTGCCTGCAAAAATCGAAAGCCGCTTTGATGATTGGCACATCGGGCGCAATGCGCGTCGCTTTCGCAGGCGAGCCGCCAAGGAAAATTCCAAACGGTCTTTGGTGTTATCGAATTGATAGAAAAAGAGTAATCATCGGCGGCGCGCTTTCAGACGGCGGCGGACTTTACCGCTGGTTAAAAGACACACACAAAATAAACGACATTGACGATATTGTTGAAGCCGAAATAGAAAAACGCGAGCCGGACGCGCACGGTTTAACTTTTCTGCCGTTTCTCGCGGGCGAGCGAAGCACCGGTTATAACGAATCGGCGCACGGGGCGATTTTGGGTTTGCAATCTGCAACCGATTCGATTGACATTGTGCAAGCCGCGCTTGAATCCGTGGCGTATCGCTTCGCAGAAATTTTCGAACAACTGAACGACGTTTGCAAAATCCGTGAAATCATCGCTTCGGGCGGCGCTTTGCGCGAATCGCCTGTTTGGACGCAGATTATTGCCGATGTTTTGGCGCAAAATATGTCTTTGCCAGACGTGCGCGAAGCATCATCCCGCGGCGCGGTTTTACTTGTACTCGAAACCATCGGCAAGATAAAAGATATTGCCGATTTGAAAACGCCGAAAGGTGTGGCTTTTAAACCGAATGTGGCGAAACATAAAATTTATAAAAATGCGCGGGAAAGACACGAAAAGTTTTACGATTTATTGATTGAATCAATTTGAGATTTAGCAATAAAGTCGTGAGATTTTCACAACATCAATGCAACTGACTCTCGAAAATTTCGAAAAAAATATCGGGCTGAAAATCGTCGAACGCGGTTTCCAGTATTTCAAAGACGGTTATGTTTCGCGGCTCGAAAAAGTCGGCGAAAACGAATTCAGCGCGTTGGTTTTGGGAAATGACGATTACAATGTTTTCGTTAAACTCGGCGGTAAAACAATTGTCGAATACGAATGCGATTGCCCGTATGATTGGGGCGACACCTGCAAACACGCCGTCGCAGTTTTTTACTCGCTCAAAACATGTTCAAATGTCAGCAATGAAATTCAAACGGAAGTCGAGCGTATTTTGAATAATCTTTCCGAAAAGGAATTGAGAAAATACTTTGCCGATTTGCTCAAAAAAGATTGGCAGATTAGAAACCGCGTCTTGCAGGATTTCGATTCGGATTTAGCCGATTACGAAGAAGAAAGATATTGATGGAATTAAATGATTTTGCACAACTCGCCGCTTTGTTAGACAATTTGATTGGTGAAGCCGGCGAAGACGAATCACATCCGCTCGCGTCATTAATAGGAGTTGTCGGCGTGCTGATTGAGAAATACAAACCGAGAACGTACCGGAATTGAGCATTGCCCAATGAGAAAAATATGAAACAAATAATTTTCACCGCAATTTTGATTTTTGCCTTTTGTTTTGCGGTTTTTGCTCAATCGAATGAAAATTTATGTCCGAATTTAAATGTCTCATCTTTCGAGTACCAGAATAATATTCAGGTCTTCACAGTTGAAGCCGTAAAAGAAATTGGAAATTATAATGTTAAATATAAATGGACAGCTAAAGCTGGAAACATAATCGCCGGCAACGATACAAAAACCGTAGTCTTTTTGAGAGAAGGGAACCAATATAGCGTAACCGTGGAGGTCAAAGGTTTACCGAAAAATTGCGACCGTTCAGAAACCCAAAGTGGAGTATTTGACCCGCCTGAGTCGGTAATGATAGCTCAGTTCGGAAAAATCCCTTCAGGCGAAACAAAAGCGATAATGGATGCGTTTTTAATCGAATTACACAATGACCCGACAGCAGAAGGCTTAATAGTAATTTCCGATAACAAAAATTCTATAAATCAATTAAAATCTCTGAATAACTACATCGCATTGAGAGAATTTGACAAAACTCGCATCTCATTTTTAATTACTAACGAATTAAGAGACAAGACAAGACTTTTTATAATTCCGGCGGGAGCAAACAATCCGACCTATGAAAATAATTTGATTATCGAAACCGAAGAAGTTGATAAACTTGAGAGCTTTTTTCGACCAAAACCAATAACCAAAAAACGTAAAAAATAAAAATTTATGACCACCGCAACGCAACCGAAAAAGAAAATTGATTTAGACCAACTTTGCATCAACACCATCCGAACTTTGTCTTTAGACGCGGTGCAGAAAGCCGAATCGGGACATCCGGGCTTGCCTTTGGGAATGGCTCCGACGGCTTACGTTTTGTGGACGAAGTTTATGCGCTACAACCCGAAAAATCCGAAGTGGTTTAACCGCGACAGATTTTTATTGAGCGCGGGACACGGCTCGATGCTGATTTACAGCATGCTTCATCTGACGGGCTACGATTTGCCGCTTGAAGAGCTGAAACGCTTTCGACAGATTCATTCGCAAACGCCCGGGCATCCTGAAAATTTTATGACCAAAGGCGTGGAAATTACGACCGGACCTTTGGGACAAGGTTTCGCCAACGGCGTTGGAATGGCGATGGCGCAAGCGCATTTGGCGGCGAAGTTCAATCAAAAAGGCTTTCCGATTATTGATCATCATATTTATTGCATCTGCTCTGACGGCGATTTGATGGAAGGCGTCAGTTATGAATCGGCGAGTTTAGCGGGACATTTAAAACTCGCCAATCTAATTTATTTTTATGACGACAACAACATTACCATCGAAGGAAATACGAATCTTGCGTTTAACGAAAATGCAACCAAACGCTTTGAAGCCGCCGGCTGGCACGTTTTGGAAATCGCTGATGGAAATGATTTAAAGGCGATTGAGAACGCAATTAATGACGCACACAAAATTAAAGACAAACCGAAACTGATTCGCGTGAAAACGATTATCGGTTTTGGTATGCCGAAACAAGGCACGAACAAAGCGCATTCGGATGCGCCGGGCGAAGAAGCCGTGAAGGAAACGAAACGCAATCTTGGTTGGGACGAAAACAAACATTTCTACGTTCCAAAAGAAGTGTCCGCGCATTTCCGTGAAGCGATAAAACGTGGCGCGAAATATGAAAAAGATTGGGACGCGCTTGTCAAAAAATACGAAAAAACGCACGGCGATTTAGGCAAGACTTTGAAGGAAACCCGACTGAACAAATTGCCGGAAGGCTGGGAAAAATCTCTACCGAAATTTGATAACGTCGAAGCGAAAGCAACACGCGCGTATTCGGGCGAAGTCATTAACGCGATTGCAGAAAAAGTTCCACAACTTTTCGGCGGCTCTGCCGACCTCGCACCGTCAAACAATACGGCTATCAAAGATTCAGGCAGCTTTGAATCCGACAGTTACGAGGGACGCAACATTCATTTCGGCATCCGCGAACACGCGATGGGCGCGACGATGAACGGAATGGCGCTTTACGGCAGCGTGATTCCCTACGGCGGAACTTTCCAGACGTTTTCTGATTATATGCGTCCCGCGATTCGCCTCGCCGCTCTGTCGGGCATTCAAACAATCTACGTTTTCACGCACGATTCAATCGGTCTCGGCGAAGACGGTCCGACGCACCAATCGGTCGAACACCTTGCCGCCCTGCGCGCCATTCCAAGACTCGCTGTCATTCGCCCGTGCGACGCGCACGAAACACGCGAAGCCTGGCGTGCCGCTCTCGAACGAGATAAAGCACCGACAGCTTTTGCCTTTTCGCGCCAAAAAGTCGCAGTCATTGACCGCAAA
>MWVV01000840.1_pt1 | contig 11168 bp, 7 predicted proteins | sample 1047281 | NCBI WGS metagenome assembly MWVV01 (sample SAMN06349986, study PRJNA376086) | soil metagenome | isolation source: PT-2 sample Antarctic (ecotone) soil | place: Antarctica | collected 2015-01-13 | reverse complement strand
CCCTCAGAGATTACGCAGGTTGAACGGCGTGCCGTCGAAGATTCGGCTTATCGGGCGAAGGCTTCGGAAGTTTATTTAGTCGAAGAAGCGATGGCGGCAGCAATCGGCGCAGGTCTTCCGATTACCGAGCCGCACGGAAATATGGTCGTCGACATCGGCGGCGGAACAACCGACATTGCCGTCATTTCCCTTTCGGGAATTGTTTATTCGCGTGCGGTGCGGGTTGCCGGCAACGAAATGGACGAAGCGATTACGCAATTTATCAAGCGCAAATATAACTTGCTGATTGGCGAACGCACTGCCGAAGCGATTAAAATTGCTCTCGGATCGGGCTTTCCGCTTGAAGAACCTTTGACGATGGAAGTTCGCGGACGAAATCTGATCGAAGGAATTCCCAAAACAATTTCGATCTCGGACGAAGAAATCCGTGAAGCCTTGTCTGATTCGGTGGCGACGATTATCAATGCCGTGCGGGTAGCATTAGAGAGAACTCCGCCCGAACTTTCCGCCGATATTGTCGAGCGGGGAATCGTTTTGACCGGCGGCGGCGCGCTGCTCAAAAATCTCGACAAACGACTGATGATCGAAACCGGTCTGCCGGTCGTGGTTTCTGATGATCCGCTTTCCTCCGTAGTTCTTGGAACAGGAAAAATGCTGTCCGATTTTGAACTTCTCAAACGAGTCAAATGGGACAATTCTCTGATGACGGGAAGCTAAAAATAGTGGAAAGTGATAAACGGTAAGTGGTAAGTGAAAGAATTTGCCGTTTACCATTTCCACTTACTGTTTACTCACTTATAAAAATGATTGAGCGAAGTCAGAAAGATGTCTGGAGAATAACGCCATGGATCATGATTGCTCTGCTCCTCAGTAATTTTATTTTAATGGCGTTTGACGCGAAAACCGGTTCAGAGGAGCGTGTGGTTCGCATTTGGACGCAGGCAGCGGCTAATTTTGTGCAATCGCCCGTGACGAGCGTTAGCTCCGGTGTCACCGATTATTTTCAATCATTTGTTACATTAAGATCTGCCCAAAGTGAAAATGACGCGCTTAAGCAGCGCGTTCAGGAACTCGAAGTCGAACTTCAAAACAGAGAAAGTTTATCGGTTGAAAACGCACGGCTCAATTCACTTCTCGGATTAAAAAATCAATCTAATTATAAGTTGTTACCCGCTCAAATCATTGGACGTGACCCATCCGTCTGGTTCGATACTTTAATTATCAATCGCGGAAGTCTGGACGGCGTAAAATTGAATATGCCGATTATTGATAACGGCGGCGTGGTTGGGAGAGTAACGGCGGTCAGTCCTCTGACAGCTCAGATTTGGCTGATCACTAAGGATAAAATGAGCGAAGGCGGCGTAATCGGCGAGCTCGGCACATCGAATGCGCTGGGTGTGGTTAGCGGCACTGGAAAAACGAATATACTTGAAATGGGTTATATTCCGGGAAGCATCGAAGTTCAAATCGGTGAAACTGTTTACACCAGCGGGCAGGAAGGCATCTATCCGGCGGGGTTAAAATTAGGCGAAATTATTGAAGTCCGTTCTGGTTCGGCGACGACAGCGCACCGAGTTTTTATCAAACCGAGCGCGAATTTTTCTTCGATGCAGGAAGTCGCCGTGCTGCTGTATGAGCCGCCGCCGCGCCCGGAATACGATCAGGCTCTGCCAAACGCGGTCAAAACCGATAAAGGAACAACTAAAAAAACATCAAAATAGTTGAGAAGCGTCGAATCAGATGGAACAGGTCAAAATTACAGTCGCGTTGATTATCGCCATTTTGCTTCAATGGACGCTCCGCAACATCGCTGAACCCTTTGCGTATATTGACTTCCCTTTAATTATTGTCGTCTACGCGGCATTTGGACAAAATTCGATTAAAGCGTTATTTTACGGAACCGCGGCGGGAATTTTAGTTGACGCGCTGAGCGGTGGACTTCTCGGGGCAAACGGCTTCTCTAAAACGTTGATTGCATACATAGTTTCGGAGATTGTGCGGCGCGTCTACCTGGACAACCTTCTACTTCGGATTCCCGTCATAGCAGCGGCTTGCGTGCTGGACGACACGGTTTTTTACGGGTTACATCTTTTGTTCGGACAGGAACCAAACGGACAGTTTGTGCCGATCATTGCTTATACCTTAATCGGCACAACTATTGCCGGAACAATTATTTACTTGCTTTTAGACAGCTTTCTCGTGGAAAATACGAAGAAACGGAAACGCGAAATCTTCGCCGCGCGTCGTCAGACACGGCGCCGCAACCCGATTCGTTTAGGCGGAAAAAAGTAAGATAAGTAAAAAGGTAAAAGTAAAAAGTGATTTTGAAATTTGAAATTATCGTATGAAGTTAAATGATCAGGCGCAAAATTTGGGAGTTCGGGTGGGCGTGATTCAAGTCTTGGCTTTTATGCTTTTGACAATTTTGGGCGCGCGTCTTTATTATCTGCAAGTTGTCAAAGGCGAATATTACAGCGAAAAGGCGGAAAATCAGCGGATTCGTTTTATCCCGATTCCTGCGCCGCGCGGCGCGATTTTTGACCGCAACGGCAAACTTCTGGTTGATTCGCGTCCGACTTACAATGTGACTTTATCAAACGAGCCGATCAAACAGATTGATGTCAGCGAACGCCTCGACGAATACATGCAGGGGCTAAATGTTGACCGGCAGTTTTTGATCGAACGTCTTGATTTTATAAGAAAACAGCCCGGTTTTGAAACATTGGTTTTAAAGGAAAACGCTACAATTCAGGACATTACCTGGGTTGAAGCGCACGCTTCGGAATATCCGGAGTTGCGTGTTGAACTGCGTCCACAACGCTTTTATCCGAACAAAACTGTCTTGGCGCACGCATTAGGCTATGTCGGTGAAATCAGTCTGAAACAACTTGAAAAACCAGAGGTCCAAGCGAAGGGTTTTCGAGCCGGCGATATTATCGGCAAAGGTGGTCTTGAACAATATTATGACGAGTATTTGCGCGGAAAACCCGGTCATCGAAAAGTTCTGGTTGACAGCCGCGGGCGTGTGCAGAGCGAGATTGAAGTTGTGCCGCCGCAAGCCGGACAGGATTTGGTTTCGACAATTGACCTTGATTTACAGATTGAAGCGGAAAAACAGCTTACCGAATCAGCCACAAAGCGCGGAACGATTATTTCGATGGACCCGAATAACGGCGAGATTCTTGTAATGGCTTCCGCGCCGTCGTTTGACCCGAACGCTTTCGTTACCAGAAGCACTCTGCCCGAGGGACGCAAGGAAATTTCGCAATACTACACGAATAAAGAACGTCCGCTTTTGAATCGCGCGATTCAAGGGCGCTTCCATCCGGGATCGACCTGGAAAATCCCCGAATCGATAGCTGCGCTACAGCAGGGCGTGATTACCGTCGCTCATTCGAGTATTGTTTGCGGCGGCGGACTCCAGGTCGGCACTCGCAAAGTTCGTGATACCAGCGGCAACCACGGCTCGCCGGATTTAGCTTCGGCGATTACTCATTCGTGTGACGGTTATTATTATCGGCTCGCGCTGAAAATGAAGCTCGAAGGCTTGATTAAGATGGCTGAAACCTTTGAATATGATAAACAGAGCGGAGTTGATTTGCCGAACGAAAAAGTAAGTCATACGCCAAAATATTATGAGCCGTATGTGAGAAAGCGCGACGGCGGAAAATGGAACGATATTGAAACGGTTTTTGCATCCATCGGGCAGGTGACTGTGGACGTGACGCCGATTTCGATGCTTCGCGCCGTTTCCAGCGTCGGCGTTGAAGGAAGAATGTATGTGCCGCATCTGCTCAAAGAATTTAGAGCAATCAGCCCCATCGGCGAAGAAGCGGACAAAAATTATGTCCCGGCGCGAGCGGCTTTTGGATTTGACCATCCCGAGCCGAAAATTATTGAAATGACGCGGGAACAAAACGCTTTTGTTTTGAAAGGAATGTGGGGCGTCGTCAATGCGGGTGGAACCGCTGGGCGCATCAAGAATCCAAACTTTGAAATTGCCGGGAAAACCGGCACGGCGCAGAATTCGGAAATTGGTTCGGGCGGCGCGAAAGACCACGCTTGGTTTGTCAGTTTCGCTCCGGCTTACAAACCGGAGCTTGCCGTTATCGCGTTGATTGAAAACTCCGGCTTCGGTTCGGCAAACGCCGCGCCTGCCGTCAAAAGCATTTATGACGCGTATATTTTGAAACATCACCCAGATTTATTGAGCAGTCAACAGTTAACTGATAAAAAACTAAAAACTGATAACTGAAGTATGGTTGCAATACTGGAAAAACGTAACTTTAGAGATTTTGATTGGCTGACGGCTTTTCTCGCCGTCGCCATTGTTTGTTTTGGCATCTGGCAAATTTACAACGCGCAGCCGGAGATGACTTACTGGTCAAAACAAATTACTGGTTTGTTTATCGCGCTTGTCGCGCTTGTCGTCATCGCCACAAGCGATTACCGCCGCGTGATTGATGCCGCTCCGATTTTTTATGGTCTCGGTTTGCTTCTTCTACTACTCGTTCTGACTCCTCTGGGCGTCAAGGTTAATGGTCAGCAAGCGTGGTTGAAGCTGCCGTTGATCGGGCAGTTTCAACCTTCTGAGTTTGTCAAAATTCCGGTTGTTTTAATGCTCGCCAAATATTTTAGTTCGCGCAAAATCGGCACTTTGAAGGTAAAAGAAATTCTGGTCGGCGGTCTAATTTTAGCTGTGCCGGTCGGCTTGATTATGCTCGAACCTGATGCCGGACAGGCAATGACTTATTTTCCGATTTTAGCCGTTGTGTTATTTCTTTCAGCCGTCAAAATTCGGTATGTTGTTTTGACCATCGCCGCCGGTTTAATTTTTATACCTTTAGCTTATTGGATCGGAGTTGAAACGGGGAAAATCAAAAATTACCAGCAGGAACGCATTAACGTGATTATCGACCCCGATTCGGCAGACCCGCGCGGATTCGGTTATCACACGGTGCAGTCAATAATTACGGTGGGCAAAGGAAGTCTGACCGGCATTAGAGGCGATACGGAATCTTCGCAGAGCGTTTTGAAGTTTCTGCCTGAACCGCACACGGATTTTATTTTCGCGGTGACTGCGGAGAACACGGGTTTTATCGGCTGCATTTCGCTTCTGCTGGCTTACGCGCTGCTTTTGTCAAGATTAATCGAGGGCGCGAGGCAGGCGGCAGACCGCGCCGGAATGCTTGTCATTATGGCGATCGCGGGAGAACTGGCTTTTCAGATATTCGTCAATGTCGGAATGACGCTCGGTTTTCTGCCGGTGATCGGCGTTCCTCTGCCCTTAATGAGCGCGGGACTTTCGGCAGTTTTGGCGACGTTTATCGCTATCGGATTTGTGATCAGCGTTAAAATGCGTCGATTTGTTAATTAAACGAAGATTTTCGATAGTAAGAACAAAAGAATTTTGCGATTCGTATAATTTGCAGTTTGAATTTTAAAGGTTAGAAGCAATGGCACAAGCAATAAATAGAATAGGAACACTGGATGTCGGAACAGATCGACGGGCGAAGCGAAGTTTTTTGAAGTTTATTTGGCTTCCGATCGCTCTGTTGCTCGCTCTTTCGGCAGGCGGCTTGACCGGTATTTTGGCTTCTTACTATCTAAACAATTCTCGTTATTCGACCGAGGTTTCCGCGCTCGCTACTTACCGTCCGCCGCAGGTGACGACGATTTACGCCGATGACGGCGAAACGATTCTGTCGGAGTTCGCGCTGGAAAAACGGATTCCGATTAAAGAACGTGACATTCCCAAAAATGTTGAAGATGCCCTGATTGCGGTTGAGGATTATCGTTTTTATGACCACATCGGAATTGATCCGTATCGTATTTTGGGCGCAACATACAAGAATCTGACGAATCCGGGGAAAATGGAAGGCGCTTCGACTATTACGCAGCAGCTTGCCAAAAATCTTTTTCTTTATAGAGACCAAACTTACGCCCGCAAAATCAATGAATGGATGGTCGCGCTACAAATCGAACGTCTTTATACAAAACGGCAGATACTGGAAATGTATATGAACTATATGTTTCTCGGCGCGGGTTCATACGGTTTTGAAGCCGGAGCGCGAACTTATTTCAACAAACCTTTAAAGGAATTAAATCTCGAAGAAGCTGCACTGCTCGCGGCGATTTTGAAATCACCGGAATATTCGCCGACGCGCAATATGGAAAAGGCGAAGGACCGGCGCGACGTTGTGCTTGACCAGATGGCGAAATACAACAAAATCTCTGTTGCCGAAGCGAATGAAGCCAAAGCCAGACCGATCAAACTTGCGGACACGGCGTATTATCAATCGCTGCCAAAATCAACCGCCTGGGATTATCCGGTCGAAGAAGTCCGCAAATATCTGGAAGAGAAGTATACGACGCGCGTCGCGCAGGGCGGCTTAAAAGTTTATACGACGATTAATGTTGACGCGCAAAAATTAGCGACCAAAGCCGTTCGTGAAGGTTTGCGGCGCTACGACAAAAATCGCGGCTGGCGTTCGGATTATCAAAACGTTCTGCTCGACGAAAACGGACAGCCGATTACGGACGAAAAAGAAATCGGACGCAAACTTAAATCCTTTAAACACGCCGATTGGTATGGAGATGAATACGAAGAAGGCGAGTTTATCAAAGGCGTGGTGATGAAGATTGATTCCGCCAGAGATGAAGCGACAATTCGTTTCGGTAGATATGAAGCGATTGTTACTGCTAAAGATATGGGCAGAAGCGGCAAAAAACCGAAAGACGAATTGAAAGTCGGTTTTCTTCCTGAATTTGAAGTAAAAGAAATTGATGAAGATTTATCAACGTTAAAAGTTACGCTTTCGCAAGTGCCGGAGGTTCAGTCTTCGATTGTTTCGCTCAATGCGCACACGGGTGAAGTCGTCGCAATGGTCGGCGGATACGATTATCATACGAGTAAATTTAATAACGCGACGCAGGGACTTCGTCAGACCGGTTCGGCTTATAAACCTTTTATTTACACGGCGGCGGTTGAGTGGGGAATGACGCCGGACGGCAACGTCAGCGGCGCGCCGATTCGTCGGGGCGAATGGATGCCGCATAATTATGACGGCAGCTTGAGTCATCCGAATGTGCCGATGAAAGTAGCTCTGGCAAAATCCTACAATTTAGCGGCTGTCCATCTGCTTGATCAGGTCGGCGTGCAGACGGGCGCGCAGATGGTTCGTCGGTTTGGTATCACTAACCCGATGTCTCCGAGTTTACCGTCCGCTCTTGGCGCGAGTGAAGCTTCTCTGCTCGAGATGGTTTCAGCTTATTCGGCGTTTCCGAATAAAGGGATGCGGGTCCAGCCGCATCTGATCCGAAAAGTTTATAGCCGCGACGGAAGTCTTTTAGAAGAATCGAAGGAAACGGCTTTCAAGGTAACGAGTGAATATGTTGCTTTGACGATGGTTGAGATGATGCAGGGCGTGGTCAAAGCCGGCGGAACGGCGACTGCCGCCAGCGCGAGCGGACATCTGTTGGCGGGAAAAACCGGCACGGTCAATGATCAGACTGACGTTTGGTTTATCGGTTACACGCCGAGCTTTGTGACCGGCGTTTGGATGGGAAATCCTGAACGGAAAGAATCACTCGGTGCGGGAATGACCGGCGGCAAAGGCGCACTTCCTTATTTCAACGAGTTTATGAATCCGTTTATGAAAGATAAGGAACGAGAAAGTTTTCCAAAAGCGCCGCCGATGCCATCTGACATTAAAGCTCTTGCCGAACAACGTAAACGCGAGGAACAAGAAAAACTTGAAAAAGCCGCACTTGAAGGTAAAAAGATTGTCGTGACATACAATCCATTAGCAAAACCTATCACCAGAAAAAGAAACTCGTCTTCGGGTGGAGGTGAAGAAGTTTCAACCGATTCGACGATTACCACCCCGACTGATACGGCAGTGCCGGAAACTAATCCGGTGCCGGGCGTTACGCCGCGCACAACTGATGATCCGCCAAAACCGAATCCGAAGCCGCCCGTTGCCGTTCCTCCGGTCAAAAAACCCGAAGTGCCGGCGGCGGACAAGCCAAAAACCGAAGCGCCCAAGCGGACTGGCAAAAAGGGCAGAGGCGAAGACGATAATTAAACGATAAATTGTCACAAATTGCCGGATGCGCTTTTTTCGATTTACAGAGAAGCGCCGCGAAAAATGTTTTCGCGGCGCTTCTCTGTATGTAAAACTCTCCGTTTCAGCGGTTGAAATTATAACTTTTAATTAAAGAATTTTTCCAGATAAAACGGAAGCATTTTGCGCCACCATTCCCAATCGTGGTTCACGTCGTATCCCCAAATTTCGAGCAGGTGCGGAATTCCCTTCGAGTGCAGAACGCCGGATAGTTCGCGGCTTCGGTCAGGAGCTTCAAAAGCCCCTTGTCCGGTAGAGATAACAATCGAATCCGCTTTCTGCAGGTTCCGCAGATGAAAATCGTCATTCAGATTTTTGAGATACATCATCGGATTATTAAAATAAACATTGTCGTCAAAATAATTCTCCAGATAATTGTAAATATTATAACTTCCGCTCATCGCAATCGTCCCGCGAAAATTGTCGGAATGCTTAAAGTAACAGTTCGCCGCGAGAAACGCTCCCAAACTCGCGCCGGTCGTCAGAGGTTTCGCGTCCTGCCCGCATTCATTTCGAATCAGCAGCAAAACTTCTTCCATCACATATCGGTCGTAGCGAGTTAAAAGTTCGGCTTTCCACTGCGGCGCGGCTTCTTTGTTGAGAAGGCTGTATTTATTAACCGAATTGACCGAATAAGCGCGAAGCAAACCGGCTTCGATAAAAGGTTTGATCACGTCAACCAGCAAAAACCGTTCGTATTCGAGATAATCGGCGGCGGCGGTCGGAAACATTAAAAGCGGAAAGCCTCTATCGCCATAAGCCACCATCGGCATTTCCATTCCGAGATTGTGGCTGAACCAGGATGTCGTATCACGACGCATAGAATTTTTGACTCCAAATTATAAAAATAAAATTTTGATTGTGTGAGGTTAAAAGAAAGTGGCTTTGACTTCAAGCGCAACTTAAAACAATGTATGCGGCTGTTATCGAGAGAGCGCCCAGCGACGAGAATTTTGAAGAAAGAAGAAACAGAGACGCCAAGCAAATCAAAACTTATTCAATCGTCTCCTTTTTCTCCTCTACTCCTCTTTCCCATTTCTCCCAATTTATTTAGCAACAGTAATTTCCCGCGTAGTTGAATTGTAACCGCCGTTGTCAATGAGATTTCCATTTTTGTCCACGAGCTCGACTTTGACCGAATGTTTTCCTTCCGTGAAACCATTGAGCCAAATCGGCTGCCATTTGTCAATCATCTTCGCTTCTCCGCCGTCAACCGAATAACGCACGTGATATTCGCCGCCGTCGCCGACAAGACGCGCGTTCGAAAGCCAGAAATCGATCATAATCGCTTCGGCTTCCGCGCCCTTATATTCGCCTTTCGGGCGGCTGTAGGTGAGCAACGGTTTTGCCAGATCGACCGCGCCTGCCAAACTTTTTTCCATCGCTTTGCCTTCAGAACTTGCCGCCGAATTGGCGTTAGAATTAGGTTTTATGCCAACATTACTCATCATTTGATTTGAATTAGTTGTCGTCGGTTCACTCGCGTCGCCACCGCCATTCTGCACCGTGAATCTGATTATCTGAAACGCTCCGGCGTTTTTATAACTTTCGTGCCACGGGCGTGAAGGGAAAAAGCGCAGAGTGTGTTCGCCGTCCGCGACATTTCTCAATTCAAATTCCTGTTCGAGATTGTAATAAGCTTCATACGGCTGGTTGTCGAGAATAACGTGAATGTGATTGCCCATCCCGCTTGCCATATCCTTCATCGGTTTGTAACCTTTTAAATCTCCGCCGAGTTCGAGCCGAACTTTGACGGTTGAACTGCTGACCGTCGCACCGTTTGCCGGTTCAATAACCCTTAAGTTTGGCGCGGCATTCTCCTGTTCGCCGCGAGATTTCATCTGTTCTGCAATTATCTGCGGGCGCGGTACTTCCGTCAGATGTCCACTGCCGCCTTCGCTGTGCTGTCCTTCGGCGCCGTGACCTTCAGATTTTTCGCCTGCGCTGCCGTGACCGGGACTGTTTTGATGAGGCGCTTTATTTTCACCAGTAAAACCGCCTGGGCTGATCTGATGGGTTTCCGGATTATCTCTGCAAGCTGAAAAAATGCCGATTACGGCTAAAAGCATCAAAAATTTCGTCAATTTCATTATTCTCTCCATAAACCTGTCGATTAACCTTTTACAAATTTTGATTTGACGGCAATCAAAACAGAATTCTTTAATTTATAGACCTAAAATTTAATTAATAAATAGTAGCGAAGTTTTTCGGTTTGCGAAAGTATCTGCGTCAAAATAAAAAAGAGCATCCTCGTCTGAATACTCTTAAATTATATTGGCAGAGCCGAAATTATTCGAGTTCTGCCTTGATGATTGCCGGTTATTTGATATTTGCTGAACGCTTTTCGACTATCGAATGAAAGCATTCGGAATAGGTTTATCAGTCGGATTGCCAAACGCCACGCCGGTAAAACCCTGCGCGCTCCTCTGCACATACCACGTTCCGTTGCGAAATACAGCAACATCAGTTTTTCCGTCCGCGTCATAATCCGCCGGGACGGGCAAATCTGTTCCGAATCCAAACTGCACGCCGGTAAATCCTTTTGTACTTTGAAGCAGATACCACGTTCCGTTTGATGGGCGGAACACTGCGATATCCGCTTTACCGTCGCCGTCATAATCAGCGGGCACCGGCTTGTCAGCGCTTTCACCAAAAGCTATGCCCGTAAATCCCGATTGCGAGCGCTGCAAAAACCACGTTCCATTTCTGTAAACCGCCACATCCGCTCGTCCGTCGCCGTCATAATCCGCCGCGACCGGAACGTCGCCCGTCTGCCCGAACTGCACTGAAGACACTTGATTATTTACCAAATTAAACATATACCAGCCGCCGTTTGATGGTCTGAAAACGGCGATCTCGGCTTTACCGTCACCGCTAAAATCAGCCGGCACAGCAATATCGGTGGCTGCTCCGAAAGCGATGCCGATGAATCCATCTCTGCTTCTTTGCAGATACCACGTGCCATCTCGAAAAACGGCAAGATCGGTTTTGCCGTCGCCGTCGAAATCAGCCGGAGCTAATTTATCAGTGGCGACACCGAAC
>MWVV01000839.1_pt1 | contig 11168 bp, 16 predicted proteins | sample 1047281 | NCBI WGS metagenome assembly MWVV01 (sample SAMN06349986, study PRJNA376086) | soil metagenome | isolation source: PT-2 sample Antarctic (ecotone) soil | place: Antarctica | collected 2015-01-13 | reverse complement strand
TGGGCTATGCCGAGAACCTTGCACGCCGCATGAAGATGCACCGGGCCGGACGCGGTTCGCGTCTCGTGGCCGTTATCATCGGGCAAGGCTTGGGCTTTTCCGTCGCGCGCACCTGGGACGGCAACCGCACCTTGGAGCGGCGCTTGAAGAATCAGAAGAACGCGCCTCGACTGTGCCCGTTGTGCCAGCAGGTGAGCCGGTAGAAGCTGCTAATAGCTTCGCAATTAACTCAAGTCGTTAATCAGGCCGGGGGCGCGCATCGGCTTCAACACGCGCAAAGGAAACGATAATGAACAGCACAGCAAAGAATCAGACGAGCCAGACGAGCCGGGAACAGACCGCACGCCTCAAGCCCAAAGCGGACGAGATGAGCGCCTTGCTCGTCACGGTTTATGCCGCGCTGCAAAGTATCGGCTGCACGTTTGAAGATTTGGAGTTTTGCCATCGGGCAACGATCAAAGACATCGCGGCCTGGGAAGCCTCAAGAAACGCCCCAGGTGAAGCCCCGACACAGTAAAGCTTGAACCCACCTTGCAGCGGCGCGGCCTTCATCGGTTGCGCCGCTCTTGCCGTCTGTGGCCTTGTGGCGCGCTGCTATGGCGTTGGCGTGGAAACGCGCGGGCGAAGGGTTGCGGGGCTTAAGATGGCTTTAATGGCATCGGGCATGACTGGAAGACGAGGGAGTGACGGTAACGGAAAGCCGCATTATCATTACCATCTTCACGCTCAAAACTGCAAGCCTGATAATGCCTTTTTAGCCCTTCAAAAGTGCCAGTTCACGGAGCGGAAGGCGGGCGGGTGGAGCGCCTTGTTCTGCCGCTTGTTTTATGGTGTCGCGCTCCATTGATATTCGTAAACGCTTGTCTTGTTAGCAGTTCCAGGCGGATCATAGCAGTAACCCCAATCAGTGAAGTCTGGGGTTTTGTTCTCATAATACATCCTTGTGTATTTTACATGGCCATCTACAAAACACATATTACTGCGGTTGTTGTTAAGAGCATGGCCGATCCCATCATGCCAAGACCAAGGAAATGCGCCAACAGTCTCAAACACTAAAGCAACTCTCGTAGGTGATTGAACCTGCCCCAAAGAAAAGCCAGTAATGCCGCGCGGTGCGACATAGGTAACACAAGAGCCTGGGTGGTCATTTATGCTGTAACTGGAGAAATTATTTAAACGACGTTGGTAATATGGAGTGCTATTCGCGTCTTCTCCTGAATCGCTTGGACATTGGAACACTTGCGTGCTGCTAATATAGGGTTGCACCAAACCCTTGAATTTTGAATAGGTATGTTCTGGCGGGAAGGTTCCCGAGTTATCTTCCGCATACTGCAAAAGAGCTAAGCCGATTTGTTTCAGATTGCTGGCACATGATGTTCTGCGTCCCTGCTCACGCACGCGCGTAAATACGGAGAAGAGGAGAGCTGCCAAAACCGACACAATGCCAATGCCAACCAAAATCTCGATAAGCGTGAAGCCTCGGTTTGTATTGCTTCTTATTTTGCATCGCATAAAAAGAAGTATCACCTTTATGCAAGCTGCGCGCAAGCGACAGAACGACTAAGCTCACCCGCCGCCGGAAGCGCCAGAACGGAGCGAGGAACGAGCGAAGTGGCGGCGCTGTAGGCGGTCGGGTGCAGCGCCTTGTTGTGTTTCTTGTTGGTTAGTTACGGTTGCGATGCTGCCGTGAAGAATCTGCTAGTGTGAAAAGGATAAGCAAAATAATTTGGTTTTTGCATTGCTTACCAATTTGTATCAATGACGTTTGACCAAGAAATAACCGGGAATAAATAACAATACCGCAACAAGAAGGGCAAAAACCCAGTGTTCAGGAATTACGTTAAGAAACCCTAACCTCCGGTCTTGCAACGCGCCTATACCTTTTGCACCAGCGTTAAGCCAAATTACTCCTACGGCAACCAGCGACATAAGAATGCCCCAACTGATAAAGACGAACTTCCACTGCGTGGAACTGAAACCAAATAGCCCTGTCTTTCTCCTTCTATCAATCGCCCTTTTCATAAAACACATTTTATCGCCCTTCAAAGCTGCGCGCAAGAAACACAACTCATAATTATAGCGCTGTTTTCCTTATAATACCCCGTATGGCCGACAAAAGCCGCACTTGCTCTTGCCTGTCCCATGCCACAGCGCCCCCACCGGGAAGCCCTGCAAATCACGCTTCAAACGATGCCGCCGCGCCGCTGCGTTTCATCATCCCTCGTCCGTCTCTTTATAAGCAAGGGAGCAGATAACCCACTTGGTAGTGCGTTCTGCCTGCCACAGCGCAAGGGCACCGGCTAAAACAAGGTCGTCATGCGCGCCTTCACGCCAACTGCCGTAAGTGTCATTGGCCGCGGTCGTGATTTTCACCTGGAAACTAAGCGCTTCTTGCACAAAAGTATTGACTTCGGGCATCGCCGGGTTGAACTTGAGCCGTTGTGTTTGCAGCGCGACTTGCAGCACGCCGACGAGATCGCGCTTGGGCACGCGGGTAAAGCCGCCTTCGGTTGTGACCGTATCGCCGCCGGTGATCGTCACGGCCAACGGTTGCAGGCCCGCTGCGCGCAACATATCCACGATGGGACGCCCGACGCCGGTTGCATCAGCGATAAGCTGGGTGCTGCCTTTTTTGAGTTCCGGCTCGTCGAGCATCGCTTTGACTTTCTCCACGATGGTGGGGTAGAGGGTACCCAGCGGAACGCGCTCCAGATGTCGCACATGATAAGTCGCTTTTTCCGGTTCCGGTTTTGGCTTTGGTTGTGACGGCGCGGCGGCGTCATTCATTCGGCGCGGGCGCATCCCCGGCCACGTCGCCATGCGGACGGGCGGGATCGCTTTGACCGGTTCAACCGGCGTGCCGCCCAACTGCTCTAAAATCGCAATCGCGGTGTAGTCTTGAGCCTGCCCTAAGTCCAGGCCGATAAAGAAACGCGGTTCAGTGTCGTTTGCCATTGTGTTGCTCCTTTGGTTTGCTATTCTTTCGCGCCAAAAAGCGGCTGCACGTCGTCACTCATGGCGCTCATCAGCACATCGTAAGAAAACACCTGGTCGAGTGTTTCAGTGAACTCGCAGAGGTATTCCGCCTTGAACCAGGCCGCCGGCATCGAGCGCCGCTCTTCTTCCAAAAACTGCGGGCTAATGCGCGGGCAATCATAGGCTGTGATTTTCGTGCGCTGCCAGTCCGCGCCGCCGTCATTCCACGCCGAAAAGAAAAAGCCGCGCTTGCCAAACGGCGTGGTGAGACAGACGAGCCGCCCGCCTGAAACGGCCAACATCGGGCGAATTCCATAATACAGCGCATCATCCACGCGTGAGGCTTCATCCACGACCAACAAGCGCACGCCGCTGTATCCCCGGATTGTTTCTTCGGTCCCAGGCAGCGCGATAATCCGGCTGCCGTTTTCGAGTTCCAGGCGCAAGGCCGATTCCGCACGGATCGGGACGGGTTCACTCAAGGCGCGGTAGCAGTCGAGCACTTTTTTGAAAAGTTCTCCACTTTGCCGCAGCGACGGCGATAAGAGCAGCACGAGCGCGGGCGGATGGTAAAGAGCTTCCCACAGCGCGAGCGCGGCGGTGGTTGTCGATTTTCCGGCTTGCCGGGTGCAAAGCAAAAGATGACGCGGCGAAGTTGAGCGCAAAAGCGCGGCTTGCCAGGGATCGGGTTCCAGGCCGCAGGCCAACATCAGCCGCGCCGGGTCTAAGGCCAAAGCCAAATCAGTGGCGATCATGGGTTGCTCGTCTCCATCGGTTCCAATTGTGCTAAAGCCGCGGCAACCGCCTGGCGCGCTTCGGGGAATGGTTCAAGCGTTTGCACGACGACGGCGCGCACCTGGAGCCATTGCGGATTGATCGTGATGTTGACCGTTGGCGCGTCGGACAATTCGCCCATCAGCTTGGCCAATAATTCGATACAGCCGCGAGCTTCGCGCACGCCGGAAATCGCCGTGCGAAAGTCGCCCGCCTTTTCAGCCGCTAAGAGCAGCGCAATCGCTTTGGCTTCTAATTTTTTGACGTGTGCCAGCAAATCATCAGCGTTGGCAACCGCTTTGGCGTCGTGCGCTTTGGTCATGGCTTTGGGAAGATGCGCGGCCCGGTGCCGCTGTAAGGCATCGTCTGAAACGCGGTATTTCGCGGCAAGCTCGTAAGTCGAGACGCCGGCAACCAAGGCCGCATCAATGGCGTTGCGGGCTTGGTGAGTGCAAACGGTGCAGGTGCGGGGCATCAGGGCTTTTAACTTTCTCCATTTCGGCGCGGCGGGCGGGCGAAGAATGTGCGCTTCATTCTTGCGCCGTCCTCATCGGCTCATTGCTGGAAAGCGGCACCTTCCGCAGTTGGCGCGCCAGCACGATCACGACTTCGCCGGTTTCGATAAAGCGCACCGCCGCGTTGCCATTCTTGCCGCGCAGACACTTGCCGTCCGCGCGCTTGACCCATTCGCAGACCTTGCCGCGCAATTCGTCGCGCGTGAGCCTATCGCCGCGATAAGTGTAAAGTTGTTTCAAGGCTGCTCCTCGCCTTCGCTCATCTGTTCAATCGCCCGCACAAGTTGGGCGAAGCGGCCCGGCATGACGAATGAACACGCGCCGATGGCCGCGTAAAACGCGCCGCGAAACTTGCGGTTAGCGGCTTTGAAGTCGCGCTCGTCACAGCGAAAACAAAACTCTTCGCCGCCGCGACCAACGCCCATAATCAGCAAGCTGACCGCGCCGTCCTCATCGCAATCGCGGGCCACAATGCGCGCGTGCAAGGTGCCGATGAACTGATAACAGACAGCCATTTGCCGCTCGTCGAACTTCAATCGATAAAGCGAGTGTCACTCTTCCAGGCGCACCTTGACAGCGCCGCTTTTGAAGAATTCGCCAATATCGTCCACGCGGCGCATTTCAATGACTTCGGCGAACACTTCGGCGGCTTTGGATTCGATAATGGCTTTACTCATTAGCAGCTTTGTGGATCAATGCCACAGTCGAGGCACGCGAGCGCCAGACTCAGCTCAAATCGTTCCGCCGTCGTGAGAACGAGGCGCGCATCAATGCGCCGGGCTGCGGCCAACAAAACGCGCGGCGGCAAGACAGCGGGCACGACCACGACCGGCTTCACTTCTTTTTCTCTTTTTTGGGCGCCAACTTCCGCCAACTTTTCGGGCGCTTCACTTAAAAGCAATTCGAGCAGCGCCGGTTTGAAGGCGCGAATCAGCGCGCGGTCGTCGTCGGTGAGGATGCTTGAAGGCGAAACCCGCACGACCGCGCCATTGATTTGCAGCGCCGCGCCGCGCTTTTGAAGATTTTCGAGCAAGGATTGAGCGTTCATCAGAAGTCCTCACTTTCGCCGGTTTTTTGGTCGGCTGACGATGCTGACGATGTTGACGATGTAAAACCGCTATTATCTTTTTTGTCTGCTTTCTCTTGTGTTTCTTCTTCTTTTCTTTCTCTTTCTCGAATTGCTGGGGGAGATAACAAGGGGTTTACATCGTCAGCATCGTCAGGATTTGGTTTAAATTTGGTTTTAGCCTTACTCTGTATCGGGTCTACGGCTGACGATGTGGCTGACGATGTGGCCTCAACATCGTCAGTTCCCTCAACATCGTCAGCCACATCGTCAGGATTTGGCTTATTGTCAGATGCACTCTTGAGCGTCCAGACTTTTCCGTTTTCCTTCTTCTCACAAACGGCTTCGATACCGATATTTTGCAAAACTGTGACAGCGCGTTTTAGCGCGTGGCCCAAGGCTTGCGCGCCGGATGGGAAGTCCTTTCGCTTGGAAGTTTCTTCGCCAACGTGCGCGTTAATGGCTTTAGATAGTTCACTCGTGGTGCCTTCAAAGCTCTTATGCCGGTCAATATAGCTGCGAATGGCCGCAACGATAGGCGAAGCTTCCGCTGCCACTTCAACACCTTCTTTAAGATTTCCTTTATAAGCTTCAAGGAAAGCGCCGGCCTTCCATCCGAAACCCGTCTCGCAAGCGGTTGCCCACTTTGCGAAGTCGGCCATACGCGGCAATTCGGCAGGATGAGGGCGCGGCATTTGGCGGATACCAACAGCAACAGCGCCCAGGAGCGCGCCCAGGATGGCGCCGTGCGCTGCCGCAAAACCGGCGTCGACTTCAGATTCGACGCGGCGCTTTTTGTCCGAGATGCGCGGCAGCGAAAGAATGATGCATCGGTCGAGAAAGTCGGCGCGGCTGCCGGTGCCGGTGATGCCGTTCAAAATCGCGCGTCGCTTAGCTGTAATAAGGGTTTCTTCGCCGTCGCTGTGCAGCTCGCGTGTGGCGAATCCGGCTCCGGTCGCCAGGCTGCACATAGCATCCGACAACCAGTCTTCAACGGCGGAGACATTATCAAATGATGCGGTCGCGCTGTTTTTGGCAGCGATCATCAGGTCGCGCGCGTTGCGGGGCATGGCGCGTGTTGGGGTTGCATTAGGGTCAAGTAACTGCCGGCCATAACGCTGGGTCGACGTTTTCGCGCTTCCCTGCGGGCCGTTAATCACTAAAATCGGCAAAGCGCCTTCGGTTTGAAACGCGGCCAACTCCCACGCGACAAACAAGCAAAAATCTTTGTCGCTTTCAACGTTGATGTAATGGCGAAGCTCATTGATGTTGCCGCCGCGTCGGGGTTCGGGCAATGGCAGGACACCGCGTGGACGGATGAACTTCACTGGAACATCGGAGACGATCTGCCAGCCGTCCGCCGTAATCTCGACCGCGCGCCAAGCATCGTCTCCCAGGTCGAGATAAAGAGCAGCGATGTTCCCGTCAGCATCATAGACCGGCGCAACGCGTAAGTTGGTTTCGTGCCGGATGCCGGATTCATAAGCGAAGCCGGCCAGGGTGTCGAGCGCGTCTTGTGTCGCTTGTGATGAGGGGACTTTTCCAGTTTCGTGGAAGTGCTGGCTTTTAAGGTAATCGCGGAAGCCGCCTGATTTTAGCCGGTGCGTTTCCCTGTGGCTGTTGCGCTCGATAGTGATGTGTGCCTCATCGTTCGGCGTGCGAAACAATTCGCCGCGCAAGCCGATTTCGACAAGCGTGTCAGCCTGTGACTTTTTCTCGGCTTTGCCCGCTTTTCCTGATTCCGACGTGGCGTCCGGTTCTTCGCTTTGGCCTTCGGCTCCTGCATCCGACTTGCGCCCGCTGACTTTGGCACTTTTGCTCTTCGGCTTCGATGGTTCGCCGAAACCCTGCTTTCCCAATTCACGCGCGGCGGCTTTGAAGTCTCCATCGTGGTCGAGCAGCGCCAACACTTGAAAAGGCTTGTAGCAGTGGCCCGCCTGAAATGGCGCAAACTCCGACGTGAAAACATGAACGACGCCCGGCCCGTAAAAGCCAATCGTTCCCGAAATGCCGCCATTTTTGCCGGGGCGTCTGAATCTCCAAACGCTTGAATCTGATTCGTAAATCTTGCAACCGGCGCGCTCTAAAATGGCGGCGGCTGTTGCGTTATCGGCTTGGGCGTTGTAGTCGTCACCGGGGCGGCCTTCACTGGCAGCGGCGGGCGTCTCGTCACCAAAGCGCGCCTTGTAGAAGTCGGGCGGCAATTGCGGCAAGTCTTCGAGCGCGACGGCGCGGCCTTCAATGACTTCTGCAACGGGAACCTGGCCGGGCGGATGCGAGGGAAGATAATAGGCGCGCGACGGGTCTTTACAAGCGGTATCGATTGCGCTGCCAAAAAGCAGATTTAACCGTTCCCAAACATCGGGCCACGCTTCGACCGGGACCGGCATGGCGAGCACGAAAACAACGCGGTAACGTTCGCCGGGAGCCGCCGCGCCGTCTTTTTCGGGGATGCCGTGACGGTGCGATGAATAGATGATTGCGAAGACGCCCAGGCGCTTGGCAATGGCTCGAATCTCTTCAAGGGTGTGCGATTCGTCACAGTCGGCGACCAGCGCCGTGAGGAAAGCGATAGAAGCGTCCGCGCGGCTGGTTGCGCCGTCGCGGTAAACCGTTAGCGAAAAGAGCGCGCCGTCTTTGTTAGGGCGAACGGCGTGCGTCGTGAGCAGCGTGCGGAGCCGGTCGAGACTCCATTGCTCAAACTTTGCTTGCGGGCTGGTTAGATTGCGGAAGAGGGCGGCGGCGATGGCGCGCCGGGTCGAGCGATTGAAGGCGGAGCCGTTGCTGTGGCCGTCGTCGGGTTGCGGTGGTGCTGTGTCTTGCGCCTGTGGTGCGTCTTGGTCTACACTATTCATTACTTCATTCCTCCGAGATAGGATTGAAGGGCATCGCCGCCGCCATTATTGCCCCTGGGTTCGCAGCCAGGGGCTTTGTGGTTTTTGTTAGCGGGTGCCTCTCATGTTGTGCGGTGATTGCTGCGATTCGCCTATGGCGGGCCGTGCGATTCAGCCCGTGCCCCTGACCAAAAACCAAAAAAGCGCCCACAAGAAACTGCCTCGCCATGCCGAGCATGGAAAAGCTGTCTTGTGGGCGCGGACGTTTTTTTGATCGTCGGAGCCGGTTTGTTACTGCAATAATTAAACATGATTCTGCCTCAGTCTGCAAGTTCACAAGCGCGAGCATCGAAAGCGCGCACGTCCTGAACAATAGCAGGGGTATCATACATCGCTTGAATCAGGGCGATCAGTTTTTCTCCACACGCTTGCTTTAATTGATTCATGTATTCTTGCGCCTCATTAGAAATCGGGGCGGAAGGGTCGCCAAGCTGAAGCGCGCTGTTATAGCTGACAAACTCGATCTCCTCTTCTATCTGCTGTCGCCATTCGGCTTGTGTCATTTCGCCTCTTCTAAGTGACTCACAGTGAAACTTAATGCATTGCCTCGCCAACTCTCCCAACTCTCGTTTAATTTGAGCACGAGTTGCCGGGTAAATATCTAAGGCACCCCAGGCGTGGACCTTGCCGTTTTTAGCCTCCCGCTCAGCGCGCGCCATTCTTTTTCGTATTATGGAGGATGGACGGCTCCGCTGGCTCTTATCCTCTCTCCACGGGTTAGCCGGGTTAAGGAGCGGCTCCGCTATCATTATTAACGAAGCAATCGCCGCCGCTCGCCGGGTAAAGCGAGTAAATGCGGCTTCAGCTTCGGCTTCGCTCTTTTCACTCATCGGATGCCTAAAATCACCTTCCACAGTGGCCGCGCTTCGCGTTGTGCGGGCCGCTGAGACGCTTTGACAGCCGCCGGTATCACTTGCCCTGTTTCGCCCTGTTTAACAGGCTCCGGCCTTCCTTCGGGAAGCGCCCGCTGTGAGATTTGCAGGGCAGCGCGAAGGGCAGCGCGCAGCTCCGCCGCGTCACGGTCGCGCGCTTCAAGCGCAGCGCGCAGGAAATTGATTTGCTCCCGGTCGCGCTCCCGCTCTTCGCGCAGCATTTCAACTTCCCTCACGACTTCCGCCGCGCCGGTTGGAACGGTTGGAACGGGAACGCTCGAAAGTTCCCTCACGGCTTCCCTTGCGCTTCCAACCGCTTCCGCCATGACTTCCAAGCCTTCCGTCGCGCTTCCCTCAAGAGTTCCCTCACGCGGTTGGAAGCGGTTGGAAGGTTCCAAGCCCAAAGCGCTCACTTTCCAGCCCCAGCCGCCGGTTGGCAGCGGTTCCCGTTGCGCCTTCACTTGCCCGCGCGCGATTCTTTTGCGGAGCGTCTTTTCACTCACGCCGGAAGCCGCCGCCGCTTGCGAGACCGTCAACCATTCCGGCGCGCCGGGTTCGCTCATCGTTTAGCCTCGTGCCGCTGCAATCGCCGCCGCCGTTGAAAGGAATGGCTGCGAGTGCGCGGCGTGCGCGTTGAAGTTCTGATTATAGGCACTTATCAACGCCGGGCAATCCTTCAAGACGAGCAGGTTTTCCGCGTTCTTTTCTTCGGCGGCTTTGGAAAAGTTGAAGCTGCCGGTGATCAGAGTCTGGCCGTCAATCAGGATAATTTTGTTATGCGCGATAGAATGTTTGGCATCAATGAGAACCAACACACCGGCGTTTTGCATGAACGTCGCGCCGCTGTATTTGCCGGTTTTGTTGCTGCGGTCGAGAATGAGCCGCACCTTCACGCCGCGCAGATGAGCGCGCTTCAAAGCGTCTAAAATCGGGGCCGATGTAAAGCCATAGGCTTGAACTCGAATCCACAGCCGGGCGCTGTCAATTTCTCGAATGATGGCCGCTTGCGCGCCGCCATTGGGCGAAAAATAAAGCGCAACGCGCGCCGAAGAAAACGGGGCCGCTCGTGCCGGCAGTTGCCCCGCTGGTTGCGCCACAGCTTGCAGCGGCCACAGCGCGCCGGGAGCCAGCACGATGAGCAGCGCGGCCACAAGGCAAGCGCACGAGCGCGGAGCCTGGCTTCTCATGGCTTCGCCGCGCCGTTGCGTTGTGTTGTCTCGCCTCTGACAAACCGCTGCAACTCTTCCTCAGTAACGTGGACAGTGCGCCCGATGCGCTGTCCCTTGAGTCTGCCAGCGGATTTGTAATTTTTCACTGTCGCGTAAGACACGCCCAGCGCCGCCGCCGCTTCCTTCAAACTATAAACCTTGACTCCGGCCATTTCAGTTGGCATGATTGGAAACCTCACTTAGCCTTTATTATACCGGCGTTGGCTTGCGGTTGCAAATATATTTTTTATTTTAGCCCTTTACCCCTTGACGCGATAGGGCTAATTTAGGATAATAATAGGTAATGATAGAGCTAACAAGGGCTATCCTAATCCATTGAACTGAGGAGTTCAACAATGCAAGACCAATTCAACACCGCCGGACAAAGCGCCTGGGAGCACTGCAGCACAGAGCAATTGCTCGCAATGGGGTTGCTGAGCGAAGACGACGTAAACGAAATGTTTGACGACCTGGAAGCCAATCTCGAAGCCTTGCCGATGGCCGCCTAAAAGCAAAAAGCGCCCGCGTGTTAGTAGCACGCGGGCGCTTCCTGTGAACTGAGGAGTTCGCAACACGGCGTTAGGAGCGCCGCATTACATGAACATTTTAGACGCGACAAAGCCCGCAACGCAAGCGGGAGCACAAGCCGAAGGGCAAGCCGATGGCACGGTTTACTTGCTCTGCTTTCAGGACGCTACCGGACACAAGGCGCGCCACAAGCACGCCGGGCACTACTTGGGCTATGCCGAGAACCTTGCACGCCGCATGAAGATGCACCGGGCCGGACGCGGTTCGCGTCTCGTGGCCGTTATCATCGGGCAAGGCTTGGGCTTTTCCGTCGCGCGCACCTGGGACGGCAACCG
>MWVV01000838.1_pt1 | contig 11191 bp, 10 predicted proteins | sample 1047281 | NCBI WGS metagenome assembly MWVV01 (sample SAMN06349986, study PRJNA376086) | soil metagenome | isolation source: PT-2 sample Antarctic (ecotone) soil | place: Antarctica | collected 2015-01-13 | reverse complement strand
TGGCCGAAGCCACGAACAAGCGGACGCGGGATCTCCTGCGCCGCAACCTTCCCAAGCTCCAGGAGGCCGGGATAGTCGTTCTTAGCGAAGCTGGCGATACCGTCCGGCTGGCCGCCGACTGGCGCGAAGTTCTGGAGCACAAACGGGAGCAGGACGGGGAGATCTACGCCCACGAGAGGGACCAGAAGAAATACCGGGAGCAGGCCGAAGCGTTCCGCAACCGCGATAAGACGCCGGCGGATGAGGTCCCGCCGCTCATGGGCCGGGAGAAGATGGCCGAGGTCCTGGTCGAGCGGGTGAAAGAGGATGAGGAGCATCGCATCGAGCACCAACGCCAGAAGGTCGGGACCACCGCGGAGGTCTTCATCCACGACAAGCTGAAGGCGCTGGGCCGTATCCGGCTCGAGCTGCTCATGGAGGTCTACGCCAACGCCGGCGGCGACCCCCGGGCCATCCCGCCGGCGTTGCGCCGGATGGAGTGCCGCGTAGAGAAGTTGCCAGAGTTCGGCAATGAGCCGTTCGTCTTCGCGCCTGCGGAGGCGGCATGAGCCCGTCGGAGCTGGCGGCCCGGGCTGGTGGATAGAGAAGACACGTAAGAAGCTAGCGAAAGGAGCTAGGAGATGACCATGACCAAGAGCGGACTTGGCGCGCGGGCGCTGAGGGAGCGAGTAGTCCTCCAGAAGACCTCCCCGAAGATCGCCGGGATACTTCTGGAGCGCCGGCGCGCCCTGGCACGGATCGCCGCCGACGAGAGCTACAACGAGGCGTATCGCAGAGAGCAGGCAGAGGCCGCCGAGAAGACGGCCAGGGAGAAGCTTGCCGCCATCCGCGCCGAAGCTGTAGGCGCCCACGAGAAGGTGCTTCAGACCTTGGGCGAGCCCCTCATGGAGAGCCGTGCCGTCGAAGAGCAGATGCTTGCCGAGCTTCAGGAACAGAGGGCGTGGGGCCGCTACTCTTGGGCGCTCACTTCCGGCAAGGAGCCCTTCGAGGTGGTTCGCCAGGCCTCCGAGCGGGACGACGCCGCGGGCATCAGGGCGCTTGCCAGCGAGCTGCCCTCCTATCTGGAGTCCGGAGGTTGGGACCCCCGGCACGTCGAGGCGGTAGTCGAGCAGATCCGGACGGCGGAGGAGCCGTTCCTGTCCCCCGAAGAGCGCGCCGTGCGCGAGGCCGAGGCGGAAGCAAAAGACGGCTGGGGGCGTCTGACGGCGGCCTTCGCCCACGCCGATATGGACCTCGAAGGCGCGGCCGCCCTGGCGACGCAACTCCCGACGTGGGAGGGTGGTCTCATCCCGGTCTCCGACGAGGCTGCAGGGTAGGGGGGGGCAGCCGCTGATGGCCCGCTGCGGCTTTATAAAGGCATCGGGAGACCGCTGCAAGGGGACCGCTACGGGGCCCGGCGGCCTCTGCTGGGCCCACGCCCCGGAGCACGCCGACCAGCGCCGTAGGATGGCCTCCAGGGCCGCGAGGAGCAAACCCAACCGCGAGCTACGAGACGTGAAGGCGTTGTGCGAGGACCTAACCGAGCGGGTCCTCGTCGGCGACCTGCTGCCCGGTCCCGCTGCCGTCGCCAACCAGCTGACGAACACGCGCCTACGGGCTATAGAGCAGGAACGAAAGAACAGGGAGACCGAGGACCTGGAGGAGCGTATCGAGGACCTGGAGGAGCGTATCGAGGAGCTGGAGCGGGGCCAGGCGAACCAGGCGAAGCCAGCGGGCGTATGGCGGGGAGCACATAGCACGCGATAGCAGCAATCGAAAGGGAGGCTAGACGATGCTGACGACCATTGAGAGGCGAGTGCGGCAGCTGGAGGCAACGACCGGCGGCGGCAATAGGTGCCCGGTGTGTGGCAACGGCCCCGACGACGACGACCGCCCTTCTTCGATTGTGTTCGTGGACCCCGACAAGGCTCCGCCTGATGAGTGGTGCCCAGCGTGCGGCCGGCCGATTGCCATCACCATCCACATGGGTTGGGGCGGCGCTTGACGGCGCTTGATGGCCTCCAGGGCGAGCAGGAGGGGTAAGGGCAGGAGTAAGATGCCCGGAGATCGTAGGCGTACAGGGGAGGCGCGTTGGCCGGGTATTTGCCTAAGGGGTGGAACGGGAAGCGAGTGACCGTGCGGTTCGGGAGTGGCCGCGGCTTCGACGCTAGGTTGGTCGGCGACAACGCCGGTGGGATCACCGTAGAAACCATCAAAGAAGGCACCGACGAAGAACACGCCCGGAGTGCGTTCGTCCCATGGGCAGCCGTGCGATATATCCAGTTGCTCGACGAAGCCGCCGAAGGTGATCCGGGAATGCAGGTAACGGAGAAGCCGCCCGGCCTCTAGGCCACCATGGGCGCCCAAGACTTCTACACGGTGGACGAGGCCGCCCGGACGAGCGAGAGGGGTAAGATACCGGCCGTGGAAGAGAACCGCCGGGACGCCCTAACAATTCGCCAGGCTGCGGCCCTGCTAAATTGCCATCCCAACACCGTCCGCAACCGTATCAAAGCCGGCAAGTACGAGGCCGATAGGATCCAGACCGAACACGGCGAAACCTACCTGATACCGCGCTCCGAGCTGTCCAAGGCTTCGACTACTAACAGCTTGGTAGGCCCTACACAACCACACCCCGTCCCAACCCCCCTACCAGATGTTAGGGAGGCCATGCGCGCGATGCTGGAGCCTTTCGTGGAGGAGCTCGGCGCCGTCCGCGAAGAGTTGGGCCGCGAGAAGGAGCGCCGGGAGCAGGCCGAGCGCCGGATCGAGGAGCTGGAGCGCCAGCTAGAGACGCCAGAAGCCCCGGAGGCGGGCGAGGAGGAGCCGGAAGACACAGAGCCCCGGTCCACGGCGGTAGGGGCACAGGAGGGCGCACAAGAACCCCAGGGGCGCTCTGAGCGAAGTTGGCGTCAAAGAGTGCGGGAGCTTCGCAGGAGACTCGTCGGGTAGCGGGCCGCGATCGCACCATTAATATGTCATTACGTAATTACGTAACTATGTAGCTACTGCGGGGGGATGGGAGAGAATCGATGAACATGCATTCCTATGGCCCCGATTCTCGGCAACCGGCTTCCGCTATCCCCGATGCTCGGCTTCGCCTGTACGGGGTTCTCCGAAGTTGCGCCCGCTTATGTAACGATGGTATCGTGCTAGTGGTGGAAAGCGATGACTCGCTTGGGAAGTGGGTCGGAAAGGAGGAGGCAACATGCATGCCCGAGTGACCACATTGGAGGTCGCCTCAGATAGGTTCGACGAGGCCACACGCTACACTCAGGAGCAGGTCCTACCGCAGCTTCAGCAGATGGATGGTTTCAAGGGATTTATCACCCTCGGTGATCGGGAGAGCGGCAGGGTGCGCGGCGTGGCTTTGTGGGAGAGCGAAGAGGCTTTACACGCCACCGATGACGCGGCCTCTCAGATACGCGGTGGGGTGGCGGAGGCCACCGGCGCAACGATAGCGAGCGTGGAGAACTGCGAAGTCAGCGTTTTTGAAGTACCCTCGGCGGGACCGGTAAGCGGAGTCACGGATACGGTAGGCGGGGTCACGGATACGGTAGGCGGGGTCACGGACCCGGTAAGGGGAGCCACGGACAACCTGCTGGGAGGCGGAGAGAAGCAGCGCTAGGAAAGAGCGGGCACCCACTAGTGCCGCAAGAAGAAGCGAGGGCCGGGGTGTTATCAGAACCGGCCCTCGCTTCTTCTTGCCCTTATTCACCCTGTTGCCTCGAAGGCGTGTTCTCGGCAACTGAGGCTTCCGGTGGATAGGGTTCTCGGAAGTTCGCTATGGGGTGAGCTACTCCTGTATCACCGACTCTGCTGGCTGAGGGGTGGTTATGGGGTCTGCGTGTCGATGCACTACTTTCCAGGTGCCCTCTTCAGGGCGAAAGATCATCGTTACCCGCAGAGCAGTTGGGACGATCTCCTCCCTTCCGCCAACCTTGGCCTTTACCCGCTCTAGCCACACCGTGTAGGCAAGCTCAGGAGTCACATACTTCGCTACGGTCTCGAAGCGCAGGTCCTCGCCATCTCGGAAATTAGATGCGGCACGCTCTATAGTCGAAGCAACCTGCTCCCATCCACGTGCAGGTGGGCCAAAGGGGTTAGCGAGGGTTACGTCTTCTCGATGTGAGAACAGCATCTGCACAGGCTCGGGGTTCCCTTTTATGAACTCGTCGAGTGCTAGGTGATATTGCTCGATTAGTTGATCGACATCATCTACGGTAGCCATCTATAGATCACCTCCATGGTCGGCACATCATCCTTTCCCTTGATACCTTCCGATCATCCTATGCTATTCACCCGCCTTCCGAGAGGGCCTGTTCTCGGAAGTCCAGATTCAGGATCCTGAATAGATTCGCCCTGTAGGGCCGCGAGGATGGTCTGAGAGCGCATCCACGCCGCGAGAGCGACCACAACCCCTAGCGGTGCTGGATGAAGATGCAGAAAGGCGAATAAGAGCTTCCGTCAATAGGCTGGCCACTTTTTAAACTATTTCAACCTTGTAGTCAATGCGTTTGTATGTTATCTTTCCGCACAGAATAACCGAGCCGGGAGGCGCGTTTGGAGAGGTTGCGGCAAATAAGAGAGCAAGCTGGATACAGCCAACAGGAACTAGCCGACGAATCCGGCGTGAGTCAGCACACCATTAGCGAAATAGAACTCGGCCGGCGCAAGCCACACGGGCGCACCCTCCGCAAACTCGCCGGCGTCCTGGACGTCGAGGTAGCAGACTTCTTCAGGGAGCCGGCGGTCCCTTTAGGTGAGGCCCCGTTGTCGTCTGAGGAGGCAGCGGGGGGGCGTAGAACTCCTACCCCAAAAGCGCCCCCTGACCTCGACGCCGCCGACCTTGAGGACTGGGCGTCCGAGGTAGACACCCTCGACGAACTACGCCCCGTGCGCAGGGCCCTGTGGCTGCAGTGGCGCGAGCTCGCGGACTACGACCGCGTCGTTCGCGGGGGCGAGCGGGCGCTAGCTGATGCGCTAGAGGCCGAGGAGAAGCGCATGGTTATCGATAGGCGCATGATGGAGCTGGCACCCGCGCCGCTTGCAACGATCGCCATGCATCTCGACGAGCCAACTTGGGTCATCTATCACCGTGATCCCACGGACGACGAAAGGGCCAGGCTTATTGCGGAGTACCCCGACGCCGTGGAGGTCGAAGCCGAACGGGTGGCCCTTGCCTACTAAGCGGCGCATGAAAAAGGCCGAGCCCGACAGCCCGGCCAGATCAACAGCCCTCCGACGAAAGGACCGTAAAGTGATTATACAGAAGAAGAGAGGGAGGTCCGGTTCACGCTCCCCAGCCAACCCGGACCCCCGCAGACCGCACAGCCCTAAACCTGAGATCCAGGGGGTGTGCTGATGGGATTCTACCCCAACCGCGAGCCGCGCACGCTATCGGAGAACGTCCCCCCGGAATTGAGGGAAGATCCCTCGTGGGTCCTCTGGCGCTACGTCAAGAGGGACGGGAAGCGGACGAAAGAGCCTTATCAGGTAAACCGCCGGCGGGCGAAAAGCGACACCCCGCGGACTTGGACGACCTTCGGCAAGGCCCTCGAAGCATACGAGCAAGATGCGTTCTTCGACGGGATCGGGTTCGTCTTCCACGAGGGCAACCCCTACGCCGGCGCGGACCTGGACGACGCGACCGAGGATAGCGCGCGGGAATGGTTGGACCGCTTCGACTCCTACGCCGAGATCTCCCCGTCCGGCAACGGGCTCCACATCATCGTCAAGGCCGAGCTGCCGCAAGGCACCAACCGCCGCGGACGGGGCGAGCTCTACAGCTCCGGACGGTTCTTCACCATGACCGGCGACACGGTCCGGGGGGTCCCGATCCGGGACGCTCAGGACGCCGCCGAAGAGTATTACGCATACCTCAGAGAGAACGACCAGAAGCCGCCGGAGAGAGCGTCAACTAGCTTTGATAGCTCGGACCTCGAGGACGCCGAAGTCCTCCGGCTACTGGAGAACGCCCGCAACGGGCGCGAGTTCGCGACGATCTACGCCGGCCTGGGGGATTATCCGAGCGGCTCCGAGCGGGATCTCAGCCTCGCAAACCGGATAGCGTTCTACAGCCAAGACGAGGACCAGGTAGAGAGGATCATGCGCGGCTCCGGGTGCGTCCGTGAGAAGTGGGATAAGCACCGCTCCTACCTCAGAGTGACCATCCGCAAGGCTATCGGCGGGCTCAGCAACACCTACAGCCCGGCGGGGATTACCAACATCAACACGGCGCGGGTCTCGAAAAAGAGTGAGCTAGGGACCGGCGTCCGGGAGCTGGTCCGTCGTTGGTGGGATTACGATTGGGCGCGGGTGGTCGGTACGGAGGAAAAGCCCAACTGGATGCGGGGCCACACCTGCCGGGACGCGATGATCGTCCTCATATCCGAGGCAGCGAAACACGGAAGAGTCGTCGGCGACACCATCGAGGTTAGCCTGGGCCGCCGGGCGCTGGCGCTAAAGGCGGCGACCAGCACGCGGACGATTCACAAGTCCGTAAGGCACCTAGAGGCCGAAGGGTGGCTAGAGTTCCGGCCGCCGCGGTCGGACGGGGAGCCGGGCACCTATGTTATGCGCGCAACCCTTCACCAGGTCCTTAGTATGTCCACACGCGGCGGAGGGGTAGAGGAGAAACAGGGGGGTGGTGAAGACTTGCGCGGGGGGTCCGAAGTCCCGCGTTTGAGGTGGTCCGCGCCCTACGTCCCTCGCCTGGGTAAGCACAACTGCGCGGTCATCGACCGGCTCCTCGTCGAGGGGGGAGAGATGCGCGTCGAGGAATTGGCCGAAGCCACGAACAAGCGGACGCGGGATCTCCTGCGCCGCAACCTTCCCAAGCTCCAGGAGGCCGGGATAGTCGTTCTTAGCGAAGCTGGCGATACCGTCCGGCTGGCCGCCGACTGGCGCGAAGTTCTGGAGCACAAACGGGAGCAGGACGGGGAGATCTACGCCCACGAGAGGGACCAGAAGAAATACCGGGAGCAGGCCGAAGCGTTCCGCAACCGCGATAAGACGCCGGCGGATGAGGTCCCGCCGCTCATGGGCCGGGAGAAGATGGCCGAGGTCCTGGTCGAGCGGGTGAAAGAGGATGAGGAGCATCGCATCGAGCACCAACGCCAGAAGGTCGGGACCACCGCGGAGGTCTTCATCCACGACAAGCTGAAGGCGCTGGGCCGTATCCGGCTCGAGCTGCTCATGGAGGTCTACGCCAACGCCGGCGGCGACCCCCGGGCCATCCCGCCGGCGTTGCGCCGGATGGAGTGCCGCGTAGAGAAGTTGCCAGAGTTCGGCAATGAGCCGTTCGTCTTCGCGCCTGCGGAGGCGGCATGAGCCCGTCGGAGCTGGCGGCCCGGGCTGGTGGATAGAGAAGACACGTAAGAAGCTAGCGAAAGGAGCTAGGAGATGACCATGACCAAGAGCGGACTTGGCGCGCGGGCGCTGAGGGAGCGAGTAGTCCTCCAGAAGACCTCCCCGAAGATCGCCGGGATACTTCTGGAGCGCCGGCGCGCCCTGGCACGGATCGCCGCCGACGAGAGCTACAACGAGGCGTATCGCAGAGAGCAGGCAGAGGCCGCCGAGAAGACGGCCAGGGAGAAGCTTGCCGCCATCCGCGCCGAAGCTGTAGGCGCCCACGAGAAGGTGCTTCAGACCTTGGGCGAGCCCCTCATGGAGAGCCGTGCCGTCGAAGAGCAGATGCTTGCCGAGCTTCAGGAACAGAGGGCGTGGGGCCGCTACTCTTGGGCGCTCACTTCCGGCAAGGAGCCCTTCGAGGTGGTTCGCCAGGCCTCCGAGCGGGACGACGCCGCGGGCATCAGGGCGCTTGCCAGCGAGCTGCCCTCCTATCTGGAGTCCGGAGGTTGGGACCCCCGGCACGTCGAGGCGGTAGTCGAGCAGATCCGGACGGCGGAGGAGCCGTTCCTGTCCCCCGAAGAGCGCGCCGTGCGCGAGGCCGAGGCGGAAGCAAAAGACGGCTGGGGGCGTCTGACGGCGGCCTTCGCCCACGCCGATATGGACCTCGAAGGCGCGGCCGCCCTGGCGACGCAACTCCCGACGTGGGAGGGTGGTCTCATCCCGGTCTCCGACGAGGCTGCAGGGTAGGGGGGGGCAGCCGCTGATGGCCCGCTGCGGCTTTATAAAGGCATCGGGAGACCGCTGCAAGGGGACCGCTACGGGGCCCGGCGGCCTCTGCTGGGCCCACGCCCCGGAGCACGCCGACCAGCGCCGTAGGATGGCCTCCAGGGCCGCGAGGAGCAAACCCAACCGCGAGCTACGAGACGTGAAGGCGTTGTGCGAGGACCTAACCGAGCGGGTCCTCGTCGGCGACCTGCTGCCCGGTCCCGCTGCCGTCGCCAACCAGCTGACGAACACGCGCCTACGGGCTATAGAGCAGGAACGAAAGAACAGGGAGACCGAGGACCTGGAGGAGCGTATCGAGGACCTGGAGGAGCGTATCGAGGAGCTGGAGCGGGGCCAGGCGAACCAGGCGAAGCCAGCGGGCGTATGGCGGGGAGCACATAGCACGCGATAGCAGCAATCGAAAGGGAGGCTAGACGATGCTGACGACCATTGAGAGGCGAGTGCGGCAGCTGGAGGCAACGACCGGCGGCGGCAATAGGTGCCCGGTGTGTGGCAACGGCCCCGACGACGACGACCGCCCTTCTTCGATTGTGTTCGTGGACCCCGACAAGGCTCCGCCTGATGAGTGGTGCCCAGCGTGCGGCCGGCCGATTGCCATCACCATCCACATGGGTTGGGGCGGCGCTTGACGGCGCTTGATGGCCTCCAGGGCGAGCAGGAGGGGTAAGGGCAGGAGTAAGATGCCCGGAGATCGTAGGCGTACAGGGGAGGCGCGTTGGCCGGGTATTTGCCTAAGGGGTGGAACGGGAAGCGAGTGACCGTGCGGTTCGGGAGTGGCCGCGGCTTCGACGCTAGGTTGGTCGGCGACAACGCCGGTGGGATCACCGTAGAAACCATCAAAGAAGGCACCGACGAAGAACACGCCCGGAGTGCGTTCGTCCCATGGGCAGCCGTGCGATATATCCAGTTGCTCGACGAAGCCGCCGAAGGTGATCCGGGAATGCAGGTAACGGAGAAGCCGCCCGGCCTCTAGGCCACCATGGGCGCCCAAGACTTCTACACGGTGGACGAGGCCGCCCGGACGAGCGAGAGGGGTAAGATACCGGCCGTGGAAGAGAACCGCCGGGACGCCCTAACAATTCGCCAGGCTGCGGCCCTGCTAAATTGCCATCCCAACACCGTCCGCAACCGTATCAAAGCCGGCAAGTACGAGGCCGATAGGATCCAGACCGAACACGGCGAAACCTACCTGATACCGCGCTCCGAGCTGTCCAAGGCTTCGACTACTAACAGCTTGGTAGGCCCTACACAACCACACCCCGTCCCAACCCCCCTACCAGATGTTAGGGAGGCCATGCGCGCGATGCTGGAGCCTTTCGTGGAGGAGCTCGGCGCCGTCCGCGAAGAGTTGGGCCGCGAGAAGGAGCGCCGGGAGCAGGCCGAGCGCCGGATCGAGGAGCTGGAGCGCCAGCTAGAGACGCCAGAAGCCCCGGAGGCGGGCGAGGAGGAGCCGGAAGACACAGAGCCCCGGTCCACGGCGGTAGGGGCACAGGAGGGCGCACAAGAACCCCAGGGGCGCTCTGAGCGAAGTTGGCGTCAAAGAGTGCGGGAGCTTCGCAGGAGACTCGTCGGGTAGCGGGCCGCGATCGCACCATTAATATGTCATTACGTAATTACGTAACTATGTAGCTACTGCGGGGGGATGGGAGAGAATCGATGAACATGCATTCCTATGGCCCCGATTCTCGGCAACCGGCTTCCGCTATCCCCGATGCTCGGCTTCGCCTGTACGGGGTTCTCCGAAGTTGCGCCCGCTTATGTAACGATGGTATCGTGCTAGTGGTGGAAAGCGATGACTCGCTTGGGAAGTGGGTCGGAAAGGAGGAGGCAACATGCATGCCCGAGTGACCACATTGGAGGTCGCCTCAGATAGGTTCGACGAGGCCACACGCTACACTCAGGAGCAGGTCCTACCGCAGCTTCAGCAGATGGATGGTTTCAAGGGATTTATCACCCTCGGTGATCGGGAGAGCGGCAGGGTGCGCGGCGTGGCTTTGTGGGAGAGCGAAGAGGCTTTACACGCCACCGATGACGCGGCCTCTCAGATACGCGGTGGGGTGGCGGAGGCCACCGGCGCAACGATAGCGAGCGTGGAGAACTGCGAAGTCAGCGTTTTTGAAGTACCCTCGGCGGGACCGGTAAGCGGAGTCACGGATACGGTAGGCGGGGTCACGGATACGGTAGGCGGGGTCACGGACCCGGTAAGGGGAGCCACGGACAACCTGCTGGGAGGCGGAGAGAAGCAGCGCTAGGAAAGAGCGGGCACCCACTAGTGCCGCAAGAAGAAGCGAGGGCCGGGGTGTTATCAGAACCGGCCCTCGCTTCTTCTTGCCCTTATTCACCCTGTTGCCTCGAAGGCGTGTTCTCGGCAACTGAGGCTTCCGGTGGATAGGGTTCTCGGAAGTTCGCTATGGGGTGAGCTACTCCTGTATCACCGACTCTGCTGGCTGAGGGGTGGTTATGGGGTCTGCGTGTCGATGCACTACTTTCCAGGTGCCCTCTTCAGGGCGAAAGATCATCGTTACCCGCAGAGCAGTTGGGACGATCTCCTCCCTTCCGCCAACCTTGGCCTTTACCCGCTCTAGCCACACCGTGTAGGCAAGCTCAGGAGTCACATACTTCGCTACGGTCTCGAAGCGCAGGTCCTCGCCATCTCGGAAATTAGATGCGGCACGCTCTATAGTCGAAGCAACCTGCTCCCATCCACGTGCAGGTGGGCCAAAGGGGTTAGCGAGGGTTACGTCTTCTCGATGTGAGAACAGCATCTGCACAGGCTCGGGGTTCCCTTTTATGAACTCGTCGAGTGCTAGGTGATATTGCTCGATTAGTTGATCGACATCATCTACGGTAGCCATCTATAGATCACCTCCATGGTCGGCACATCATCCTTTCCCTTGATACCTTCCGATCATCCTATGCTATTCACCCGCCTTCCGAGAGGGCCTGTTCTCGGAAGTCCAGATTCAGGATCCTGAATAGATTCGCCCTGTAGGGCCGCGAGGATGGTCTGAGAGCGCATCCACGCCGCGAGAGCGACCACAACCCCTAGCGGTGCTGGATGAAGATGCAGAAA
>MWVV01000837.1_pt1 | contig 11199 bp, 11 predicted proteins | sample 1047281 | NCBI WGS metagenome assembly MWVV01 (sample SAMN06349986, study PRJNA376086) | soil metagenome | isolation source: PT-2 sample Antarctic (ecotone) soil | place: Antarctica | collected 2015-01-13 | reverse complement strand
GCCCCCCGCCGCCCGCCCCGCCTTGCTCGTCTTCTCGACAGCCCATTCATCAGCCCTTGCTTCTGCTCGCTGCTCACCGTCACCCCTTCCCGCCCGGCCCGCCTTGATCACTCCCACCTCCGATCTATTCGTTCGTCCCTTCTGCTCTGACCCTGCTTTCTGCTTCCTTGTTCCGTCCGCCTGAGCCCTCATCCCTGCACCTGCTCTGTCTCGACTGGTTGCTGACCACTTCCCCCGGCTTCCATTCATGGTGGGGGGGAGTGGTCAGCAACCACCAAGAGACCCAAACACCAGCGTTCAAGGGCTCAGGCGGACGGCTACCCGCAACCACGGACGAACCAGTAACCGAACCACTAGGAACCACGCCGCAACACGCCCACCAGGGGCCTCCCGTCGAACCACTAGACACACGCTGGGGGTGGGACGAGCGCCGTTGCGAGCGTGCCCCCAATCGCGAAATCCTCCTCACATCTGATCGCGAGAATTCCCACTCTGACGTCGTGATCGCGGTAGCTCGCGGAGCGTGGGTCCGTGCTGATTCGTGCTTGCCCGTGAGCGCTTGGAGATGAAGACGAATGTCCCTCCCGGGACTGCTCGTCCTTCACGTCCCGCGATGGTGCTTGACTTGTGGACGCATCCTGGAATAGTTCACGTTCGCGTGAACGATCTTGATGTGACACTGGGAGCTCTGGCCGACCCGACACGCCGTCGAGTCGTCGAGCTGCTCCGTGAGCGCCCGATGCGCGCCGGGGAGGTCGCCGGCCGTGTAGGGCTGAGCCCGCCGGCGATGAGCCGGCACCTGCGCGCGCTGCGCTCGGGCGGCCTGGTCGACGTCGAGTTCAGCGAAGAGGACGGGCGGGCCCGGCGCTATCGGCTGCGCCCGGAGCGCTTCGTGGCGCTGCAGGCGTGGTTGTCAGAGCTCGAGGGGCATTGGGACGGGCAGCTGGAAGCGTTTCGAGAGCGCGCCGAGAGCGCGAGTGGGAGGTCAGAGTGAGCGATTCGATCACGACGAGCGTGGAGGTGGCCGTCTCACCGGATGTCGCGTTCGACGTCTTCACGCGCGACATCGACGCGTGGTACCGGGTCGACACTGCCGCCCTCCCGGACATCACGCGCACCGGCGCCATTCGCTTTGAGGCCCATCTGGGTGGCCGGCTGCTCGACGTCTACGACCTGGCGACCGGCGCGGGCCGCGAGCTGGGCCGGATCACCACCTGGGAGCCCGGCCGGCGGCTGGTCTTCGCCGACAATGAGGGCACCGAGGTCGACGTCAGCTTCGAGCCGGGCGGCGCCGGCACCCGCGTCACGCTTACCCATCGCGGTCTGGACCGGCTCGCGCCCGAGCGCGCCGGGGCGCTGCGCCGCTCCGGCTGGGCGGCGCTGGCCCCGTTCTACCGCGACCACGTCGCGCCCAACGCGCGACCGGTCGCCATGGCGGCCGTGGTGGTGGGCGCGCTCCAAATCGCGATGGTGGGCGCGCTCGGACTTGGGCTGTCGCTGTCCAGCGGGCTTCCGATCTGGGCCGCGGTCAGCCTGACGGCCGTCTTCGTCCTGGTGGTCGGGGTCGCTGTCCTCAGGACGCAGGACCGGCTCGTGCGCCGCTGGTTGCCCTCGAAATGGCAGTACGAGCGGATCTTCTACCGCCTGCTCGCGCTTCTCAGTGCCGGACTCCTGCTCAACAACCTGCACGCCGTGATCGTGGACGGCGGCAACGGCGACGCCCTCTGGTCGCTTGCGCTACCTGTCGCCTTACTGCTCTGGTACTGGTCGACGGAGACGCAAGGCCCCGCCCGCGGAGAATCTCTGCGCAAGCGCGCGGCGCCGGCCGAAGACGGTCTCGCTCGCCGCCAGGCCGCTGTTCGGCGCTACAGGATTCTGATCCTCCCGGTGGCCGTAGCCGTCGGCATAGTCGCGGAGGCCTTCTCTGCCGGGGCGGCGATTCCTATCCTGTGGGGCGCGCTCTCGCTCAAGACGATCTATGCCAAGCGCCGCGAACGGCGCACCCTCGGCTTCGACCCCGACCTCTACCTCGCAGTCGACCGGCCGGTGAGCGAGGGAAGCCGCCCGCCCGATCTGCTCGTCCACCACGACAGCAAGCAGCCGGAGTACAGCGGCTGGTACGCGTACGCGACAGAGCGGGAAAGGGGCTCCGAAGACCTCATCGTCTGGAGCATGAGAGATCTCGTCGACCACGCGCCCGAGGCCGCGAGCGCGCTGCGCGAAGGTCACGGCACATGGCAGTGGGATCCGGCTCAGCGTGCCTACCGACGCCTCGGTGCGGTGCCGGCGCGCGGGGCGAGGCCTTGGGAGACGAGCACGGCCCGGACGCTTGCGCGGTACCAGCGCGCCCCGCCCTGACCGGTCGCCACGCCGCCGGCCTCAAGCTCGCGCGCGATCGCGGCGAGCGTGTCGCCGGCCTGGTGGGCGGCCACGATCCGCTCGGCGACTTCGAGCGGGAGCGTGGAGCGCCGGCCGAGCTTGACCCCGGCCGCCTTCTTCGCGGCCAGGCCGTCGCGGGTGCGCTGTCCGATGATGCGTCGCTCGTACTGCGCGAAGGAGGCCAGGACGTTGGCCATCATCTCCCCGCCCGGCGTCGCGGTGTCGACGCCCAGGTCGAGCGCCACGAGCGCCCACCCCTCACGCTGCGCGGTGGCCATCGTCTGCGCGAAGTCGATCAGCGACCGCGAGAGCCGGTCGAGCTTTGAGACCACGAGCACGTCCGCCTCACCGGCGGCCATCCGCTCGAGCACGACACCGATCCCCGGCCGGCGCAGATCCTTCGCGCTGTAGCCGGCGTCCTCCACGATCTCCTCGAGCACCCAGCCGCGCCGTTGGGCCTCTGCGCGGATCGCGTGGCGCTGTGCGTCCATTCCTGCGCCGCTGTCGGCCTGCTCGGCGGTGCTGACCCGCGCATACCCGAGCGCTCTCACACTCAGAATCGTATAGCAATCGGTCGATTGCTATACGCGCACGCCACAGCGGAGAAGCCACAGACTTGCACCGGCCCGGTTGCGACGGCCAGAAGGTGAGTGGCCGTCGAGGCCGCTTGAGCGGCCTCGTCAGAGGCCGAGGATGAGCAGGAGCGCCTCGTCGAGGTCGCGCAGCTCGTGGGCGTCTAGGCGTCCGGCGGTGCGCTCGCTGACTAGGGCGGCGTCGATCGCGCGGGTCTGCTCGGTCAGCACCCGGGTCTGGGTGCCGGCGATCTGGATGAGCGGGCGCCAGGGCGCCGGCCGCGCCCGCGTGGAGGTTGGGGCCACCAGCACGGTGCTCAGGCCCAGCAGCTCATCGGCCTGCACCACCACCCCGAAGCGCTCGCCCTGCTGCACACGTCCCCTTGCGGCCCGCGGGGCCGGCAGGCGCAGCAGCTCACCCCGCACCACGCGGTGGCCTACTCGTCCTCGGGCTCTGAAGCGAGCTCGTCCATCAGCTCACCGACCTCGGCCATCTCCGCGCGGTCCTCGGGGTCGGCGGCCAGCTGCGCCGCCACCTGCGCGAGCGCGGCGCGCGAGCGGCGCTGGCGCGCGGCGAGCTGTAGCGCCTCACGGACCGCGACCGACGCCGAGACCCCGCCGCTCTCCAGCACGCGTAGGTCCTGCTCGGCCTCGTCGTCAAGCCGAACATGCAGCGAACGCCCCATCACCCGACCGTAGCGCACAACGCGCTACACCGCGACCCCCACACTTCCACCCGCCGTTGCCCTCAGGCGGTTGACCCCGGCTCGGGAAGCGACCGGCGCTCTTCGTTGTTGCGATGCCACCAGCGCCGGCGCGGCGCCTCGATTGCGGCTGTGAGTTGCGCCTGGGTGGTTGTGAGCTCGGCTCGAACGCGGTGCAGTTCATCGCTCAGTCGTTGTTCGGTGCTCTCGGCGACCTCGGTCAACGCGCGGAGCTTGCCGTTCTCGGACGCCAGGTACTCGAGGCGCTTGAGCACCTCGGCCAGGACAACGCTTTCCCCGGGGACTTCCGGGGCATCACGCGATTCCCCTGCGGGGGGAACCGGGGAATCGACGGGGTCCCCGGCGGGGCGGGGAACGGCGGGGAACGGGGAACGGAGCGAATCCAGCCGCACCAGCCGGCGGCCCTCCCCATCGCGTTCGGAATCGACCGTCTCACGCTCAATTCTTCTTCGAAGAGCCTTCTCGCTGATGCCGGCTACGCGAGCCGCCTCCGCCACCGGAAGCCATGTCTGCGGGGCATTCATGTCGTTCCCCTTCGCCACCGGGGCGGGGACCCCTCTCCGGGTCGGGCGGTGGGGGTCATCACGCGGCGGCAGTCGGTCTCAGGCGTCAGTGCTGGCGGTGGCCAGCGACTGAGCGATGAGCGCACGAACTTCGGCGTGGCTGTCGGCGTCGACGCGGGAGCGACGTACGGCGACGAGCGCCCATCCGCCGGCTCGTCGCTCGCACTTCACCGATGCGTAGCGCGGGTCCACGCGGACGATCCGTTGGCCGGCGCGGTCCAGGGCAGCGCGGGCGTCGCGGTGTCGGGCGTAGGTGTCTGCTCCGAGTGAGGAGAGCGCGGGACGGCCGAGCCCGACCCACGTTGCGGCCTGGCCGTCGCCGGTTGGCTTGAAGCGTTCGGCGGCGAGGTAGACCGCGACGCGCTTGGCTAGGCCGTCGAGCTGGCGCAGGGTCCGCCAGTCGAGGTAGGTGAATGCGCCGGCCGTCAGGCGCTCGCGTAGCCACGGGGCGAGCACGACGCGGAAGCTGGTTCCTCGGAGCGCCCCGACCTTGCGTGCATCGCCGTCGAGCGTGTCGAGGTCGCTGACGATGCGTTCGACGAGGCGGTCCATCGACATGAAGGCGCCGGGGCGGGCGTCGATGGAGTCGTAGCCCGTGAACGCGATCTCGACGCGGTAGAGGCGTCTGAGGCTGGCCCGCAGTGCTGCGCGATCGCGTCCGTTGGGGCGGCGCCCGTAGAGGTCGGTGGCGAGGTCGTAGAGCGTGAAGCCGGCTATGCCGTCGAGATCGAGCGGGCGGGTGCTCAGCCAGCGTTCGCAAAGCCACGCGAAGACGTCGAGATCAGGCGTCAGCTTCAGGCGGCCGGACGCGCGGATAGCGGCGTTTGGGCCGCGGGCGTCGAACGGGAGCTCGAGCTGCGTCGGGCCTACCGCCCAGAGGCCGGGCGCACGGCAGAGCTCGGTATCGGTGCGCACCTGGCGGGGGGCCATCGGTGGGCACCTTCACGGGCGGCTCGGACGTGTTGACCGTGCGCCGTGAAATAGGGGGTACCTGGGACTCGCGCCCATAGGGGGTACCTGGGACTCGCGCTTGGGCGCGAATAGGGGGTACCTGGGACTCGCACAGGAACGTCAACAGCTTTGAACGTCTAGAAGCAGAAACGTCCCGCGTGCGCGGAACCTCCCCCTCCAGGGGAGGAAACGGCAAGAACACCTCGCCAGCAGCGCAGCTGCTCCCAGGCGCGCCTGCAGCGCGCCTGAAACCGCGGCGTGCACTCAGTGCAAGTGTGTGGACCGGATCTCGGCCTCCAGATTGGCGGGCCGGTAGGAAGCTCGCGAAGCCGGTGCTGCCTCACCGAGGGAGGAGCAAGCCCACTGCTATCCCCCGGACCGGTAGGAACTCGCTCTGAGCCCTGCGGAGCGAGCTATACGGTTAGCGCACTTAAGTGCGCCGGGATCCCGCTCGGGGGGAGCGGGTCGCTGCGCTGGCTGAAGGGATCGGGCATTCCTCGGGTGGGGCGGCCCTTGATCGTCCACCGGTCTGTCAGTAGGGTTGACACTGTGATTGATCGTGTGCACGCCGCCGTCGCCGCCACCACTCGTCACGAGCAGCAGCGCGACGCGCTGATGCGCTCCTCAGTCGAGGTTCGACGCCTCGAAGCCCAGCTCGCGTCCGCTCGCGCTGCCCAGCAGTCCTGCCTCGTGCTCCAGGTCCGCGAAAACGGCTGGCCCGTGTCGCTGGCCGCCGACGCCGCCGGCGTAAGTCGCGAAAGCGCCCACAAGTGGCTCCGGACCAACAGCTAGGAGAACCACGAGAACCAAACAGCGGCTGGGTGGGAGGACAGCCTGCCGCGGCAAGCGACCGGCCAGGCCGGGCGATGCCGGGTCAACGCCCCGGCGACCCAGGGCCGCAGGAGAAGTGTGCAGGCCACGGAGAACGGCCCTGCGGGCCTCCCCACGGGGCACCAACTCAACCGCCGGCACAAAGCCGTCGGCGTCTTCCCCAAGCTCGCGGGGCTCCCAGAGGCGTTTCTGCCGCCTCAGAAACGCGACCCGCCCGTTTCCCCTCGGTGCGGCAGTCCGGGGGCGCTACGCGCCCTCCTGGGCGCCTGAGCGGGGCTCAAGAACGCCCGCGCCGCACGAAGAGCAACCGTAGGGCAGACGGCGCGGCGCGTCTTGTCCTTGCAGACACCCCCCGGCCACTTGCTCCACCGCTCCGGCCCCGCCTCACCCTTCCCCGGCCTTTCATCGGGCCGTCCCCCGATCTCCGCTTCTCGCCGCCGCCGCCCGCCTCGCTGACCTTGCTCCCGCTCGCCGCCCGGCCCCCGCCACTCATCCATCAGCCCTTCCTTCTGCTCGCTGCTCGCCGTCACCCCTTCCCGCCGGCCCGCCTTGATCCACTCCCACCTCCGATCCATTCGTTCGTCCTTTTGCTCTGACCCTGCCTTCTGCTTCCCTGTTGCCGTCCGCCTGAGCCCCATCCCTGCACCTGCTCTGTCTCGACTGGTTGCTGACCACTGCCCCTGGCTTCCATTCATGGTGGGGGGGAGTGGTCAGCAACCACCAAGAGACCCAAACACCAGCAAACAAGGGCTCAGGCAGACGGCTACCCATAGCCACCGACGAACCAGTAAGCGAACCACTAGGAACCGCGCCGCAGCACGCCCACCGCCGGCGTCCTCCACGACGTCCTCAAGCGACCACCCGCGCCGTTGGGCCTCCCCGCGGATCGCGTGGCGCTGGGCGTCCATTCCTGCGCCGCTGTCGGCCTTGGTACTGCCGTGGCTGTGAAGATCCACGTCATGGCCCACAATCGCACCCTGCGCGGCGTCACGATGCTGCTGCTCGGCGTCGTGATGCTGCTGTACGGCGTCGTGGTGCTGCTGTACGGCGGCGATGGAGACACCCCGTTCGGCGTCGCGATGCTGCTGTTCGGCGTCTTGGTGCTGCTGTACGGCGTCGCGCTGCTGCGCGATGGAGACACCCTGTTCGGCGTCTCGATGCTGCTGCTGTACAGCGTCGCGGTGCTGCTGTTCGGCGTCGCGCTGCTGCGCGATGGAGACACCCTGCACGGCGTCGCGGTGCTGCTGCTCGGCGTCGCGCTGCTGCTGCTGAACGGCCTCACGTCCGCTCGACTCCTGGCTTGGCTCAGGCAGCGTTGAGTGCGTCGGCCCGGCTGCATGAGGTAGCGCTGGCGGCTGCGTCGACTGCTCGTCCTTCACGTCCCGCGATGGTGCTTGACTTGTGGACGCATCCTGGAATAGTTCACGTTCACGTGAACGATCTTGATGTGACACTGGGAGCTCTGGCCGACCCGACTCGCCGTCGAGTCGTCGAGCTGCTCCGTGAGCGTCCGATGCGCGCCGGGGAGGTCGCCGGCCGTGTGGGGCTGAGCCCGCCCGCGATGAGCCGGCACCTGCGCGCGCTGCGCTCGGGCGGCCTGGTCGACGTCGAGCTCAGCGAAGAGGACGGGCGGGCCCGGCGCTATCGGCTGCGCCCGGAGCGCTTCGTGGCGCTGCAGGCGTGGTTGTCGGAGCTCGAGGGGCATTGGGACGGGCAGCTGGAAGCGTTTCGAGAGCGCGCCGAGAGCGCGAGTGGGAGGTCAGAATGAGCGATTCGATCACGACGAGCGTGGAGGTGGCCGTCTCACCGGATGTCGCGTTCGACGTCTTCACGCGCGACATCGACGCGTGGTACCGGGTCGACACTGCCGCCCTCCCGGACATCACGCGCACCGGCGCCATTCGCTTTGAGGCCCATCTGGGTGGCCGGCTGCTCGACGTCTACGACCTGGCGACCGGCGCGGGCCGCGAGCTGGGCCGGATCACCACCTGGGAGCCCGGCCGGCGGCTGGTCTTCGCCGACAATGAGGGCACCGAGGTCGACGTCAGCTTCGAGCCGGGCGGCGCCGGCACCCGCGTCACGCTTACCCATCGCGGTCTGGACCGGCTCGCGCCCGAGCGCGCCGGGGCGCTGCGCCGCTCCGGCTGGGCGGCGCTGGCCCCGTTCTACCGCGACCACGTCGCGCCCAACGCGCGACCGGTCGCCATGGCGGCCGTGGTGGTGGGCGCGCTCCAAATCGCGATGGTGGGCGCGCTCGGACTTGGGCTGTCGCTGTCCAGCGGGCTTCCGATCTGGGCCGCGGTCAGCCTGACGGCCGTCTTCGTCCTGGTGGTCGGGGTCGCTGTCCTCAGGACGCAGGACCGGCTCGTGCGCCGCTGGTTGCCCTCGAAATGGCAGTACGAGCGGATCTTCTACCGCCTGCTCGCGCTTCTCAGTGCCGGACTCCTGCTCAACAACCTGCACGCCGTGATCGTGGACGGCGGCAACGGCGACGCCCTCTGGTCGCTTGCGCTACCTGTCGCCTTACTGCTCTGGTACTGGTCGACGGAGACGCAAGGCCCCGCCCGCGGAGAATCTCTGCGCAAGCGCGCGGCGCCGGCCGAAGACGGTCTCGCTCGCCGCCAGGCCGCTGTTCGGCGCTACAGGATTCTGATCCTCCCGGTGGCCGTAGCCGTCGGCATAGTCGCGGAGGCCTTCTCTGCCGGGGCGGCGATTCCTATCCTGTGGGGCGCGCTCTCGCTCAAGACGATCTATGCCAAGCGCCGCGAACGGCGCACCCTCGGCTTCGACCCCGACCTCTACCTCGCAGTCGACCGGCCGGTGAGCGAGGGAAGCCGCCCGCCCGATCTGCTCGTCCACCACGACAGCAAGCAGCCGGAGTACAGCGGCTGGTACGCGTACGCGACAGAGCGGGAAAGGGGCTCCGAAGACCTCATCGTCTGGAGCATGAGAGATCTCGTCGACCACGCGCCCGAGGCCGCGAGCGCGCTGCGCGAAGGTCACGGCACATGGCAGTGGGATCCGGCTCAGCGTGCCTACCGACGCCTCGGTGCGGTGCCGGCGCGCGGGGCGAGGCCTTGGGAGACGAGCACGGCCCGGACGCTTGCGCGGTACCAGCGCGCCCCGCCCTGACCGGTCGCCACGCCGCCGGCCTCAAGCTCGCGCGCGATCGCGGCGAGCGTGTCGCCGGCCTGGTGGGCGGCCACGATCCGCTCGGCGACTTCGAGCGGGAGCGTGGAGCGCCGGCCGAGCTTGACCCCGGCCGCCTTCTTCGCGGCCAGGCCGTCGCGGGTGCGCTGTCCGATGATGCGTCGCTCGTACTGCGCGAAGGAGGCCAGGACGTTGGCCATCATCTCCCCGCCCGGCGTCGCGGTGTCGACGCCCAGGTCGAGCGCCACGAGCGCCCACCCCTCACGCTGCGCGGTGGCCATCGTCTGCGCGAAGTCGATCAGCGACCGCGAGAGCCGGTCGAGCTTTGAGACCACGAGCACGTCCGCCTCACCGGCGGCCATCCGCTCGAGCACGACACCGATCCCCGGCCGGCGCAGATCCTTCGCGCTGTAGCCGGCGTCCTCCACGATCTCCTCGAGCACCCAGCCGCGCCGTTGGGCCTCTGCGCGGATCGCGTGGCGCTGTGCGTCCATTCCTGCGCCGCTGTCGGCCTGCTCGGCGGTGCTGACCCGCGCATACCCGAGCGCTCTCACACTCAGAATCGTATAGCAATCGGTCGATTGCTATACGCGCACGCCACAGCGGAGAAGCCACAGACTTGCACCGGCCCGGTTGCGACGGCCAGAAGGTGAGTGGCCGTCGAGGCCGCTTGAGCGGCCTCGTCAGAGGCCGAGGATGAGCAGGAGCGCCTCGTCGAGGTCGCGCAGCTCGTGGGCGTCTAGGCGTCCGGCGGTGCGCTCGCTGACTAGGGCGGCGTCGATCGCGCGGGTCTGCTCGGTCAGCACCCGGGTCTGGGTGCCGGCGATCTGGATGAGCGGGCGCCAGGGCGCCGGCCGCGCCCGCGTGGAGGTTGGGGCCACCAGCACGGTGCTCAGGCCCAGCAGCTCATCGGCCTGCACCACCACCCCGAAGCGCTCGCCCTGCTGCACACGTCCCCTTGCGGCCCGCGGGGCCGGCAGGCGCAGCAGCTCACCCCGCACCACGCGGTGGCCTACTCGTCCTCGGGCTCTGAAGCGAGCTCGTCCATCAGCTCACCGACCTCGGCCATCTCCGCGCGGTCCTCGGGGTCGGCGGCCAGCTGCGCCGCCACCTGCGCGAGCGCGGCGCGCGAGCGGCGCTGGCGCGCGGCGAGCTGTAGCGCCTCACGGACCGCGACCGACGCCGAGACCCCGCCGCTCTCCAGCACGCGTAGGTCCTGCTCGGCCTCGTCGTCAAGCCGAACATGCAGCGAACGCCCCATCACCCGACCGTAGCGCACAACGCGCTACACCGCGACCCCCACACTTCCACCCGCCGTTGCCCTCAGGCGGTTGACCCCGGCTCGGGAAGCGACCGGCGCTCTTCGTTGTTGCGATGCCACCAGCGCCGGCGCGGCGCCTCGATTGCGGCTGTGAGTTGCGCCTGGGTGGTTGTGAGCTCGGCTCGAACGCGGTGCAGTTCATCGCTCAGTCGTTGTTCGGTGCTCTCGGCGACCTCGGTCAACGCGCGGAGCTTGCCGTTCTCGGACGCCAGGTACTCGAGGCGCTTGAGCACCTCGGCCAGGACAACGCTTTCCCCGGGGACTTCCGGGGCATCACGCGATTCCCCTGCGGGGGGAACCGGGGAATCGACGGGGTCCCCGGCGGGGCGGGGAACGGCGGGGAACGGGGAACGGAGCGAATCCAGCCGCACCAGCCGGCGGCCCTCCCCATCGCGTTCGGAATCGACCGTCTCACGCTCAATTCTTCTTCGAAGAGCCTTCTCGCTGATGCCGGCTACGCGAGCCGCCTCCGCCACCGGAAGCCATGTCTGCGGGGCATTCATGTCGTTCCCCTTCGCCACCGGGGCGGGGACCCCTCTCCGGGTCGGGCGGTGGGGGTCATCACGCGGCGGCAGTCGGTCTCAGGCGTCAGTGCTGGCGGTGGCCAGCGACTGAGCGATGAGCGCACGAACTTCGGCGTGGCTGTCGGCGTCGACGCGGGAGCGACGTACGGCGACGAGCGCCCATCCGCCGGCTCGTCGCTCGCA
>MWVV01000835.1_pt1 | contig 11214 bp, 8 predicted proteins | sample 1047281 | NCBI WGS metagenome assembly MWVV01 (sample SAMN06349986, study PRJNA376086) | soil metagenome | isolation source: PT-2 sample Antarctic (ecotone) soil | place: Antarctica | collected 2015-01-13 | reverse complement strand
AGGTATAAATGTTAACCCTGTAAGCATCCGGACCAATAAAGCTTAATAAGCGTTTACGCATAGCTACCACGCCTGCATCTGTATAGGTCAGGCAAAGGATATTGTCGGGGTTTGTATCAGTATCTAATAATATCTTTCCTATGCGTGCACTAAGTATTTGGGTCTTGCCTGTTCCGGGGCCAGCAATTACCATTACAGGGCCTTCAATATTATCCACTGCAAGCTTCTGTTGAGTATTAAGTCCGTTATATATTTGAGCGAATTTTTCGTTGTAGAGTTTCTTGTCAGACATGAAATAAAGGTACACCGTACTTGCTAAAATTTTTGGTTAAAACACAAGTGCTCTAAAAGATGTTACTATCATGTTTATAAAAAAATCTGCAGGTAATAGCAGCAGGTAATTTCTCTATTATACAATTTCTCTCAATCGAAAAAATCAGGGTCAGAATTAATATTTCCTAACAATCCCATTAATCCCAAAAATCATGGTTCAGATAATATTTCTAACCAATCCTCTCAATAAAAAAAATCAGGGTCAGAAATAATATTTCCTAACAATCCCATTAATCCCAGAAATCATGGTTCAGACTTTTTTCTATGCCTTGGCGGTGTATCATCCATCTTTACAATCTTTGGATAGAATAAACCAAGTGTATCCACCAAATGCTTCTGGGCATTCATAACAGAATGAATATCCTTATAAGCAAAAGGCGCTTCGTCCAATCCGCCTCCAATCAATTTGACGCCTTGCTTTGCCAACTCATCTTTCAGTTGACCGGCAGTGATGTTTTTTAATGCGGCAGTACGGCTCATCTGTCGTCCCGCACCATGGCTTGCAGAATTGACAGATGCACTTTCTCCTTTGCCTTTTACAATAAAGCCCGGGGCAGTCATGCTTCCGGGAATAATACCTAACACTCCTTTACCTGCAGGAGTTGCACCTTTTCGATGCACAATTACTTCCTTGCCTTCATACATTTCCTTCCATGCAAAGTTGTGGTGGTTCTCAATCCGCCGAATGGCGGACTGGTAGCCTAACTGCTTTGCAATCTTATCATGAATAACATGATGACAGGCGCTTGCATAATCTCCGGCTAAATTCATGGCCAGCCAATACCGAATGCCTTCCTCTTCATCAAGGTTGAACCATGCCAGGTTAACTGCTTCATTAGGAAGTTTCCGCTTTTCTTTCGCCAGCTTTGTAAAATGATTGGCAACATTTGCACCAATAGCTCTTGAACCTGAATGAGACAATAACCCTACATATTTGCCAGGCTCGACATTAAACTCATTATCCTTATTTGAAATTTCCACTACGCCAAACTCAACAAAGTGATTTCCCGAACCAGAAGATCCAAGCTGGCCTGCGGCTTTATCCCGTAATCCTTTCAGCACATCAATTTCACTAAACTCTTTGCGGTACAAAACTTCGTGATCTGTCGCTTTTTTAAATTCTCGGCCTGCACCAAACAAGGTGGCTTCATTAAGCTCACGTGTAAAGTAGCTTTCTCTAAACTCAAGCTCCTTTGGGTCTATATCAAAAATGGATAAGCACATGCGGCAGCCAATATCAACGCCAACGCCATAAGGTATAATTGCATTTTCTGTGGCAAGCACACCGCCAATTGGCAAGCCATAACCATGATGTGCATCAGGCATTAAAGCGCCTGCAACAGATATAGGCAATCGTGCAGCCTGGGTCATTTGCGCCAGGGCTCCTTCTTCAATAAACTCTGCGCCAAAAACGTTATAGGGTACACCCTGTTCTTTTAATGCAATGCTTGCTTCTTGTTTCTTCTGCTTTGCTATTAGTTCGTTCGCAATCCTTCCCAACACTTCATCATTTACATACCCGACAGGCTCTTCCAATATATTTTTTAAAATACCTAATGCATGATCAACCGAATTGCGCTTGTAACTTTTTTCCATTACATCCATAGCAATGCTTATCACCGGGCCTTCGGGATAACCAATGCATCTTAGTTGCTTGCCTGTCAGTTTTAATTTTGCCATAGCATGTAATCTACAAATTCAGTGCCTTTACCTAAAAAGGTTGCACAGCAGTTTTATTATTAAAAAGACGATTATAAAAAAAGTAACAACTATTTTCGAGGTATAAAAAACACTTGCCATGATTACTGTAAAAGATATTTTAAAAACAAAAGAAGAACCAACTAACACCGTTGAACCAACAACCATGGTAATTGACGCACTTAGAACATTAGCCTCGGTTAATATGAGCTATCTCGTAGTAATGGATGGGGATGAATTTAAAGGAATTTTTAGCGAAAGAGATTATACCCGCAATCTTGTTTTAAAAGGCCGGTCGAGCAGAGACACAATGGTGCAGGAAGTGATGAACACAGAATTGCCGGAAGTATATATGTCAAAAACTATTGAAGACTGTATGTATCTGATGAATGTTCGCGGAAACCGGTACCTCGTTGCTTATGATGATGATAATACGTTAGCAGGAATCATCACTATACATGATATATTGAGACAAGTATTAGCCAACAAGCATCATGCATTTGATGATGCACTTACTACCGGCCTTTTAGATAAGGATGAAAGCGGAAAGATATTTTAAACGGCCTGTAGTTTTAGCGATGCTACTAGGCGATGTGAAAAAGAAAGAAATAAGTGTACGAAGAGTCGGGGCAAAAGATGCACGTTTACTTAGCGAAGTAGCCATTAAAGCTTATTCAGATCATTACCTGCATCTTTGGTACGATGGCGGAGCGTGGTACATAAATAAATGCTTTTCAACCGAAGCATTAGCTGCTGAACAAAATGATACCAATGCTGAATTTTATCTTGCCTGGTATGGTAATGCGCCTGTTGGTTTTCTAAAATTAAATACAGATGCTCCTTTAGATGGAGAAGATAAGAATGCTTTAGAGCTTGAACGTATTTACCTAAATAAAGAAGCTACAGGCAAGGGCATTGGTTTAGAACTTGTGCAGTTAACGATTAAAACTGCGAAAGAAAACAATAAAGAATTAATCTGGCTAAAGGCTATGGATACCAGCGAAGCCTCAATTACTTTTTATAAAAAAGTGGGCTTTACCATTACCGGCACTTATACCTTGCCTCACCAGTTAATGAAAGAAGAACTTCGCGGAATGGTAATTATGCAAAAGGTTATTGAAAGATGAATTAAGCCGTGTTTAAGGTCTCCCGCATGAGTTGCAATTACGGTAGCTAAAAGGGAAAGTTGTGATGAAATTAAAAAAAGCGAAGCTTCAACTTCGCTTTTTTTGGGTGCAAATTAACAGGGATATTTTTTGTTACCTGTGCGGTATAATCCGGCCCACATATTGACGGTTATCGCTGTATATATTTCCTTTCCTGTCAACATACAACTGCGTCTGGTCATCATAAATAACATAAGGAAAATCAGACCGGTTTGTTAAGGCGATTTTTGCGACAGAATAAAACCGGTTGCCCCTATACCTTATCACGTTATTCTGCGATGTTATAAAGTACTGCTCACCGTTCGAACGATTGAACTTAACATCGTAATCGATCGTTTGAGTAGTTGCCGTATTACCTCTTCTGCCGGGATAATCAGGGTAGTTGCTTCGAGAATCATTTGTACCCGGGTAGTTTCTTCTTTCGTTTTGCGTTTGCGGATAGTTAGGATAATTCCGATCGGGATAATTGCCCCTTGGGTCATTTGTACCGGGGTAGCTTTCTCTTGAAGTCCGATCCTGTGGATAGTTAGGATAATTTGGACTTGGGTAAGTGGTTCTTCCGTCATTTGTTGGGTACTCAATAGCTACATCCCTGTTACTTCTATTGGTCAGCGTAGTGGTATTATTCCAACCCCTTGCTATAGCTGCCAACCGGTCTCTTTCACCCGGATGGGTGGCACTTGCATTAGGACTTGCTATTAATTGCATTGCCAGTTGTGCCTGTTGTAAACTTGCTCCCATTCTGCGCAACACAAGTCCTGAAAATTCATCTGCGGCAAGCTCTTTTGGTATCTGGCTACCAGTGCCATCTAAAGTATGACCTAACAAATGATGCCCTATCTCATGTCCTAACACGCTAATTGAAGCCCATTTATCGTTAGCAGCATTATCTAATTGATTTATAAAAGAAGCATTGTACAATATATAACGCTGATTTTGATAAATAACTGCAGCAGCATTATCAACCTGGGTAGTTGATACAACTTTGAAGTTCTGTTGTATCTCTGCAACATCCATAATGTCGCTAATAATTGTACGTGCTTCGCTAACAGTTGAAAAGCCTATTACCGGCGGAACTTTACGAGCAAGAATAGCCGCCATATTTACAGGCTTATCCAAATGAAAAGACCGTAAATAATTTTGCGCATGCAAGCTGCTATACGTGATTAAAAGAAAAGAAAAGATGTATATTTTTTTCATATTGATTTAAGCTTTAGAAACAATTATTTTGACGCAAAAGCAACAATAAGTTTAAAGTTAATTATTGTATTAACATGACCTTGTGTAAGTGAGTTGATTATAAAAGGAAAAGAGTAATTAGAAAATTTTATGGCAGAAAATTTTATACAAAAAATAAAGACATAGAAAACCAAACAGCATTGCTAAAGTGAAAAATGAATACACCTGTAATAATAATTCTTTAGTGGTATGATAACCGAAACCACAATTGAGCAAAGACTGAGGAAAGCTAATGCTCTTAAAATACGCAAATAAACCTATAGTTGTGCTGCAAAGAAACTAAACCCGAAACAGCTATTCCACTACAAACCCCAACTCTTTCATCCTGTTTTTAAATTTTGAAACATCCGAATTAGCAATTAATATGTAATAATTTTCTGCCTTCAGCACTATTTGCTTTAATATGGTATCCTGTGCTATTATCCGATGCAGTTCTTTGCGGTCGGCAGGCAACAGGTATGTTGTTATTTGGTTTTGTTGCTTAAATGCTTTTACATTACTTAATAATTCAGAAAAATATTTTTCCCAAAAAGGAGGCAGCTTTTTACCAATAGTATTTTTAAACAAAGCAATTTTATTTTCTACATCCTTTCTGTTTTTGCAATCCTTTAAAAAAGAAGTGTTGGTAACGCGGTAGCGGTTATTTGCTAACTTTTCAGCATAATTAGCAAGCATTACATCTATTACACCTGTATCGCCTTCGGCCAATATAATTAAGGAATCATTTGATAACTCTACAGTATTTTTTTGCTGGTTATCCGGTGCCTCGTAGCTTTTGGTTAAACCTAAAACATAAGCGCCAAGCGGAGTAAGCCTGCAATATATTAACCCATCATAACCTGAGTAAAAGGTTGAACCAAGTTCACTTGTATTTATATCGGCATAAGCTATTTCAATAAGGCCAAAAGCTACGTATAAAAAAACCGAACCTTTTAGAAAGGGCTCGGTAATAAAGCGGTTGTATTCGTTGTGGCTGGGATTTTTTTTATCTGTGTAGCTGCTATAAGCTGTTTTAATTATTCCACTATAGTAAAGATAGTTGCTAACAACTACAGGATGTATTGGCCTGATATCAATAAACCTGCTTTGCACCAGTTCTATCAGGTTTGCATAGCTTACCCATTTATGAACCGGCAGTTCTTTAAACACAACCTGCATATTTTCTTCTGCATCGTCATTAAAAGAAAGATCATTAAGATAGCCCCAGCCTTTTAATTGCTGTAAAATAAATGGTGAAGTATATAGCTTACAATAGTTTTTGGTAAATAAATCTCTTATCAATTCGCTGGTAGGGGCACTTATATTACTTGCTTTGTAACCGTATAACATGCCTGCCATAAGCATAGTTCTCATTTTAGATAAAGCTTCATACTGCGGTTCGTAAAACTCGTTGATCAGGCAATGCTTTTGCATTTTTGCAAGAGTAGCTTCCATAGGGCGGCCATTGGCAGAATATTTTATGGCCTGCTGCATATAATAAGAAATTACACGCGGTAATTCCTGCATGATGGATTGCTCTGCCGAAAAACGAAACCGGGTTTCAGCAACATCATTTAAGGGTATAAAATTATAGTGAGCAGGCTTAGGATAAAACTCTATCAATATTTTCTTAAACTCCGGATGAAGGGAAAGCGTAAATGAAGGAGGAGTATTGTAGGAGAAAAATGGCCTGTCTGCTGTAACAGTAAAAAAAAAATATTCTTTCTTAACCTCTCTCTCTTGATAATAAGATTTTTTTACTTCATTTACCATGCTCTCGCCAGTAAGTTTGATAACTTCTGCATCGCTGATAGATTCTCTCCAAAGCAATTTTTCTATAAGTATTTGTACCGAGTGCGGCAACGACAGGCGAAATGCTTTATAAACCTCGCTGTTGCTAAAGACTGAAAAACTTATTTCAGCCGTTTCGGTTTTATTAAAGGTCTTTTTAACGCTTAGCTTATTAAGAATGGTTGGTGCATGTACATCCCTCCAGGTATCAAACGGGTGATGCAGGTAAAATTTTTTTACCAGGTTAAATAAGCCTTTATCAAGATTTTCTTTGTTATATATTTCCTGTAAAACGTTTAGTTTTTCTTTTGTAAGCATGGCGTTAATTAACCTAACATAAATTGAATATCTTCTTCGCTTAGCGATTTAAGCGAGGCGCTGTCGGATGAAATAATGGCGTTGAATATTTCAGCTTTCTTCTCTTGTAACTGCAATATTTTTTCTTCGATGCTGCCTTGCGTGATGAGCTTGTAACTAAGCACCGTTTTATCCTGCCCTATGCGATGGCTGCGATCTATGGCCTGGTTTTCGGCGGCTTTGTTCCACCAGGGGTCGAAGATGAAAACCATATCGGCAGCAGTAAGGTTAAGGCCGGTGCCGCCTGTTTTTAAAGTAAGCAGAAACACTTTGCAATTGGCATCGTTTTGAAAACGCTCCACCAATTGCTGACGGTTTTTGGTAGAGCCGCTCATAGATACATATTCAATGCCTTGTTCTTCCAGCTTTTCACCGATTAAATCTAAAGCTGCCAGGTAATTTACAAACACAAGCACTTTATGATTGTTGGCCAAAGCATCGGTTAACTGCTCGGTTAATAATTCAATTTTGGGCGAAGTTATTTGTCCGTTGCTTGGGCTTTCGGGCACCGATGCTATTTGTCTTAATTCGTTTAAAGCCTGGAAAACAAAAAACTGTGATTGCTGTACACCCTTCAAAGCAATTTGCTGGTTGATGGCTTCTTTATAAAACAGCCGCCGTTGTTCGTATAGTTTCTTTTGCGCTTCGCTCATTTCTACGTAAAGCACTTGCTCAATCTTATCGGGCAATTCTTTCAACACATCTTTTTTCAATCGCCGCAAAATGAAAGGATATATCTTCTTTCTTAATTCTGCCGTTACTTCTTTATCGTTGTAACGTTGAATAGGCGATAAATAATATTGATTGAAAGCTTCGATACTGCCAAACATAGGCGGATTTAAGTACCGGAAAAGCGAGTATAATTCGGTGAGATTATTTTCGATAGGTGTACCGCTTAAAGCAAGCCTGTGTTTGCTTTGCAAGAGCATTACAGCTTTAGAAGTTTGCGCCTGCATGTTCTTTATATTCTGCGATTCATCGAGCACTGCATAATAAAAAGTTTGTTCTTTAAATTTTTCAATCTCGTTTCTCACCATTGCATAAGTGGTAAGAATAATGTTATGCTGCAAGGCATCCTTTATGTTACGGTTGTTGGCATAATATGTATAATGCGTAAGCTGCGGACTGAATTTTTCCAGTTCCTTCTCCCAGTTAAACAAAAGGCTTTTTGGCATCACTATTAATGAAGGCGTTTTCTCTGGGGGATAAACTGATGCAAGCAGTGTAATGGTTTGCAAAGTTTTTCCAAGCCCCATATCATCTGCAAGGCAGCCACCTAAACTGTTATCGTGCAGGTATTTCAACCAGGTATATCCCTGCTTCTGATACGGCCTTAATTGTGCATTTACAGCAGGTAATTTTTCTTTGCTTTTATGCAGATCATTAAAGCCTTCAAAAATACTTTTCGATTTTTTGAATGTTTCAGAGGCAATTTTTTCATCAATCAAATCTTCCACCAGCGGCAGGTCGAAAAAGGAGATTTGTGCATTTTCTTTTTTCTTCTTAAACAAACGCTGCAGCTTTTGCATGTAGCTTTCGTTTACAATAGCATGTGTGCCATCGCTAAGTAAGATATACCTGTTTTTGTTGTATTGCTGCAAGGCATCAAAAAGCGAAAACGCTTCATCGTTAAAGTGAAGCGTAGCGTCGCCTTCTAAAAAATCAATACCGTGACTTAGTTTTAGTTCAAGGCGTGGGGTAGCGGTGCTTATTTTATAAGTCTTCAGTTTTTCTGCACCCATCACTTTATAAGTGGTAAGCAATGCAGGGAGGTCGTTGTATATAAAACCTGCCGCTATCTCTCTTGGCAATATAAACAGGCTGTCTTCCAATACAATATCAACCGTTTTCTTTTTGCCTTGTTTGGGTATATGCTTTTGCAGCATTTTTTCAATGGCTTGCAAAGCTGCTTCATTAGATTCCTGCTCCACAGGCCTAACATCAATTAACTGTTCTGCCTCGTTAACCATTGCAAAATATTGCAAGTCGTAATCGTTCAATAATCCTGCATCAATGCCGGGCAGCACTTGTGCAACACGCATGTACAAGGCATCATCTACATCTATCTTTTCAAATATCAGCACTGGCGTTGTGGCAATTGCATCGCCTGAAAATGATACGCGGAAATTTTCGTACTGCAGCTCAACATTTTGTACATAAGAGAAAAACAGCGACAGAAATTTTTGCAAATCTGTTGCGTCTATCAGCGTAGTAAATAATTGAGCTGTATTAAAATTTCGCCCGATGGAGGGTATTTCTGCCACTTTACCATCTACATATACATGTGTTTCGTTAATAAAAGTGAAGCCTGTAAAAATTTCATCTTCTGTCTGCAATTGCAAAGAAGCGGATATTTTTTTACCCTCTTCATTCGGCTTTAGCATTAAATGAAGCCTGCCCGCATTCTCCATCGAAGTTATAAGGTTGCCCTTCTCATCAATCCATAATTTGCTTTGCAGCAGCATCTCAATCAGGTAATCATTTTCGTGCAGATAAACTTTGCCTGCCACATTTTCCCAGTCAATGATAAAATTTGACCTGCTGCTGATGGCATGTATAGATTTTAAGATTGCGCGAACAACACCTGTATAATGCTGATAATCCGTTTCAACAGGCATACCTTTTTCGTTGCGCACCTCTATATAAGCCCCTTGCTCATCAAACAATAAGCAAAACTTAACGGACACAGCCTTTCCTGAAGTTAAAGACTGTGATTGCTTTTCCCGCTTAAATGTTTCAAACAACGCATTTGCCATATTATTCCTTCCTTAAACTTCAAAAATATGCTACTCATAAAAACATTCAGAAAATTTAATTAACAAAGAATGGGGATTAAATGGAGAGGGAGAGTATTTGTTTTTAGTAAGTTAAGTTAGCTCGCATTCTTCATTTGCTGCTATTGCATTACCTGCAATATTCGAAAGGCAAAACCTTAAGTATCAAGAAGAATTATGCCATAAAAAAAAATGGCATTTCAAATTTTGGAGGAACATATTATAAGCATTTATAAAAAAGCTAAACAGCATGAATAACATAAGTAACCACTCCCCAAACCTGCAGGCCGCTAAACTCCTGTATTTTAATAGCAGAAAGCTGTGAGTTTTCGGGAATTAAAGTAATGGTGTTCATTGTTTGATGCAGCCTTCTTACAATCAGGTCGCCCTCTACAATTGCCACAATAACTTTACCGTTTGTTGCTTTTATGCTTCTGTCCACAATTAATATATCTCCGCTAAAAATGCCTGCACCAGTCATTGCATCCCCATTCATACGAAAGAAAAATGTTGCAGGCTTATTTTTAATTAACTGCTCGTTCAAATCGATTCCTCTTTCACTATAATCGTCAGCAGCAGCGCCAAAACCTGTGGCGTTAGCAGCACGTACATCGTGTTGTGTAAAATCTTTTGTGCCTTTGTAGCGGGCATTATAAGCATGTTCCCTTTCCATAAGTTAAAAATTAATTATGCTAAATATTTTAGTAAAATTACCTAATTTTATAATCAGAAAAAATTAAAAACCCGAGTAAGCAGTGCAAATAAAATTCCCTTACACTTTAAATTAATTACAAGGATTATTTTATTATTAACATTAAACGCGTGTTGTATGAAAACAGATATTTTATCTCTTCCCGGTTACCGTATGTGCGAGTATTTACTGGTGCTGCCGCCGCACGAGGATTTGTGGAATAAGATAGTAAGCATTAAAAAAGAATTTGCCGTAAAGTTTGAAGCACCTTCGGCAGAATGGGGCAAACCGCAAATAACACTGGTAAAATTTAGCCAGTTGCAAATGATGGAAGAGCGTATTGCAAACAGTCTTAAAATGATCGCTATGGCTATGCCTGCTTTTAAAGTTGAACTAAAAGATTTTGGCAGCTTTCCAACGCACACCATTTATGTAAATGTGGAAACCAAAGTGGCTATACAAATGCTGGTGAAACATTTAAAGACGGCTCAAAGCTTAATGAAGACGAAAGAGGTGAAACCTCATTTCATGGAAAACTTTTATTTAACTGTTGCCCGGCAGTTGTTGCCCTGGCAGTATGAAAAAGGCTGGCTCGAATACAGCCACCGGCATTTTACGGGGCGTTTTATAGCAGGCAGTATGCTGCTGTTAAGAAGACCTGAAGGTGTAAAAGGATATCAAATAGTGGAGAAGTTTGAATTTATGAACATGCCGGTGGTAACAACACAAGGTGCATTATTCTGAACCGGGATTTGTGGGATTGTCTGAATCAGGATTATGGGATTGTTGGATTTTTGAGGAAACAAATTTTTTTTAATTATTTATTACTCCCCTTTAGGGGTTGGGGGTAACTTATGCAACAAGAAAATAACAAGGAACAGGTTAATACATATTTAAAAGGTCGGGGGTCGCAGTTCAATCCCCGGAATAAGTTCCTTAAAAATGAGCGTGTAAAAGAACATATCGAAGGCATCGACGACTGGACGGAAAAAAACGAAGCCACACAATATTTAGAAGATAATGCGAAAGGAATTGTAAATAAAATTGATAGCCCCGATGTGGGCATGTGGTATAGCATGAACCCCTACCAGGGCTGCGAGCATGGGTGCATTTATTGCTATGCCGGCAACTCTTTTGAATACTGGGGCTACAGTGCCGGCTTGGATTGTGAACGAAAGATTATTGT
>MWVV01000834.1_pt1 | contig 11217 bp, 9 predicted proteins | sample 1047281 | NCBI WGS metagenome assembly MWVV01 (sample SAMN06349986, study PRJNA376086) | soil metagenome | isolation source: PT-2 sample Antarctic (ecotone) soil | place: Antarctica | collected 2015-01-13 | reverse complement strand
CCGCGGCGGAGCTGGTCTGGGAGTCCTCTGCGCTGCGTGTCTTCTATGACATGGACACGCCCGTGACGCTCTTGAACTTCCGCACCGGTCAGCCGCTCACCTACCTCGACGAGCGCGGTCTCGGCGAATATGACCTCGTTTTAAGCTTCACCGGCGGCGGCGCACTGACCGCGCTCGAAGACGAACTGGGCGCGCGCAAGGTCGCTCCGCTCTATGGCAGCGTTGATCCGGAACGCTACCAACGAATCGAGCCTAACGAGTTCTATCGGTCGAGTTGCTCGTATCTCGGCACCTACGCCGCCGATCGGCAAGCCGCCCTGGAGCGGCTCTTCATTGCACCGGCGCGCTTGCGCAAGGGCGAGCGTTTCCTGATTGGCGGTGCGCAATATCCACAACAGTTTCCGTGGACTCCCAACATCTTCTTCGTGCAACACCTTCCACCGTCGGAGCACCCGGCGTTTTTCTCCTCGTCTCGCCTGACCCTGAACGTCACGCGAGAGACGATGCGCGCGATGGGCTGGTGTCCTTCGGGACGTTTGTTCGAAGCATCCGCCTGCGGCACGCCGGTCTTGAGCGATAACTGGGAGGGCTTGGATGAATTCTTTACGCCGGGCGAGGAAATCCTGGTTGCGGAAAGCACGGCAGAAGCGCTCGCAGCCTTGGACCTCACGGATGCTGAATTATCGAACATCGCGAAGGCTGCGCGGGAGCGCACCTTGCACGATCACTCAGCGGCGCGCCGCGCCCAGCAGCTTGAAGGCTTGTTAGTCACCGCACGTCAACGGGAGGCAGTGGAGGCTCCATGTTAGGCGTCATCCCAGCCGCGGGCGCGGGCACGCGCATCCAACCGCTTGCCTTCTCGAAGGAACTGTTGCCGGTCGGCGGAAGGGTCGACGGCAACACCGAAAGGCCGCGTGCCGTGAGCGAGTATCTCGTCGAGCGCATGACCATCGCTGGCGCGGACAAGATTTGTTTCGTGATCTCGCCGGGGAAGTCCGACATCCTCGAATATTACGGCGGTGGCAAAATCAACTCCGCCAGCTTCATCTTCGTGGTCCAACCCCAACCGGCGGGACTTTGCGACGCGATCTTCCACGCCGCTCCGGTGGTCGCGCCTAACGAGACCGTCGCGGTCGGCTTGCCGGATACGATTTGGTTTCCGGAAAATGGACTCTCCGCGCTGCCGGACCACGAGCTCTCGTTTTTGCTTTTTCCCGTCGAGCAGCCGCAATTTTTCGATGCGGTTGTGACGGATGACGCCGGACGAGTCGCGGAGATTCAAGTAAAGCAGAGCGATGCGCGCTCAAGTTGGATCTGGGGCGCATTCAAAATGCCGGCTGCGGTTTTTCACGAACTGCACCAGCTCTGGCTCGGACGCGAGCAGCGCGATGAATACTTTGGCACCCTGGTGAACGCGTGGATCGCGCAAGGCGGCCGCGCTTCCGGTGTTCGTGCCGGCAAGTCGTATGTCGATGTCGGCACGTTGCACGGCTATCGCGAAGCGATTCGGCTCTTGAACGATATGCGCGAGCGGCAGCCCGCCTCGGCGCGGACGGAGGAAGCATTCGCGTGAGCGTCGAAGCTGTTGCGCAACTCACCCCCGAGGCAACACAGCAGCGAATCGATGAGCTTGGCACGTGGTTCCAGAATCTGAACCTGAACGGCGTGCAAACCGCGCCCCAGCACTTTCTCGGCGATTACCCGGCGGTGAAGTTTCAAGGCTTAGCGCAGGCGCTGCCCCAGGACCTCACCGGCAAGAGCATTCTCGATATCGGCTGCAACGCGGGTTTCTACTCGCTCGAGATGAAACGCCGCGGCGCTGACCGCGTGCTCGGCGTCGACTTCGATGAGCGCTATCTCGCGCAAGCCCGCTTCGCGGCGGAGGTGCGTGGCGTCGAGATCGAGTTCCGCCAGCTCTCGGTCTACGACGTCAGCTGCCTTCAGGAAAAGTTCGATCTCGTGATCTTCATGGGCGTGCTCTACCACCTGCGCCATCCCCTTCTCGCGCTTGACCTGATTCGCGAACACGTCGCGAGAGACCTGCTGCTTTTTCAATCAATGCAACGCGGCAGCCCTGACGCGCGGCAGGTCGAGGAGGATTACGAGTTTTGGGAGACGGAGATGTTTGCGCGGCCGGACTTCCCAGCCATGTATTTCATTGAACACAAGTATGCGGGAGACCCAACGAACTGGTGGATCCCAAATCGCGCCTGCACCGAAGCGATGCTGCGCAGCGCGGGCTTCGAGATCATCGCGCATCCGGAAGAGGAAGTGTTCGTCTGCCGCGTAAAACAGGAGACGGCGCAGAGCGACGTCACACGTGCGACGCGCCAGGCGAAGCAATCCCTCCGGGTATGATTGTTCATCGCAGGGCTCGAACGCGAGGAGCCTTTGATGATTGAAGCCGTCATGCTCTGGAACGAGCCGAACAATAAGTCGCATTGGGACATCGAGCTCGATCCGGAGTGGCGCCGGTTCGCCAAGATGGTGAAGCTGGCCGCGGACGCGATCGCCGCAGAAAACGACGCCCTTCTGCGCGTGCTCGGAGGCATGTCACCCATCGACGCCGGCTGGATCAAGCGCATGGAGGAATTCGGCGTGCTCGAAAAACTGGATGCGGTCGCGGTCCACGGTTTTCCGCTCGATTGGAATAATTGGACGATCGGTGAATGGCCGGCGCGGCTCAGCGAAATCCAGCGCGTGACGAACCTGCCGGTGTGGGTCTCAGAGGTCGGCATTTCGACCTTCGGCGCAGAGGAGGTTCAGGAGTTCGGGCTGCGGCGCACGGCGGAGTTGCTGATCGGCCGGGCTCCGCGGATTCACTGGTATTCGCTTTACGATTTGCCGGCGGCGTGGCCTGCGACGACGCGGCATCGTGAAGCGGACGGATCCTCCTACTATCGGCATTTCCACATGGGGTTGCTGCGGGAGGACGGCACGCCGAAGCGCGCCCTACAGCACTTCAGCGAGTTCACGCCCGAGCTTGGCATCTGTCAGTGGTTTCACTTCGAAGATCACCGGCTCGAGCAGGCTGTGGATTGGCTGCGAAAACTCGGAGTAAAATACCTCCGGACCGGGCTGAGCTGGGCCGACAGCTTTCGACCTCATGCCGAGGCGTGGTTCGACCGGCAGATGGCTGCGCTGGAGGAGTTCGATGTGACGATCACCTATTGTTTCACGCCAGAGCATCGCGGGATCGCGCCTCACCATAGCAGTCCTCCGCTGGTGAACGAGGAGTTCGCCCAGTTCTGCGCTCGCATGACCCGGCGTTATGCGCCTAACGACTCGCGCGCTGTAGCGTCCGCCGTCGTCAGCGGATCGGCGTCGGATGTGCGCTAAGGACAGCGCACTCTACATCCCGGGATGAGCGCGCAGTCCGTCACGAACTTCCTCTTCATTCGTCATGGCGCGCACGATTATCTCGGCCGCGCCATTGCCGGCCGCTTGCCCGGCGTTCACCTGAACGAGCTCGGCCGCGAACAGGCGAGACACCTCGCGGAGAAACTCTCGCTCCTGCCGATTGACGCGATCTACAGCGGGCCGCTCGAGCGCGTGCGCGCAACCGCGGAGCCGATCTCCCGCCGCTTCGATCTCCCGCTGCAGGTCGCAGAGGAGTTTACGGAAATTGATATGGGGGATTGGCAGGACCGTTCGTTTACCGATCTCGGAAAGGAAGGGCTCTGGAAGGAGTTCAACGCCTTCCGCAGCAGCACAGTGCCCCCGGGCGGCGAGCTGATGCTGGAAGTGCAGGTGCGTGCGCTGCGCAAATTGAAGGAGCTGCGCGGGCAACATCACTTTGTCGTCATCATGACCCATGGTGATGTGATTCGCTCGGTCATGGCGCATTTCCTTGGAACGCACCTCGACCTCTTCCTTCGTATCGAGATCGATCCTGCGTCCCTCAGCCTTCTCGAGTACGGCGAAGACTTCGCCATCGTGCGGATGCTCAATGCGCCATCGACTGGCTCACCGCTCGAGCTTCCGAACGTGCGATATCAATGAAAACTGCGGCGTTCGAGATCTGCCATAGCGAGAGAATGTCGTGTCGCGCGCTGTCAGCCGTCGCGGCTGATCCGGCGCTGATTTTCCTCTAACGCGTCGAGCACTCGTTCCGGCGCCACATCTTTCTGGAGTTCGGGCAACTCGGGATGCTGCCAACCTTCCACGTCCAGCTTCTCCGCGATTTCTTTCACCAGCGTGATCAGGCGCGTGATTTCGTGTTCCGCGAGCAGGCTAACCTGCAGATCGAGGTCGGCGCGTTTGTCCGCCTGCACCGCCATGCGGTTCTGTGAAATGAGGACGAAGGTAGAGAGGAAAATCGCTTCCACTGAGGCAAACATGGCCAGCACCACGTAGGTTGGATCGAACTTCGGAAATGGAACGCCGGGAAGGTTCGCCACAATCCAGAATCCGAAAAGCGCCAGATGGATGTAAACGAAGGTCAGGCTGCCGGTAAAGCGCGTGACCGCATCCGCAATCCGGAGTTGGAGGGGTTTTTCTTTGTCTTCAGTCCGACGGCGTTCGAGCACGGCACGGATATTCCGCTGCATGACGCCCGCCATGCCCGCGGTCGCCTTCAGGCCGACTTGCGAATCGTTCTTCATCCCATCTGTTCGCATTTGCTCGTCAGACGAGATGCAGCAGACGCGTCGCCGCTCAGGTTTCGCGGACCACCTCGGTCGCTGTCTTGTCATCCTGCATCGCGACAAAGGTGGCGTGCCGCAGATTTCCGGCATCCGTCCATTCCACGAAGGACACGCGACACACGAGCTTTGGCTTCAGCCAGCGGTACTCCTTCATTTTCTCGGCCGTAACTGCAACGCCGCGGCGTGCGCCTTTTTTCTCCGGCAGGTTAACGAATGAACACGTTTCGCTTCGGAGATCCGTAAAGCTGGCGAAGATCTCCTCGCGCAGACGCGGCACGAAGCCGTTCTTCGCGCGCGCGACGAAGTGGAGGCGTTTGTCTTTGAAAACCCCGACGAGAAGCGAATCGAAGCCGTGCGTTCCCGGTTTGTAACCGCCGATGACAAATTCCTGCTCACGACTTGTCCGGTGTTTGATCCAGGCACCGGAGCGCTCGCCTGGTTCGTAGACCGATCTGTCGCGTTTTCCGACCACGCCTTCCAGCCCGAGTTTTCGCACCGCTTCGAGCACCTGTCCGGCCGGAGCTTCGAGTAAAGGCGAAAGGCGGATCGGGTCGGCTGGACTGCCTAACAAGTGGTGAAGAGCCTCGCGACGCTGCTCGATTGCTCTCGGCTGGAAATCCCCGCCGTCACGGTGGAGCAAATCGAAGACGTAGAAGAAAACATCAAGTGAGCGCGTAACATTGCTTTGGAGAAGCTGAAAAGACGGGCGGCCTTGCTCATCCAGCGCGACGATCTCGCCATCGAGCACGAAATCGCCGCCGATTGCGCTGAGCGCCGCGACCACGTTTGGGAATCGCGGGTTGAGGGTGTTTTTATTGCGCGAGAATAGCGTGGTCTCGTTGCGGTCTTTCACTGCGATGCAGCGATAACCGTCGAATTTGATTTCGAACGTCCAATCCTCGTCGTCCGGCAAAGACGTCACGGCCTTGCAGTTCATCGGCTCGATAAACTTCGGCTGCGCCGTTTTCGGAGGTAGCCTGCGGAGGGGCGTGCTTTCGTTTTGCGAACTGCCCCTCATCCTAACCTTCTCGCTGTGGGAGAAGGAACTAGCTTTCGCAATGCGTGCGCGTTGGGATGAACCTGTGGTAGAGAAATCAGCTCTCCCACTCGGTGCGAGCTGAGGTACTCCTTGCGATGAGGAACCTGCGGGAGAGGGTTGGGGTGAGCGCGACGGAGTGCTCGACCTGGTCCTTTCTTTCGTTAGCCGTTTTGTCGTCTCTGCACTCGCCGCGGGACGATTGCTGTGCCATTGCGCGTCATTCGCTTTTGCGATCGCAGCCATGGAGCGACGCGAAACCGCCGAGTTGTCGTCGAGCTTTGGTGAAATTGGTCTCATCGATTCGCCCGCTTTGATGAGCAGCCATTTGTTGCTCTCGGGCTCGCGCTTGTCCTTCACCAGGATCCATTCGCCTTTCAGCTTTTTGCCTTGCATCACGATGTGCATTTTGCCGGCGTGAAATGCGGCCGCGGGATTCCCCGTGATGTCTTCGTACTCTCCGTAATCCCAGACCATAACCGTGCCGGCGCCGTAGTTGCCCGCCGGGATCGTTCCTTCGAAGCGTTCGTAATCGAGCGGATGATCCTCCACGTGCATGGCGAGACGTGCCTCGCGCAGTTCCGTCGGCGGACCTTTCGGCACCGCCCATGACCGAAGCACGCCCTGCATTTCCAAACGCCAGTCGTAATGCAGATGACTCGCGGCGTGTTTTTGGATGACGTAGTGGCGCGGGGCATCGCGTTTCGCCTCTTTCGTGACATGCGCTTCCGGCTCTTTCGTCTTCGTGAAGTCGCGCTTCGCCACATATTCGCGCAGGCTCTTGTCACGATTGCTGGGCCAGGTCGCGAGCTTTGGCGCCGGGCCTGACGCAAGCGCTTTCGTGAATGCATCGGGGAGTTGCTGCTGAACGGCCAGCACCGGCGCAAAGAGATCGCCGAGTTTGTGGATGCGCTTCACGGCGGCCGCCGCCGTGAACGAAAGCGCCTTCGCATCCTTGCGTTGCACCGCACGTTTTAGCTCGTCCCATGTAATCGGCATCGAGATGAATGGCTCCGCGTTTTTCGCGCGGATCGAGTAGACGCAGACGGTCGTCTTGAAATCGGAGTTCTGGCTCCAGTCGATCAGCACCTTGCCGCCGCGAATGCTCTTCGCCATTTCTGAGACCACGCGCCCTTTCATCTGGTGCGCGCCGAGCTCGGCAATCGCCTTCGCGAATGGCTGCGTGAACTCGTAGGTCGCGTCGCAATTCAGCGGCACGCTGAGATGCAGTCCTTTCGAGCCAGAGACTTTCACGAATGACTGGAGCCCCCAGGCGTCAAATAGGCCCTTAAGGTGCAACGCCACTTCCCCGCAATCCAGGATGCCGGCCGGCTCACCGGGATCGAGGTCGAAGACGACGGACGTGGGCTGATGCAAATCCGGGGCTGTCGCAAGCAGAACATGCTTCTCGATGTCGGCGAGGTTCGTTGCCCAGATGAGCGTCGCGCGATCATTGCAGAGGACGTAATTGATGTCGCCGCCACCTTCGCTCCTGGGGACGGCATAAGTTTTGACCCAGCCGGGCTTGTACTTCGGCGCGTTTTTTTCGTAAAAATGCTCGCCCGTGATCCCTTCCGGGTAGCGCTTCAGCGTGAGCGGACGGTTGCGCAGATGCGGCAGGATGACGTCGGCGATTTCGGTGTAGAACGCGATCACCCCGCCTTTCGTAAACCCACTTTCAGGGAAGAAAACTTTCTCGAGGTTTGAGACCGTGAGGTCGCGTCCGTCCACCTCCACCACTTGCTGCTTCGTAGCCATTAATCGCGGTGCCGCAGTCGTGGAATCACGTGTCGGAACGGCGACCCAGCGCCGTCGCTACATCTGCTGTAGCCGCCCTGCTGCGTCGGGGCGTGTCGCCCTCGGTATGCCTTCGCAAAAACACGCCAATCACCTCCAGGATTCGCGCGTCCACTTCGTCCTGCGTCTCACCGGCTGCGGTAAGTTGTCGCTTCGTCACGGCTAACGAGTGGTCTCCGCCTTCCACGACGTACAGCTCGTTTGGAGCGGCCATCTGAGCGCGAACTTTCGCCAACAGCTCGAGCGGGCAAAGCGGATCGCGAGTGCCTTGGATGAAGAGAATCGCAGTTCTGATCTCGCGCAGCACTTTATCGCGCAGCTTTGCCGCATCACCACCGCCACAGAGCGGATAACCGAGGCAAACGAGGGCACTGACATTTTCCTCGAGCGAAACGTGACAGCCGACGCGCGAGCCCATGCTCTTGCCGATCAGAACAATGGATCCAGCGTCCTCATTTCGGATGGCAGCGAGCGCCGCGCGATGGGCTGTGACCAACTGTAGGAGGGGATCGGGCCGTCTCCTGCCTTCCACGGCATAGCCATAGTCCATGTTATGAACGCTTCCGACCGTGTTGAGCAACTCGGCCCAATGCCGCATCCACGGGTGCGATGAAGGCGCGCCCGCGCCGGGGGCCAAGAGGAAAAGCGGCGGCTGCATGCCGCATTCCTAGCAGAATGTATCAGTCCGCAAAGCGCTGATCACATCGGTCGATGCGACTAGTGGACTGGATCGATGAAACTGAGCGCACCGCGGGCGAACGGCGCTTTTCTAGCGACGCCGCTCTGTCGGCGTAACACGGGCTCCACGGCGACAGAGCGCCGTCACTACCACAGATCTGCTTCGCTCCACGCAAGGAAAGTGCGCCCGCTCCAGCCGCACTCTCAAAGTACCGTTCTAGTGCACCAGGTTGTGCTGCGTGGCAGCCGGACCAGATACTTCCGCGCCTTCCGTGCTCCGACCGTGAACAAATGCTCGGAACCTGCCTTCCTCCCGGCGTAAGCTGACCAAATGGAACGGGCCAACATCAGCGGAACCAATTTTCGGACGGCGTTCGTGCTGCTCCTGGTGCTCGCGGTTTCCGCGCTTTTCCTTGCCGTGACGTGGCCGTTCCTGAAGCCGCTCCTTCTCGGCGCTATTCTGGCCGGATTGTGCAGTCCTCTCTACCGGTGGACGTCTCGGCTGCTCGGCGGGCGAAAGTCTCTCGCCGCTGCCCTGACGCTCCTTCTTCTCTTCCTCGTGGTCTTTGGTCCGATCAGCGCGTTCGTGGGCATTGTTATTCAACAGGCATTGAACATCAGTGAGCAGGCAATTCCGTGGGTGCAGCAGCACTTCGGCACCGCCAGCAGCTTCAATGTGCACGATTGGCTTGTGCAACGCTTTCCCGCGTTGGCCTCTTACGTCCCGAGCGAGGCGCAAATCCTGGAGAACGTTGGCGCCACCGCGAAATCGGTCGGCGGCTTGCTGGTTGCGAGCGCTTCCCGGATGACGGCGAGCACGGCTGCGTTCCTCTTGGATTTGTTCGTCATGCTTTACGCGATGTTCTTCTTCTTCAGAGACGGCCGTCGGATTCTTGAGAAAATTTTGTATTACACGCCGCTCGGTCACGAGGATGAAGCACGCGTTCTGGAGCGCTTGAGTTCCGTGATCCGGGCGACGGTGAAAGGCACGCTGGTGATCGGCGTCATCCAGGGCGCGCTCGCCGGTCTCGGTTTTTGGGTCGCCGGCATTGAGGGCGCGGCGTTCTGGGGAACCATCATGGCCATTCTTTCGATCGTGCCCGGCATTGGCGCAGCCCTGATCTGGATTCCGGGCGTGGCCTACTTGTTTCTCACCGGACAAACCCTCCCGGGCTTGTTGCTGCTGGCCTGGTGCGCGGCCGTCGTCGGCACGGTTGATAACATCCTGCGTCCGACCCTCGTCGGAAAAGACGCGAGGATGCCGGATCTTCTCATCCTCGTCGGAACCCTGGGTGGTTTATTCCTCTTTGGCCCGATCGGATTCATCGTCGGCCCGATTGTCTGCGGGCTTTTCCTCACCGTGTGGGAGATCTACGGCACAACATTTCGTCACCTTCTCCCGCCTGTGCGCAGCCTGGATTCCGGAGAAGCGAAACCGCCCGAGCCAACGACCGAAGAAAAGACCAGCCTTCCGGACTCGCAGAAAGAGTGAAAGTATTGTTAGACGCTGGTAAATCAGTATCAAAGCGCAAGAGCTTCCGAAGTCACCCAACGATAGTTAGATGAATATCATGCTCCAGCTGAAACTGGCGCGCGTTCGGCTCGCTCGCCTGCGTCACGCTCCCTGTCCCTGCCCGCGACTGGCAACACGCCGCGCACTCTGCGTGACGGTTAGTCTTAGGCGTAAGACGCAAGATAAACTTCTATGTGTCCCACCTCGGACCGCGTTTTAGAATCATGAAGCGGTTTTGGCGCGAGAACAGCCTTTCGATCGTGATGCTGGGCTTGTTTTTCGTTTTTTCATCTTTGGGCAAGCTTACAGCGGCTATTTGGAGTCGAACGAAGATCGCTCGCAGCATGGCCAGCCGACGCTGCGGTTTCCAGAATATCTCACGAGCGCCCACTTCGCAGAGGCCACGATGGAGAACTGGGAATCCGAGTTTCTTCAGATGGGCGTATTCATCTTCTTCACCGCGTTTCTGTATCAGAAGGGGTCTGCCGAATCGAAAGACCCGGAGAAGCGCGAAGAGGTGGATCGCGATCCACGCAATGTCCGCGACAAGCAAAATGCACCCTGGCCAGTGCGCCGCGGGGGCTGGATCCTGACACTCTACGAGAGTTCACTTTCGCTCGCGTTTCTTTTTCTCTTTCTAGCCAGCTTTCTTTTGCACGCGGCGAGCGGGCGTTCCGAGTATAACGAAGAGCAGCTTCTGCATGGCAGTTCCACGGTTTCGATTGCTGGCTATCTCGGCACCAGTCGTTTCTGGTTCGAATCGTTCCAGAATTGGCAGAGCGAATTCCTCGCCATTGGCTGCATGGTTCTCTTTACGATCCATCTCCGGCAGCGTGGCGCCGGCCCGAACCTCAGCATCGCCCGACGACTTCCGAAGGCGCTCGCCAGTGAGGGCCTTCTTTCCCCCGTGTGGTCTTCGCGAACGCGATCTCGCCAAGCACGCGTCGTAATGCGGCTAACTTCCGGGCCGGTCAGGCGTTTGCTGGATTGTTAGGCGAAACGTCTTTCGTTAGTCCGGCGAAGGAAAGGACGAGCGTCCGCTCGAAGGCGAGAAAAGAAACGAGAAGGCCTATGAGCGTAATCGCGGTCGCGCTCCGAATTGGGTATCCGCTGTAACTTGTGCCGAGCACTGGCCAGAGGACAAGGGCCACCGCCACAAGGGGCAGCAAAATGAAACCCGCGAGGGATAGGAGGCGACGCGTTTTGCGAGACATGCGCGGCGCAACCAAGCCGTAGGCGACCCCACCGAGCCCGCCGACCACAATTTGCCCGAGGACGACCAGCCGACGCCCAGTTGCTTCATGCGATTGTAGCCGCCCAGGCGGCCCATGAGCGCGAGGAAATCGTCCGCCGGAATGAACACGGACAGCCTGTCTCCGAAAATCGCGAGCGGCGTGGCGACTCCGAACATCCAGGCGAGCAACAGCATGACTGTCGTCATGACCACTCCGGCGAGTGCCCCGGCCGGGAGACCTGCGCCCGCTACTTTCCAGCGGGAGATCGGCGGATGAGCGAGCGGTCGCTTTTCGTTGCTCACTTTGATGGGG
>MWVV01000833.1_pt1 | contig 11222 bp, 6 predicted proteins | sample 1047281 | NCBI WGS metagenome assembly MWVV01 (sample SAMN06349986, study PRJNA376086) | soil metagenome | isolation source: PT-2 sample Antarctic (ecotone) soil | place: Antarctica | collected 2015-01-13 | reverse complement strand
TCGTATTATCAATGGAATGCTTTTTAAAGACTTCAGGGTCATAATTCTGAAATTGCGAAAAATAAAGGTAAAATTCGTTGATACTTCCTTTCTTTCCAACCTCTTTCTTTCCGACTTCCTTTTTACCGACTTCCTTTTTACCGACTTCTTTTTTACCGACTTCTTTATGACGCAAGTTTTCAAAAGGAATAGCAAATAAAGTTTCAATTTCTTTAATAAAAAGCGGTTGATCTTTATTTTGACGCAAGGTAAACTTCGTAAAATCAGTAATAAAATTGAGCCATTTTTTGTTTTTATTGAACTTTAATTCGTTATAATTTTTTTCAATAAGATTCAATGCCATTGTTGTCCAGGGAAAAAACAGAGAAACTCCTTGTGAAAATTGATACTCTGCCCCGACCGAACAGGAAGCAAGAATATATTTTTTGCCGGAATCATTGATTGCCTGGTTTATTTCTATAAATTTTTCAAAGATTGAGTTGATTCTTTCTTCAATCTTATTAATCGTTTCATTTATCGTTTTATCCTTTCCCTTTTTGGGTTGTATAATGCCTAATATTTCATTTTCGCGCAGCCATTTCGGATATTGAAGCAAGAGGTTGTAAACGAAATCAATAATATCTACGGCTTGACCATGCATAAAAATTTGGGAACGGTAGTGACTAAGTAACATCCAATCAACAAATTTATCTTTAATCAATTGGTTTTCTTTCGCGGTTTTAAGAGTAATCCATTTTCCAGCTTCTGTTGGCAAACTGAGTAAATCATTGAAAATTCCGGCGAGTTCCTGAATAAGCGCGTAGAGGGAAATTTCCTTTCCAAGTTCTTCCAAATTACACGCGCTGATATTTACCGAACGCCCGCCAATTGTATAATCTACGTTAAAATCAGAGTATTTTTCAACGATTTTAATGGCAAAATCTTTCTCATCCATTTTTTGGGGATTAGCAATTATATCAACTAATACTTCATGATAGTCCCAACCTGTTGTAGGAATATTACCTTCGGAAGCAACCATTACTTTAGCTACGTCTTTCAATTCATAACCTACCTCCAGCATTCCCATCAGACAACCGTCAAATCCTAGTAAATCAAGTTTTCTTTTCTTACCGTTTTTAGTCGGTAATGCTTTTTCTAAAACTTTTCTTAAACTTATTAAATTCAATGCAATATCAGGATTTTCATCTCGCAATAATGTTCTTCCGATAACGCCGTCGCTGTGTCCCGAGAGAATTAAAGCATACTTTTTTGCCGGATATTTGTTAATAACAACCGGTACAAACTCTTCAATTTTAAATAAATCAATATTTGATGCCGGGCGCCTGGATGCAGCGATATTGGGAATTTGTAAATCCTCGACAAAATCTTCCAAGGTATGCTTCAAACCGGGTTTCGGTGTATTTGGCATTTTCTTTGTAAAATCAAAAAATTTAATATCGGAATAAGGATAACTGCCATCGAATAGCGCAACTAAATTTATTTTTTCCCGAGTTCCAAAATTCATCATACCTTTTAAGCCGGTAATCATATCTTCACTCAAATTATTGTCACCCGCCATATAGACCATAATTGTCCATTCTTTTTCTTTCATCTTAGTTTTCTCCTCCAAATATATTTTAGGTAAAAGCATTTGTAGTGTGTTGCATCACTTTACTACAAAATTGCTTCTACTGTTAATATTTTGGGGAAGCAAAATCTTTCGCGGTTATTGAAAAAAATTAATTTTAGGCGGATTTCGCAACCGACTGAGTAATCGGCTATAATTTCCCGAAAACAATTCTTTTTCAAATTAATGCCAAAAAGAACAGATGTTCATAAAATTTTAATTATCGGTTCGGGACCGATTGTCATCGGTCAGGCTTGCGAGTTTGATTATTCGGGAACGCAGGCTTGCCGCGCGCTCAAACAGGAAGGCTTTGAAGTCGTTCTTGTCAATTCAAATCCGGCGACGATTATGACCGATCCGGAGATTGCCGATAAAACTTATATTGAACCGTTAACATTTGAAACTGTTTCGGTGATTATTGAGAAAGAAAAGCCCGACGCTTTGCTGCCAACCGTCGGCGGTCAGACCGCGCTGAATTTAGCGGTGGAGCTTCACGAGCAGGGGATTTTAGAAAAGCACAATGTGAAACTTATCGGCGCGAATATCGAATCGATCAAAGTCGGCGAAGACCGCGAGCTTTTCAAAGCCGCGATGGACGAAATCGGCATTCCGACGGCAAAAGGCGGCTTCGCGCATACTTGGGAAGAAGCGAAAAAAATTGTCGAAACGACCGGTTATCCGGCAATTATTCGTCCTTCGTTCACGCTCGGCGGCACCGGCGGCGGCACGGCTTTCAATCCTGAAGAATTTGAAGAAATTGTCAGAGGTGGATTAAACGCTTCACCGAATTCCCAGATTTTAATTGAAGAATCAATTCTCGGTTGGAAGGAATATGAACTTGAAGTGATGCGCGACCTGGCTGATAACGTCGTTATTATTTGTTCAATCGAAAACTTTGACCCGATGGGCGTTCACACCGGCGACTCGATTACCGTTGCGCCCGCACAAACTTTAACCGATGTTGAATACCAGCGTCTTCGTGATATGTCGATCGCCTGCATCCGCCGGGTCGGCGTGGAGACAGGCGGCTCAAATATTCAATTCGCCGTTAATCCGGAAAACGGTGATGTGCGGATTATCGAAATGAATCCGCGCGTTTCGCGTTCTTCCGCTTTGGCGTCAAAGGCGACCGGTTTTCCGATTGCCAAAATCGCCGCAAAATTAGCCGTCGGCTACACGCTCGACGAAATTCCGAACGATATTACAAAAAAAACTCCGGCGAGTTTTGAGCCGACGATTGATTACGTCGTTACAAAAATTCCGAAATGGGCGTTCGAAAAATTTCCCGGCACCGAAGATGTTTTGGGAACGCAAATGAAATCAGTCGGCGAAGTAATGGCAATCGGACGCACATTCAAAGAGTCTTTGTTCAAAGGCTTGCGCTCGCTCGAAGCAGTGAAACCCCTGCGGCTCAAAGACGTTCCAGACCACGCACTGCAAAGCAAATTGGCGCGTCCGAATTCCAACCGATTTTCCTACATTACATACGCGCTGCAGCACGGCTACACGATTGCCGAAGTTCAACGCCTGACGAAAATTGACCGTTGGTTTTTAGAGCAATTGGCTGACGTAATGCGCTTGCAAAATCAGATTGAAGATGAAAACTTAAACGATGTTCCGACCGAAACCCTCCGCGCCGCAAAAGAGTTTGCATTGTCAGACAGACGCATTGCGTTTCTCACCCATTCAACCGAAAGGAAAGTTCGCGAGCATCGCAAAAATCTGAAAATCACGCCGGTTTATAAACGAGTTGACACTTGCGGAGCCGAGTTTGAATCGCATACGCCGTATCTTTATTCGACTTACGAAGAAGAATGCGAAGCTGAGCCAACAACGCGCCGAAAAATAATGATTTTGGGTTCGGGACCAAATCGCATTGGGCAGGGAATTGAATTTGATTACTGTTGTTGCCACGCGAGTTTTGCGCTGCAAGAAGCGGATTTTGAAACGATTATGGTCAACTGCAATCCCGAAACGGTTTCCACTGATTATGACACTTCTGACCGTCTATATTTCGAGCCGCTGACTTTTGAAGATGTTATGAACATTGTCGAGGTGGAAAAACCCGAAGGTGTGATTGTACAATTCGGCGGGCAAACGCCGCTAAATTTAGCTGTCCAACTGCACAACGCAGGCGTGCCGATTATCGGAACTTCTCCCGATTCGATTGACCTGGCGGAAGATAGAAAACGATTCGGGAAACTTCTGGAGGACTTGAAAATTCCTTCGCCCGAAAATGGAACCGTCGTGTCATCTGAAGAGGCAAAAGCAATTGCTCAAAAAATCGGTTATCCAATCATTGTCCGCCCTTCCTATGTGCTGGGGGGGCGCGCGATGGCGATTGTTTATGACGAACAATCACTGGATGAATATATGCGCTCCGCGGTTGATGCTTCGCCGCAAAAGCCGATTTTGATTGATAAGTTTTTAGAACGCGCTGTCGAGATTGACGTTGACGCGCTCGCTGATGAAACGGCTTGCGTTATTGCGGGAATTCAGGAACACATCGAAGAAGCAGGAATTCATTCGGGTGATTCATCATCGGTTTTGCCCGCCCAAAAAATCGCTGAAGAACACATTGAAACAATCGAACATTACACCTGCAATTTAGCGAAAGCGTTGAAAGTAAAAGGTCTGATGAATATCCAATTCGCCATTAAGGATAACCGTGTTTATGTTTTGGAAGTTAATCCGAGAGCTTCGCGAACAGTACCGTTCGTCGCAAAAGCGACTGGCGTTCCCATCGCAAAAATTGCGTCGCTCATAATGGCTGGAGTCAAAACTCTGAAAGATTTTAATTTGCCCGAAGTTTTACCGGTTCCAAAAATCTTCGTCAAATCACCGGTTTTTCCCTTTAAAAAATTCGCCGGCGTTGATCCGATTCTGGGACCGGAAATGCATTCGACCGGCGAAGTAATGGGGGTAGGGGAAACGTTCGGGGAGGCTTACGGTAAAGCGATGGAAGGCGCGGGAATCGAACTTCCGTTGAGCGGGACGGCTTTTTTGTCAGTCAACGACGCGGACAAAGGACAAGCCGTTGTGCTGGCGCGACGCCTTAACAAACTCGGCTTCGCGCTGGTGGCAACTTACGGAACAACCCAGAGACTAAAAGAAATTGGACTCGAAGCCAAATCGATTTTCAAAGTCAACGAAGGTCGCCCGAACATCGCCGACTTAATTAAACAAGGCGAAATCTCGTTAATCATCAACACCCCTGTTGGCAGAACTTCGCCAACGCAGGCGTGCCGATTATCGGAACTTCTCCCGATTCGATTGACCTGGCGGAAGATAGAAAACGATTCGGGAAACTTCTGGAGGACTTGAAAATTCCTTCGCCCGAAAATGGAACCGTCGTGTCATCTGAAGAGGCAAAAGCAATTGCTCAAAAAATCGGTTATCCAATCATTGTCCGCCCTTCCTATGTGCTGGGGGGGCGCGCGATGGCGATTGTTTATGACGAACAATCACTGGATGAATATATGCGCTCCGCGGTTGATGCTTCGCCGCAAAAGCCGATTTTGATTGATAAGTTTTTAGAACGCGCTGTCGAGATTGACGTTGACGCGCTCGCTGATGAAACGGCTTGCGTTATTGCGGGAATTCAGGAACACATCGAAGAAGCAGGAATTCATTCGGGTGATTCATCATCGGTTTTGCCCGCCCAAAAAATCGCTGAAGAACACATTGAAACAATCGAACATTACACCTGCAATTTAGCGAAAGCGTTGAAAGTAAAAGGTCTGATGAATATCCAATTCGCCATTAAGGATAACCGTGTTTATGTTTTGGAAGTTAATCCGAGAGCTTCGCGAACAGTACCGTTCGTCGCAAAAGCGACTGGCGTTCCCATCGCAAAAATTGCGTCGCTCATAATGGCTGGAGTCAAAACTCTGAAAGATTTTAATTTGCCCGAAGTTTTACCGGTTCCAAAAATCTTCGTCAAATCACCGGTTTTTCCCTTTAAAAAATTCGCCGGCGTTGATCCGATTCTGGGACCGGAAATGCATTCGACCGGCGAAGTAATGGGGGTAGGGGAAACGTTCGGGGAGGCTTACGGTAAAGCGATGGAAGGCGCGGGAATCGAACTTCCGTTGAGCGGGACGGCTTTTTTGTCAGTCAACGACGCGGACAAAGGACAAGCCGTTGTGCTGGCGCGACGCCTTAACAAACTCGGCTTCGCGCTGGTGGCAACTTACGGAACAACCCAGAGACTAAAAGAAATTGGACTCGAAGCCAAATCGATTTTCAAAGTCAACGAAGGTCGCCCGAACATCGCCGACTTAATTAAACAAGGCGAAATCTCGTTAATCATCAACACCCCTGTTGGCAGAACTTCGCACTTCGATGAAAAGGCGATTCGCAAAGCCGCGCTGCAATTCAACGTGCCGTGCGTAACGACGATGACCGGTGCGGAAGCATTAATAGAAGCGATTGCGACGAAAAAATCACAGGCGAAAGTTATCGTCAGAAGTTTGCAGGAAATTCATCAAGCGAGAAAAATATTTGCGGCAGAAGAAGGTAATTAAAATGTTAAAAGAAAAACTCCAAATTTTATTTATTTGTTTATTATTAACTTTATTCCACACTTATTATGTTTTCGCGCAGAGAGATTTGGGGGCGCGTCCGACCAATTCAGGCGGCGTTTTGATGCCGGAGCAGGCGGCTTATGACGTAAAACATTATGATTTGAATTTAAGCGTGAATCCGCAAGAGCAATCGATTAAAGGCGTTTTGACCGTGAAGGCGAGTATTGTTAAATCAATTGATAAATTCGTCCTTGACCTCGACACACCATTGACGGTTGAATCCGTCGCGCTCATTAATGGAAAAAAAGAAGAAACGCTCAAGTTTGAACGCACAGCAGATAAAATTTGGATTAATTTTCCAAAAAAGCAAAGAGCAGGGAAGACGGTTGACGTGCGCGTTGCTTATTTTGGCAAACCGCGTGCGGCGCCGCGTCCGCCGTGGGTTGGCGGTTTTGTCTGGTCAAAAACTGTTGACGGTTCGCCCTGGTTTGCAACTGCTGTTCAAAATGACGGCGCGGATTTGTGGTTTCCGGTGAAAGACCATCCGTCGGACAAAGCTGAAACTTTTTCGCTTCATTTTACCGTGCCTGAACCGCTCATTGCTGCTTCAAACGGTAAATTGCAATCGGTTGTCCAAAACAATGACGGAACGCAGACGTTTAACTGGTATGTTTCGCAACCGGCGAGCAATTATGTGATTGCGCTCAACGTCGCGCCTTACAAAGTGATTGAAGATAAAATGCAATCAGTGGCAGGCGATACGATTCCGATGGCGTTTTATGTTTTGCCCGAGCATTATGAGAAAGGGCAAGAATTAATCAACAAAACAAAAGATTACGTGCGGTTTTTTGAAGAATATTTGGGTCCGTATCCGTTCCGCGCAGATAAATTGGGCATCGCCGAAACACCGCATCTCGGAATGGAGCATCAATCAATAATCGCTTACGGAAACGAGTTTAAATACGACGCGGACGGCGTTGATACGTTAATGTTTCACGAACTCGGTCACGAATGGTGGGCAAATCTCGTGACGGCAAGCGATTGGAACGGATTCTGGATTCACGAAGGTTTTCAATCGTTTATGGACGGGCTTTACAAAGAAAAATTGAAAGGCAGAGAATCATTTGTGAATAGTTTGACTGCGCGAATTAAAAATACGAAAAACATTAAGCCGGTCGCGCCGCGCGAACCGCGCACGACCGTCGAGATGTATATGTTGCCGCCCGATTATACGAAAAGCGACAATGACATTTACGGTAAAGGCGCGTTGATTCTCAATACTTTACGTTTTTATCTCGGAGACGCGGCGTTTTTCAAAGCGTTGCGCCGAATGGCTTATCCAGACCCGAAAATGGAGCGATTAACCAACGGAAAACAAACTAGACTGGTAACAACCGATGATTTTCTGCGAATCGCCGAACAACAATCGGGCAAAAAACTCGGATGGTTTTTTGAACTTTATCTGCGTCAGCAAACTCTGCCGAAATTAAATACGGAAATAAAATCAAACCAGCTTGTTCTGAGCTGGGAAACGCCGAACAATATGCCGTTTCCGATGCCGGTTGAAGTCAAAATCGCAGGTGAAACAAAGCGTTACGAGATGCCGGGCAGAACGGCAACGATTTCTTTACCGAAAGATGCCGAATACATTATTGACCCGAACGGTTGGCTTTTAAAGTCTCTCTAATTTGATTTTTCGTGTTTGCCGAAATCGCTTTGGAAATAAATTACCCCGAGAAATCAATATTAAACGAAGGCTTCAGCCAGATGCTTTTCTCAACGTTGTGTTTTGCATTGGCGAATGTTTTTGTCAAAAAAGTTACCCATCTGCCGACGATGGAAATCGTTTTTTTTCGGTGCGCGTTTGGCGTAATTTTTTGTTATATCGGATTGCGGCGAGTCGGCGCGGATTGGAAAGGTTCAAATCGGAAATTACTTTTAATGCGCGGGTTGTTTGGCACGACTGGGCTTTATCTTTTCTTTCTTACCTTAAAAGAAATTCCGCTGGCAAGCGCAATGACAATTCAATATCTATCACCAATTTTTACTACGGTTATTGCTATTTTTCTCCTCAAAGAAAACGTTAAAATTCTTCAGTGGTTTTTCTACGCTTTAGCCTTTGTCGGCGTTTTGATGATTGAACAATTCGATTCGCGGATTACATTTGTGTATCTGGTAATCGGAATTGCTTCGGCGTTTTGTTCGGGTGTGGCTTATAATTTAGTGAGAACTCTGCGCGAAAGGGAACATCCTCTAACGGTGGTTTTGCATTTTCAACTGGTCGGGTTCATCATCGGTTTAATATTCATTTTTTTTGAATGGCAAACGCCGCGCGGTTGGGATTGGTTTTATCTGATTATAATCGGTGCAACTTCTCAACTCGGACAAATTTTTCTGACCAACGCCTTTCAAAAGGAACGCGCCGCGAGCGTGGCGATTGTTAGCTACACAGGCTTGATTTACGGTTTACTAATTGGCTGGTTTGTTTTCGGCGAAGTGCAAGCGACCGAATCTCTGCTCGGAATGCTGCTGGTTGTCGGCGGTGTGATTTTCAGCGTAATTTACAGTAAAAGGCAAAAGGACATTAAAAGTCTGGAATCGACAGCAGGTTAAATCTTATAAGTTCTAAGTTTAACTTTGGAATAAAAGAATTTTTGAATCCTGGAACCTGAAAACCTAAAACTTATTAAAATATGAACAAACAAAAAATTCTAGCTTTAATCTTAGCTGGCGGCAAAGGGGGGCGACTCGGACTTTTGACCGAGAATAAAGCTAAACCCGTGATGCCTTTCGGCGGATTTTACCGCTTGATTGATTTTGCGCTGAGCAATTGTCTGCATAGCGGAATTTCCGACGTATGGGTGATTGAGCAGTATGAACTGCATTCTCTCAACGAACATCTGGCTAACGGCAGACCTTGGGATTTGGATAGAACTTACGGTGGTTTACAGATTTTGCCGCCTTTTCAGAGTGAAAGTCCGGAAGATGGTTTTGCCGAAGGAAACGCCGACGCCATTGTTCGCCATCTTGAATTTATTGCGGATTTTAATCCCGATCTGCTGATTGTACTGAGCGCCGACCACGTTTATAAATTAGACTTCCGCGATGTGATAGAAACGCATCTGAATAAAAAAGCATCAGTGACGATGGTGACCACGCGCCTTCCTAAAAATGAATCTGCTTCACGCTTCGGTGTTGTCGAAACCGACAAAAACGGGTGCATTACAAAATTTGAATACAAACCCGACCAGCCGAAAAACAATTTAATTACGGCTGAGGTTTTTGTTTATGACGCAAAAATTTTAATCGAAACGCTGAAAAAATTAACCGCAAAAAAAAAATCGGTCAAAGATTACGGACACGAGCTTTTGCCCCATTTTGTCAAAAGCGGTAGAGCCTTTGAACACCGGCACACGGGTTACTGGCGCGATGTCGGAACGATTGAAAGCTTTTGGCAAGCACATATGGAATTGCTCGATGAAAAAACCAAATTCGTCTTGGACGATAAAGTCTGGCAGATTTTGACGCTTGCCGAACAGCGCGTTCCGGCGTTTATTTACAGTTCCGCCGATATAAAAAACTCTCTGATTTCGCTTGGCTGTAAAATAAAAGGCAGCGTCGAGCATTCGGTTTTGAGCGCAAATGTCTTGATTGAAACCGGCGCAGCTGTTCGAGATTCGGTCGTTTTGCCCAACGCCATTATCGAAGCAGGCGTGAAACTCGAAAAAACAATAGTGGATTCAGGGGTAAAAGTTACGAAAGAAAGGATAAAGAAAATTGAAGAGATCAAACGAGAAGATAAAAATGCGATTATGGTTGTCGGAAAATATAAAGTTCAAAGCTCTTCGGAAATTGAAGACTAGCAAACTAAAAATAATTAAAAACAAGAAAACAAAATGAATGAAGTTGAAACTATTAAAGAAATTTTTGCCGAATGTAAAGTAATTGCCGTGGTCGGTTTGTCTTCAAGCCCAATGCGCCCTTCCAACGGGGTAGCAGCTTTTATGAAGAAAAAAGGTTATCGAGTGATACCCGTCAATCCAAACGAATCAGAAGTTTTAGGCGAAAAGGCAGTTGCTCATCTTTCTTCGATTGAAGAAAAAGTTGATTTAGTTAATATTTTCCGCCGTTCTGACGAAGTCGGGAAAGTGGTGGACGAGGCGATTGAAATTGGCGCGAAAGCCGTCTGGTTGCAGGAAGGCGTGATTGACAAAGCAGCCGCAAAACGCGCCTCTGACGCCGGACTTCTGGTTGTGATGGATAGATGTTGGCTTAAGGATTATATGAAATATGGCGAATAGTAAAAAGATTCGAGCAATCGTTGTCACCGTCAGCGATTCGCGCACCGAAAATGATGATACTTCCGGCGCCGCGCTTGTCGAATTACTTTCAGGAATGGACGCGCAAATAGTTGAAAAGATTATTGTTTCAGATAATTTTGAAGATTTGCGTCAGACACTTTATAGTTTGACGGAACGCGAGGACGCAAATTTAATCGTCACGACCGGCGGAACGGGGTTTTCGCCGCGTGATAATACCCCTGAAGCGACACGCTCAGTAATTGAAAAAGAAGCACAGGGTTTAGCGGAAGCAATGCGTTCTGAAACTTTGAAAAAAACGCCGATGGCGATGCTTTCACGCGGAGTTTGCGGAATTCGTGGTAATACTTTGATTATCAATCTGCCCGGTTCGCCAAATGGCGTGAGTGAGTGTTTTGAAGTTATCAAACTTGTTTTGCCGCACGCTATAAACTTAATAAACGGAGAAACCGAACATTAAATTAGAGCCTTCGTTAAAAAGAATTATGAAAATTGAGGTAAATGATATTAGTCTTGATTATTCGGATTCGATTCTGTTCAATAAATCCGGTTGTTGTCCATCAAATTCCAAAAAACGATGCCTGTCTTCATCGGAAAAATTCACATTTAAATGTAAATGACCACAATGAAGGCATCCCAGAGCTGAAATTTCTCGAACGTCAATACCAAAGGCAGCTTTCCACATCGATACATCGCGTGGGATGAAACTAAGTTTTGTGCTGCCGGTTTCATCCAGAATCTTTCCTTCCAATAAATTTGTGCTTCCGCAGG